>OUNM010220462.1_pt1 | contig 23912 bp, 14 predicted proteins | sample 1769961 | NCBI WGS metagenome assembly OUNM01 (sample SAMEA3914820, study PRJEB12502) | metagenome | biome: forest; material: soil | place: USA | collected 2012-03-12 | depth 0.3 m | reverse complement strand
TGCAGCGGAAAGGATACCTCTTGAAGAAGAAGGAGACGTAATCGAAAATCGGAATCCGGATGCCTGGAACGAGGAAACGGACTTCACGGGCGAAGACCTTGACGTACCAGGCGCAGAGCTGGATGACCAAGACGAGGAAATAGGCCGCGAAGACGAAGAAAACAATTATTACAGCCTAGGGGGCGACAATCATGATGACAAAGAAGAAGGCCTTTTGGGGTAGAGGAAGATAGAAAGGAGCGCGGGGCAATGTGCATGACGTCACAATGCCCCGCGTTTCACATTTTTATCACCCCTGATTCTGTCGAAGTGGGAGTGCATTTCGGGTTTCATTTTCCCACCCGTTCCACAGGGCGGGCACGCAAGGCACTCCATGTCTTGTCGATTGCGATTTGGGTCACCGTTTGGAGGCCGATTAATTCCAGCGCTTTCCAGACTGTTTCACGCTTGATGTCGCTTTTTATTTTTCCTGTTCCTTTGGGATAGCAGGCCCAAAAAAGACCATCGTATTTTCCTGCTTTTCCGACCTCAACGCACCGTTTTTCCAAATCGGATTGATGGGTGGCAAATACCTGTACGAAATCATACGAGCCTTCCTTTCCTTCGTCAAATTGAGTGTCGTATGAAATGCCCGCTAAAAGACTGGAGAATTCAGGAGGGGCGTGGACGATCAAAAGTGCTTTGGTAGGGTCTAGTCGCAGTTTTTTGAAAACTTCTGTGGCAGTCATATGCAAAGGGAGAAAAAACAAGTTTAGTTCTTTTTGAAGGACTCTCCAACAGGGATTTTTGAAAATAGAGCAAAGAGAATAGGCAACAGAACAAAAACAGTACATGGAGCTATGTTCTTGAAGGTTAACTATGGGTGATTTTTTCCAATAAGATTTTTAGTATTTTTGATCCCCCAAACAGGAATTCCCCTGCAAATGCTGACAATGTGTAGAATTACGTTCTTTCGGGACCAGTTCGGCACTATGTTTGAGGAAGATCCGGATAGCATAGGGGAACAAGCAGGAAGAGAACAACGTATATACTATATGTTGCAACAATCGATTGAAAACAGTCTGGGAAGAGGAGTTTAAAGGGCAATGAACAAAATCACGCAATACATAGAATCAGGTATTTTGGACATGTATGTGTTGGGCATTACCAGTTCGGAAGAATCGAAGGAAGTAGAGCAGATGGCCTTGGCGTATCCGGAAGTGCGCAAGGAAATAGAGGAAATTGCCCAAGCACTTTCCAATTATGCAGAAATTGCCGCGGTAACGCCAAGTCCGACGGTAAAGCCTTTTTTGATGGCTACCCTTGCTTATATGGATAGAAGAAGGAATGGCGAAGCCGAAGGTTTTCCTCCGCAATTGGATGAACATATTTCTGTAGGTGCTTTTTCCTTTTGGCTTGACCGGGAGGATCTTCAGCTGCCGGCCGACTTCAAGGAGTATCATGCACACATTATTGGGCATACCCCTGCCATGACGACTGCCATTGTATGGATCCGCGACATGGCTCCATGGGAAATACATGATAAGGAATACGAGAAGTTTCTGATTGTGGAAGGGAGTTGTGACATAACAGTAGGAAAAGAAGTATATTCCTTGTTTCCCGGCCACTATATGTCGATGCCCCTGCACATCGGGCATTCTGTCAAAGTTACTTCCTCCATCCCTTGTAAAGTTATTCTGCAACGGGTGGCTGCGTAAGGCTTCTTTTAAGAATCTGCCTCCTCGATGGCTTTTGTGATGGAACGGACGATGTCGTCCAGCCTTTTGGCGGATTCCATGAGAAATCCGGCCCAAACTTCCGTTTCCTTTTCTGTCATCTTCCCATACAACTGGATATGGATAAGGCCAAGGAGGCTGGCCACTGGACCGCGGAGTTTGTGTGCATTGATGAAGGCGTGTTCTTCGAGAGCTTTGTTCTTTCTTTCAAGTTCGATGGTCCGCTGCCTGACCAGTTCTTCCAAGTGTTCGTTGATCCCTTTGATCTCTTCCGCTTGTGCCTGTATTTCCATGTTTTGTCTCCGTATTTCAAGCGTCCGCTCCAAGATTTTTTCTTCCAATAGTTGCTTCTCTTCTTTTAAGCGTCTCTCCCTGTATTTGATATAGCTGTATATAAGTAAAATACCGGCTAGGACGCAGAGAACATAGAAGAGAGTAGTTCGCCAAAAGGGTGTTTTTATGGTAAAGCGATACATGATTTCTTTCGCGTCCTTCATGTCGCCCGTTTCAGATACTTTTACACGGAACGTGTAAGTTCCAAAAGGAAGGTTGGAATACGTGGCCGACCTGTTTCGGCTCGTCACCCACTCTCTGTCGTGATTCTCCAATTTGTATTGAAAATAAAGGTTCTCAGGGTTTTGGTACCAAATGCCCAAATAGTGGATCGTGATATTGTTTCGAAAGTGGTCTAGCTCCTTGGCATCGTGGGGAAGGAATAATTCATCTCCTACGCCGATGCTTTCGATATAAGGGTGTGGTTGGGTAAAGATGCGGTGATTGGGATCCGAATAGATCATAATGCCATTGTCTGTGCCGATGTAAATGGTACCTCGGGCGTCGCGCGAAATGGCGTTTAGGTTCGGAATCCGGTCACGGATCCCGATTTCGTCGTCTAAGTAACGACGCCTGTCCGCAAGGGGATTGTAAATTTCGATCCCTAGGTCGTGAGCCGCCACCAAGTTTCCTTGCAGATCGGAAATCAGGGCATTGATGGTGTTTTCTTCAATTTGGGTACGTGTTTCCATCGGGACAAAGGCGGTGCCATCCCATTTGTAGAGCCCTTCTCCGTGCACATTTGCATAGATATTGCCTCGGCCATCTTCCGCAAATCCATATAATACTTTAGAGCCTACTCCTTTTGAATAGTGCTTGATGATGGAATTCTGAAGACAATCCACCCCTTTTCCGTCAGTAGCAAACCATACGCGTTTTTTGCTGTCTTGAAATACCTGGTAGATATAGTCAGTTTCCAGCCCGTCTACACTGCTGTAATTCTTCACGTCCAATTGTTCGCCGAAAAAGTGGATTTCCGTCGCGCCTCCCAAGGTAGCGAGCCATACAGTATTCCCGTTGCCGGAAATACTGAGAACGTTGCCGTTTCGAAGTTCTTTGTTGAGGTACCGGATCTTACCTGATTGTGGATGGATCCGAAGAGCCCCTTCTCCATACAATCCAGCCCAGATATATCCGGCCGAATCGGTGTATAGGCTGATCACGCTACACTTTTTATAGGGAGAATAGGCCAACGGTTTTTCGGTGAGGACTTCTTGGGTGGGGGTTGTTTTTCTGTGGAACAACCCTTCCGGCGTAGCGTACCAGATGCTTTCGTCCTCGCCTATCGTTAACGCCACGACATTGTTGCTTCCTTGTTTGCTGGGTTCCAAAAATTCCACAAAATCTCCATAGGTGCGGACCAATCCTGCTTTGTGCCCGACCCACACATTGCCTTCCTGGTCTAAGAGTAGCTTACGGATGGAGGAGAGAGCGGGAAGTACTTCTTCTCCGTATCGTTTGAGCAATCCTGTCGTAAGGTTATATACCAGCAATCCTGTTTTCTGGGTAGCGATCCATACTTCGTGACCGTTCACAAAAAAATCCGTGATCGTCCCATAGGACCATTTTTCTTTGAAAAGAGGGGTCGCGGTATTTCTCTTGGCGTCGTACCGGAGAAGTCCATCGTCTTCGGTAGCCATCCATAAGGTGTCTTTATTCCCTAATGCTACCTTCTTGATAATGTTATCCGGAAGTCCATGGTCTTCATTCACCACCTTGATACGGGCCTTATTCCCTTCTAAATGGATCACGGCTACTCCTCTGTCTGTGCCTGCCCATACATTTCCATGAAGGTCTGCTTGGAGATCGTAGACAAAAAGGTCAGGTAAACCATCCGAATCGTCGATGCGGAACAATCGGTTGGACATGAAATAATAGATCCCGTCGTTATGGGTCGAAAACCATAAAATACCATGGGCATCGAAAAAGATGTCCGAGATTTCTCCTGCGGCATCGCCTTCGGGGGCAATGAATTTCTTTACTTGTCCGTCCTCGATATAGGCCAACTTGCCATTCCGGTGCCCAAGCCAGATCCTTCCCGATGAATCTTCGGCCAAAGCCGTCACATTTTCATCCGGGAGGCTGTCGGCTGTGGTAAAGTGTTTTTGCTTTGTCCCGTCAAACTTGAACAATCCTTTCTCTGTCGCCATCCACACAAAGCCTGCTTTGTCCTGGAGCAATGCGTTTATCCGGACGATTTCGTTTTTCTTCAAAATAGAATACGATTGGAAATGGGGTGCTTGTGCGAACGCTATCCCAGCCCAAAGGCAGACTATCAAGAAGAAAAACATGCAACAGCGGAATCGGATCACGGCAGAAGGGTCATGGGAGCTTTGAAGGTGACGTCAATTTCAGTGGCAATCTTTTGACTGATGATCTTGGGGATGGAAATGTTGTGGTCGGAGAGGGGGACCACAAATTGGGATTCTATCAGGAGGGTGCCTTTTTTTATGGTCAATTTGGATTTAATGATCCGTGATTGTTTTTGCCCATGGATATCTAATTCCCCTTTCGCGCGTACTTCATATACGCCATCGCTGAAAAAATCGATCTGTTCGATGATTTTTCCTGAAAAAGAAGCATTGGGATAGCTGTCTGACTCTAGGTAATTTTCAAGGAAATGTTCGCGTTGGAGGGGACCGTTGAAACCTTGGAAGCTGGTAATGGGAACGGAAAAGGCAAATTGGTTGGTGGCGGGAACCACAATCCCCTTGACTTCGTTGGACCATGCCTTGATGATTTCGAGTTCTGCGTTGGACACAAAACAGATTTCTCCTTTTGTCGTATTGAATTTTTTCTGGGCAGGCGAGCTTTGTGCAGCCAATAGTGAAAGAAAGAACAAAAGAGGCAGCGTTTGAATTCTACGCATACAGGAAGAAAGATATATTGTGTAACATACGTAGTATCTTGTGCTTAGGTAATTTTCTCTTCCAAAATTTTTTAAATTAAAAATAGGTTTGGGCTTACAAGTACTGTTTTATGGAAAATAGCGGACCAAAACAACGGCTTGTATGAAGATGGGATATTAAAGATGGTATATTCTATTCCTACTACTGTGTGAGGGCTCCTTGGCTTATCCAACTATCAATTTTTAGAATACTGGAATCCGGCAATCTGGATTTTAAAAATGGCATAGACGGTTGCTCAATTCCTTTTATTCTGGCCTGAATGACGGAATAGCGGGAATCTACACTGCTCTTTTGGGTAGCATATTCATGCAGGGAAACCAAGTTATCCCAATACGGAAGTGTAGGATTCGGCGAAGAGGCCGAATGGCATATAAGGCAGTTTTGCATAAAAATAGGTTGGATCACGCTGGTAAATGAGATAAGCGGCTGATTGTTCAAATTAGGGGCTAGGTCTTCTTCCCTAATCCTGTTGTTGACACAAGAGAAAAGAAAAAGGCATGAAGCGGACACAAACAATTTCTTCCGCATAAGAGAAATAATTGAGAACCGGTGAATGGTCAGGAAATACACTATCAATTCGGAAATGAGGCAAAGTGGTCCATGATTTTATAAGTAGCTGATCAAATGACTTGGGTTGTTCCCACTTGTTTTGTCTTTTGGACACGCGCTGCCGTGTGGATACTGAGTTCGTACAGGAGGTAAATAGGAATGCCTACGACGATTTGGCTTAGGATATCAGGAGAAGGAGTGATGATTCCTGCCAAGATGATGATGACCACTATGGCATGTTTCCTGTATTTCCGCATCCATTGTGGTGTCACGATCCCCGCTATGGCCAGAAAATAAATGAGAATAGGGAGTTGGAAAACCAAGCCGCAGAGAAGCACCAACGTGATCACAGTCGATACATAGGATGAAATGTCGAATAAATTTTCGATGGAAGTATCCAAGCTATAGTTTGCAAGAAAATTGACAGACAACGGGGCCAAGACAAAGTACCCGAATAAAACACCGATAATGAACAAAAAAGGGACAATAGAAACGACAGAAAGACTGTGGTTGATTTCTTTTCCTTCCAAGGCTGGTTTTACGAACCGCCAGATTTCCCAGACCAGATAAGGAAATCCGACCATGAATCCTGTAATCAGGGCGGATTTGATATGGGTAGTAAATTGGCCCGACATGTCCCTGCTTTGCAAGGTGAAGTTCAGTTTTTCCACACACAGTCCTGGATCAACAAGGCAAAGGATCCGATATGTCCAAAAATTGGGGCTGGCATGGGCCAAAATCACGTGCTGGAAGAGATAGGGCATGAAAACAAAGGCAATCACGGAAAAGATCAAGATGACGATGGCACTTCTGACCAGCCGCCATCTCAATTCTTCTAAATGATCCAGAACAGACATCGTCTGTCCTTTGGAAGGAGAAATAATCCCCCAGGTACTAAGTAAAGACATCGTGCAGATTAGGTTAGGATGAAAAGAAAAATCAATTGTCTTTTTCAGTACTTGCTTTTTCGAGTTCGCTTTTCATTTCAGAAGAGGCGTCTTTGAACTCCCTTATTCCTTTGCCAAGCCCCCGTGCAAGCTCCGGAATCTTTTTTGCACCAAATAAAAGCAGCAAGGCAAATAGGATCAACGTGATTTCTCCGGCCCCTAATCCCATGAATAGAAATATGGATGTGAACATAGTAGTAATTTTTTGTGATAGAAATGAAATGAAGAGGGCTGTATTTCAAGCCCCCTTACGTATTAAGATTTGATGAACAAGCTGGCTATCGTCGTCACGGTTGCTTTATCCAAAGGCTCGTCAAAAGCTTCAGTCAAATTATCGGTGGAGAACCCCAAATTTAAGGTAGTCAAATCAAGCCCACCCTGCACCGTGTTGCTTTCCGCCGGATAGTCCGTAGCAGGGGACCCCGCACCGTACACAGCGCTGGGTACTCCATTGGCAGTACTTTGCACAATCCAGCCCTTGTTGCCCCTCAGTCTCCTTACTTCTGCTGCATGCCGCGCTTCCACGGAATGGATCTGTAAAGCCACTGTAAGGGTGTCTGTGCCAAGAAGATTGCCCGCTTGCCCCTTGTACGCCCGTACGCCTGTATCCTCGAATGCTTGGGACAAAGTCAAGAACGTGGCGTAATCCGTAAATACGCTTGGGTAAGGAGTGGTGAAGTCAAATGTGGGCTTTGTCACAGGTGTTCCTCCTGAAGCTGTAATGGCTCCTTGCAATAAGGTCACATGTGCTTCTTCATGTTTTTTGATCTGATTAAAGATGGCCAAATCACTGGCAGGGATCAAAGAACTGGCTTCTACGCCCAAAGTATAGAACTCCCTTTCCAAATATTCCAAAGTCAAAGCAAAATTCAAGGTGTCAATGGCAGAATCCTGGCCGTTTGCTTTCACGATCTTCGGAATTGCCATCATGGCAAACGGTAAGGAAGCCAGGGCCGCCTTCAAGCTAAACTCGCTTGCTTTTTTGAAAAGGCCTCTTCTCATCGCAGGTTTTAGAAATTCTTCCTGATCGATTTTATCCAATTGTAATGCGTCGATAATGTTGAATAGGTTCATGGTAGTGGTGATTAAACTTTAGGTAATGTGGTCGTATCAATTTTGGTCGTGATGTAAACACCGGCTGAAGCAAAAACCTGTGTCGGGGTAAGTGCACCATCAAGTCCACCGGTTTTCACCACATCGTCCCCTGCGAATGACTCCGATTTTGGACTCAACAAATCCCTGATCACGGAAGCGTGCCGTGCTTCTACGGAGACGATTTTTCCTGCCAGCACAAGATAGGCGGGTGTCATGATGGCTTTTCCAGCGCCATTGTAGGCTGATACGCCCAAATCTTCAAATGCCATGGCATGATTCAAAATGCTGGCCTTGTCGGCAAAATTGATGCTGCTGAAATCGACTGTTAAATCTGGGATAGCGGAGGTGCCGAGTGCTGCCTTGAAAAAAGCTCTATGCGCTACTTCATGAGCATGGATGTCGGACAATACCGCCTGTTCATCTGCTGTAAAAATGCTCGTGAAACTGGCATTGGTAACCACACTGGTATAAAAGGCCGCCTCCAATTGTTCTAGGGCATAGGCATAATTCAATACGGAAGTGTCGCCGCTCCCAAGACTTACTCCATTACTGGCAGGAGTGCTCGTGTCGTCGTCCTTCTTTTTACAGGCAACGGCAATTGCAGAAGCTACTGCCCCGATACTGGCTGCTTTTAAGAACGCCCTTCGGCCGGTTCCGATAGAAAGCGATTCTTTTTCTTTTTGTACATCTTGCATAAGTTGAGAGATTAAGTGAGAATTCTGTTACCTAAAAAACCAACGTAGCTTCAGAGAAAATTGGATTTATTAAATTAGAGTGAAAGCGGCAAAATGTTGCCTTTTAAAAATTTAATAATTACTATTAAAAGGGGGATTTTATTTTTTTAATAGTACATTTTTAATGTGCAATTATATTTAAATAAAATATTGATTTTTAGATAAATATATAAACTATTCCAGAGCTAAAAGAGGAATATTTTTGTTTAGTTAAAATAATACGATATGGTGATAAAAAGAATTTTAATAAAACGTTAATTTAAAAAAAATAATAGGCATATCATTCTTTTTATTGGCTAATTGAAATGTACTTTTTAAAATGAATAAAATATAATGTGAATATTTTATTCAGATATTTTTCTCTTTCAGAAATCCGATGGGATTCATTGCAACGTACGTTTTGCAGATGGGCGAAGCAGCACTTTTAGCCTATTTAAAAAATCCATTTTCAACCTCAACGTTCTATTTATGAAAAAACCATTATTAAAACTAAGCCTGCTTTTGGCTGCCGGTACCGGTATGGTCGCTTGGCTGTCAAAAGACCTGTCCCTGGAAGCTTCCAGTCATCGGGAAGCCCCCATTATCTCCAACGATCCGTTGGCAGATAATACCGATTTGTACGCGTTCCGAAGTCCGGACGATACAAATTATGTGACCATCATTGCCAATTACATTCCCTTTGAGCAACCTGACGGTGGTCCTAACTATTATTCCTTCGGGGAAAATGTCCGGTACGAAGTGCATGTCAAGAACAATCCTGCTACCAAGGGCGATGACATCACTTATCGCTTTTCTTTCAGCAAGGTCAATGAAGACCCGACCACTTTCTTTAACATCCGTTTGGGAGCCCAAAATTTAAAAACTACCTACACACTTACCAAGTTAACGAAAACAGATACTTCTGTCATCGTTTCGAATGGCATAGTGCCTCCTGCCTACATCGGGCCAAGGTCCATCGACAGTGCGGGGATCGGTCTTGGGAAAAAGTACGCGACATTGATGGCCAGCGCGATTATGACGGCCAGTTCGGGCGAGAAAGTGTTCTGTGGACCGGTCGACGATCCTTTTTTTGTGGATTTGGGAGGGATTTTCGATTTGGGCATGACCCGCGCAGGCGGTTCAGGAGTAAATGCGCCAAAAGACGGGGTCGCGAAACTCAATACCCATACCATCGCCCTGAAAATACCCATCAGCAGCTTGCAAAAGGATGGCAAAACCACCAAGCAGGCTGTGAATATCTTGGACAGCGATTTTATTATCGGAGTATGGGCTTCTGCCAGCCGTCCTAAAATGCGGACGCTCGGCGCAAATGGTTCCCCGGCTACTTATGACAAGTCCGAATGGGTGCAAGTATCGCGTCTCGGCATGCCGTTGACCAACGAAGCCGTCATACCCATCGGGTCGAAAGACAAATGGAATTCCTTGACGCCTTACAACGAAGACACGGCAATGGAAAAGTATTTCACCAATCCCGAGCTTGCTTTGTACATGGACGATAGTCAATTCGGTGGGGCTGTTCCTGCCTTCTCCAAACTCAGGATCCAATCCAAATCGTTGGGAAGCTTTGATTTCCGTAACACGAAAGATGGATTGTATTCCTTGAAAGGAAATGCAGCACTGAATGGAACGGCACTGTCCGATGCCAATTTTGGCAATTACTTGCTCCGTAACAAAGCACCGAGATCGGTAGACCTCCTTCCTATTTTTTTCACAGGAGTACCTAATCTCGCTCCGTACCAATTGGCCACGGGCAAAGGAGTTGGAAAGCCGTTGGCTGCAGGCAAACCGTTCATCAATAACTTCTTGCCTACATTCGGAGATATGCTGCGCTTGAACATGGCCGTGCCCGTCACGCCTCGTAACGATCCAAAATTCAGTTCGCTGGGATTGGTGTATGCCGCCGTACTTGGATTGACCGATACGATGTACAACAAGACAAAAGCAATCCAATACATTCCCAACATGGACGGTTTTCCCAACGGAAGGCGTTTGGAAGACGACGTGACACGCATCGAATTGCAAGCCGTGAGCGGTGTGGTGCTGGCTGCCGTAGGGTTGTGGTACGACGACTACGATCCCAACGTGGCCGGAGCATCTCCCGTGACAACCAAATTGGGGAATGTATTGAGCTACACGACGGGCGTGGAAGCCAACGATACGACCTTCCAGTCGAAATTCCCTTATGTGCAATTGCCTTGGGAAGGGTTCACTTATACGCTACCTGAATAACTCATTTCTATTTATCTGTAAATCGATCAAATATCATGAAAACGAATACTATCATAAAGCTTTCGGCCATAGCGGCAGTAGTGGCCTCGGCAGTGCTGTTGGCAGGGAAGAACGTGTTTCTGGAAGCCTCCAGCCATCGGGAAGCTCCTATTATTTCCAACGACCCTTTGGCCGACAATACGGATTTATATGCCTTCCGTAGTCCGGACGATCCCACTATGGTGACGATCATCGCCAATTATATTCCGTTTGAATTGCCGCAAGGAGGCCCCAATTATTACTCTTTCGGCGAAAACATACGGTATGAAATCCACGTGAAAAATGAAGATACGTCCAACACGGACAATATCACATACCGCTTTACATTTTCGAAAACAAACGAGGATCCGACCACGTTTTTCAACATTCGTTTAGGCATGCAAAACCTTAAAACGACCTATAAACTGGAAAAGATCGTGAAAGGGAAGGCTCCGGTTACGATCGTGTCCAATGGGACAGTACCTCCCGCCAATATCGGGCCACGTTCCATCGATGCTTCGGGAATCGGATTAGGAAAAAGTTACCAAACCTTGATGACAAATGCGATTGCCACTGCCACCACGGGAGAAAAAGTGTTCTGCGGTCCAGTAGACGATCCGTTTTTTGTGGATTTGGCAGGAATCTTTGATTTGGGACAGACGCGTGCAGGTGCAGGAGCCAAGGATGGCTTGAAAAATTTGAACGTGCATACTATTGCCCTAAAGATTCCGATCCAACTTTTACAGAAAGAAGGAAAATCGGTGGACATGGCCAAGCACATTTTGGACAGCGACTTCATCATCGGGGTATGGGCATCTGCCAGCCGTCCTAAAATCAGCACGTTCAAGAATGGCATGCCATTGGATTCCGGCGATTACGTGCAAGTATCCCGTCTAGGAATGCCGTTGACCAATGAAGCTGTCATTCCCATCGGTTCTAAAGACAAATGGAACGCCCTTACTCCTTATACAGAAGATTCGAAGATGGAGGATTATTTCACCAACCCAGAATTGGCCTTGTACATGGACGATAGCCTTTTCGGTGGAGCAGTCCCTGCCTTTAAGAAGTTGAGGATCCAGTCCAAATCGTTGGGAGGCTTGGATTTCCGCAACGGAAAAGGCGGCTTGTTCGGGTTGAAAGATTCTCCTGCCCTAAATGGTACGGCCCTTGCCAAATCGGCCTTCGGAGATTATTTGCTCCGCGACAAAGCTCCTCGTTCTGTGGACATATTGCCTATCTTTTATACAGGTGTACCCAATTTGATCCCGTATCAATTGGCAACCGGGAAGAAAAAGGCAACCCCCTTGTCTCCAGGCAAACCGTTCATCAACAATTTTCTTCCTATCCTTGGGGACATGCTACGTTTGAACATGGCTGTACCCCCAACACCACGTAACGATCCGAAATTCAATTCCTTGGGATTGGTGTACGCAGCCGTGCTCGGGTTGACGGATACTGCCTACAATAAATCTGCTGCGTTGCAGTTTATTCCCAACATGGACGGGTTTCCGAATGGGAGAAGATTGGAAGACGACGTGACGCGCATCGAATTACAAGCCGTTGGTGGTGTTGTATTGGCGGCCATCGGGTTGTGGTACGACGATTATGACACGACCAAATCGCCTGTTACTCCCCAATTGTTGAATGTATTGTCCTATACGACTGGGGTAGAAAAGAACGATACCACCTTCCAAGCAGCATTCCCTTACGAGCAGATGCCTTGGAGAGGGTATTCTAAAAACGGAGGGGGACAAACGGTCATCACCGGCTTGAACATGGGCGATGGCGGCACGGGCCTTGCAGGGGCAACTACTGCAGCCTTCAACTACCCCAACCCATTTGTAGGTGCCACGACAATCCGTTACAAAACGGTCAACGACGGGCAAGTAGTCATCAAAATCTTTGATGCCAACGGGTCGCTTGTGACAAATTTGGTGGATGAGGAAAAGTCTGCCGGAACATACGAGGACATGTGGACGCCGTCCGCAAGCCTAAAGGGAGGGACTTACCTTGCTTCTATTTATTCCAACAAACAATTGTTGAAAACAGTGAAGATGCAAGTCGTTTCACGCTAAATGTACATCGAGAGGCCGTTTCCAATAGAGACGGCCTCTCTATTTTCAATTTCAAATACAAAAAACATGAAAACAAGTTATACGATCGGAATAGCAACTATAGGAATCGTCCTTGTAGCAGGGATTTGCGTGCTGCGTTTTCAGAAAAAAGAACATATACCGCCGCTTTTGGACCGAAAAGGCCCGATTTCTACCACCTCGGAGTGGCGAAATACAAAAAAAGCGATCGAAAGCCTTCAAACTCAAATTAGGCAAAACCCAAAAGACAGCAAGGCAAAATTGTGGCTTGCGCTGGCCTACATGCAAGAGGCCCGTATCACAGGAGAACACCCTTATTATTATCCTGCCGCACTCGAATTGTTGGATCAAATCTTGGACGATACACCCGAAGAAGACACTTGGCATCATCAAGCGCTGGTAGCCAAGGCTTCTGTCCAATTGTCCCTTCACCACTTCAAGGAAGCGTTGGAGATAGGAGAGGAGTTAGTGAAAACTGATTCACCCAACGCGGAAGTGTTTGGGATTTTGTGCGATGCTTACGTTGAATTGGGCCACTATGAGAAAGCAGTAGAGGTAGTCGACAAAATGGTGGCCTTGAAACCGGATTTACGTTCCTATTCTAGGATTTCCTATCTGCGGGAGATCCATGGCGATTTAGCAGGAGCAATTGAGGCCATGGAGCTGGCTGTTTCCGCTGGATTCCCAGGCTTGGAACAAACGGCTTGGACCAGAGTGACGTTGGGGAAACTGTATGAAAAGCAAGGAGATTTGGCCCATGCGGCGGCACACTATTCCATCGCTTTGGAAGAAACACCTCACTATGCCTTTGCGGTGGCTGGTCAAGCAAGGGTAGCGGCAAGCAAGAAGAAGTATCAAGAAGCCCTTGCCCTTTATACAAAGGCAGAAGCCATCATCCCGGAATTTTCGTTCACGGAAGAAAAGGCGCAGATATACCAATTGCTAGGAGAGAAGCAAAAAGCCCAAGAGGAAGCCTTGCGTGTGGCAGACATGTTGCAGGAAGATGCCGAAGCTGGCCATGCAGTAGATCTGGAATTGGCAAATTTGCATGCGACGCTTTTGGAAGACACGGACAAAGCGCTGGCTTATGCCGAGGAAGCGTATGAAAAAAGGCCGGACAACATCGATGTGAACAAGTGTCTGGCACTTATTTATTACCAAAAAGGAGATTTTGTCAAAGCTGCAGAATATGCCAAGGTAGCCAATCGGACAAAACGCCAAGATCCCGATCTCCTTTTGCTTTCTGGGTTGATCGGGTACAAATCCGGCAATCGAAAAGAAGGAATCGTCCTGATGCGGCAGTCCTTGACCAAGGATCCTTATCAACAGGACGAGTTGGCCTCGGAAGCGAAGAAGTTGATGTAGTAAAAAGATCATCGCGATCTTTAGTAACTTGTTATTTTTTCTTCGGTGAATTGTATTGAGAAAAAACAGGAAAATGCACTAATTTTCAACTTACATAAAAGACAGAATAAGCGTAGGGAGTATTGAAAGGGATAAAAGCGACATATGGAACGTTTGTAGTCTTGCTTATGAGCGTGGCGGTGCTTTCCTCGCAAGGTACCTTTGATGTACTCCATACGCTCTTGCACAAAATTCCCAACCCTTTCCATTACCATACGACGGAAACGGATTTTGTGTACCACCATGAAACGTCGCGAAGCCATTCGTTTTTTGAGCATGAAAGTCATGGACATTCACACCGTCATGGATACCATAGTTTGGAAGATCACTTGGCCCTGCACCAAAAAGACATAGCCAAATCGCCTTCCAAAGAAAAAGATTCCAAAAAGGAAGTAGAGAAGTCATCCAAAAATCCCTTGTTTTGGCAGGCAATCGCCTCAGATCGATTCATTGGAATGTTCAATGCGGTATACAAGTGGTCTCTTTATGCTTCCCCATTTTTAGCCTCTTCCATTTCTACCCCTCCCAGTCCCCCTCCGGAGCATTTTCGCTAGGAAAATGGATATGAACATGTATGCACGAACAGAAGGAAGGTGAGGTGTCCTTCTGTTCGCGCATGCGCTTAACCTATTGCATCATTTTTAAACCTAATCACATGAATAAAATATACTTCTTGGTGATGGCATTGGCCATGACAGGGAACTTGTTTGCACATAGCACATTAAAAGGGAAGGTATTGGAGTCCGTCACAAAACAGCCCGTGGTAGGCGCTATTGTACAGGTAGTAGGACAAAACAAATCTACTACGACGGATCTGAACGGTTATTTCGAATTTGGGGGACTTCCTGCCGGAAAATGGACGGTGAAAGTATCTCTCCTCGGATTCAGCACCAAGACGGACACGGTAGAAGTAGCCGAAAACGGAACAGTGAGCACCACGTTTTTATTGCAGGAATCGGCCGTCAACATGCAAGAAATCACGGTAGCGGCCAAAAAGGACCAAGGCTTGAACACCATCAGTTCCATCGATTTCAAATTGCGCCCTCATTTGACCACCCAGGATTTGCTTCGGCTCGTGCCGGGCTTGTTCATCGCCCAGCATGCAGGGGGAGGCAAAGCGGAGCAATTGTTTCTGAGGGGGTTCGACGTGGACCATGGGACCGACGTAGCGATCTCTGTCGACAACATGCCTGTGAACATGGTATCGCATGCCCACGGACAAGGATATGCCGACCTTCATTTCGTGATCCCGGAAACCGTTGATAACATGAGTTTTTCCAAAGGGCCTTATGATGCCAAGACCGGGGATTTCAACACCGCAGGGGCCGTTCGGTTCAAAACGAAGAACTATCTTCCCAAAAACATGATCAAAACCGAAGTGGGCACCTACAATACTTACCGCGGGGTGACCATGTTGAACTTGATGAACAATTCGGATACGAGTGCCCGAAAGCAAAATGCCTATATAGCGGCGGAGTATTTCTATACCAACGGATTCTTTGTCAATCCACAAGATTTCAGCAAGGTCAACTTGTTTGGAAAATATACTTCGGAGTTGAACAGCACCACGCACTTGGCTTTTACACTTTCGTCGTTCAATAGCAAGTGGAATGCTTCCGGGGAAATTCCCAATCGGGCGGTACAAAGTGGCCTGATCGGGAAATATGGGTCCATAGATCCGTCGGAAGGGGGGAATACATCCCGATACAATGCCAATTTGATGCTGAACAAGCGGTTGGATAACCGGGCAAGCCTCCAAAGCAACCTCTATTACATCCAGTACAATTACAATCTGTATTCCAATTTCACCTTCTTCAAGGAAGACTCGGTCAATGGGGACGAGATCAACCAGTACGAAAGCCGGAATACGTTTGGATACAACGGATCCTATACCAAAGAGTCGGATTTGGGGAGCATCGAAGTAAAATCTACGGTAGGAATCGGTCTTCGTGACGATCAGATTGGAAACATTGGGTTGGCACATGTGCGCAAGCGGACGTTTCTGAACGATATAACAAAAGGTGAAATCCACGAAACGAATTTTAATGCCTTCTTGGAAGAGACATTCCAATTTTCTCCTCGCCTAAGCCTGAATCTCGGCCTCCGGTTTGACAATTTCCATTATTCCTACCGCAATAAGTTGGTGGACACGGTCAATGACGTAAAATCAAAATTGAACAGCATCGTAAGCCCTAAGCTGAATGTTTTTTACAACGTAAGCCAGAGTATTCAATTCTATGTGAGTGCAGGTTCTGGCTTTCATAGCAACGATGCCCGTGTGGCCGTCCAAGCTCCAGGAAATACACTTCCAAGGGCAATAGGGACAGATGTCGGGACTAATTTAAAAATCGGCAAAAAACTCTTTGTCAATGCCGCATTATGGTGGTTGGATTTGGCCACCGAATACACTTGGTCGGGCGATGAAGGGCAATACGACGTGAACCCGAGCGGTAAAACCCGCCGGATCGGTTTGGACCTGAGTGCGCGGTATCAAATTACCAAATGGCTGTATGCAGATGGAGACCTGAATTTGGCCAAACCCCGATTTGTCGACCAGCCGGAAGGGCACAATTATGTCCCCGTAGCACCTACCATTACCAGTATTGCCGGCTTGAATGTCCGTGCTTCGAATGGAATGTCGGGAAGCCTCCGTTACCGGTACCTTGGGGCGAGGCCTTTGATAGAGGACAATTCCATCCGGGCTCAGGAATATTTCATTTTGGATGCCGTGTTTGCTTACGCGCGCAAGAATTATCAAATTGGATTTATGGCAGAAAATCTCCTGAATACCTATTGGAAAGAGGCCCAATACGCGACCGATTCCCAATTACCTGGAGAGCCCACTTCTGTCAATGAGCTGCACTATACGCCAGGCACCCCATTTAACATACGGGGCAATTTTACCTTGTTTTTTTGATCAGAAAAGAGAAGAGGAGGAAGAAATTCCTTCTCTTTTAGCCACTTGAATGCCGTATCGAAAGAGAATCTTACATTCCTATTGCGTGGCAGGAACTAAGAGGTAGATTAAAATGCCTGTTATTTTAGAAGACTTATCCGGGTGAAACTTACCATCTTCTATCCATAACACTAGAATATCTTAAATAAGTACTATATTTTAAGAAATTGTTGTCTTTATTTTATACCGTTTCATACATTTTAATGTCAGGAAGGGGCGACGGCGTTACTTTTGTAAGTGAAATGGGGTATAGGGTAGAAAAGCCATAAATACCTTATTTCTAATCAACTACTAACACATACTTATGTTGAAAAATATACTTTCCTTTATCGGAAGCAGGAATTTTGTTTCATTTTTGACTCTTTCTTTGATTCCTGTTTTTCACCTTTCCGCACAAGATTGCGGCGTAGCGGTTTCCCAGACCATTCCATCAAAAACACCTTGTTTAGGTTCCTATAAGGTCAATACTAGTGACAGCAAGGGGGCAGGTTTTAATGCCTCACAGTACGAATCATGGGCTTATTGGGACGTACATGCCCATGATTACAACAATGCCACATTTTGCTTGCCTTTTCGGATGCTCAAACCGTTGAATTATAATAACTCAGGATCAAAACTTTATCCTCTCATTGTCATGCTCCATGGAGCAGGGGAATGTGGCTTGGACAACAATAGGGTGTTGTATAACGGGGGGCAAGCCCATTTAACTGCAGTAAACAATGGAAGTTTTGACGGTTTTGTCGTGTTTCCCCAAGCTCCCGTTGGAAACTGGGCCGCGGCAAATCCGGAAGACACGACCTCGTCCACGCAAATGACCGATCAGTTGGCACGGATGTTTGCGATGGTGGACTCTTTGAAACTACGGTTTAAAATAGATCCGGACAGAGTCGTCATCCATGGTTTGTCAGCGGGCGGCACAGGCACATTGGCCTCCCTGTACCACCGTCCCGATTTATTTGCCGCCGCACTGCCTATGTCCGCCACCACCTCCACTTCCAATTACAATACAGGGACTACGTATCCCAACCCACCTTGGACAGATCCGAGCGTAGAACCGAAAGTGAGACGGAACATGGGCTTTATTTCTCCTATCCCGCTTTGGTGGTTCCAAGGAGGGATAGATGTCAATCCTTCGAAAGCCATTACAACTCCGTCCGTCCAATTTCTACGTGATTCAGGGGCCACAAATACCACAAAGACGAATTATACTATTTATCCCACTGTAGGACACGAAACGTGGTACAATGCCTATGCCGAACCTAATTTCTTCCCTTTCATCAATGCGCAAAATAAAAAGCATGTCTATGTGATGGGAAATACGACGATTTGCTGCGGCCAAACGACCATGCTCGCCTTTTCGCCCGGGTTTTATGATTACCAATGGTTCAAAGACGGGGTAGCCATCCCTGGACAAACGAGGAATCGATTGAAGGGCATCACCCAGGGTGGACAATATTTTGTCCGTTGCATCCGGAGAGGGTCTTCCGCCTATTACTATTCCGAAACAGTGACGATCACCAATACCGATCCGGTGAATACACCGCCTAGCGTAAGCTTTACTTCTCCCGCCAATAATGCCAGTTTTACTTCTCCTGCCACCATTTCCTTGACAGCAACGGCCTCGGATGCGGATGGGACAGTTTCCAAAGTCGAGTTTTACAACGGGTCGGCCTTATTGTCTAGTGATGCGAGTTCCCCTTACACCTATTCATGGACAGGGGTAGCGGCAGGCACCTATACGCTCACTGCCAAGGCTACTGACAATTTGGGGGCAGTTACTACTTCTAGTACAGTCAATGTGACGGTAGCGGCTCCTACGAACCAATCTCCTACAGTGAGCCTTACTTCTCCTGTCAACAATGCTATCTTCAGCGCTCCTGCCACTATTTCCATTGCGGCGACTGCCTCGGATGTGGACGGTACTGTGGCAAGCGTGGATTTTTACAATGGGTCGACCTTATTGTTCAGCGATGCTACAGCCCCTTATTCCTATTCATGGTCCGGAGCAGCTGCCGGAACGTATGTATTGACTGCCAAAGCAACAGATGATCTTGGTGCCGTTACTACCAGTACTTCTGTGACCGTCGTGGTGACGGCCACGAATAAATATCCTGTCGTGAGCTTGACATCTCCCACCAACAATGCCGGATTCATTTCTCCCGCCACGATTACCTTGACTGCCTCGGCCAGTGACCCAGATGGAAGTATCACAAAAGTGAATTTTTACAATGGCACTACGCTGTTATACAGTGATGCGAGTGCTCCTTTCACGTACGATTGGGCCGGAGTGACGCCAGGTACCTATACGCTGTTGGCCAAAGCAGTGGACAATCAGAATGCGGTTCAAGTAAGTACTTCCGTACAAGTAACAGTCACCACTTCCAATACTCCTCCCGTTGTGAGCTTGACGACACCTGTCAACAATGCCGCCTATAGTGCTCCTGCCAGCGTTCTATTGACTGCCAGTGCGTCGGATGCGGATGGTTCTGTCGCCAAGGTAGAATTTTACAATGGGTCGACACTCATTGGGACGGTCACTTCTTCTCCGTTTTCATATACTTGGACAGGAGTCGCAACAGGTACCTATACGTTGTCGGCCAAGGCAACGGATAACGTGGGAGCCTCTACGAGCAGCAGTGGCGTGAAAATAACGGTTACTTCCACGAACAAATACCCTGTCGTGAGCCTGACTTCTCCTTCTAACAACGCCAGTTTCCTCTCTCCGGCCACTATTACCATAAGCGCGAATGCGAGCGATGCGGACGGCAGCATCATGAAAGTAAATTTCTATAGTGGATCGACCCTACTGTACAGCGATGTGACCGCTCCTTATTCGTATGATTGGGCAGGAGTAACACCCGGTACGTATACGATCTTGGCGAAAGCGGTCGATAATCAAAGTGCCGTACAAGTGAGCACTTCCGTTCAAGTCGTTGTATCCACCTCCAATGCACGGGAAGACGATGCTTTAGAAGAGGAGCCTGCTTCCGTCATGACCGGTAATGGATCAGGGGCCGATCAAAAGCTTCGTTTTACCAAAGATGTTGCCGCCGTGCAGATTGTTTCTTCCAATGGGACGGTCGTATATGCCCAATCGAACCTTGTTTCAGGTTCAGTACTAGAATTGGGGCATCTTTTGTCACAGGGCTTGAATATCGTACAGATCCATTACACGGATGGAACTGCGGAGACAAGAAAAATTCCTTTCCTTCATTAAGCGCATGTGAAGGAAAGGAATTGCCTAGGTGTGATATATCTTACATGGAGAATAAAATCGATGCAGGATAGCAGAGTCCTAAAAAAGCATGCAACAAACATTGGTGCAGAGATAATTTCTTCCTTTCCTGCTTAAACCTAATTGGATGTACGCAAAGTACAAAATCCCGTCACGTATAAGGTTTTAGTTCCTCCACTTTCTTACATCTTCGTCTCTCTTAGGAAGTTATTTGGTAGTTTTACCCTCGATTATGGGGTGTAGAAACCAAGTAAATTTTATTGAATGCAGTTGTTTTTCCATTCTCGGTGAATGAGTGGCACACATATTATGGTGCTATTCAAACCAACCGTTTCCAAAAAATCAAAAAAATGAAAAAGATGTTACCAAAGCTCAGAGGAAAAATGCGGATTTTGGGAGTAGGCATCCTGGCCCTTTTTTCCCATGCCGTACATGCACAAGATTGTGGGACGCAAGCTCCCCAAACCATTCCAAATTCTACTCCCTGTCTGGGACCTTACAATGTCAACATGAGCGATTCGAAAGGGGCCGGGTTTGATGCCACCCAGTATGAATCGTGGGCCTATTGGGACGTACATGCCCATGACTATAACAATGGCTTGCTTTGTTTGCCTTTCAGGATGCTAAAACCATTGAATTACAATCCCGCTAGTCCGAAGCGCTACCCGCTTATCGTCATGTTGCACGGATCAGGGGAATGTGGGTATGACAATAACCGCGTATTGTACAATGGAGGCGGAGCGCATAAAAATGCCCTTAATTCCGGTGCTTTTGATGGTTTTGTGGTATTTCCCCAATCTCCTTATGGAAACTGGGCGGCCAATAATCCGGAAGACACATCTTCTTCTTTGCAAGTAACAGAACAATTGGCCAGGATGTTTACCATGGTAGATTCCTTAAAACAGCGCTTTAAAATAGATCCTGATAGGGTCGTGATCCACGGCTTGTCAGCTGGGGGAACCGGTACATTGGCCTCTCTTTACCATCGTCCGGATTTGTTCGCGGCTGCTTTGCCCATGTCTGCCACTACTTCTACCTCCAATTTCAATACGTCTACTCCGTATCCCAATCCACCATGGACCGATCCGGGCGTAGAACCAAAAGTGAGACGAAACATGGGCTTTATCTCTCCGATCCCCCTTTGGTGGTTCCAAGGTTCGGATGATGTCAATCCGTCGCCTGCCATTACCACGCCTTCTGTCCAGTTTTTGCGCGATTCAGGAGCCATCAATACAAATGCTACAGGCTACACAATCTTTCAAGGAGTAGCGCACAATACATGGGGATATGCCTATGCAGAACCTGATTTTTTTCCGTTTATCCAACGCCAAAACAAGCGTCATTTGTATCTGATGGGCGAAAACCCTATTTGCTGTGCTAAAAAGACAATGATCGGATTTTCGCCCGGTTTTTACAGTTACCAATGGTTCCGCAACGGGGTCGCTATTCCGGGAGAGACAAAAAATAAGCTCAAAAACATCGCCCAAGGAGGGAAATACCATGTTCGTTGCATAAGGAGGGGGTCTTCCAGCTATTACTATTCCGATACGCTCACGATCATCAATACCGACGAAGGGACCAACGCCCCTCCTGTAGTGAGCATCGTTTCACCCCCTAATAACACCACTATAAATACTCCGGCTAGCATCGGATTGCAGGCTTCCGCAACTGATCCTGACGGAACCATTACGAAAGTAGAATTTTACAAAGGGACTACTTTGTTGTACACAGATGCCACAGCCCCTTATTCATATACGTGGTCGGGTATGGGAACCGGAACCTATAGCATTACGGCAAAGGCTACCGATAATCAAGGAGCTGTCACGACGAGTGAAGTGGTATCTTTGAAAGTGGTGGTGCCGAACAGTTTGCCGACTGTGAATTTGACTTCTCCCGCCAACAATACAGGCTTGGTAGGACCTGCCACAATTAATTTGACTGCCAACGCCTCTGATGACGGAGGAACGATTTCCAAAGTAGAGTTTTACAGTGGTTTCACTCTTTTGTATACCGATGTTACGGCTCCGTATTCATACGCTTGGACAGGAGTAGGTGTTGGGACGTATAGTTTGACAGCCAATGCTACCGACAATTTAGGTGCCGTAGTAACAAGCACTGCGGTGAAAGTAGTGGTTTCGGCCGCAGGAAATCAACTTCCTACGACCCGTATCACAGATCCCCGCATTACTACCTATACGGCACCCGCAAATATTACGGTTGTGGCTGCCGCCTCCGACCCGGATGGAACGGTGGCAAGGGTGGATTTTTACAATGGTACAAGCACTACCGAGTTTGCCCACGATGTGACGGCTCCCTATGCGGTGGCTTGGTCAAACGTAGGGCCGGGTACCTATACGCTTACGACCAAAGTGACGGATAATCAAGGAGCGATTGCCACCAGTGCCCCTTTGACTATCGTAGTCAATTCCCCTACCAATCGACCACCGAGCGTCACCCTTACCTCTCCGGTCAATTATGCGGGATATAATTCTCCTGCAGCCATCAATCTAGCGGCCACTGCCACAGATCCTGACGGGGACCAAACCATTTCCAAAGTCGATTTCTACAACGGTTCCACGCTTCTCTACAGCGATGCGACAGCTCCCTATGCTTATGCATGGACAGGAGTGGCAGAAGGGAACTATACTATCAGTGCCGTGGCAACAGATAGCCAAGGAGGTGTTGCGTCCAGTTCTACTGTAAGCGTGGTGGTTTCCACATTTGTAAACCAGTTGCCTACTGTCAGCATCACATCGCCTGCCAACAACGCAGGTTTTGCTACTCCTGGAAGCTTTACCATTTCGGCTTCTGCGGCCGATGCAGACGGAAACATCACGAAAGTAGATTTCTATAATGGTACTACCTTGTTGGGGACAGATGGAACCCTGCCTTACAATTATGCCTGGTCGGGAATTTCAGATGGGACCTATAGTTTGACGGCCAAAGCGACAGACAATATGGGAGGAGTGACGACAAGCGATCCGGTCAGTGTAATCGTGACCTCTACGCCCAATAAATACCCTACTGTAAGCCTTACTTCCCCGCTTAACAACGCAAATTTCTCTTCTCCGGCCACCATTACGCTTACAGCGAATGCTGCCGATGAAGACGGTTTTGTGAGCAAGGTCAATTTCTACAATGGCACTACGCTTTTGTACAGTGATGCGACGGCCCCCTATAGTTACGATTGGGCAGGGGTGACTCCAGGGACGTATTCACTCGTTGCCAAAGCAGTGGATAATTTCAATGCTGTAAAAGTGAGCGCTACGGTAACAGTCGTTGTTTCTACTACGTCAAATACGGCTCCCGCTGTAAGTCTTACTTCACCGGCCAATAATGCGAGCTTTACAACCCCGGCGACCATTTCTTTGGCGGCCACTGCTTCCGATGCAGACGGAACTGTTTCGAAGGTCGATTTTTACAACGGGTCTACCTTGCTCTTTAGCGATGCAACTTCCCCTTATTCCTACTCATGGACAGGTGTAGCGGTAGGAACGTATAGCATCACAGCCAAAGCATTCGACAATTTGGGTGCCGTGACGACGAGTGCAGCGGCGAATGTGACAGTGGCCACGCCTCCCAACACACTTCCCACAGTATCGCTTACTTCTCCTGCAGACAATGCCAGTTTCACGGCTCCGGCTACTATTTCCTTGACTGCTACAGCTTCCGATGCGGATGGAACCGTCTCGAAG
>OUNM010243244.1_pt1 | contig 23924 bp, 19 predicted proteins | sample 1769961 | NCBI WGS metagenome assembly OUNM01 (sample SAMEA3914820, study PRJEB12502) | metagenome | biome: forest; material: soil | place: USA | collected 2012-03-12 | depth 0.3 m | reverse complement strand
GTCCTGCCGTGGTCGTTGGCCAAGGCCGCGGCAGCGTCAAGTTCTTCAATCCGGATAAGGGCTTCGGCTTCATCCAGCTCGAAGACGGCGGCGATGATGCCTTCGTGCACATCAGCGCCGTTGAGGCAGCCGGTCTCAGCACGCTGGCCGAAGGCCAGCAGCTTGAATTCCAGCTGGTCGATCGTGGCGGCAAGATTTCTGCAAGCGATCTGACGATCGTTGGTGAAGTGATCGTGGCACAGCGTCGCGAATCGGCTCCCGCCCAGCGCCAGCTGACCGGCGAGCGCACCACCGGAACCGTTAAGTTCTTCAACTCCACCAAGGGTTTTGGCTTCATCAGCCGTGATGATGGCCAGCCCGATGCCTTCGTGCACATCAGCGCCGTTGAGCGTTCGGGGCTGGGCAGCCTGAACGAAGGCGATCAGCTGGAGTTCGAGATCGAGATCGACCGTCGTGGCAAGAGCGCCGCGGTCAATCTGATCCAGCGCTAAGAGTGTATGGCCTTGGTTCGCTTCGGCGAGCCAAGGCCTCGCTTCACAACTTGGGTTTCCGCGTCGCTCCCAAGGCAGAATCATTCTGCTGAATTGGTTGAGCATTCGCGCGAATCGATTCGCCGCGCTGGGCGAATCGCATGCTTCCTGATCGTAACAGCGTAGTCCAAGGCATCATCGTTGGGCGGACGCTCTGGCTAGTTTGCCGCGAAGTGGTCTATGGCGATCACATCTGCCACAGAATCGGCGGTGCGTAGGCCCATCTGCTCCTACTGGGCGATCGCGCCCTTTTCATATTCCATTTCAAAGTCGCGGATTCGCGCCTAGCGTAAGCGGTCGTGGTTGGGCTGAAGCGCTACTCTTTGGCGGAACGCTTCTACTAGCAGGCAAGGCGCCGAAAAGGGCGTCATCTGGCTGTCCGCGCGTTCGCGACCGTCTCCAGAAGCCCGGCTCCCCGCTCTTCCGGCCTTGCGCAGATTTCATCCTGATCGGCTTGCGGCTTTATCCTTCCAGCAACTCTTTGCCTTTAATCAGGCAGAGAATGCGGAAAATTCGAGGGATCGATCCGTTAGGCCGTCGAAGCAGCTATCTTAAAGCAACGTGATTGGGATGCGCGAACAAGGATCGGAAATGGACACCCCCCGCCATTATCCTGCGGTAAAGCGAAGCACCGGCGCGATCGTTGCGATTATCGCAATGACTTTAGGCGGTGCAGCGGCACTGTGGGCTGCTGGCATTGCACTGAACCATCAAGCATCGCAGCGTCAGGTCGAACAGATTCGCGGCGCGATAGACCGCGCGCGACATAATTCCGAAGAACAAGCCAAGGGGCTTGGGCGGCGTATCGAACTCGCGCGCCAGCTTGCGGCGAATGGGCCCGATGCCGCGGCCGGTTGGCTGGATGAGGAACTTGGGCAGCCGCTGATTTCAACGATCAGCACGAAGGCAGTTCTGATCCTTGGGCTTGATGGCCCCATGTACGGATTTACCGAGCGTGGCCGAGCTTCCACCCGTGAGATGGAAGAGCTGGTTGGTCCAGTTGCCGATATGGCTCGCCCGGTTCCCGCAGAACGTCGGCAAGGTGCGAGCGCCACGATCACCGACTTCCGCAGTATCAATGGCAATCCTGCGATAGTTTCCGCCGCGCCGATCGCTTCGAGCGGTAAGCCGTTGGACATTGTCACCTTCACATATCTGGACGATCCCACCATCGCGCGTTGGGGGAACGCCTATATGCTGGATCGCCTCACGCTTTTGTCGCCGCGCCGCCCGGTCGCTGCCGGATGGGACCGGCAATCCGTGGACTCGCTTGATGGTGAAACCATCGGGCAATTTGCCTGGGTGCCCGACCGACCGGGAGACGTACTGACCGATTACGTGTTGCCCGCAGAACTGATCTTCGGCGCAATCATCCTCGCTCTTTTCTGGAGCATCGCTCGTCGGGCCAGAACCTTCAGCACCCGGGCTATCTTTCTCGAAAGGTTCGATCCCATCACGGGGTTGGTCAATCGGGCGACGTTTATGCGTAGGCTCGATCAGATAGCCGGCAGCCATGCTTGCCAACTTCTCCGGCTCGATATCGATGACTTCAGTGCGATCAACGACGCATTCGGTTTGCGCGGAGGTGACGAGGTTATTCGCGAGTTCAGCAAACAGCTGGTTAAGGTCTTCAGTGCCGATCGTTGCCTGATTGCCAGGCTCGATGGTGATGAATTTGCGATCCTTGTCGTGGGGGCAGGGCAGATCCACTCCCTAGGACCTAAGGCAACGCAGGTTTCCCTGAAGAAGCGCAAGCGGGGCCATCCAACCACGAACATAACGCTCTGCGCCGGCATCGCTGCAGCGCCTGAGCATGGTCATACCGCTACCGATCTCATGCAGAATGCCGACATTGCGCTTGGTGCGGCCAAGGCTGCCGGTTCCGCTCGCCATGTCATTTACGATCCGGCGCTTGGACATGCCTTCAAATCGCGAAAAGATCTTGAAGCCCAGATGAAGCAGGCGATCGACGATCAAGGGTTCGAGCTGTTCTACCAGCCGATCGTCGATCTTCGGAACATGCGCCCTGCCAGCGTTGAAGCGCTTCTGCGGTTGAAGGAAGGTGCGGCTACACCAGCGGAATTTGTCCCGGTTATCGAAAAACTGGGTTTGATGCCCCAACTCGGTGAGTGGATAATCGCCCAGGCATTTGCGGACAGTCGCAAGTGGCTGGGGTTGCGAACGTCCATCAACCTCTCTCCGCTGCAGCTCGAAAATCCAGCCTTGCTGGATCAGATCGATTTCCATCGGGCGCGCTACAACGTCAGCCCGCAGTCGATCGGGTTTGAGATCACCGAGGGGATCTTGCTGGCCGATTCCGATATCGTTCGCGAAAACCTTATGGGTCTGAGACAACGCGGGTATACGCTGGCGCTCGATGATTTCGGCACCGGCTATTCGTCGCTCAGCTATTTGTCCGAGTTCGATATTCAGCGTCTGAAGCTCGACAAGAGCTTTGTCAGCGGCGGCCGCACCCAGAGCCATCGCAGCGCCGCGCTGGTGCAGGGGGTGATCGACATTTGCCATCGCCTGGGCATTCAGGTCGTTGCCGAAGGCATCGAAGAGGAAGAAGAAGCGCGCATCTTGCAGGGATGGTCCTGCGACTTCGCCCAGGGGTATTACTTCGGCCGCCCCGCGCCGGCCTGGGCGACGCGGCGCAATATCGCAACGCTCAAGCAGCAGGCCGCCGCAATCGCGGAGCTTGGCGTTCACGAACCGCGATTGACAATCGTTCAGTAATTGGCGTGGCTGGGCCTGCCGTTTGGGATGCGACGCTTAAGGCTGTGGTGCTCAGTTAGCCGCGAGCGCCGCCTTGCCATGCCGCTGCAAGACATCAGTCAGTGCGGGCAAACGATGGCAGGATAAAACCGGCAGTGGTCAATTCCAGCCAGTCTCGGTTCTACCAATTTTATGCCGGTAAGGTCATCATGTCATACACCACGACTTTCGCCCAAAGGTGCTGGCAAGACTTGACGAAGCTCTGGTGTATTGGGTGATCTTGATAGGTCTTCTGATCTTCTACGCTGTCGAAGAACATCAGCTCCGAAACGTCGAAACTTCCATCGACGACATCGCGGCTTTCGGTGCCGGCGGGTATGCCAATCTCCAGCCTGCGAATGACGGGAATGCCGCGCAGAGTGCGCAGGCCCGCAATGAGCAGCTCGCGGTCCGCTTGCGATCCGGGGCGGGCCAACCAGAAGAAAACGTGGTGAACCACCTGAGCCTGTGAAGGCGAGGTTTCCGCCTTTGCGGAAGAAGCGGCAATGCCGGCGCCGCCCAATGCAATCATCGCCGTCAGTTCGCGTCTGCTTGTTTCCATGGTTCGATTTTCCCTGATTTTGTGCGTGAATGCGCGATGGATTCGCGTTCCACGATCACATGATCGAAAATTTCGTCGCTAACGTTGGGCTCGTCCTTCCCGAGTGCCGCGATCAAGCATTGGGCGGCGCGAAAGGCCATTTCCTCGACCGGTTGCTGTACTACCGTTAACGGCGGCCAAATGCGTGAAGCCAGAATGGTATCGTCGAAGCCGGTAACTGTCAGGTCCATCGGCAATTGCAGGCCCATGTGATTGGCTTGTGCGACCACACCGGCGGCGAGGTCATCGCTGCTGCAGATAATTGCCGTGGGTCGGTCGTGCAGAGATAAAAGCTTCCGCGCTGCGGCTTTGCCCGATTCGTAGTCGAACTCGCCGTGTCGGACGATCAGGTCGGCCTCTTCGGGCAGGCCGGCGCTGCGCAAGGCTGCCTGGAAGCCATCGAGCCGAGCTCCCACCACGCTGTAGTGCTCGGGGCCGGCGACGTAGGCGATCCGCCGATGTCCGTTGGCGATGACCTTCTGCGCGATCGAAAACATCGCGGCCTGGTTGTCAATTCTGACAGTCGTGACGCCGGACATCGCGGTGCCGGTCGCGATCGCGGCGAGGGGAACCCCCAGTGTAGACAGGATATCCGATCCGCTCAGCTGCTCGGCAAAAGGCGGGATTAGAAGCAGGGCATCGGCACCGGATCGCACCAGATCCTGCGCCATGCGTTCGGCCTCTTCGCGGCTGACCCCGTCACCATCGCGCAGGATCAGCTGCAGGCCATGAGCATTGGTAGCACGCAGGGCCCCCACCAGAACCGCGTCCAGAAAAGGCGTGCGACGGTTGCTGTACAGTAGGCCGACGGTAGTGCGCGATTTGGCGAGTTGCCGCGCCGCCAGATTGGGCACGTATCCCAGTTCCGCAATCGCTGCCTGCACATTCGCCACCGTAGCCGCGCTTGCCCGGCCGGCGCCGTTGATGACGTTGGACACCGTCATGGCGGACACGCCAGCGCGCTGCGCAACCGCGCGGATCGTTACTCCATTTTCGTTCCGTCTCGCCATCAGGTATTTGTCCCCATACCCCCTGATAGCGCGTTTCCAGCGCCTTCATAGCGCTGGAAACGGCAGTTTGGCGCGCGCGTCAGATTGCGCCTGACTTCATCGCTTGCACGGCGTGATCCACGGCGCGCGCGGTCAGTGCCATGAAGGTCAGCGATGGATTGACGCAGGAAATGGAGGCCATTTGCGCCCCGTCCGTGACGAACAGGTTGGATGCGTCATGCGCCTGGTTCCACTTGTTGAGGACCGAGGTGCGCGGGTCGTCGCCCATGCGGGCGCCGCCCATCTCGTGGATGGCATCGCCTGGTACATGCTCTTTCACCTTGCTGACCACGTTGGTCAGTCCGGCCGCGCGCAGCATCTTTTCGCCCTGTTCGCGCGCGTCCGCCATCATGCGCAGTTCGTTGTCGCGGAAAGTCACATTGAACTGCATCAGCGGCACGCCGAAGCGGTCCACCTTGTTGGGGTTCAAGGCGACATGATTGTCTTCATAGGGCAGGCATTCGCCGAAGGCGCCCATCTGGAATTTCCAACCGCTGTATCGACGCATCCCTTCTTTCATTGAGGCGCCGAAGCCGACCGGTTTCGAAGGTTCCCGGAAGGCGCCGCCCTGATAGCCGTACCCTCGACGAAAGCCGAGGTCTTCGTCCTTGCCGTTATTGCGGAAGCGGGGGACGTAGATGGCGCCGGGCCGACGGCCATATTCGATAAATTCCTCCATGCCTGGAATGTCGCCCTGCACGCCGACGCGGAAGATATGGTCCATGACATAGCGGCCCAGCGTGCCACTGCTGTCGAAATGGCTGCGCTGGCTGCCCTCCGCTCGCGAATTCATGAGGATCTGCACCGAGCCGAGCGTGGAGGCATTCAGGAACACGGCCCGCGCGGTTACCACTTCGGCCTGCCCGGTCTTGGCATCGACGAAGCGCACGCCGGTGACCTTCTTGCTGACCGGATCGTATTCCAGGTTGGTGACCACCGCATCGGATCGCAGCGTCAACCGTCCCGTCGCGCGCGCGGCGGGTAGGGTGACCGCCTGGGTCGAGAAATAGGCACCGAACGAGCAGCCGTTGCTGCACTGGTTGCGGAACTGGCACTTGGTGCGGTTCTGCTCGGGCTTGTCCTCAGTCATGTTGGACACGCGAGCATTGATCATCTTACGGCCAGGGAAAGTGGTTTCCAGCCGCTGCTTCATCCACTTTTCCGCCACGTTCATCGGCATTGGCGGCTGGAATTCGCTGTCCGGCAGATAGTCCAGGTTCTCGTGCGATCCGGATACGCCGATATACTTCTCGACATAGCTGTACCACGGCGCAAGATCGTCATAGCCGATCGGCCAGTTACCACCGATGCCATCGCGCTTGTTCGCCTCAAAATCGGCGGCGCTCCAGCGGAAGCTCCACCGGCCCCAGATCAGCGACTTGCCGCCTACGGCGGAGGGGCGGATCCAATAGAACTTGCTGCCTTCCCCGAAGTCGTAAGGGTTCAGCCGGTCGTTGTTGTAGAAGGCCTGGTTGCTGGGGGTGACATAGCCGTGCTGGGCAATGAAATAGTCGCTCTCGCGCAGGCCGTCGGGCATGATGTTGCGCGCGGGCACTTCGTAGGCGGGCTTGCCGTCGTACGTGTAGCCTTCGCCATGCTCGACCATGTGGCCGCGATCGAGCATCAGCACGCGCAGCCCCTTTTCGGTCAGCTCCTTCGCCGCCCAGCCGCCGCTGATGCCCGATCCGATAACGATTGCATCGAACCTGTCCGTTGACGCCATGATAATCTTCTCCCGGATCGTTGGTCAGAAGCGCAGGGCGCTGAGCGTCTGGAAGCTCTTGGTGATGTCGGGCAGGAAAGGAGCGGGCGCCTGGTCGTTCTCGACATAGAAGTGCCGCGCGCCGGCCAAGCCGTTCAGCTTGAAGATGCTGGCGAAGTCGATCGTACCCGCACCCACGGCGGTCATGCTGCGATCGGGCCGCATATCCTTCACGTGATAGGCATAGATGCGCCCGGCGAGCTTGCGGATCAGCGCCTGCGGATCTTGCCCGGCGTAGATGGCCCAGTAAAGGTCCAGCTCAAGCTTGACCAATGCCGGATTGGTGGCCTTAACCAATCGGTCGTAGAGGCTGATGCCATCCGGCTTTACTGTGAATTCGAAGTCGTGGTTGTGATAGGCGAAGCCAAGACCCGCAGCCTTCAACTTCTCTCCGAAGCGGTTGATATTGACCAGTGCAGCGTCCCATGCGGTGGCATTGCGATGCTTTTCGACCATGAACGGCAAAACGATCGTTTCCGCGCCCAGGGTCTTGGCCATAGCGACGCTGGTGTCGAAATTGTCGAGCAGCGCATCGTAGCCGACGTGGATGGAGGGGCTCGTCAGGCCAAGCCGATCCATCGTCTTGCGCAGCAGCGCGTGGTCCATGGTGTCATAGCCGCCACCGCCGTATTCCACCTCGCGGTAGCCGATCTTGGCTACCTTTTCGAGCGTGCCCACCGGGTCGGCGGCGAAGAGTTCGCGCACGGTATAGAGTTGCAGGCCGATCTTCTGGATCTGTGCGGCGCTGGCCAGGCCGGCAAGGAAGGGCTGGCTTGCCAGTGCGGCGACGCCACCGGCGCCCAGCATCAAGGAACGACGATTCATGATCATGCGGAATAGACCTTGTTGACCTGAGAATAGGGGAAGGCGCCGTTGTATTCGCCTGGGACGGGCAGGTATTCGCGTTCCTGCGTGATGCCGATTTCGGACGTGTAGTAGCCGACGATGACCATCTGCCGGAACGCCTTGAAGAACTCCTCTCCATCGGGAAGCTCATCATGCATTGCCAGGGTCAACAGTGCGTCCTGCTGTTCGGGCTTGGCTTGCACGGCGGGCAATTTGTAGTCCTGCCAACTGCGCGCATCGATTTCCGCCAGGCCGGAAAGGATCGGCAGGCGATCTTCCGCCACGGCCCAGTCGGCCAGCAGCTTTTCGACGTACATAGGCACGCCGGCGGCGATGGCACCGGGGGTGTCAGTGGTGGGGATGATCCGCTCGCACAGCGCGGTCATCAGTGCGCGCTGCTCCGGCGTGAAGACCTGGACGCTGGGCGCGCCCTCGTCGATCACGGGAATGGCGGTGCCGGGGGCAAGTCCCGCCGCGCGGGCTAGGGGGGCGAATAGCTGGGCGCCGAACATGGCAACCATGCCCGCAAGCGCACTTCTGCGATCCATTAGCGTGCTGCCCCCTTCAGATCCTGAGCGATAGCCTCTTCCGGTAGGGGACGAACCCAGATGTTGCGGAAGGACACGGGCGAGTTGTGATCCTGCAATTGGATCGGCGCCTTGTCGCCATGTGCCTGATACTGCGCGACCTTGCGCCAGACAGTGGTGCCCAACATGGCCTGATGGTTCTGCACCAGCACGCCGTTCAGCAGAACCGTGACGTAGGCCGGGCGTACCAGCGCGCCCTTGGCATCGAAGCGCGGGCGTTCGAACACGATGTCGTAGCTTTGCCATTCGCCTGGCGGGCGCGACGGATTCACCAACGGTGGCTTCCACGCATAGACCGCGCCCACCGTGCCGTCGGCATAAGTCGGGTTCTGATAGCCGTCGAGGATCTGCACCTCATAGCGCTGCATGAACCAGATCCCGCTATTGCCGCGATCTTGCGAAGTCTTTTCCGGCGGGTTGGGCGAGCGGAATTCCAGATGGAGCTGAACGTCGCCGAATTCCTGGTTCGAGATCAGGTTGTTCTCGCCCCCGCTCTGCGCGCGGGAGGGGACGGTCATCACGCCGTTTTCCAGCGTCCACGGCGCCCGCTCGCCATGCCAGGCGTCCAGCGATGCGCCGGAAAACAGCACGATGGCATCGGATGGCGCGCCGCTGGGGGCCGACGCGGGCGTGACCACGGTCGGCGCCGGGCGGTTCGGATCATGGACATGCCAATGGCCGCCCGGCAGGATCGGCGTGTCCTTGAAGCCCGGCTTATCCTGTGCTTCGACACACGTGGCGGCCAGGATACTGCCTGCCACCAGTATGCCGATTGGGATGTACTTCATCCTCTCGCTCCCCTTCATGTCTTGTCGATGGCCCGATAGGCGGCGATCAAGCGTTCCTCGCCTTCGCGCCCGGGCAAGGAGTTGCCGTGCTCCATGCCGATCACCCCGGCATAGTTGTGGGCGCGCAGCCAGCTCGTGACATTGGCGAAGTTGATCTCGCCAGTGCCCGGTTCCTTGCGGCCGGGATTGTCACCGAACTGGATGTAGCCGATCTCCGCCCAGCAGGTGTCGAGCGTCGGGATCAGGTTCCCGGACTGGATCTGCTCATGGTAGAGATCGGCCAGGACCTTCACGCCCGGACTGTTGGCGCCGCGTGCGACCGCGTAGCCTCGCGCGATGGATTGCATGTACACGCCGGGATGGTTGGTGCGCGTATTGAGTGGCTCCATCACCAGCGTCAGTCCATGCGGTGCCACGATATCACCCGCACGGCGCATGCAGTCGATGATGCGGCCGGTCTGGATATCTTCAGGCACCTTGCGGTCCATGAAACCGGTAACGACCGTCATATGCTTGGCATTCAGCCGCTTTGCGACCTCGATCGAGCCGCGGATGTCGGCCAGAAAGGCGTCGCGATCGGCATCGTCGTTGCTGCCCAGCACCGGGCGGAAGTCGGCCCATTTCGGCATGCTGGCAACGAAGACGCCCATCGTCATGCCGCGCTGGGAAAGGGCGCGGGCCATGGCTTCCTGCTGCTCGACCGGCCGCTTGCTCGCCTCGTTATCCTCCCAGGCGCGAAAGCCAAGGTCGGCGGCAAAGGCGATCTGTTCCAGTAAGCCGCCTCGGCTGGCGAAACTGCCTTCGTGCGGGGCATAGCCGAGCGAGAAATGCGCGGCGTTGGAGGTGCCTTTTCCCGAAGCTGCACCCGTTGCTGCGGACAGCGCCGGGGCTGCTGCCGCGGCCAGTCCGGTGGCGATCACCGTGCGTCGTGTCAGGCTCACGCTACGCCCTCCGCAACACGGCCGGCTTTGCGTCCGGCGCGGCGTTCGGCCAGCCAGATCGCGCCGAACACGAACAGCAGCGTTACCGGCACGAACGTCAGCCGGGCGAAGGATTGCGACGCGGCTGCATCTTCCACAGCGCGCAGGGCAGGGCCGGTCAGCTGTGTGAAGGCTTCGGGGCCGCCGGCAATCTCCACTTTCGCCTGATCGAACATCTCACCGAGGCGCGGCAGTACGAAGAAGCTGGCGAGGGCCCCGGCCGATCCGACCAGGCCCAGCGCCCAGGAGTCGCCACGCGGATAACGCTCGGCCACCGAGGCCAGCATTGTCGGCCACATGGCGCAGACGCCCAGGCCCCAGACGGTCGACGCCAGGATCGCGGAAACCGGCGATTGCGCCTGCGACAGCAGGAACAGCCCGATTCCGGCCAGCAGGCTCGATACCCACAGCAGCCCCGGATTGGACAAGCGGCCGGCAATCCGCCCGGCAAAATGGCGGAACACGAACATCAGCGCGCTGACGTAGACCAGCAGCAGAATGCCGCGCATTCCGACGCGATTGCTGAGCGCAACGTCGATCCACTGGCCCGGCGCCAGTTCGGAAGAGGCGGTAAGGAACATCGCACCGAACCAGATGAAGAAGCTGGGGCGGCGAATGACTTCCAGCATCATGTCCTTCATCGCCCTGTCGCCCGCCGCTGCGGGAGGTTCGGGGAAGCGGGTCGTCGCCGCGATCGCGATCACGAAGATGGCCGGCAGGTACACCAGCGCCATGATTGCCTGCCACGGCAGCAGCGGGGCCAGGAACACGCCTGCTAGGCCGCCAACGATCAGCCCGCCCGGATACCAGGCGTGCAGCACGTTCAGGCGATGGGTCGTATCCTCAGGATAAAGCCGGGCGGTCAGCGGATTGATCGATGCTTCGGCAAAGCCCCAGCCAAGGCCGCTCAGCAACATGCCCAGCCAGACGAGATGATAAACGGCCATGCCGGTCGCGAATACGCCTGCGCCGACGATCAGCGTCGTGCCGATCAGGAAGGCCACGCCGCAGCCGATCAGCACGCGGCGAATGCCGATCCGGTCCAGCACCGCACTCACGACGAAGACGGTAATCGAAAAACCCAGGAACGCGGAGCCGAGCGCCGCGCCGATCATTTCGCCCGCCGAAATCGGCGCAATGGGATCGATCCATTGCGCCTTCAAGCTGCTTGCCACCGCCGCGCGCAAGGATGCGCTCATCGACGCCGTGAAAAGCGCCAGAACGCTCAGCCAGAATAGCCTTTGCCGGTTAATGCCCGTCATGCCCGATCCTCTACCCATGTGCCCCGTGCTGTTTGTTATCGGGGTCGTGTTTGCGTCGCCGTCAGGTCAGCCCCAGCCAGCGGCGGTTGTTGGCGGGATCTCCGCCCCCCGCGAAATCGTCGAATGCCCGTTCCGGCCGGCGGATCATGTGCGCCTCGATAAAGGGCGCCCCCTCGCGCGCGCCGTCTTCGGGATGCTTCAGGCAGCATTCCCATTCCAGCACGGCCCAGCCGTCGTAGCCGTATTGCGTCAGGCGGGAGAAAATGCCGGTGAAGTCGACATGTCCGTCGCCCAGCGAACGGAAGCGACCCGGACGGTCCACCCAGTCGGCATAGCCGCCATAAACGCCCGCCCGCCCGGTCGGATTGAGTTCCGCATCCTTCACATGGAACATCTTGATGCGGTCATGATAGATGTCGATGAACTGGAGGTAGTCCATCGCCTGCAGCACGAAGTGGCTGGGGTCGTAGAGAATATTGGCGCGCTTGTGCCCGCCCACGGCATCGAGAAAACGTTCGAAAGTCAGGCCGTCATGCAGATCTTCGCCCGGATGCAATTCGAAGCAGAGATCGACACCCTCTTCATCGAAGACATCCAGGATCGGCTGCCAGCGCCGCCCCAGTTCCGCGAAAGCTTCCTCCACCAGACCGGCGGGGCGCTGCGGCCAGGGATAGAAAAACGGCCAAGCAAGAGCGCCTGAAAAGGTGGCGTGTGCAGTCAGGCCCAGTCGCCGGCTGGCCTTCGCCCCGAGCTTGAGCTGATCTACCGCCCAGGCCTGCCGTTCGACGGGCTTGCCGCGCAGTTCGGCCGGCGCAAAGGCGTCGAACGCCGCGTCGTAAGCGGGGTGGACCGCGACCAGCTGGCCCTGCAAGTGCGTGGACAGCTCGGTGATCTCGACCCCAGCCTCACGGCAGCGCCCGGCCAGTTCGTCGCAGTAGTCCTGGCTTTCGGCTGCCAGCGCAAGGTCCATGCAGCGCGGATCGTTGCTGGGCACCTGAATGCCCTTGTACCCCGCCTGCGCCATCCAGCGTGCGGCATTGTCGAGAGTGTCGAACGGCGCCGCGTCACCCATGAACTGCGCCAGGAAAATTGCCGGACCGCGCATGGCCTTCTGCTCCGTCATTTCAGGCTTTTGAGATAAGCGATAATCGCCGCGCGCTTGGCCGGATCGGGCGTGGCGATCGGCATTCGGGTGCCGGGCACTTTCTTCGCGGGCGCTGCCAGGAAGGCGTCGAGCGTCTGATCATCCCAAGTCAGCTTGGCGCCCTTGAGTGCTGGCGAATAGCCGAAACCGGGCGCCGACGCTGCCGAACGGCCGGCAACGCCGTTCAGATTGGGGCCGATGCCGTTCTTGCCGCCCTTGTCCACGCTGTGGCAAGCGCGACAGGCGTTGAACGCTGGAGGCGCGGCGGCTGTCTGGGCCACTACGGGTACGGCAAACATCGCCGCCGCAGCAGCGATCGGTGTCAGGCAGAGGCTTGCTGTCATGCGCATCCTCGACTCTCCGTCTTATTTGTTATTGCCTTACGTTTACCGTTAAATCATATCGGATCAAGCACTGAATTTATGGCCTTATCGCCAACATAAGAATCAAGGAGAGCGGTGATGAAACGGACCCTGCGCCTCGCCATGGCCGGAGGCGGCGAAGGCGCCTTCATAGGCGCGATTCACCGCGCGGCAGCCGCTCTGGATGGAGATTGGCGGCTTGTCGCAGGCACGTTCAGCAGCGATCCCGAACGCAATCGTCGCTCCGGCGAAATGCTGAGTATCGAGCCGGCGCGTACGTACGACTCGCTAGATGCCTTGCTTGTGGCAGAAGCTGCCTTGCCGGTTGGGGAGCGGGTGGACGCGGTGGCGATCGTAACGCCCAATCACCTGCACGCGCCCATGGCAATCGCCGCGCTGGATGCAGGTTTCCATGTCTTCTGCGAAAAGCCGATGGCGCTTGATCTGGAAGAAGCGCACTCGATCGCGCGGGCCGCTGCCCGTTCCGGCCGTCATTTCGGGCTGGCCTTCACCTATAGCGGCTACCCCTTGGTGGAAGAGGCCCGCGTCCGTGTCGCGCGCGGTGATTTCGGCAAGATCCGCCTGGTACAGGTCGAATATTCGCAAGGCTGGCTTAGTCAGGCGATCGATCGGGATGGCAACAAGCAGGCAGAGTGGCGGACCGATCCTGCACGTGCCGGCCTTGGCGGCTGCCTTGGCGATATCGGGACGCACGCCTTCCAACTGGCGGAACATGTCTCAGGGTTGCGAGTGCAGGAATTGTGCGCCGATCTTGCGACTCATGTCCCTGACCGCCGGCTCGACGACGACGTTAGTGTTTTGCTTCGTTTGGATGGCGGCGCTCGCGGCATACTCAAGGCAACGCAGGTGGCTGCCGGCGATGAGAACGGCCTGAAGCTGCGGATTCATGGCGAACATGGCGGGCTGGAGTGGTCTCAGATGGAGCCCAACACGCTCACATTGCGTTGGCTGGACCGCCCGGCTGAGATCATCCGTGCAGGCGGTCCAGGGCTGGCCGATTCCACGCTTGCGCGCTTGCGGACTCCCGCAGGGCACCCGGAGGGCTATATCGAAGCCTTTGCCAACCTCTATCGCGCCTTCGCCGCTCGGGTCGCGAACGGCGCGGGTGAGGATGACGGACTTTCCTGGTTTCCCTCGGTCGAAGACGGCTTGCGGACGATGGCATTCGTCGAAAGCGTCATCGCCAACAATGCATCAGACCAGAAGTGGACGAAGCTTGCTTCCGCATAGGTACTTTTAGGCGGCATCATGCAAAACGCTTTGCCCCTGCCACGCAGGCGACGACGATCATTGTCGCACCGAGCATGGCCGGGGCAACGTGCTCTTGCAGGAGGTAAGCTGCCAGACCAAGTCCAAGGAAGGGTTGAAGGAGTTGCAACTGGCCGACTTTCGCGATCCCGCCCAGGCTGAGTCCGCGATACCAGAAAATGAATCCGACCAGCATGGAAAACACCGACACATAGGCCAGTCCCAACCAGCTTGAGCCGGCCACGGCGCCGATGCCGGCTTGCGGCCAGAATGCCAGGGTGCCGATGATAGCTAGGGGTGCGCTGAGCACCAGCGCCCAACTGATGACCTGCCATCCGCCGAGTTCGCGGCTGAGAACGGCGCCTTCGGCATAACCCAGTCCGCAGATGATGATGGAAAGGACCATCAAGCCGTCGCCCAGAGCGGATGAGTTACCCGATTTCGCCAGCGCGAATGACGCGACCGCGGCGGCGCCGATGAACGCGAAAATCCAGAAGCCGATCGACGGGCGTTCGCCGCCGCGGATCACCCCAAAAATGGCCGTGCTCAGGGGCAGAAGCCCCATAAAGACGAGCGACCGCGCGGAAGACATGTGCTGCAACGCCAGCGCGGAAAGCAAGGGGAAGCCAATAACGCAGCACCCTGCGACCACTGCCAGCTTCCGCCATTCCGCGCGCGCCGGAAGCGGTTGGCGCTGGCTGGCCAGAAGCAGGAAAGCCAGGATGCCGGCGATCAGGGCTCGTGCGCTGGTCAGCAGGAGAGGGGCGATGCCCAGTACCGCCACACGTGTTGCCGGCATGGAACCGCTGAAAATGACCACAGCCAGAAGCCCGTTGCCCCAGCCTTTATACGTCTCCTGCATGAATGATCCTTCGAAATCCGAAGGCAGGCACTTATGCGAAGGGGCTGGAATCACCAGCTACAGAACGATACAGTACGGACATTCTGTATTGATATAGAGAGTTGCACAGATGGCGAAGGAAACGCAGACCGGCCGTGTGATGGAGGGTATTCGCGGCCGCATTGCTGCACGCCTGCTGTGTGCGGGCGATCGTCTGCCTTCGGTGCGGGCCAGCGCGACCAGCTTTTGCGTCTCCCCGGCAACCGTGGTCGAAGCTTACGATCGACTTGTAGCGGAAGGACTTATCGAGGCGGTTGCGCGATCGGGTTTCTTCGTGAGCCACCTTGCGGGAGCGCCGCAAAGTCCCGCCGCGCGGGCGCCGCAGCGCGAACATGCGATCGATCCGTTCTGGGTTTCACGTCAGTCACTCGATTTCGACAATGCCAAGCACAAGCCCGGCTGTGGTTGGTTGCCGCCGGAGTGGATGCCGCAAAATGCTTTGCAGAAGGCGCTGCGCGAGGTGAGCAGGGATGCCGACCTTCTCATCCATTATGGAACAACCGCTGGCGACCCGGTTCTGCGCCGGCAGATCGCGCTGCGTTTCGCCGGTGAAGGGCTGGAATGCGATCCGGACCAGATCCTGCTCACGCATTCGGGGTCACAGGCGCTTGATCTGATCTGCCGTCTATTGCTGAAAGCCGGCGATACGGTCCTGTTGGATGACCCGTGCTACTTCAATTACCAGGCGCTGATCGCAGCACATAATGTGCGTGCCGTCAGCGTGCCGTTCACACCAACAGGCCCGGATCCGATAAGGTTCGAGGCGATTGTCGCCAGCGAACGGCCGCGCCTCTACATCACCAATTCGAACCTGCACAACCCGACCGGTTCCAGCCTTAACTTGGTGACGGCGCATCGCCTGCCCGGCATTGCCGCCGCGCATGGCATGGTGATCGTCGAGGATGATATTTTCGCCGATTTTGCGCCTGGTGTGCCGACGATGGCTGCGCTTGACGGGCTGTCGGGCGTGATCCGTATCGGCAGCTTTTCCAAGTCGCTCTCTGCGGCCCTTCGCTGCGGCTACATCGCTGCGCGTCCGGAGTGGATCGAAGCTTTGAGCGACCTGCAACTGGCGACAGGCTTTGGTGGGCCTAGTCCGGTGGCCACCGGCGCCATCAGCCGAGTGTTGGCGGGGGGCGGTTTTCGCCGACACATGGAAGATCTGAGGCGCAAGCTGACGAGAGTGCGGTCCGACTTGACCCATCGCCTCGCGGACCTGGGTATCATTCCGCAGGGTGAGCCTGTTGGTGGTTTCGCCTTGTGGTGCCGTTTACCGGAGGGCGTGGACAGTGCGGCTCTAGCGCGAAGGTGTCTGGCGCAAGAGGTGGTCATTGCCCCCGGCAACGTGTTCAGTCCAAGCCAAAGTGCGGGAGCCTTCATGCGCTGCAACGTTGCGCAGACGAGTGACTACGCTTTGGATGTGATTGGCTCCGCCTTGCAGGCTGAATTGACGGAGTCACGTTCCTGGGAAACGGCCTGATCCTGCACCGCTAGAGCAGTTGATCCGATTGGATCGGAACAACTGCTCTGAGATTTTGGTTAGTCGCATTTTCCGAGCAATCAGGTGCTTCCGCCCGATCAGGAAATGCTCGATTATCCGTGCAGCAGGGCGTCCTGAGAAATGCTGCCTGCGTTCGCCTTGCCGCGACGCGTGCTCAGGTATGCGCGTACCCTGCGTTCGATCCAGTGGTAGACGTGTGCGAAAACAATGCCGAACGCGATCGCGGCATAGAAGGCAATCCATGGCCTTGGGCCATGAAACAGCCGGATGACGATCGACCTGACCTGAGCATGGCTGAGGTACATGAACATCGATGAACCTGCGATTTCCGATATCAGCGACTTTACCATTGAAGGCACCCTGATCGCGGATCCAAAGAGCAACACTGCCGATCCGCCGATTATATATGCGCTGGCGGAAGTATAGCCGTGATGGAGCAGTACGGCGATACTGACGATCAACAGCGAAAGGATCCGGCTCTGCACATCACGTGCACTTGCCATCAGCATTCCGGCGGCCACTGTCCAGAGATACCAGATCGGGGTGCGATGGAAGATGTAGTTGGTATCCCAGACCCGTTCCACCATCCAACTGGTGACCGTGGCGATGGCCACAAAGACGGTGCAGAAAAGCATGGGATTTTTCCCAAGAGCTTCGCGCACTCTTGAAAACGATAGCATCCCCGCCACTACCAGCAGCAGTTGGATGTATATTTCCGCGAAATAATAATATGCGATGTGATATTGGCGTGGATCGAACCAATTCGAGATCAGCAAAAGCGGTTTTGGTTCGAATGTTCTGGCCCAAGTCTGCATGAAGGCGACCACCAGGATGGTGGGAATGGCCACATTGAAAACAGTTCCGAATATGGTGCTGATTTTACCGGTTCTGCTGATTTCCGGCCATTGAAAGCGGATGACGCTGTAGCCGCACAGCATGAACAGGAAATAGGCGGCGCCCCAGTTCCTGCTGTAGATGAACGTATCGAGATGCTCGGCGACTATGCAGATCATGAAGAACGCGCGCGTGAGCGTGGCAGGGTCCAGTCTGGGCCACCGTCCTTTCTCGCCGGTTGCTGCGGTTGCCTCCAGTTGGTCAATCGTCAGCGCTTCCCAGCCGTCGGGCAGGGGGCCGAACCGGCTTTCGAATTCGAGCGAGAACTGGATGTAGTTGAGTGAGTCCCCGCCCATGCTCTCAAAGCTGTCCTGCGGGCCGATGCGCCGCCCTGGAAAGAATTGCCGGAAGAAGGCCTGCACGTCGCGCGGCTCTGCTTGAACCGTCTGTTCCATGGCAGGAGCGGGCGCGGCGGCCTTGGCTTCTTCGATAAATTCTTCGGCCAGAAGGCGGCGCAATGGCTTACCGGTCGCGGTGCGCGGAATCGCCGGTACGACTTTCGCATGCAGGGCGTCTCCGGCAACGATGCCAAGCTCTTTCAAGGCTTCCGCCGCAGCGGTGCGAAGCTGATCGGCGGTAATGCCCGACGTTTCCGTCGCAACCAGAACGCCTTCGCCGCGGAGCGCATCGGGCACTTTCACGGCGGCGATCCTGCCGCCTTGCCCCAAAATCTGGCCAATGCGGGCTTCAAGCGTGTCCGGATTGATCTTCACGCCGCCAATATTGATCAGATCGTCGGCCCGGCCGTCGTAATAGAGGTAGCCGTCTTCGATGTGGCCCAGGTCATTGGTTTCCAGCCAGCCTTCGGCGTTGCACATGCCCTTTAGGGAGTCGGCATCCACGCGCCAGCGGGCCACGTGCGGACCGCGAATGTGGATGCGCCCTTCCGGCGATATGGCGACCTCGGTCTGGCCGACGGCTTTGCCCACCGATTCCAGCACGTTATCCGGGGCGTTCGAAATCTGCAGGAAGGTGCTGCGCGACGCTTCGGTGAGGCCGTAGTGCTGAACGATCCGCGCGTTGGGGAAAAGCTCGCGAATTCCGCGCTTTTCGGCGGCGGACATGTATTGCGATCCGATTTCCAGCCAGCGTAGATTGCCGCCAGCATCGCCGATCACCGTCTTCGTCTGCAACAAGATGCGCAGCAGCGTGGGGACTGCAGACAGCGCGTTCACTTCGCCAGACTTGAGCATTCGCGAAAGCTCAAGCGGATCGAAGCCCCGCGATGGCAGGTAGGATCGACCGCCTACCGCGCTGACGGCACGTATGCGGGCAATGCCGAAACTGTAGTTGACCGGCACGCCGACATACTCGCGCACGTCAGCCGTCAGGCCCATCTGGTCAATTATTCGCTCTGCCGCGTCCGCGAGATTGGCATAACTCAGGACAATGCCTTTGGGCTTGCCCTCCGTGCCTGAAGTGTAGGTGACCTGGGCCGGCAGGTCTGCGTGGATCAGCGGGTGGTGCGCCGTAAACCAACCGCCGCCTTCATCAGGGACGATACAGCGGTCGATGTCTATTCCGGTCAGCGAATTGACAAGAGATTCGTCGGCAATACTGACGAACGGTTGTCGAGATTCATTGAGTGAGAATACGCTTTCTATATAGGATAGCGAATTGCGCGTAACTATTGCGGCGAATTTCAACTTATGGTGTTGCACTATGGAACCCCTGTGTTGATCTTCGCGCGGGCAATTTCAGTGAACACGTCACGAAATGGCCACGGCAACTGACCTATGACACGCGATAGCGCGAAATTAAATCCGCTCATGATTCCATACAAGTAGTGAGAAATGCCAACAGAGAAGCTTGGTGAGGATAGAGCCTCATTGATTAATCCGGAATAGTCTCGGGTCGCTTGCTGCCGCTCCCCGCTTAATTCGCCGCGAAAGCTGCATGCACGTGTCCGGTGCAAAGACGGCAAGGGCCGGCACCAAAAATGCATGGGGGCAACCGGCAGTTGCCCGGTTGCGAGTATGCCTGCGGCTCCCGATATGGTCGGATCCGGTCAGGTGCCCCTTTGTCGGCGCGGGCCGTGCGTGAAGGAGTTCTTGAATGGCCTATCCGGATACCCAGCTTTTCATCAACGGCGAGTGGCGCGACGCCGCCGATGGCCGGACGCTGGCTGTACAGAACCCGGCCACCGGGCAGGAGATCGGCCGCGTCGCCCATGCGAGCCGCGCTGACCTTGACCAAGCGCTTGTCGCGGTGGAGCGCGGGTTTGAGATCTGGCGCGACTTTACGCCGGCGAAGCGCAGTGTGATCATGCGCAGGGCCGCAGCACTGATGCGCGAACGCGCTGACGAGATTGCGCGGGTGATGACGCAGGAACAGGGCAAGCCGCTGATCGAGGCCCGGGGCGAAACCATGGCTGCGGCGGACATTATCGAATGGTTCGCGGAAGAGGGCTTTCGCGTTTACGGCCGACTGGTCCCGCATCGCAGCGATATCACGGTGCGCCAGATGGTCATCAAGGACCCGGTGGGCCCGGTTGCTGCCTTCACGCCCTGGAACTTTCCGATCAACCAGGTAGTTCGCAAGATCGGCGCGGGGCTTGCTGCCGGATGCTCGATGATCGTCAAGGCGCCGGAAGAAACCCCGGCCAGCCCGGCGGCGCTGATCCAGGCTTTTCATGAGGCAGGGTTGCCTGAAGGCGTGCTCAATCTGGTCTACGGCAACCCGGCCGAGATTTCGGAATACCTGATCGCCAGCCCGGTGATCCGCAAGATCACCTTCACCGGGTCCACCCCGGTCGGCAAGTTGCTCGCCAGTCAGGCGGGCAAGTACATGAAGCGCGTGTCGATGGAACTGGGCGGCCATGCCCCGGTGATCGTGTGCGAGGATGCTGACGTCGATCTTGCCGTGCGCAGCGCCGGCCGTGCCAAGTTCCGCAATGCCGGGCAGGTCTGCATTTCGCCGACGCGCTTCCTGGTCCACAACAGCGTCAAGGATCGCTTTGCGGAAGCCTTGGCCGAAGTCGCCAACGGTATCAATGTGGGTGACGGGTTGAGCGAAGGCACCGAGATGGGGCCGCTCGCCAACGACCGACGCCTCACCGCCATGGCGGAATTCCAGCAGGACGCGGTGGCCAGGGGCGCTCGCCTGCTTGCCGGTGGTGAGCGCATTGGCGATACCGGCAATTTCTGGAAGCCGACGGTGCTTTCCGACGTTCCGCTTGATGCGCGCCTGTTCAATGACGAGCCGTTCGGCCCGGTCGCCGGCGTTCGCGGGTTCGACAAGCTGGAGGAGGCGATTGCCGAAGCGAACCGCCTTTCGTTCGGACTGGCGGGGTATGCTTTTACGCGATCGCTGGCCAATGCCGATCTGCTGACGCGGCGCGTCGAAGTCGGTATGCTTTGGGTGAACACCCCGGCAGCGTCTTCGGCGGAACTTCCGTTCGGCGGCATCAAGGATTCCGGCTACGGCACGGAAGGCGGCCCGGAAGCGCTGGACAACTACCTCAACACGCGCGCGGTGGTCGTCGCGAACGTCTGAGAACCAGGGTCAGATACCCCGGCGTGTGTGTCCGTACGCGCCGGGATTTCACGTTTTCGATCTCGGTGAGTTCCCGCTTAGCCCAGCCGGGCGGCCACCTGTGGCAAGTCTGCCGTGGTCAGGATCCCCGGCGTGGCGGCGCAGATGTAGGGGGTGGCATTGACGGGGCGGTGAGCCGTCAAGTTGGGCAGCGTGGCCTGACGCTCCGATGCGGGGATCGGAAAGCCGATACTGATGTCCAGCGGGGTATCGCCCTCCACCGTCACGCGCCATCCGTCCGGGCGCAGGTCCCAGGCGGGCTCAAGGTCCGGCGTCACGAACCAGTTGCAACGGAACTGCACCACGGGCTTGCCATTTGAAAGGCCGGTCGTGACCATGCGTTGCGCGGCAACCGAACCGGCGGGGATGGTGGTCTGGTGCAGCTTGGTGGGCTGGCTGGCGAGCGCTACTTCGCTGCTGACCGTGAAACTGTCGATCGTGATGCCAAGGGCATCCGCCAGTGCGCGCAGGGAATGATTGAACACCTCATCCCGCTCGTAGAACTGGCGTTCTGCAAAGGCCTCCGGGCTGTCGCCGAAGCCCATGATGCCCAGCAACATCTCTTCCGAGCAGCCATCGATGCAGTTGGCAAACTCGTCGATCCGCAGCAGGTCCAGCCGGCGGACCAGCGAAAGCAGAACAAGCGGCAGGGCTTCGGTGATGAAGCCGGGGCTGCTGCCCGATGCATGGAGCGAACTGCCGCCCTTATGGCAGGCTTCCTCGACCCGTGCGCGGATTTCGGGCGCCATGCTGCCAGGATGGAAGAATTCGGCCCGCGTGGTGGATAGATTGATCCCGTTTTCCAGCAGGGCGCAGACGTCATCGTAGTCCGTTTGCTCGGGCATGTAGAGCACACAGTCCGGCTTCAACGCCAGAATCGTGGCAATATCGCGTACCGCTTTCACGCCGGTTTCGCCCATGCCGCACAGTTCGCCCGCGTCTTTCCCCTCCTTGGCGGGCGAGTAGACCTTGACGCCGACCAGTTCCATGTCGGGGTGAGTAAGCACCGCGCGCATGGCAGCGCTGCCTACCGTGCCAGTGGCCCATTGCACGATGCGTAGCGGTTGCGCCGTTGACGTCGTTTCCATCAGCCTGATCCCGTTTTTGTTGTAGGTTCCGTTCGGCAAAGTGCACCCCTGCCGAACGGAAGGTGCGGCATCAGCCGATGAACATGCCGCCGTTCACGCCAAGGACTTGGCCGGTCACGTAACTCGCCCCGTCGGAAGCGAGGTATTCGCAAGCGGCGGCGATGTCGGCGGGCGTGCCGGCACGGGGGATCGGAATGTGCTGTGCGATCACCTCCAGCGGCGGGAATGTGCCGGCCGCGATGCCTTGTTCAGCCATGGGCGTTGCCACGACGGAGGGCGGAATGGTGTTGGCGGTGATGCCATCCGCCGCGAATTCGCGGGCGAGGGACCGCGTCAGGCCGATCACGCCGCCCTTCGACGCCGAATAGTGCGCGCGATCCGAAGCACCCGATTGCGCCGCCTGGGATGAGATGGTGATGATCCGGCCCCACTTTGCCTCGATCATGTCGGGCAGCGCAGCCTGTACGGTGTTGAACACGCCGGTGAGGTTGATCTGGATCATCCGCTGCCAGTGGGCGGCTGAAACGTCCAGAAAGCGGATACCCTCGCTGATCCCGGCATTGGCGACGACGATCGCGATAGGGCCCAGTTCTTGCCGAATGTGCTCATAAGCAGCGTCGATCTGTGCGCGGTCGCTAACGTCGACCTTGCGGGCCAGCACTGATGCGCCTTCCTGGCGCAGCGCGGCGGACTCTCGTTCAAGCGCTTCGTCCTGCACATCGAGCATGGCGACCGGATGGCCCTTGCGCGCGAATAGCTGGCTGACGCCCAAGCCGATCCCGGATGCGCCGCCGGTGACGACGACGACTCGATTGGTGGTCATTGATTCCCCTCCCCCATCAGAACTTCCCCGCAGATTCCGGTGCGCGAGCGCGGCTCGGCAGTACGGCGTCCTGCGGTGTTTCGTGTTGTTGTGCGATATGATGGCGCACAACTTGCGCGAAGTCCAGTCCACAGATAGGCATGGGATGCGAATCGAATTTCTCGGAAAATCACGCGGCGCACCCAATCGCGATCGCCGGCGCCCGCCAAAGCGGCGGCGCCGAAAGGACAAAGAGACGCCTCAAGGGAGTTAAGGACCATGCCTGTTCCGGACGTATCCGACCGTTCCATCCCCCAGCTTGTTTCGCTTTCCGGCAGGAGCGCGGTCGTTACCGGTGCCGCCTGGGGCCTTGGCAAGGCGACGGCGCGGCGTCTGGCCGAGGCGGGCGCCTGCGTCCTGGTGGCCGATATCGATGAAGAGGCGGCAGAGGCGACCGCTCAGGAACTGGCGAAGCGTTACAATGCGAACGTCACCGCCACGCGCATGGACGCCAGCGATCCGAAGTCCATCACGGCAGCGGCAGACATGGCTGAAAGCCTGTTCGGGCGGCTGGATATCTGGGTGAACAATGCCGGCATCCCCTCGTTTACGCCGCTGCTCGACCTTGATGATGAGGAGTTCGACAACGTGCTGGCGATCAATCTGCGCGGGGCCTTCGTTGGCGCACGAGAAGCGGCGCGCCGGATGATCGCGGCGGAGCGGGGAGGGGTGATCGTCAACGTTGCCTCGCTCGCTGGCGTCATGGGCATTTCGGAAGGACAGGCGGCCTACTGTGGTTCCAAGCATGGAGTGGTTGGGCTGACACGGCAGATGTCGATCGAGCTGGCGCCGCACGGCATCCGTGTGCTGGGCGTAGCGCCGGGCTTCTCATTGACCGAAAAGACGATGTTCATCGCCGAATGGGATGAAGAAACGATCAAGGCCTGCCCCATTCCTGGCATTGGCGGTAGCCGTCTCGGCCGCGTCGGCGTGGCGGACGACATCGCCCGCGCTATCTTGTTCTGCGCGTCCGACATGGCCACTTTCATGACCGGCAGCACACTGTTGCTGGATGGCGGGGTCGCTGCGTAAAGCTCGGAGGCTGGCGCAGGGGGACGATAGGCTCCTGCGCCGCAGCTCAGGCCTTGACGATGCCCCTGCAGACGACGTGGGCGATCAGCTTGGCATCCTCGTCACGGTCGGTCAGACGTTCTCCGCCAGGCAGCAGCGATTGCTTCGAGAAGATCGTGGAATCCATGATCAGCTT
>OUNM010122875.1_pt1 | contig 23929 bp, 21 predicted proteins | sample 1769961 | NCBI WGS metagenome assembly OUNM01 (sample SAMEA3914820, study PRJEB12502) | metagenome | biome: forest; material: soil | place: USA | collected 2012-03-12 | depth 0.3 m | reverse complement strand
TTCGCCAACCCTTTCGCCATCCAATGTCGTGCACCTGAGAGCCCCGAGCGCCAGCCCCCACCAAGAGCCCCATCGCACACCGGTCAAGAAAGCGGCCGTTGGCGATATCCCTTCGGGTTCAGACCATCGATTTTCCGACTGTTGATGCCCGCTGCCCGAGCAGTTAAGGAACTTCCCTCACCTCATACTGCACCCTCCGGCCCAGCCGGGCCTGCTCGGCGACGAACTCGTCCAGCAGCGGCAGGCAGGTGGCGCGCACCTTGATGCATCCGTCGGTGTTGCGCCATCGGAGGTCCTTCAGCTCGGGGCGGCCTTTATAAGCGGGATCGTTCTGATGATCGGGATCGTCCCAGCGATCGGTATGATTGGCGAAACCGCTTCGGCCAAAGGGCCCGAAATAGTAGCGCGGATTGTGCGCGAGCTGCTTGTCCTGACGAGCCTTTCCGGCTTCGGTCGTCGGCACGGGCCGATTCTCATAAACCGGAAACGCCGCTCCCTGCGAATAGGGCTGATACTCCTCGGACCAGACCAGATCGATGGGAACTTCGTCGCTGATCCGCGAATACCAATGCTTCAGCACGCCCGTAAAATACGGCCGCGGGCCCGGGATCTCGGGCGTGATTCTGGCGATGGTATCTTCTTCGCCTTTGAGGTCATCAGGCGAGTTGATCAGCTCGATCTCATAGGTCGAGGGCTCGATCACCCGGGCGTCGTAGACGCCAGGGATCGTTGCGCCGCTGTTCACGGTATAGGGCGCATAATAAATGACCTGACGACCGATCTTGCTCTTGATCCACCCAGGCTTGGCGGTCGTGGAAGTCTGGCCGCGCCCGAGCGCCTCGCAACGGTGGGCGCCTTTGCGCGGACCCGATTCGATCTCGAACCGGATCTCGCCAGTTTGCGCGCGGTCCACCGGAAGCAGCACAAGCGCGCGCGAGACGGTCTCGCCATGAAGCCCAGGCTGAGCATTGAGTCCTGCAGTCAGAGTCGCCGCTATCGAGAGCCAGTTCATTTAACCTTGTCTCCCATCTCGTAAGCCCGAATATCACCATCGTCCGTCGCGACAAAGACCCGGTCGCCCTTTCCCGCGCGTTTTTGTGCGTAAAGCTGCGAGCCTTCGCCCTGCTCGAGCGGAAGCACCCAAGCGGCATGGCCATCCGAGCCATAAGAGAATAGCTGGCTCTTCATGCTTTTTTCGTTTGAGCTCCCGAAGCGCACCGTGACGTGATCATCGTCGACCAAAAGGGGCGCCGTATAGTTCGAGGGCTCTGGATCCTGCTTCCGCCACTTTTCGTTAAGTCCCGGCGTCTCGAGATAGATCAGCGTCTGACCGCGCGCGCTGTTGTCGAAGGCGATCATCCCGCCCCCCTGAGGCAGCAGCTCGATCTGCTCGACCCGGGTCTTGAGCGAGATCTCGCCGGTGGGCTTTCCTGCCAGATCGAAGGTCTGTAGCTTTTGATCTTCGGTGAGAACGGCCAGGGACTGGCTCGAGACCGAGAGATCGAGGACTTCGCTCTTGAAACGCTTGTCCCAAAGCTGCTTGAAGCCTGGTTTACCCGCCTGTAGCTCGAACGCGATCACGTGCCCACCCGCGAGGCTGATTGCGAAATGCCTTTCGTCTTGAGCGACTTTGAGGCCGAGGATGTCCTCGCGCGAAGGAAAGCTCGAGAGCTTGGCTCCCGTCTTCCAATCGAGGATCTCGAAGGCGATCTCAGGTTCGGCATCGTCATCATGGAAACAGAGGATCGATCGGGTCCTGAGAATCGGAAGGGGTCTGCAGACGGCCTCGACGGACCAAAGGATCTTGCCCTTCGAGTTCAACGCGGTCGCGCGATCGTCGTAGGTCGAGAAGACGCCGAGCGATCCATCCTGCGCGAGCGCCTGGGATTTGACCGGCGTCTTGGTATCCTTGCGCCAGAGGATTCGTCCCTGGTCGCTGAGCCCGAGGATCTGGTTCTTGCGAGCCAGTCCTCCGCCGTCGTGGTCCGGAATGATCGAGGCGAGGACCCAGCTTCCGGCGGCGGAGAGCTCGATGACAATCCCCCCGCTGCTTCGGGCCCAGAGGCGATGCGCGCCACTCAATTCGCTCTCGCCCGTGGTGACGGTCTGATTCGTGATCGGCTCACGCCCCGCAGGAGGAGGGGTCGAACAGCTCGCACCTGAAAGGGCGATTGCCGTCGAAAGGAGCCAGAGCGCGGAAATCAGCAGTTTCTTGACCATCCCACTTCAGATGCTACAGTAGGTCAGTCCCCATGCACATCGCCATTTTGTCCCGCAACCGAGGTCTCCATAGCGTGCGCCGGCTTCTCAAGGAAGCCAAGAAGGCGCGCATCGAGTGCAGCGTAATCAATCCCCTCGATTGCCAGCTGATCCTCGAAGGCGCCGACGCCCTCGGCGTCGGTGGCTGTCGAATCGTCGTGGGCGGTAAGCCGATTCCGGAGCTGGATGCGGTCCTGCCGCGCATCGGCGCCTCTATCACCGACTACGGGCTAGCCGTTGTCAAACAGTTCGAGTCGATGGGCGTGATCCCGATCAACGACCGACAAGCTATCGCCGACTCGCGCGACAAGATGCGCTGCCTTCAGGTGCTTTCGCAGGCCGGGCTCCACGTGCCCGCCACCGTGCTCATGCGCGGGGCGCGAGGACGCAGGGCCGCCGTCGAGGCGGTTCGAGGATTTCCGGTCGTGCTCAAGGTGCTCAAGGGCACCCAGGGCGTCGGCGTGATGCTCCTGCACTCGCCCATCAGCCTAGGCTCGGTGCTGGACACGCTCCAGAGCATGGAGCAGGACGTGATTATCCAGCAGTTCATCGCCGAAGGCGCGGGACGCGATTACCGCGCCTTCGTCATCGGGGACAAGGTTGTCGCGGCCATGATGCGCACGGCACCCGAGGGAGAGTTCCGCTCCAATATCCACCGCGGCGGTCAGGGGCAGCTCGTCAAGCTTCCGGCCGACTTCGAGCGGGCCGCGATTCGCGCGGCCAAGGCGCTCGGCCTCCAGGTGGCGGGCGTCGATCTGATGGACAGCGACATCGGCCCTCTCATCATCGAGGTCAATAGCTCCCCTGGCTTTGAGGGCATCGAGCATGCCACCGGCCTCAATATCGCCGGAATGATCATTCGGCACATCGTCAAGACGGTCGGCAGGGGCGGGAGAAAACGGCGCCCGGCGTCTCAAAAATCCCGTAATCCGAAGCGCAAGCGCTAAGCAGCCTTATTGACAAAGCGGCCCGCCCATTGCACATAGCGGGGGCTTGTGGGCGAACCAACATGAAGGAATTCTTTATGAGAACCGCGCTAGGTTTGGTCGTTCTCCTCGTTTCGCAGATCGCTTTTGCCGCTCCCCAGTTTCTCTACTTCGCGCCTGGCAATAACATCTCTCCTGACGGTCAGTTCGTGCTTGCCGCATTCCGCGACGATCCGACCAACGACATGGGGTCTTATCGCGTCGTCACGGTCTCGGGCACGGGGATCGAGATCGCTTCCGATATGGTTTTTGAAGCGTACTCCGACCATCCGGATATCCGTGGCTACGGCCCCGGCAAGACTTCCTGGTCGGAGCGCCAACCCGAGAACGGCGCCCGCATCTACGGCGAGCTCGTCGGTTTTCAATACCTCTCGCGCAAGTCCACTCAGATCGACTTTCTCCAGAGAAAACTCGTCGACGGAAAGGCCTATTTCACCCGTACCGCCTTCGATGCCTCCAAGCTGGAGAAGATCGGCAAAGCCAAGCTGGTCGAAGAAGCGGCCAAAGCCGGATACGTCTCCAACGATATCCAATGGGAGTTTTCGAACCAGGAATTCGTCACCGAAGGCGATACCCAAGGCACGTACGTGACCGACGGCTGGCCGGAGGTTTTCGACCTCGAAGGCGGGCGCCTGATCGAGATATCCGAGCAGTTCTACATCCATAAGGGCGATGACGACAGCACGGCCACCGAGGGCACCTACTCCGTGATCGCCAAGATCTCGCTCGACGCAAACGGCGCGCTCAAGGAAGAAGTCGTCTCCACGCGCGCGAACCTCTCGAAGTAATCAGCGATCCAGCTCTCGATGGACCATGATCATCGCCTCGTCGTTGGATCGGATCAATCCGCGACGGGGCGTATCGAGGTCGTAAAGAGCCGAGATCACCACCGCGAAAAGCAGCGGCATCAGGCAGTGCCAGTACCAGGGCTGCTTCTGCTTGGAGCTGTCGGCGTAGCCCAGGGTGAATAGGGAGCAGGCGCCCACCACCCAGATCAGCGCAAGTAGAGTCGGGGGCAGGCGATTTTCCATCGCATCGAGCCTGGCGGCATCGAGGTCGATCATCTCGTTGAGTCCGCTCAAGAGCAACGCGCTGACGGCGGATCCGTCGTCGCGCGCGTGGGACTCGGCCATTTCCCAGAGCTTCAGCTGGACCTGCTTGCTTTTCGCTTCGGCCTCCTGGAGCAAAGGCGAACCGGCGTGCGCCGAGAAGAACTGGAGACGGTCCTCGGTGTACTTGCTGAGGACTGAACGGAACTCCCGCGCGATCGGCGCAGGCAGGATGCCCGCGCGGAGGTAGAGGGTCACGATCGAGTTGGCGTCGCGGACCTCGAGGTCCCGCCTCATGTCGTATCGCGAGATCGCCATCGCGAACGAGAACGCGAGAAGGAGCGCGAGCAATCCCAGAAGCGCGGCGGCGGGAGTCTCGGACGCGCCGGTGTGCTCCCGGCGATGACCGCGTAGTTGGCCGATCCAGTAGACCGCGATGAAAACGACGAAGAGAGAGAGAAACGTGAGACCTAGGCTCATCATCGCCCTCCCTCTCGCATGGGGTCCTGCCTGCTTAGCGCTGGGTCAGCATGAGGTCTGTGCGGCGGAAATCGGCGCCTTCACCCTGAGACGGAGCCGAAGCGACCTGCAGCTGATCGGCTGAGGCACCTTTTTGAGTGAGCGCGTCCTTGACGGCGATCGCCCGCTGCATGGAGAGCTTTTCGTTCTTGGCCTGATCGCCCGTGTTATCCGTCGAGCCGACGATTTTCACCTCGGCGCTCGGATGCGACTTCAGGACGCTCGCGACTTCGGCAAGTTCCTGGTTGCCGGCGTCGGAAAGCTTGGTGCTGCTCGGCGCGAACTTGAGGCTATCGAGCGGGATCGTGGCCGGCAGGCTCACATTGCTGCCCGAAGCGACCGCGGCCGAGAGAGCTTGACCGGCGCCAGTCCTGAACTTCATGGCCGGAGCCTGGGTATCAGACTCGGGTTGCTGTGCCTGTGGTTGCTCTGCCTGCGGTTGCTGCACCTGCGGCTGGGCGACCTCGGGTGCCGCGGGCTTCTGGACGTTCTGGATCGCCTGGCCGGCCTGTTCCATCCGATGCTCGGCCTGGCGGTTCTTCATGAGGTACCAGCCGCCGATGCCGAGCAGGGCCAGGATCGCCAGAGGCATGGCGATCGAGCGTTTCCTGTGATGGGCCTCGCCGCCCAGATCGATGTCCGAGCTGCTCCGATACACTTGCGGGGCTTCGCGCTCGCGGACGATTTCCGGCTTGGCGTAAGTCGTGGGTCGCTCATGCGCGCCGAAGACCTTGCCCACGCCCGCCGGCAGCATGCTCGCGAGACCTGCCTTCTCCTGGCCCAGAAACCCTGAGAGCTGCGAGGCGCCCCAGCCGTTCTTGCGCACCATCGACCCGATGGATCCGAGCGCGAGCGGCGCGAGCAGGCTCAGCAACTTAGTGCTCTTGCCCGAGTCGCCGAGCGCGCCCGTCACGGAACTGAGCTGATTGCCGAAGATCCCGGACAACAGGCCGTTGCCTTTGCGCATGAAGCGCTCGGCGGATGCGTCGTTCGAGAGATGATCTATGTAATTGGATGGAACGCCCGCCTCGTAGCCGCCTTCGCGGATCAAGCCGAGGACGTGTTCAGCGCCTTCGGGCGTCGAGCCACGATGCGCGATCCCCGAAAGCAGCGTCGGTACGGCTGATTTCAAGCTTGAACGAACGCCGTCCGGGCTGTCGCCGACCAGCCGACTCGCCTTGCTGACGAAGTCGGGCGAAATGAATGACTGAACGCTTTGCAAAAGCATGGCGAATTCCTCCAAATTGAAAAGATATGGCTTTTCAAGGAGGGAAGTGCAAACCCCGGGCTTACCCGCGAAAAGTCACGGGGACCGGGCCGCTCGACCTTACTTCTCGGCCGATTTACGGACTACGCGCGTGTATTTGGTGCGAGCCTCGCGCTTGCGCTTGGCGGGCACGGTCTTGCGATAATCATCGATCGTGGCGCAGCCGTAGATCTTCTTGAGCATCATCACTTTGACCTGCTCATAGAGCTCCTCGACGATGTGCTGCTCGAGCGCGCGCGGCACGGCGAGGTTGTTCTTGCGAAGATAGCCGATGTATTCGGCCACGACGTTGCAGATAAAAGTCTTGCGGTCCTGCTCGGAATCCTGAAAGTTATAGAGATGTTGTTCAAAGATGACGTAGAGCGGGTCGACCTGGTTGTTCTGGCTAGGTTGGTTTGAACGGGGCATAGGCTCATACTCTTTCGGAATACGGGGACCATCGCTTGAGCACCAAAAAGTCGCAACTGGCTCTTTCAAAAACCAAGGAATTCCAGAAGTTCCGTCAATACCTCGAACAGGCAAAAAGGGTACTGATTTCAACCCATTCGCTCCCAGATGGCGACGGATTGGGGGCCGAGGCGGCCCTCTTCCACTACCTGAAGCGCGCCCGCAAGGCCTGCCGGGTCTATAACCCCGATCCCCTGCCAAAACGTTATCGGTTTCTCGACCCCAAGAACCAGATCCTCCTCGGGCCGAACGAGGTCGAGCTCTGGGATACCTGCGACCTCTGGGTCATCGTCGACACAAACGACCCGCGTCGCTTGGGCAAGCTCTGGCAGGAGTACTCCCTGCGCGCCAAGAAGATCGTCTTCCTCGATCACCATCCCGAGAACGAAGGCGCGGCCGAGATCACCTACCCGCCTCACGCAACGCTGGTCTCCGACACGGAGTCGAGCAGCATCGGCGAGCTGCTCTACCATCTTTTCGAGGAGCTCAACCTCGCCAAGGTCAACCAGGACGTCGCGATGGGGCTCTACGTCTCGATCATGACGGACACCAACTCCTTCCGATACGCGCGCACGACGCCGCTGGCGCACATCATCTCCGCCGAGATGATCCAGCTCGGGGTGAATCCGGAGGAAGTCTACCAGAACATCTACTCCTCCAAAGAGCTCTCGCATCTCCAGCTTCTGGGAAACATGCTTCAGAACGTCAAGGTCGGCTCCGGCGGCAAGATCGCCTGGCTGGAGATGAACCTCGAGCTCCGAAAGAAGCACAAAGCATCGGCCGACGACACGCAGTCTTTCATGAACCTCTTGCTTCTGCTCAAAGACGCCGAAGTCGTGGCGTTCTTCCGCGAAGAGGATGACGGCCAAGTCCGCGTCTCGATCAAGTCCAAGGGACGCGTCATCGTCAACCGCATCGCCATGGAGCTGGGCGGCGGGGGCCATGACTACGCGGCCGGCCTTGCTTTGTCGGCCCCGCTCGATAAAACAGTGGAAGCGGTAACGAAGCGCCTCGAGACGTTGATCGATAACTACGAAAAATTCGGGAAATAACCAGGGGATAAAATGAAGAAGCACTCCGCGACCTTCCTTTTCCTGCTTTCATCGCCCCTTGCACTGGCCGGAGGATCCAGCCAGGTCACCTTGCGGATCCACGGGCAGGTCGCGCTCACCTGCCCTCCCGGGTCGAAGCAACTCCTTGAGATTTCGGCCACCGAAAAGAAGGATCTCGATATTGGCTGCATTACCCGGGCGTCCGACCCCAAGGTCATCTCTCCGAGAAGCGCGGGCGCCGGTCAGATCGTCGTCACGGGCGAACCCGGGCGTGAGTACTCGATCGCCTTCCCTCCGGACACGGTCGAGCTGCAGGGCGAAAGTGGCGGCACCATCAGGGTCAGCGACTTCACGACCGATGCAGGCCGGCATCCGGTGCTGGATTCGTCCGGACGAGGCACGTTCTCGGTCGGCACGGATGTCCACCCGACAGTCGTCTTTCAGGCACTGGGGGAGTACTCGGGATCCGTGACGATCGCGGTCTCTTACTAGCGATAGAATCCGAAACGCGATTCAGCGCTACTTCCCGAATATTTCCTTGAAGAAATCCTTCATCGCCACCCAGGACCGCTTATCGGCCTTCTCGTTGTAAGCGGCGCCTTTGGAGTTGTCGTTTCCGGCGCCGGGGTTGGTGAAAGCGTGGACGGCGCCGCTGTACTTGACGAGCTGCCAGTCGACGCCGGCATCGCGCATCTCCTTCTCAAAGGCCGCGACCTCGGTGTCCGGCACGTTCGGGTCATCGGCGCCGTGAAGGACGAGGACCTTGCCCTTGATATTCTTGGCGTCGGCGGGCGTCGGAGTCGAGAGCCCGCCATGAAAACTCACGACGCCATCGACGTTCGCGCCGGCGCGCGCGAGCTCGAGCACCGTGGTGCCGCCGAAGCAGTAGCCCATCGCCACGATTTTGTCGGCGCTGACGCCTTTTTCCTGCTTGAGGCGCGCGAGAGCGGCACCGACGCGGCTCCGGAGAAGCGGGCGATCGCCCTTGTACTTTCCGGCCTGCGCACCGGCTTCTTCGTTGGTCTTGGGGCGGACGCCCTTGCCGTAAATATCGGCGACCAGCACGACGTAGCCTTCGCTGGCCATTGCCTTGGCCTTGTCTTCGTAAAACGCGCTCACGCCCTTCCAATCGGGGACGATGATCAGGCCTCGATCGGATTTCTTGGAGGGATCCTTCGCGAGATATCCTTCGAGCTCGGCCGAACCGTCTTTGTAGAGGACGTTGGATCCTTGAACGGCGGCGTGGGACGAAATCGACATGAGAAGCGCTCCGAGGACGATCAGGGTTTTCATGCCTCCGATCATAAACTAAAACCCCCGGTCGGCCAAAGGCCGCACGGGGGTTTGTTTAACTCAAGCGGTCGCTCGGCCGATCAGCCGTTGTGATAGCTGCGGAGCGAAAGGATCGTGTGGGTCCCGTCCTTCTTGGAGGTCGAGTCCTGCTTGATGATGCCGAAAGTGGCCTGGCCGATGTAGTTCGTGCCCTTGGAGTCTTGATCGTCGAAGGGCAGCGCGCAAACCTGGAAGGTGCCGGCGCCGACCGCAACCTGCTGAGACGAGCCGCCATAAGCGGCGCAGTTGCCGAGGACGGCGTTGATCAGCCCTTCAGTGAGGAGGTTCTTGGCGTCAACCCAGTTGGCCTGCGAGCGGGTCTGACCGGCGATTGCCAGGAGCTGCTCCTCTTTATATTGCTGAGAAGTAGCATTGTATTCGGTCAGGGAGAGGTCGACCGTGCCATTGTAGTGGCCGCCGTTGCTCAGGGTGAGGTCGATATCGAACTGGGCTTTGTCGCCCACGGCCGGCATCGCGAAAGCGGAAGCCGAAACTGCCAGACACAAAACGCTCAAAACACTAAAGGAACGGATCATGAGATTCTCCTTGGTGGAAATGGGTAATGAAGTGAGGCGACTTCAGTGGTAGCGAGCACCTGCCCTCTTGACAACTTTTGAGTTGGAAATATCGTAAATAAAAATAGCGGCTTCGATGGGTTTTGCCTGGGATTTTCAAGACGACGGCGCTACCCTTTTGCGGCTGGACCAAGCACCTGCGTTAGAGCAACCTGGAGGCTTTGCGTGATTAGTGTTTCCCACCTCACCAAATTCTACGGCCCGAGAGCGGCCGTGAATGATCTTTCGTTTGATGTGCAGAAGGGAGAGATCGTCGGCTTTCTCGGCCCCAATGGCGCCGGCAAGAGCACGACGATGAAGATCCTGACGGGCTTCATGCCTGCGACCGACGGCAAGGCCTCGGTTGCCGGCTTCGACGTCTTCGAAAACCCCATCGAAGTGAAGCGAAACGTCGGGTTCCTGCCCGAAACACCTCCCGTCTACACCGAGATGCAGGTCATCGATTACCTCGAGTTCGCGGCGCGTCTCCACGGCGTGCCCGGCGGCAAGGCCCGGGCCGCCGCCGATCTCGCGCTCCAGAAGACCTCCCTCGGCGACGTCCGCAAGCGCCTCATCGGCAACCTCTCCAAAGGTTTTCGCCAGCGCGTCGGCCTCGCCCAAGCCCTCGTGCACAATCCACCCGTTCTGATCCTCGACGAGCCGACCGTCGGTCTTGACCCCAAGCAGATCATCGAGATCCGCGAGCTCATCAAGGGTCTCGGCGGCGACCACACCGTCGTGCTCAGCTCGCACATCCTCCCCGAGGTGACGGCGACCTGCCAGCGGATCATCGTCATCGCCAAAGGGCAGATCGTCGCGCAGGACACGATCGACCAGCTCCAGGCCCGCCTGCGTAAGGGCCTCATCTACTCGCTCACGGTCAAGAGCCCCGACGCCTCGGGCCTGAGCGCCCTCCGCGGCATCCCGGGCGTCGTCAACGTCACGGCCGCCGGCCCCAAGATCGTCGTCGAGATCGCGCCGGGCTCGGCCGAGATCCGCGACCGGATCGTCGAGACGGCCGTCGGCAATCGCATGGGCGTGCTCGAGTTCAGCGCCGAGCGCGTCTCGCTTGAGGAGATCTTCCTGCAGCTCACGACTACCGAAGGAGGCGAATCATGAGAAACATCTGGACTATCGCGCGCCGCGATTTCCGCTCCTATTTCACCTCCCCGATCGCTTACATCGTGATCGCGAGCTTCCTGGGCATCATGGGCTGGATGTTCTTCTACACGCTCTCGTACTTCAACCAGCAGATGATGCAGTACCAGCAGTTCCAGATGGGCAAGGGCCCGAGCCTCACCGAAGGCGTCATCCGCCCGCTCTACGGGAACATGAACGTCATCTTCCTCTTCCTCCTGCCCTTCGTGACGATGCGGCTCTTCGCCGAGGAGAAGAAGCAGCACACGATCGAGCTGCTCATGACCTCGCCCGCTACGCTCTGGGAGATCATTCTCGGCAAGTTCCTCTCGGGCTTCGGGCTTCTCGTCGTCATGCTCTCGGTTACGCTGGCCTACCCGATCATCCTCGCCATCACGGGCAATCCCGACTGGGGCCCGATCGCGACGAGCTACATCGGCATGCTCTTCCTCGGAAGCTGCTACCTAGCCATCGGCACTCTCTGCTCGGCGATGACGGAAAACCAGATTGTCGCCGGCGCGCTGACTTTCGCGGCGGGACTCTTCTTCTGGTTGATCAGCTGGGCCTCGCAGTCGGCCGGGCCGGTCTGGAGCGAGGTCTTCACCTACCTCTCGCTCATCAGCCATTACAATAACTTCGGACAAGGCATCGTCAGCTCGACGGACGTGATCTTCTATGTCTCGTTCATCGGGCTCGGCCTCTTCCTCACCCATCGCGTTCTCGACTCCTTCAGGTGGAGGTAAAATGAAACCCGCTCAAACCAAGAACCGCACCCCGCTCGCCTGGACCCTCGTCCTCATCGCCGCGCTGATCACGCTTTCATCCCGGATCGTCTTCCCTGAGTTCGGGAGACTCACCGGGCTCTTCTTCGTCCTTTTTCTTGGATCGCTCGCCTATCTCGTCGTCGAAAGCCGCAAAGGGATGCAAGGCCGCGCCGTCTCCTACGGCGTCAACTCGATCGTCACCGTGCTTCTGGTCCTGGGCCTCGTCGGCGTCGTCAACTTCATGGGCGCCCGCTACCCCAAGAAGCTCGACCTGACCAAGGACAAGCTGCACACGCTTTCGGATCAGACCGAAAAGGTCGTCAAGGGCCTGAGCAAGCCGGTCAAGGCAGTGCTCTTCTCGTCGATCCCGCAGAAGGAGAAGTTCCGGCCCCTTCTCGACAACTACAAGGCGCTCAACCCCAAATTCGAAGTCGAATACGTGAGCCCCGACCGCGAGCCGACGCGCACCAAGCAGGCCGGCATCAAGGTCGACGGCACCCTTCAGCTTCTCGTCGAAGGCCGCGAAAAACGGGTCGAAGAACCGAACGAAGAAAAGCTCACCAACGCGATCATCTCGCTCAACAAGGAGAAGATCCCCACGGTTTGCGCGATCACCGGCCATGGCGAGCGCAATTTCGGCGGCAACGACTCCGAAGGCTACGAGCTCACAAAGAAGGGGCTCGAAAGCCAGTCCTACTCGGTCAAGGACTTCAACATCCTGACTGACTCGAAAGACAAGAAGATCCCGGACACCTGCGACGCCGTCGCCATCATCGGGCCGACCAAGGCTTTCTTCGCGCCGGAAATCGACGCGATTCGCGCCTACCTCGCGAACGGCGGCCGTGCGATCGTCGCACTCGACCTCAACATCAAGACGGGTGAGTTCGCGCCCGAGCTCGCGCAGCTGATGTCCGAGTGGGGCGTCAAGCCCGTCGCGGCGCTCGTGGTGGACCCGATCTCGCGCATGCTCAACGTCGATGCGTCGGTGCCGGTGCTTCCGACCTTTTCCAAGGACAGCCCGATCACCAAGGACTTCTCGCGCGACCCGGCTTACTTCCCGATCATGCGCCCGCTTGAGTCGCTTCCCGCGACCGAAGGCACGACGGCAACCTGGCTCGCGCAGACCACGCCGCGAAGCTTCGAGGTGACCGACCTCAAGTCGATCGCCACCGGCCAGGTCAACGAAGACGGCAAGAAGCACGGCCCCTTCAACGCGGCGATCGCAGTCGAGCGCAAAGGCGCAGCCGACAAGGACGGCAAGCCCGGGCGCAAGACCCGCCTCGTCGTTTTCGGCAGCGCGAACTTCGCCAATAACCAGTGGATCCGCCACGGCGCCAACCAGGACCTCGCGCTCAACGCGTTCTCTTGGGTGCTGGAGGACGAGAGCCTGATCTCCATTCGCTCCAAGGAAGAGAGCTCGGGCCGCGTCGAACTCACTCAGCGCGGCGGCAGCATCATCATGCTGCTCACCGTGTTCGTGATCCCGCTTGCCATCGCTATCGCCGGCGTCGTCGTCTGGGCGATGCGCAGGAGGCTCTAGTATGCCCAACTGGCGCAACCAGCTTTACCTCGCGCTGGCGCTCTTCGTCCTCGGCTCGGCCGCCTACTGGCTCGAATTCACGCACAAGCCCGCGACCGAAGAGAAGGAGGAGAGAGCCAAGAAAGTCTTTGACCTCAAGGATCGGCAGATCGGCTCGATCACCGTCCAAGGCGACGGCAAGTCCTTCGAGCTACGCTGCCTCGACGCCGACAAGAAGCAATGCAAGCCCGGCGACAACTCGCGCTGGGAGCTCGTCGCTCCGATCAAGACGACGGCCGACGACTCCAACGCGAACGCGCTCGTCTCCTCTCTCAACAATCTCAACCCCAGCGAGACGATTCCTCTCAAGGACGAGTCTCCCGAAAAGCGCGCCACGCTCCTCAAGGAATACGGCCTTGATCCCGAATCCCAGAAAACGGCTCGCAAAGTCACCCTCAGCGTCGACTCCGAACCAGTCAGCATCGTCCTCGGCGCCACCCATCCGATCGGCGAAGGGATCTTCGCGCTTCGTTCCGCGGGCGGAAAGATCGACGAGACCCTGGTTTACGTGATCCCAGGCTTTTTCAAGACGACCTTCGACCGCGACGCGACCTACTGGCGAAACAAGAAACTCTTCGACTTCGCCGCCGCCGACGCGCGCTCCTTCCGGATCGAGGGATCCAAAGGAAAGATCGAAGGAATCAAGAAGGACTCCGACTGGTCGCTCTCGGGCCCCGGCGAGAAGGATCTCGCGGGTGACACCGAAAGCATCGAGGCGTTTCTCTCGGCCGTCTCCTATCTCACGGCCAGGGATTTCGTAACCGAAGCCAAGGCCAAAGGCGCCAAGCCGGCCGGCAAGATCACGATCGATGTCGCTGCTCCCGGCTCCAAAGAACCCAAGACTTTTTCGCTCGCGCTCAGCGAGATTGCAGGAGCCAATCCCAAGGATAAAGGCTCGCGCCGTCTTTTCGCTAAAGCTTCGACCCAGTCGGAACTCGTCGAGCTCGAGCCCGGCGCCAAGGAGCGGCTCGACAAAGGCCTCAAGGACCTGCGCCAGACCAAGCTCATCAGCTCGCTTGAGCGCTACTCGGTCAAACGCCTCGAGTTCTGGGGCGGCGAGCTCGGCAAAGAGCCGCTGGTGATCGTCTCCAAGGACGGCAAATGGTCGTACGAAGCGGGCTCGCCGGCTTCCAAGGAAGTCTCCGGCGACAAGGTCCAGGCGTTGCTCGAGAAGCTCTCGGGCAACCGCGTGAAGGAATTTCTCAATCAAGCGGGCGAAGAAGCCAAGGCGCTTCATATCGTCCTGGGCGACGAGAAGAATCCAAAGAAGCGTCATTTCATTTTTTGGAAAAAAGGAGCCGATCTCTTCGCGAAGGACATGAGCTCGTCGCGCAAGGAGATCCTCAAGGTCGATCCGACGATCGCGAGCGAGCTGCCGACCCAACGAACTCAATTCGACAAGGCACCCTCGCATGGAAAATGAGCCACAGCTCCCTCAGATCCCAAAATTCGAGGGCGCGGACAACGCGATCCGCTGGTATATCGACACGCTCAAGGCCACGCTCTTCCATCCGGTGGCTTTCTTTCGCAAGCTGCCCGTGAGCGGCGGCTACACGATCCCGCTCGTCTTCGGGCTCGTCACCCACTGGATCGGGGTCGCGTTCCGCTCGATGTGGTTAAGCGCCTCGGGCGAGCAGATCAATCGTCTCCTTTTGGGGGCTTTCCGCTGGGGCGCCTCCGAAAACCCCTTCGGCTGGATGATGGGCATCGGCAGCGTGATCATCGACCCGTTCTTCACGCTCTTCTCGGTTTTTTTCAGCGCCGCGCTGATCTACCTGGCCGCCCGGATCCTCGTGCCGGCCCAACGCCCCGAGGGCTCCCCCACCGTGACGCTCGAAAGCGCCACGCGCGTGGTCTGCTACGGAATGGCCGGGACGATCTTCCAGGCCGTGCCCTTCATGGGCCCCGTCATCAGCGCCATCTGGGTCGGGATCACGACGTTCTTTGCCGCGCGCGAAGTTTATCGCGTCAGCACGGGCCGCGCGGCCGTGATTATCCTCTTCCCGCAGATCCTCTTCCTGCTCTTCGTCGGCGCGATCGTCGGCCTGCTCGTCTTATTCGCGTTCAAGATGGCGGGCGTGGTGTTTTCGTAAGGCCATGCAACATGGCGTTCTCAGGCCGAAGTCGCCTTTTTCCCTCCAAAGCGGCCAAAAGCTCGAAAAAACCGAGATCGCATATTCAATCTATGGCGATCGGGACAATCCTCGGAAGATACTTTTCTTTCACGCGCTTTCGGCCAGCTCGAAGCTCCATGAATGGTGGACTCACTTTCAGCTCGATGAGCTCGCGGCACGTTATGCTCTGATTTGCTTCAACTGCTTGAGTTCCTGCCACGGTACGACTGGCCCCGAGTCCATCAATCCTTCCACAAGTCAGCGTTACGGCATCGAGTTTCCAACGGTCTCGATCTCCGACATGGTTGACCTGACCATGATCGGGCTTCAGGAGCTCGGAATATCGCGCCTTGATCACGTCTTCGGAGCGTCATTGGGCGGTATGCAAGCGCTCGACATGTACCTGAGATATCCCGGCTTCGCTGCGCATTTCATATCAGCCTGCGGCACCCCCCTGCCTCTTTGGACCCGATACTATAATCTGCTCCAGGTTAGAATGTTGCGCGAGGCTACGGACGCGGGACTCGAACGAGAGAAAATCAATCAGAGACTCTCCTACGCAAGAGCGCTGATGCGACTTTCTTGCACAACAGAAGAGGCATTGATTGGGTTAAATGAGAAAAAGGTCTCTGCTTCTCCGAGTGACAATCCTGCATTTCAATATCTGCTTTCCGACTCACTCAAATACCCGACTCGCTTTTCGGCGGACTCTCACATTCGGATAATGGACGCCATGGCTAATTTCAACCTGCCAGCCGCCCATGTTTCCACTGCCAGCTCCCGCCTTTCATTGATTGGGATTCAGGGAGACGACTTTGCCCCCGCTCGTGACGTCGAGCATTTTTGCCAAGTGCTCTCGGCTCAGGGTCACACGGTCAAATACGACTTATTCGAAACTGAATACGGGCATGAGTCTTGGATTATCGATGGAAAGCGCTTTTATGAGTTTATTAGCCCGACGCTCTTAGCTGATCCCCAGGAATCAACTTGATCCAGAAGACCGCGCGAATGGACATGTCCCATCATCTAATAAGCCGATTCAGCGAATTGGTTGAATTCGCCCGCTAGGACACTCTGGATCGGGCTTCCTAACGGCTAATAACGATAATCGAGGCCAAAATCTCCGGGGCGATCGAACTGCTTTCCCCAGCAAACCGTCGCGCCGCGATCGTCGATCCCGCAGGTAGCGAACCCAGACGACTTGAGCGTCCTCAAGGGACGCAGACTCTGCGGGGGCTTCGGGATGTAGTCCGGGTTCTCGCCACCACAGTGGGGAGCGCCCCGCTGATCCAACGCGCAGAAGTGATTGCCGCCGACGCTGACCTGGGTGAACTTGCCCGCGAGCGTCTGGTCAGTGCCGTTGTTCAACTTGCATCGCAGACTATGGTCCTGACGAAGAATCGCGCAAACGCCTGCAGGGCCGATGGAGAAGCGCTCGATGCCCGTCCATTCGAGAAAGCTCCCGGGCCGTGAATCGAAGCAACTGAGCTTACCGTTGGCCTCAAGCACGCAGGAGCGCCCCTTTCCGTCGGAAGGACTCTGGATCTCGGCGATCCCACCCGGGATCAACACACTCACTGCATATTTCAGGTAGCTGCCCCGGTCGCACCAAGCCGTCCCGTCTTCGAAAAGGAAGCAGCGGTTTTCGTCAGTGGACACGAAGGATTTGATTTTCTTCCTCGGGCGCTCGGGATCGTTCCAGGCACTTAGGATCTTCTCTCCCCAGTTGCAGGCGATTTCGCCCGTATCCAGCAGGCCGCAAAGTACTTCTCGACTCATGTAGGCCAGCGAGATCACTTTTCCGGGAAAGCGGAAGTACCCCGGCCCCCCTTGCCAGCAGCGCGCCGTGGTGTCGTCAACCAGCCCGCAGAATGCGGCTCCAGTACCGCTTTCGGATGAGAAACCTCTCAGCTTCAGATCGCGGTAATCCACGACCTGCCCCAGCGAGTTATCGCCCCAGCAGAGCACAGTTCCGTCCCGGGCCGTGATCCCGCACGAATGGTAATAGCCGGGGCTCAGGGACTGGAGCTTCTCGATGCCGGTGACCTCGTAAGTCGGCCCCGGGATGCCCAAGCCGGTGCGCCCATTCCAACAGCGCACGTTTCCGTCGACGAGCAGAGCGCAGCTTCCCTGCAGCGACGCCACCGGAGGGAGCTCACCGGGATAGGGGGCGACCTCGGTATGATGAGACCCATCTCTCGCGGTCGTGTCGCGCCAGCACTTCACGACTCCATCGCTCGTGAGCAAGCAGTCGCTATCGGAGCTCACGGAGACTTGGCGTACGTCATGGTTTATTTCAGCGGGGGGGCCGATGAGGTCCCAGCACCCTACCGTCTTGTCCCGGCGGACCGCGCAGCCGCCGCTGCCATACCCGGCAAGGCTGATAGACTCGGCGTTTTCAAAAGTTCCCGCGGGATAATAGGTTTTAGCGCGCTCAAAAGAAAAGTGACTGAGCGGTCGTCCCATCCCCCAGCAGGTGATGTCTCCGGAAGCATGCACGGCGCAGGTCTGGAAGTATCCAGTTGCGATCGACTCGACCGGACCCAAATCGAGGGGGACGGTCGGCAGCGGACGGTGGCTATCGCCCACCTCCCAGCCCGCGAGATCGCCCCAGCAGCGGACCGTCTTGTCCGTCAGGATGGCACATGAGTGATAGGCGCCAGAGCTGATCGACACCGCATTTCGGACATCGTCCATCCCGCCCAAGTTGTCGTATGGGAAATATCCCCAGCACTTGACCTGCCCCTGAGTGGTGACGCCACAGGTGTGAAACCCGCCCGTGTCCACGGAGCGAAAAGCGCCAGTGCTATGAGTAGGTCCGACCGAGAGCCCAGCAAGCGCAAGCAATAGAATTCGAGCCTTCATACGATACCCCCGGAGGTGGAGGGTCACGTCGGCGCGAATTCTTGTCAACGGGCTTCAGAGTGTTTCAGCGCACACCTTGTGCGGAAAATGCTTAAAAGAATCTAGATTTGACACCTAGCACCACTCGCGGTATCCCCTCCCCACATTCGGCAAATTCCGGGGGTTCGGGTATGCTGCGCCTTTTAGGTTATGTTCTTGTTTCTACACAAGTTTTAACAGCTCAGGCTGCGGTCGAGCCCGCCAAGCCCAAGCCGCAGGTCTTCGTCTCGCAGGTCAAAGCCAAAGAGCTCTTCGACCAGTTTACCTACCCGGCGCGCGTCGTCTCCAAGGTCAACTCGACGATCCTCGCTGACAGCGACGGAGTCGTCTCCAAGATCTACGCGCCGCTCGGCCAGAAGGTCTCGGCCCGCGCGCGAATCCTCCAGATCACGCACACCGACCCCGTTTATCAGTACGCGCCGATCGTCGTCGTCGCGCCGGCGGCAGGCATCGTCAGCGGCGTCGAGATCACCGAAGGCGCGCAGGTCGTGAAGGGACAGAAGCTCGCCACCGTCACCGATCCACGCCAGACCAAGATCCAGGTCGAAGTGCCCGCGCTCGATCTTCCATCGGTCAAACCCGGCCTCGAAGGCGAGTTTCTCCCGACCGGCGCGGATCAACCGCTCAAGATCAAAGTCATCGGCGTAAGCCCCTACGTCGATCCGGCCACCGGCACCGCGCCCTGCGATATCGTGCTCGCTCAATCCGAAAAATACGCGCTTTCGCCCGGCGGCCTCGGACAAGTGAGCTTCAAAGCCAATCTCCGCAGGGGCTTTATGATCCCCGACTCGGCCGTCCTCTATAAGGGCGCGCAGACCTTCGTCCGCCTCGTAAAAGACGGAAAGGCCATGCAGGTGCCCGTCACCCTCGGCCGTAAGCAGCGAGGCAACGTCGAGATCCTCAAAGGCCTCGAAGAAAACGCCACGCTGGTCGAGCGCTCGAGTCGCTACATCGGCGACGGCGAAGAAGTGAACGCTCAGTCTCAAGCTGCCGGGAGCTGATCCGTGAAATCTCTCTACTCGTCGCCCCTTCGGGTTTATCTCTGCCTCGGCGCGCTCGCCATCGCGGGGATCCTGGCAGGGACGATCCTTCCCGTCTCTCTCTATCCCAACAGCTCCAAGCCCACCGTCTGGGTCGAAATCCCTTACGGCAACAACACGGCCGACGAGTTCCTCAACTCCTACGGTCGCGAGCTTGAAGGGCAGCTTCAGTCGATCTCGACGGGCAATCTCCAGGTCGAGAAGATCACGGCGCAATACGATGCCTCCTCGGTCGAGTACGGCCTCGAGTTCAAGTGGGGTGCGGGATCGCAAGAAGCCCTTCGCGAAGTGCAGAACGTCGCCAATGCCTATGGTTCGCGGTTTCCGGACGAGATCCGCCGCGGGCTGAACGTCAGCACCTGGAACAAGTCGTCTGGGTTCCTCGCGATCAGCTTCTTCAGCCCCAAGCGAAGCCTCGACGAGCTCTACAAGATCCTAGATCCCGCCATCTCCCCGCAGGCGCAGAAGGTCGAAGACGCGCAAAATCCGGGCTTCTTCAATCCCGATCAGAAGGAGATCCGCGTCGAGCTGATCCCCGAGAAGCTTGCGCTCCTGCAGCTCATGCCCTCGGACGTCGAGCACGCGATCGGCGCGATGATCACGAGCTTCGGCGGCGGCTCGGTGATGGTCGGCACCAACCGCATGACCGTCCAGATGCCGCGCGCGGCGCAGACCTACCAGGATCTGCCCAAGATCATGATCCCGACGCCGTCGGGCCGCGCCGTGCACCTTTCGGACGTGGCGCTCGTCGACCTGGCCAGCCAGAGTAACAATAGCCGGAGCTTCAAGACCAGCGGCACCTCGAGCCTGATCCTCTTCGCGACGCCCAAGCCCGGCGGCAACGTCAAGCGCATGTCCGAAGAGCTGCTCCAGGTCGTCAACAAGGCGATGCCCTCGCTCCCCAAGGACATCGAGTACAAGATCCTGGTCGATCCCTCGGAGTTCATCCGCGCTTCGATCCATAACGTCATGCACGAGGTCCTGATCGGCGCGCTGCTGGCCGTCGTCGTGCTCTACTTCTTCATCGGAAGCTTCAAGAACGTCGTCACCGCGGCCATCGAGATCCCGATGAGCATGGTGCTCGCCTTCATCCTGATGCGGATGTCGGGCATGAACTTGAACCTCATCTCGCTCGGTGGCCTCGCGCTTTCGGCCGGGATGAACGTCGATGCCTCGGTCGTCGTGATGGAGAACATCTTCCGCCACTTCGAAGGCATCCAAGGCGAATTGGATTACAAGGCCAAGCTCAAGATCATCGCCAAGGCCGTTGCCGAGGTGCGATTCTCGGTGATCGCCTCGACGATCGCCTCGCTCGTCGTCTTCCTCCCGCTCGCCTTCACGTCGGACCTAACCTACGCGATCCTGGGCGACCTGGCCAAGACGGTGGTTTTCTCGCACGGCTTTTCGGCCTTCGTGGCGCTGATCCTCGTGCCCACCGTGCGGCTCCAGCTCATGACCCGCTCTAAGCGCATCGAGCACCCGCACTCGCCGATCGAGAAACACATCCTCAAGGTCGAGTCGACCTATGCAACCTCGCTCGGGCGCTTCATCGCAGACCGCAAGCTCAAGCTCAGGGTCTTCGCGGGGATCGCGGTCGCCCTCGCGCTTCTGGTCTGGCAGGTGCTCCCGCGGCTCCCGCGCGAGATCATCGGCATCCCCGACACGGATTACGTGACCATCGGGGTGAACGCGCGCGGCAACACGCAGATCGCGCAGATGGAGACGATGGAAGCCGAAGTCACCGAGCGCCTTCTCCAGAAGTTCGGCGACAAGATCAACTACACCTTCACCCAGATCAACGGCCCCAACAACAGCTGGACGATGGCCCGCCTCAAGAACAAGAAGGACATGGAGTTCATGTGGAAGGCGATGGAAGCCGAGTTCCAGAACACGCCGTTCCTGCGCTTCAACGTCGGACCGTGGAACCCAGCCGAGCTGCCGATCCCCAACCCGCCGCAGATGCGCATCGAAGTGAAGGGCGGCGACGTCAAACGCCGTTCCGAGATCGCCGACGCCGTCTACCAGACGTTGCAGGAGAGCCAGGTTTTTCCGCGCACCTGGGTCAATCCGGATGCCGGCAAGAGCAGCACGATCATCCTCAAGCCCAACCTCGAGCAGTGGATCGCGCTCCGCAGCCAGTCGAGCAGCATCCTGCCCTCCGACATCGCGGATCTCTCGCGCGTGGCGACTCGCGGCCGCCGCGTCGGCATGATGGTCCACGACGGCAATAACCTCGACGTCTACATGCGCTTCCCCGAGTCGCGCGTATCGACTCCCGAGGACATCGAATCGCTGCCGATCGGCGTCGGTTCCAAGATCATCCCGCTCAAGTCGCTCGCTCGCGTCTCGATCGAGGAGACCTTGCCTACGCTCTACCGCGAGGACGGCCGCGACCTCTACGTCGTCGAAGGCAAACAGCTCAAAGGCCATGAGAACGAAGCGCCCGCTGCGCTCGAAAAGGCCAAGCTTCTGGTCGCCAAGTGGAAAGACGATCAAGCCAAAACCGCGCAAGCGGAGCCCGCGGCAAACCGCGACACCGAGCCCACGATCAGCTTCGAGGACGCCGAGAAGGAGCTGCACCAGGCGCTCGAGCAGCTCGCCCTCGCCCTCGGGCTCTCGATCGGGCTGATCTTTCTCGTTCTCGTCATCCAGTTCGGCAGCGTCGTCAACGCGCTGCTGGTGATGATCGCCGTGCCGCTCGGGTTCATCGGGGTGCTGGTGGCGCTCTTCGTCTTCCGCAGCACGCTCTCGCTCAACTCCGTCCTCGGCGTGATCCTGCTCAACGGAATCGCCGTCGCCAACAGCATCATCCTCGTGGATTTCATCAATCGCCTGCACGCCGAGGGCCGCACGCCGCTCGAAGCGGCAATCGAGGCAGGCCGCAAGCGCCTTCGCCCGATCCTCATCACCTCGCTCACCACGATCCTGGGCATGCTGCCCATCGCGCTCGGCACGGGCGAAGGCGGCAAGATCCTGCAGCCGCTCGGCATCGCCGTGAGCGGCGGCCTCTGGGTCTCGATGCTGCTCACGCTCTTTGTCGTGCCCGCGCTGCAGGTCGCTTATCTCGAGGCTCTCGATCGCCGCCGCGAACGCAAGCTCGCCGCCGTGGCCGCTACCGCGACGGCTCAGAACGGCCTCACGCGCGGCTGGAATGAGTCCCCGGCGCCCGAGACGGAGCGTGTTTTGTGATCTCGCTCATCGCCCTCCTCGCCGCGACGGCCGCGCACGCCGCGCCCGCCCCCCACGATCTCAGCTTCGACCAGGCGATCGACCAGATCCTCGGCCGAAGCACATCGATCCCGATCCAGCGGGCGCAGCTCGAGGCGACGCAGGCGCACGCGCTGCCCGCGTACTTCAGCTTCGCGCCCGGACTCTCGATCGATGCCAAGCGCTCGTGGACGGGCGGCGCCGCCGACGTCATTCTTCTCAACACGCCCTTTCGTACGTACGAAGCCGTCTCTGACCTCAACCTCTTCCGCTTCGGCGCCGACATCGCCAACCTCCAAGCCGCGCGCTCGGACGTGAGAAGCCAGGAAGCCCTCCTGAGCAACACGATTCTCCAGGCCGAAGAAGAAGCCGTGCGCGCGCTTTCGGCCTATCTCGAACGTCGCCAGTCCACGCAGATCAGCGACAAGTTCGTCAAGACCCAGGAAGAGCTCTACCGAATCGCACGCGAGCGCTACAAGGCGGGCTACCTGCCTCAGCAGGAAGTCGACAAGGTCTCGATCGATCTCGAGAACGAGAAGTCGCGATTGGCCGATGCGCAGGTTCTCGAGGCGCAAGCCGAAGCCTCGCTCGTCGCACTTCTCGGCTCGGCGGACGTCGATCTGAACTGGCCTTGGAAGGCCATGCTCTCCGGAAAAGACGGCAAAGCCTTGGGCGCCGCGCCTTTCTCGCTCGAAGCGCGCCCCGACTGGACCGCCGCGGCGAGTTCCACTTCAGCCGAGGACCAGCGCAAATGGCGCAATCGGCTATTGCTGCTACCTTCGATCGACGCGGCCGCGGCCTACGGCAACACGGCGACGATCACAAACGGCGGCGACATCCAAGGACCGAGCGGTCCCGCGTGGCACGCGACCGTGACGGCGACCTGGACCCTCTGGGATCATGGCGCCGCCTACTCCAACGCGCGCGCGCAGGCCTTTGCCGCCGCGCAGGCGGATAGCCGCCAGGAGCGCGTGGCACGTGACGCGCTCGGCGACTGGCAGGCCTCCAAGGCCGCGTTCGATATCGCGGTCGATTCAGCCGTTAGCCGGCAGAAATCCGCCGAGCTCGCGCGCAAGCTCTACGAGGACAACCTCCTTCGATTTAAGAAGGGCCGCGCCTCCGCCAACGAGCTTTCGCTCGACCAGACGCGCCTCTTCCAGAACGAGCTTTTCGCGGTCCAGGGCTGGAGCACCGCGCATCAAGCCTTCTCCAGGCTCTGCCATTCGCTCGGCAAGAGATTGGCGAGCTGCCGACCGCCAACTCACTGACGGCGCATTTCATTCGGCGCCGTTTCCTGGGATAATAGGAGAAGGTGCCGAAGTTCCGACGAGCCTCCAAGAAACCCCGGACTCTAGCCAAACTCTCCGCGATCGTCGCGCTCGCCGCGGCCGGTTTTTCGTTCGCCGTTTTCAATCATCGTCACGTCGCCGAGTCCGAGCACGACCGCGCTCCCGCACCGGCGCCCAATGCGGATATCTCAAGCGCGCGCGGACCGGCCCAGGCTCCTCCACCGAGCATCGCCACCCCTCCTCCGATCTGCAGCCACTTCTACGAGAACGTCTGCCAAAAACGCGGTCTCACGCGGGACCCGACGGGGATCGTCCGCCCCGATATCGACGGCGAGATCCAGGCTCTCCGTATCTACGAGGAGATCATCCACAAGCATCCCGAATGGACGAGCGAGCAGGTGGACGAAGAGCTCGTGCGCAGTATCTACAC
>OUNM010423216.1_pt1 | contig 23930 bp, 13 predicted proteins | sample 1769961 | NCBI WGS metagenome assembly OUNM01 (sample SAMEA3914820, study PRJEB12502) | metagenome | biome: forest; material: soil | place: USA | collected 2012-03-12 | depth 0.3 m | reverse complement strand
GCGAACCAGGGCAACTGGCAGGCCCTCGATTGGCGCAACTCGATCACCGACCATTCCAACTGGCATTTCGTCGTGGATCGTTTCTTCGGAGCGGACCCGATGGTCACCGTCGGCTACGTCACTCCCGCAAAAAAGATCACTTCGTACGAGGAAAAGGAAAAGCTGCGCCAGGCGCTGGATGTTCCCGGCGTGGGAGCACAATTTTCGGGATGGACTTACACGCTGGCCGATCTCGTTCCCTGGGCCAAATCCAAGCTCGTGGAGATGAGCGTGATCATGATCGTCTTCAACATTATTTTGTTGATTTTCCTTTATCGAAAAGCGTTCCCGCTTTTTGCGCTGATGGTTAGCCTGGTCCTCTCCGTGGGGGCGATGATCGCTTCACTCAAGCTCATCGGCGCATCGCTCAATCTCTTTAACGTTCTCGCCTTCCCCCTGGTGCTCGGCGTGGGTGTGGACTACGGAATCTATGTCGTGATCGCCATGCGCGCGAAGGAGAACGTGCAGCGCTCCACGGCCATGATCATCAAACCGGTGCTGCTCAGCGGCCTCACGGCGGTGGCCGGATTTGGTTCGCTGGCGCTGGCGCAAAATCCGGCGCTGCGTGGGCTGGGCGTGGTTTGCGCTTTCGGCATTGGGTGGTGCCTCTTTGCCACTTTCCTCTTCATTGTCCCGCTCTACGCGTGGCGCGGTGCGGATTAATCCATGTCTGCTCTCACCGACGCTTCCCAGGTTTCGATAGAGGAGCAGGCTGCGGGAAAAAAAACGCAGGCTGATTGTCCACGCATCTACACGCTGCGCGCTTTTCAAGCGGGGCTGGCTCTGGCGCGAATGCTGCCCCGCTGGGCTTCGCGTGCGATTGCATCCACGATCGGCCAGATCGAATACTGCCGGCGAAGCTGCGCGCAAAGCGCCTTGCGCGAAAATCTCCGCGCGGTCACGGGCCGGAGCGGCGCCGATCTCGAAAGGCTCTGCCGGGAAAACGTCGCGCAGTTTTCCCAAATGCTCGCGGATTACTTCTACTGCGCGAGCCATAGCACGGAAAAAGCCGATGCCCTGCTCGAAGCCTGGCACGGCAAGGAACACCTCATGACCGCGCGCGATCAGGGCAAAGGCGTGATCGTCATCACCGGGCATCTCGGCAACTGGGAACTCGGCGGCATCCTCCTCGCGCTACGCGGCTTGCCCATGACCGTCATCACCCTCGACGAACCGAGCACCGCGCTCACCGAATGGCGCGATGCTTATCGCCGCAAGCTCGGCATCAAGACCATCGCCGTGGGACCGGGACGCGAATTCGCCTTTGTCGAAATGATCCAGACGCTGCGCCGGGGTGAATGCCTCGCCATGCTCGTGGATCGCCCCTACGCAGGCACCGGCACGCCCGTGCAATTTTTCGGACGCCAGGCGGAATTCTCCAGCGCCGCCGCCCTTCTCTGGCAGCACACCGGCGCGCCCGTTGTGCCGGCCTTTGTCGTGCGCAGCGCGAGCGGAGGCTATTGCTCCTTTGCCGAACCGGCGGTACCGATGCAAAGCAGAGAAGACTCGCGTTCCGCTCTCGCGGCGAATACCCAAGCCGTCGCCTCCGTTTTTGAATCCATTATTCAACGCTATCCCGAACAGTGGTTTAATTATGTCCCGATCTGGCAATCATCCCTACCCAACGATGCTCCGTCACTCCATGCTTAGACCGATCCTTACCGCGCTCCTGTGTTTTGCTTCGTTCAGCCTCCACCTCACCGCCGCGGATCTTTCCCCGGCTGAGACCAATCAACTGCTGGGCAAGCTGCAGGAACACCGCGCCAAATTTCCCTCGCTCACCGCAGATTTCACCGAGGAAAAGACTTTGCACATCCTGGCCAAACCGATCACCAGCCAGGGAAGCCTCTCCTTTCAAGCGCCCAATAAATTCAAGCGGGAGCAGCGCGGCGACAACCGCAGCACCATGGTGAGCAATGGCCAGAAGCTCTGGATTTACTACCCGAACTTCAGCCGCGCCGAGCTCTACACGCTCGGAAAGGAAAAGTTTTTCGACGAAGCCATCGAAGCCCTCACCGCCGGCCTCAATTTCCAACACGTCTCCGACTACTACAAGACCAGCGCCACCCACGACGGCGACGGGTATCACCTCAAGCTCGTCCCCAAGGGAGGCGGGCTGAAACGGCTTCTGAAACAGTTGATCGTCGATCTGGAAGAAGACTACAAAATCGCCCGGACCACGACCGTTCTGCCGGGGCCGGACGGCGACCAGGTGGTGACCACGTACCACAATCAGCACCCCGCCCCCGTGCCCGCGAGCGTCTTCGACTACACCCCGCCGGCCGGTGCCAGCATCGTCCAGCCGCTGGGCAAGTAGATGCCGTGGCCCGGGCATCCTGCCGGAGTTTCCTCTCGTCGCGAGTCACGTGAACCAGCGTCCGTGCGTGGATTTCGTGCCCCGTGTTACGGCTTCCTGGACACGAACCACACAATCGCGGCAGCCACGGCCAACCCAACGCAAAGCGGAACGAGCCCCACGTGGATACTCCCTGAGAATTCGGCAAAGCAGAGCTTCATTTTTTGTGTGACCTGATCTGGCCACTCCCTGTCCCACATTAGCGTCTGAACACCTCCGCGCCATCTTTTCGGTTTCAAATGAGGAGATTCCTGAGTGCGTCGCCGTTCGCCGCCCTTTTTCGTGGAATTCGCACCCAACCTCCCGGGAACGCCAATCTCCCGATTGGCGAGTTTGTCTTCCGCCGTCCTCCCTGCGGCCGCAGACTTTCTTCCGCCCTGCTGTCGACGATCTGCCCCCGGAACCCGCCGAGAAATTCCCGTCCTTTTCCCGCGAAAAATTCGGTGGACAACTTTTCCCGCGACCCTATTTTACCGGCCCTCCCATTAGAACAGCCGCGTGGTGTAATGGTAGCACAAGTGACTCTGAATCACTTTGTCTAGGTTCGAATCCTGGCGCGGCTGCCATGGCAAAACACGGCGCGAAAACAGGGAAATGGACGTTACTTAATGCGCGAACGTCGAAGACGAACTCCTCTCGCCCCGTTCGGGTTTCTGCCTCCTTATGTACGAAGACCCAGCCCGTTGGGCTGGGCTATTCCCTTTTCGGCCCGTTGGGCCTCCGTATCAGCTCGAAAAAGGAGAAGATCGAACGCCGAAAAAAACAAAAGATCACCCCGTAATTTGCTCTCCCGCATTCTCGTTCATTTCGTATTCGGAGATAAGCGGCTGTGGATTTACTGGTCGAAGCCCGGGGCGGCGGCCACCCGTCCAACGGCGCCGTCTTTCTTGGCATTTCAAGATCCGTGTCTCTTCGCTGTTTCGAGTGGGTCCGTATGTCTAACAACGCCTATCTATGAATAAAGGATTTCCATTCACAAATAAGCTATCTCCGATAGCCGACTAGAAAGCCACTAACTCCACCTGAAAGATGGGGTGGATTTAGCTCTTCGAGTTCTTACGAACTCCTTCCCTCGCGCCCTACGGCTTCGTCGCCACGATCCCGTGCTTGTCGCACCAGTCCTTTGCTTTGGCATGTCCGGCGATGGCGGCTTTGCGGTACCATTTCTCGGCTTCTTTGGGGTTGGCGTCGGTGCCGGTGCCGCTTTCCAGGGCCATGGCTAGCAGGTACATGCAAAAGGCGTTTCCTTTATCCGCTCCTTTTTGAAAGTAATCGAGGCCTTTGATTTCGTCTTTGGCGACGTTGCCTTCGCCCATGAGATAGACAACACCGAGATTGCCGTAGGCTTCGAGATCTCCCTTGTCAGCGGCTTGGACGAAAAGCGTGTGCGCTTTTTCCACATCCCTCTTCACCAGGACTTCTTTGTTAACTAGGAATCCTTTGCGATAGTAATCGCCGAGCCGGTTGATCGCTCGCGGATAGCCGCCGTCGGCGGCGGATTTCAAGAGATCGATGCCGCGCTTTTCATCCTTCGGTACGCCTTTCCCATCCAAAAGACACTCGGCGAGGGAACCTTGCGCCTGCGGATCGCCTTTCTCGGAGGCTCTCTCGAAATAGGTGATCGCTTTCTCCAGGTTTCTGTCGGTGCCATCGCCGCTGGCCAGCATCAGGCCTACCTTAGTTAAGCCCGCGCGCTCATCCAAATCCGCGGCGCGCGAATACCAGTAAAAGGCCGTCGCGGGCGCGGATTTGATATATCCGTCGCCGAGCAGCACCATCGCCCCGGCGATATCCATTTCCGCGGCGGCTTTGAGCGGCTCGGCTAGTTGCGCAAATTCCTCATCGGTGAGCCGTGTATTGCGTTCCCGGAGTGTGTAAGGAATCCGCCCGAGATAGAGCTTTGGCTTGCCGGCATCAGGGAATTTCTTCACCACGTCCGCCCAGGCCATAATGGAATCGGCGAGGTTGCCTTTGGCTTCCACGGCTTCGGCGCGATCCACGGCGGCTTTCTGCAGCTCCAGCTTATTTGGCTCCGGCGCCACAGGCGGAATGTCCGGATTCACCGGTGCCGGAGTGGAGGGAGGCGTGTCCGTCTGGGAGATCGGAGGCTTTTCCGGGTGGGATTCCCAGGGGCGCTTGATCACGAGGAAAGCGCCCGTCGCGAGAAGCAAAACGGCAGCGACGATGGAGACCGGCAGGACAGGCGAGGAAGGCTTGGCCGCCGGAACGGGAGGCGGCATCGTCGGTGTCCTGATCGGCGGAGGAACCGAAGGCTGCGGCGCAGCCACCGGTGGTGCAAGAGGCGGCGGCCGGGTGGCGCTGGTGCGCGGAGGAACGGTGGCGCGCGACGCCGAGATCGCCGCGGAAACGCTGGCCCGGTCTTTCGAACCAAGTCCTTGGAGATCACCCAGAAACGTCGCGAACTCGACCGCGCTGCCGAAAGATTCCGGCGCTTCAATCGTGCGCTTGAGCACGGCGTTTCCGCCTTCGGTCAGGCTCGCGAGCGGCACAAAGCGGGTTGCCGAACTCGCGCTGCCCAGGTGATCAAGCTTTCCACCCAAAAGTTGATAGGCCACATTTCCCAGCCCATGCACGCTGGCACCCAGCGGGTTGGCTGCCTCCCCGGGAACGGCCACGGATTCATCGGCCACCATGGTGCGCTCGCCGGCCCACGTTTCGCTCAGGCTGGAATCCGCGGAAATGTTCAGTGGATTCAGCTTCACGACGTACGGCGGCCAATCGGTCACGGGGATTTCGCGCAAATTGCGGCCTGCTTCCATCCCGCCCGGGAAATGCACCAGGATCTGATGCAGCGCGAGGCTGAGGCGCTTCACTCCCGCGCTCACGGCGTAGTCGATGCCCGCCGCGATTTGATGCAGAATGGGCACGACCTCGGCCGCGCCGAGTTCACGGCGCACGCGCAGGACATCGAGGAGCGAAAAACCATTCGTCCACTCAAGTAACAGCAATCCGCCGTCGCTCATCACTTCGAGCGATTCGATCCGGAGCAAGTTCGCATGGTCGAGGTTGCGCAGGACATCCACCTGCCGCTCAAGTTTGGTATATAACTCACGATCCCCAATGTATTGCGGATGCAGCGCGACCAGGCGCACATCGCATTTGCTTTCGTCGCGCGCCTGAAATTCCGCACCGATGTTACTTTCGCGCAGCGGCCGCAATATTTCATAGCGGCCGGCGACCAGTGTGCCCGGCTGAAAAACGGTGCGGCCCGCACGCGAAGCGCCGTCATCCAGCGGCGCGGCGATCTTCTGCTCTTCCAGTGCCGCTCGCGCGGCAGCGGCTCCCGGTCCGCCTGCGACCTTCTCGATGCACTCCTCGATTTCCTTGCGCAGGGCTGAGGCGGATTGCGGCCGTTCCGCGGCAGACTTGGCGAGCATCCGGAGCAGGAGCGCTTCCACCGGCTCGGGCAAGCCCGCTAGTTTCTCCACGGGCGGCGGCGCGCCGAGCTGGAGACTCATGACCTTGGCTAGTGATCCACAAAAGGGCGCTTCACCGGCCAGCATGTACCAGAGCGTCGCGCCAAGGGAGTAGATATCCGAGCGCACGTCGAGCTTGTCCTCGCGGAGCTGCTCGGGGCTGGCAAATTGCGGCGTGCCGAAAAATCCCGCCTGTGTGGCCGTGACCGCCGCCTCGTCCTCGCGCTCGTTTTCCTGCACTTTCACGAGACCGAAATCGATGACCTTGACACAGAGCTCGTCGTCCTCCTTCACCAGCATGAGATTCGCCGGCTTGATGTCGCGGTGGACGAGCCCGTGTTGCTCGGCGGCATTGAGGGCGCGCGCGACCTGATGCGCGATGCGCAGCGCGGTCAACGGCGGCTGCGGCCCGGTGCGGCGAATGAGCGCCTCCACCGTCTCCCCGTCGATGAACTCCATCGCGTAGAAGTAGTTCTCGTCCGCATTGCCCAGGTGGAAAACGGAAGCCACGTTGCGATGGCGCAGCTTGGCGGCCGCCCGGGCCTCGCGCACAAAGCGCGTCCGCGCCATGTCGCTGTTCAGAAAGCGGCTATTGATCACCTTCAGCGCCACGACGATGCGCAGGCTGGTGTCCATCGCCTTGTAGGTGATTCCCATCGCGCCGCGTCCGAGCTCAAACGGCGAACCGTCTTCGCGCGTCAGCACTTCGTAATGATCCAGCGTAATTACACCGGGTGTCTTCGTTTCGGGCATTCTGCTATTCTCGGAGAAATAAAGGTCTGTTGGTCAAGAAACTCCAAAACGGTCGAAATTCCAAGACCGGGTTTCTTTGAGCGGAAAGGATGCCATCAGCCAGTGGATCGTCCAGAGTTCAGCCGGGCCCAAGCTGCGGGTGCGAATCCTGAATGTCTGGCGAGATTCGAACGCAGTTTGACTGCGAAGCGCAGAGCGCAATTTCTGAAACCGCCGGAAGCTCTTCTTCAGTAAACACGGGTCCGCCTCGGTCATTTGTCCTTTGTAAGGCGCGGCAGTTGCTTAGCGGACGCCCCTCGCTGCCATGATCTCCAACCACCCTCCGAAAGCCATGACCGTGCCTTCGTTCGCCACTGCTCTAGCATCGCACGTCCGACGTATCGTCCTCCCCTTCGTCCTCGTATTTGCCGCCATGGCGACAGCGCAGGCTTACACCTTCAATTCGACGAGTGATGTGCCGATCACCGCGGCGTCCTACGATGCCACCGGGCAGAGCATTGATCTGTCGCTCAACTTTGCGCCGCCTGCGGGGGCCAATTTGACGGTGATCCGCAACACCGGGACGGGATTCATCACGGGAAACTTCAACAACCTGGCCAACGGCGCGACGGTAAAACTAACTTACGGCGGGAATACTTATTCCTTCGTCGCCTGGTACTACGGCGGGGATGGCAACGATCTCGTTCTGCTCTGGCCATACACCGGCTTGGCGGCCTGGGGTGGTAACTTCGGCGGCGCGCTCGGAGACAACACGTACACTGATCGTCTGGCGCCGGTGGCCGTGGACCAAAGCGGGGTACTGAGAGGCAAGACCATCGTGCAAGTGATGCGGGGCAACCAGCACGCGCTGGCATTGACCAGCGAGGGCAAGGTATACGCGTGGGGCCATAACTTAGACGGCCAGCTGGGGGACAATACAACCACCGATCGCCTGACACCTGTGGCCGTGGATACCAGCGCGAGCAGCGCGCTTTTTGGCAAGGCGGTGATCGCGATCGCCGCGGGGAGTAGTCACAGCCTCGCCTTGTGCTCGGATGGAACGCTGGCGGCGTGGGGCTTCAATGCGCAAGGGGAACTCGGGGATAACTCCAACACCGATCGCTATGTGCCGGTAGCCGTGAATACGGCCAGTGGAGTTAGCGCGCTCTTTGGCAAAGCCGTCGTAAAGATCTCGGGGCAGGATCTCCATAGCCTGGCCTTGTGTTCGGATGGAACGGTGGCGGCGTGGGGATACAACGGCTACGGCCAGCTGGGTGACAACACCACCACCAATCGTTCCGCTCCGGTGGCCGTGATTGCGGACAGCGGGGTCAGTGCGCTCTTCGGCAAAACGGTCACAGCCATCACCGGGGGTACTTTCCACAGCCTGGCTTTGTGTTCGGATGGAACGGTGGTGGCTTGGGGCCGCAACTCTAACGGCGTGCTTGGGGACAACACGACCACCGATCGCCCGTTGCCCGTGGCTGTGAATACGGATAGCGGAACCAGCGCCCTCTTCGGCAAAACGGTCACAGCCATCGCGGGGAATACCACTCACAACCTGGCCTTGTGCTCCGACGGCACCGTAGTCGCATGGGGCTACAACGGGGGCGGCGCTCTTGGCGATAATACCACCACCACTCGTCTTGCGCCGGTGGCCGTGAATACCGCCAGTGGGACCAGCGCCCTCTCCGGCAAGACCGTCACAGCCATTGCCGTAGGCGATCCGTTCAGCTTGGCCTTGCGTTCGGACGGGGTAGCAGTGGCCTGGGGCCAAACAGTTGGAGACAACACCACGCAGCAGCGCAACGCGCCAGTCATCGTAAACACCACCAGCGGCGTCAGCGTACTTGCCGGCCACAACGTAAGTGCTCTTTCCGGAGGGGGCAATTTCTGCTCTTTTTCTGTCCTCATCGATGGCCTCAACCCGCCGGAGATCGCCGTCGAGCAACCCTCCGGGACGAACCTCACCGATGGCGTCAGCACGATTGACTATGGCTCGACGACATTCGGCAGCAGCACCGCCAAGACGGTTACCATCCGCAACACCGGCGAATGGCCGCTGAGTATCGGCACGATCAGCGTGGACGGCGCGAATTCCGGTGAATTTCTCCTCAACTCGGCCGGCATCACCAGCTCCCTGTCCGGCGGCAGCTCCACGGCTTTCACCGTTACTTGTTTTCCCGCGAGTCTCGGCGCGAAGACCGCCGCTCTCCACATCGTGAATGGCGACGCCAATGAAGATGAAAATCCCTTCGACGTCGCGCTTGCGGCGAACGTGATCACCCCGGCGGCAACCTTCAACTCGGCGGGCGATGTGCCAATCACGGCCACATCCTACGACGCGACCGGGCAGAGCATTGATCTCACGCTGAACTTCGCACCGGCCACGGGGACCAATCTGACGGTGATCCGCAATACGGGAACCGCGTTCATCACTGGCAATTTCAGCAACCTAGCCAACGGTGCGACGGTAAAACTAACTTACGGTGGAACCACCTATCCCTTCATCGCGTGGTATTACGGCGGAGATGGCAACGATCTCGTGCTGCTCTGGCCTTACACCGGCTTGGCCGCCTGGGGCGCTAACTTCGGTGGCGCTCTCGGAGACAACACGTACACCGATCGTCTGGCGCCGGTGGCCGTGGACCAAACCGGGGTACTGAGAGGCAAGACCATCGTGCAAGTAACGCGGGGTAATCAGCACACGCTGGCTCTGACCAGCGAAGGCAAAGTGTACGCGTGGGGCCATAACTTTGACGGCCAGCTGGGGGACAATACAACCACCGACCGCCTCACTCCGGTAGCCGTGGATACCAGCGCGAGCAGTGCGCTCTTTGGCAAGATGGTAATCGCCATTGCCGCAGGGAGTATGCACAGCCTCGCCCTGTGCTCGGATGGAACGCTGGCGGCGTGGGGCTTCAATGCGCAGGGGGAACTCGGGGATAACTCCACCACCGATCGCTATGTGCCGGTAGCCGTGAATACGGCCAGTGGAGTCAGCGCGCTCTTTGGCAAAGCCGTCGTAAAGATCTCGGGGCAGGATCTCGATAGCCTGGCTTTGTGTTCGGATGGAACAGTGGTCGGGTGGGGCTACAACGGTTTCGGCCAGCTCGGAGACAACACCACCACCAATCGCTCCGCTCCGGTGGCCGTGATTGCGGACAGCGGGGTCAGCGCGCTCTTCGGCAAAACGGTCACGGCCATTTCGGGAGGCACTTTCCATAGCCTGGCTTTGTGTTCAGATGGAACGGTGGTGGCTTGGGGCCGCAACTCTAGCGGCGTGCTTGGGGACAACACGACCACCGATCGACCGTTGCCCGTAGCTGTGAATACCGACAGCGGAACCAGCGCCCTGTATAACAAAACGGTCACAGCCATCGCGGGAAGTACCACGCACAACCTAGCTTTGTGCTCCGATGGAACCGTCGTCGCGTGGGGCTCCAACGCAGGCGGCTGCCTGGGAGACAACACCACCACCACTCGCCTCGCGCCGGTGGCCGTGAATACCGCCAGCGGGACCAGCGCGCTCTTTGGCAAGACGGTCACGGCGATTGCCGTATCCGACATTTTCAGCCTAGCGCTCCGCTCGGACGGTGTGCTGGCAGCGTGGGGCCAAGCCGTCGGAGACAACACCAACCAGCAGCGCAATGCGCCGGTGGTAGTTAGCACCACGGGCGGCATCAGCGTGCTCGCCGGCCACAGCGTGACTGGGCTGTCCGGAGGGGGCGCCTTCTGCTCTTTCTCCGCCGTTATTTATGCTCTCACACCGCCGGAAATCGGGATAGAGCAACCCTCCGGGACAAACCTCACCGATGGCGTCAGCACAATCGACTACGGGCCGGTAGCCGTTGGCAATAGCGCTGCCCGAACGGTTACCATCCGCAACACCGGCGAGTGGCCGCTAGCAATCGGTGCAATCAGTGTTGACGGCGCCGATCCTAGTCAATTCATCGTGGACACCACCGGCACCGCCAGCTCGGTCGATGGTGGCGGTTTCACCACCTTTACCATTACTTGTTCCCCCACGAGTGTCGGCGTAAAGACCGCCGCGCTTCATATTGTGAATAACGACGGCAATGACGATGAAAATCCTTTCGATATCGCGCTTTCCGGCGGCAATTCCGCGCCCGTCCTCTCGCTTCCGTCATCATCCGTGATTGCTGAAGCCACCTCGAGCGCCGGTGCCGTCGTCACCTTTAGCGTGACCGCAAGCGACTTGGAAGATGGCACGCTCACGCCGAGTGTCACGCCCGCCAGCGGCAACGTTTTCGCGATCGGCGACACGACTGTGCTAGTATCCGCCACGGACTCCGGCGGCGTCACCACTTCGGATAGCTTTGTCGTGCACGTGCAGGATACAATTGCGCCGCAAGTCGTCGCTCCTGCAAACGTGACGGTGAACGCCACCAGCACGGCCGGCGCAGTGGTTAGTTACAGCCCCGCCAGCACCTCAGATGCCGTAGGCGTGACCTCGGTGACCTATTCTCAAGAAAGCGGCACCACCTTCCCGGTCGGCACCACGACGGTGGCGATCACCGCCCAAGATCACGCGAACAACACCGGCGCCGCCTCGTTTACCGTCACGGTGGAACCCGGCGCGCTGGACAAGAAAGCGCCCACCGTAGCCATCACCGCTCCCACGACCGCTTCAGTGGCGGGCACTTTCACCATCTCGGGCACAGTGAAAGACGACTTCCTGCTCGCCTCGCTCACCGTGAAGCTCAACGGCGAGACGCAAACCGCGCCTTCGTTTACCTTTGTCTCAAACACCACGGTGCCGTGGAGCCTGAGCGGTCTCGCGCCGCAAAATGGGCTCAACGTGATCGAAGTCGAGGCGCGGGACTTTGCCGGCCACATCACCAGGGCGACGAAAACCGTGAGCTATGTCAACAACCGTCCCGAACTCGCCGGCACTTACAGCGCGTTACTTGTTCCGGGCGGAACACCCGGCGTTGATACGAGCGGCCTCGTGACGGTCACCGTCACGGCCACCGGCACGTTTACCGGGAAGGCATTTCTCAGCGGCGCCCGCGTGCCGGTCAGTGGATATTTGAGCAATGAAGGCGTGGCCCGATTCAAGCCGGCGCTCGGGTCAAGCTTCGATCTGATCGATAAGACGGAGTTCGATAGCTATCTCGGCGCACTCTCCTTCAAGATCACCGGAGCCGGGATGTGCGGCACACTCTCCACGCAGCAGGACGGCGGCAGTGTGTTGGCAAACTTCACGGGCTCGATTGCCGTGACTGCCGCAACACCCGGAATTTATAACATAGCATTCCCCGCAAAAGCGCAGACCCCGTCGCTCGCATCCAGCCTATATCCACAAGGGGATGGCTTTGCGAGAGTGATCGTGAACGGCACCGGCTCCGTCTCGGCAATCGGCTATTTAGCCGATGGCACGCTTTATTCCGCCGCCTCCAAGCTTCGCACGGATGGCTCGTCCGCTCTTTTCGCACAGCTCTACCGCAAAGCAGGCGGGATGGCAGGCGAACTGACTTTTGCTAGTCTCGACGACAGCGATGCCAGCGGCACGAATTTTCTCTGGATACGACCCACGAACAATCGCGCTCGCTATTACCCCGCGGGCTGGCCTGCCGGTATCAAGGTTGACGCAGTGGGAACGAAGTACGCAAACCCTGCTTCACTTGATTTCGGCCAGGGCGGCGCGGACGCGACCAACGGAAATTCATCCCTTGTTTTCGCCGATGGCCTGCTCACCGGAACCGTTCGCTATTCCGTGAGTGTAGATCCATCCACCGGCGCCGTGAAACTCGTTCCTGGAACCCCCGCAGCCTTCAAATTCAAGATCTCCGCAGGCACCGGCCAGTTCACCGGAGCCTTTCTCCACACTGACACCACCGCCGATAGCTTCCGAGGCATTCTCCTCAACAAAGGAGCAAACCAGGGTGGCTTCGGTTACTTTCTCAGCACCCCACCCTTAACCTATGGCGGCTCGGGCCAGGGAGGAGGTGTGTCACTGGAGCACTAGCGCTGATTTAATGTTGGTCAGTTCCCCCTTTCGCTTGGCTTGCCGCAAAAAATAGGCGACAGTGGAGCCATGCCCGCCGCTCCGCGCACCCCGGTGAAGTCTCTTTCGATCGAGGAGTTGCAGGGGCATCTCGCCGGTCTCGGGCAGCCTGCCTATCGCGCCAAGCAGATCACGACCTGGCTCTACGAAAAGCGCGCCAAGTCCTTTGGCCAAATGAGCGACCTCCCAGCCGCTCTCCGGCAGCAGCTCGACGAGTCGTTTTCTTTCGATGATCTGGAGCCCGTGCGCACGCTCGGCTCGGCGGATACGACGCGCAAATACCTCTTCCGCCTCGGCGACGGCGCTTTGATCGAATCGGTGCTCATCCCCGCCTCCCCCGCCCTTTACGGCGAGGCTTCGGACCGCCGGACGCTCTGCGTTTCCACCCAGGTCGGCTGCGCTTACGGGTGTAAATTCTGCGCCAGCGGTTTGGACGGCTGGAGTCGGAATCTGCACGCCGGGGAGATCGTCGATCAAATCCTGCGTGTGGAAGAGCTAAGCGAGGAGCGCATCAGCAATCTCGTCTTTATGGGAATGGGCGAGCCGCTGGCCAATTTCGCCCATGTCATGAAGGCGGTCACTATTCTCAATGCGCCGTGGGGAGCGGGCATCGGCGCCCGGCACATCACCCTTTCCACCAGCGGCCTCGCCCCGCAGATCCGGCAGCTCGCGGATCAACCGCTGCAAATTCGTCTCGCGATCTCGCTCCACGGAGCCACCGATGAAGTACGGGAGAAAATCATGCCCGTGAATCGCAAGTACCCCCTGGCGGTCTTGCTGGAGGCTTGCGAGTACTACTCGCAGCGTAAAAAGCAGCGGCTTACTTTTGAGTACATCCTCATCGAGGGAGTAAACGACCGCCTCGAAGACGCCGCATCTCTGGTGCGCGCCGCACGGCGGGTGGGCGCCAAGGTCAACTGCATCCCCTACAATGCCGTCGAAGGCCTCGCCTGGCAGCGCCCGAGCGAAGAGCGGCAGGACGCTTTCATGAGCATCCTGGAGGAAGCGGGAATCCCTGCCACCATTCGCCGGGAGAAAGGCCACGATATCGCCGCCGCTTGCGGGCAACTGCGGCGGCAGATGGGGGTCGATTCTGCAAAAGCCTCTCCCGAATTGGCTGCGAAATAGCTTTTGCGAATTTCTACCAAGAACGATAACTACTCGCAATGCCCGACGATCACCGCGACCAACCCGACAAAGTCTGGGACGAATACGATTGGGAGCGCTTCCTTCAAGAGCAGGACCGCAAGACCGAGAAATACATGGAATTGCTCGAGCGGTACATCGACGACCCGAATCGGGATCAGATCATTGCCCGGGAAATGGGCTGGAATCATCTCGCCAACAAGGAAGGGCAGGAATGGGCCGACAAAGTGGATTCCCAGTTCTCCGATGAAATCGAATCGGAACAGGAACCAGACCCTGAAGATCAGGAGACCGCGGAAGGCCTTTTCGACGCTTTCGAGAAACACCCGCTCTACCAGGCGGCCTTCGTTTTGAATACCTGCATCGACCAGGTATTTGATGAGTGTGGCGCGGTGCTGGAAAACCATGCCGAGGCCGTCAAGCTCCTGAGCTATGTGCAGACGTCGAAAGCAAAGCTGGCCTCGGCCCTTGGCGACGATGACATCGACGAAATCGGGATGACCATCGCCTACCTCAAGCGGGCCCTGGCTTCCCTGAATCTGGCGATCGAGTGCGCCTTGAAACTCCGCGCCGACCAAGTGATCAACGGCGACCAGTACGGCGCCCTCAATCAGCGGCTATTTCAGGTGCGTGACGGAATTATTGAGCTGATGGGTGAAAGGCGGAGCGAATGGCGGCGGAGGTACGGTTCCTGACCCCCATTTCCTTCTAGGAAAATCACTGTGCATTCCCCCGAACACGGTCTCGCTGCGAAAGGCAAGGTCCGCGATTCACGAGGCGGTGAACAGAAAAAAATTTTAGCTGTCTTAAATTGTTTTGAATGGCTCCGGGTCCTCCCCGTCTAAAGCGATGAGAGACGAATCCACCGACGTCAGCACACCGGTCTCAGACGACGAGTTGAAGCTCGTTGCCCAGTGCCAGGCTGGCGATGCGGAGGCATTTAATGAACTCGTCAGCCGCTATCGAAACCGCGCCTTTGCCATGATTTTTAACATGGTCCGCAACGAACAAGATGCCTGGGATCTTGCGCAGGACGGTTTTCTCAAAGCGTGGAAGTCGATTGGCCGGTTTCGTGGCCAGTCGTCCTTTTTCACCTGGCTGTACCGCATCCTCATGAACGTGACCATCGACTGGATGCGTCGCAAACAGATCGAAGGGGGCGCCGAATTTGACGACACCGTCGGACTGCGCGAAATCGAACCCGCCGCGGTGACCGCTCCCAAAGATGAACTTCAACCCGCTGCGAAACTTTCCGACAAAGAAATCCGTGAACGAATTGACAACGCCATTACCAAGCTTTCCGACGAGCACCGGCAGGTCATCGTGCTGCGGGAGATCGAAGGAATGGAGTATCAGGAAATCGCCGAGATCGTCGGATGTTCCATCGGAACGGTGATGTCCCGACTTTTTTATGCCCGCAAGAAACTGCAATCCCTTTTGAAGGACGTTTATGAAAACCTTTGAAGAACGATATACCGCCTGGCTCGACGACGAGCTGGAAGGAGTGGAACTAGCCGCATTTGAAAAGGAACTCGAAACGCACGCCGATGCTGCGGAAGACAAGCTTCAGGTGGAAAAGCTAGGGATCTGTCTCCGGAAATACGGGAAAGCGCCCGCGCTCACGAATACCGATTTCTTTAACAACCAGATCATGGCAAGGATCGCTGCGGAAACGCGGCCCGCAGCGCCCGAGCGCCGCTCCTTTCGCTGGCCGCTTCCCCACCTGGCCTGGGCGGGAGCGTGCTGCCTTCTCATCGCCTATACTCTCTTTCATACGCTGGTTCCCCTGCCCGATCCCAATAACAGAATCGAATCTCCGCTGGCTGAATCGATGAATCTTTCGACTCCGCTCCCGGCGATTGCAGAACACTCCTACGACGTGGAAGTGCTGGACGCCACTTCGCCGGACCCGCAGGTCTCGGTGAGCACGGTGCAATCGACCGATGATCGGACTACCGTTTTGTGGGTGGATGGGCTTGAATATTTCCCTGCCGGCTACCGTCTCGAATGAACATGACAACCCCAGAAGAATCCGCACCAAAGTTTCCCAAGCCGCTCAAAGCGGCCGGCGCGTGGCGCGCGGAAAATCGGCGGTTTCCCGGGACCAACAAACCCAGCCAGCGCATCGCCATCATCACCACCTGCCTGCTGGCGGCGGCTCCCAGCCCGCAATCGCAGGAACCACGGGCGGTCCCTGTGCGCGGAACGGAAAGGACGGTCCCAGGCACGACCGCGCCGCTCGAGCGCGGAATTCTTCCGAGAACTGACGAGCATTTCTCCGTGGCTAAAGTGGAGGAGCGGATTCCCACCATCCGCGAGACGAGCAGCGCCGCGGTAAAATCCAGCGATCGCATTTGGGCAGCGGTGATTCTCGCTTCCAACAACGACAAAGCCTCTCCTCCACCCGCCGAACTGAACTGCCTCACCAAGAGCGTTCAGAAATACTTTGGCTATAAACAGGTGGAACTCGTCGGCACCGCGGCTAAAGCCATCGGAGATTCCACGGAACATTGGCTCGTGCCTAGCCAGGAATTCTGGGTAAACGTCAAATCCGTGAGAGAGCCGAAGGGCACTTACCTGCTCAATATCCAAATCTTCCACGACGAGCGCAGCTTTCTCGGGACCCGCGTGCGTGTGGGTCCGAATAGTCCCCTGCTCATTCGCGGCCCGGCTTGTTCTGACGGACAGTTAGTCATCGCGATCCAGGTGCTTCCGTAAGAAAAGGCGCTCCGGTTTCAAGGGGCTTCGTTTCACGGAGCTTCCACTTGCCAAAGGTGCGAATCGGGACAAAGTGCGCTCCCTATGTTTCGCGTTTTCACCCCTTTGATTGTAGCGGCGGCGTTTTTCGGACTCTGCCAGGCACCCCTTTTCGGCGCTCCCGATTCCGGCGGGCATCTGGCAGAGGCCCAGCGCCTCGTCGATAGCTTAAACTACCAAAAAGGAGAGATCACTCTCAAAGGCGGTTTGGCTAAAGTAACGCTTCCCTCCGAGTTTCGCTATCTGGATGCGAAGGATGCGCGCACGGTGCTCAGTTCGATCTGGGGAAATCCGCCCTCGGAGACCTTGGGCATGCTGGTCCCGGCAGATGTGTCCATGCTTGATCCCAACGCGTGGGCCATCGTGATTACCTATGATGAGGATGGCTATGTCAAAGACACCGATGCGGCGAAACTCGACTACGACGATCTCATCAAAAAGATGCGCGAATCGGTCCGCGCGGCCAACAGTGAGCGGGAAAAGCAAGGCTATCCCGCGATGGAATTGGTGGGCTGGGCGGCGCCGCCGCGCTACGACGCCGCTTCGCACAAGCTATATTGGGCCAAGGAGTTAAAATTCGCCGATTCTCCGGAAAGCACGCTGAATTATAACATTCGCATGCTCGGCCGCCGCGGCGTGCTCGTCCTCAATGCGGTCGCTCCCATGGACAAGTTGAAGGATATCGAAACCGCCACCCCATCCATTCTCGCCATGGTCGATTTTCAGCAAGGAAATCGCTATACCGATTTCAATGCCTCCACCGACAAAGTGGCGACTTACGGTTTGATCGGTCTGATCGCGGGCGGCGTCCTGGCCAAGGCGGGCTTCTTCAAGTTGCTGCTCGGCGCGATTCTCGCGCTCAAGAAATTTGCGATCGTGGCCATCCTTGGCGCATTTGCCGCGGTGAAAAAATTCTTCGCGAAGCTCGGCGGGCGCGGCGAACGGGAGGTATAGCGGTGGGGAGCGCACACGCCCCGCGTGCTGTTTCCGGCGCCCTCGCCGAAAACCCGAACGTTTGGAAATGGGTGTCTGCACTTATTGCTAACCCTAGCCTGTGTTCGTTGAAAAGATGGCGGCTTCGCCGAAGGCTGAAGGCTAGTACGATGTTTTCGGCGGAGGACTCTCGTTGTCCTCAAGTGATGTAAGACCACCGTTGGCTGGTGGGGCCGACTGTCCTCAGGCGGCCAATGTGGGCTGATCTCGCGGTCTGACTCTGGTGAACAAAAACGCGTTCTGGCGATGCCCTTCGGTTACGCGTTTTCGTTCACCGTTGCTAAAGTGCTTTGCACGCACATTGGCCGGCTGGGGACAGCCGGCCCCACCAGCCAAAACCGCTATCTACCCTTCGCATTCACACATCACGCGGAATCCCACGTCGTTTGACGAATAATCCGGCGTATTGAAAGCCCGGGCACTAGTCCGCAGGCTGGAGGCGCGTGATTTCCAACTGCCGCCGCGATAGACGCGCTTCTGTCCGTTACTTGGTCCGCGCGGATTGGTGCGGCCGCCCGGTGCAGCGCGGTAAAAATCGAAGAAATCCAGGCACCACTCAAAGACATTTCCCGACATATCCTCCGGACCGAAGGGGCTGGCGCCGCGCGGATACGATCCCACCGGCGCAGTCTCCGCATAGCCATCGTCGATGTTCCGATCGCTCCAGGGGAAATTGGTGCGCCGGTCGGCAAAGTTCGCGAAATGCCCGGCATCAAGCCGGTCTCCCCACGGGTAAGACCTGCCATCGGAACCGCGTGCCGCGTATTCCCATTCCGCTTCCGTCGGCAATCGGTATCTCTTGCCGTCACGCGCGCCCAGCCAGGCACAGAATTCCAGGGCATGGTGACTGGAGACGTAGACCACTGGATGGGAATCATTCACCGAGGGGGAACGTTTGGCGCGATGGGAGGGATCGAACCGCTCGTATTGCGCATTGGTAATCGGAAAACGGGAGATATAAAAACAACTGATCGTCGTTAAAGTAACCGGCTGCTCTTGAGGAGCCGAATCCCGGCCGTTGCTCCCCATGTGAAACTGGCCCGACGGAATGAAAAGCATCTCGGCGCCCACATAGTTAACAAAGTTCTGATATTTGGCGCGCTCCTGGATGCGCGCCACTGGCGAAAGATTCACCGCCGGCGCCGAAATCACAACGGTCGATTCCTTTTTCCTGGGAGGCGGAGCCGCCGCCGCCTTGGTTTGCTGGGCAGCCACGTTGCGCGTCGCCGGAGCCGGTGACTTGTTAATCACCGGCGCGGCTGCCCTTCCAGCCATGGCGACCGCAGCCCCGGACTTCGCCGGCGGAAGCACCGCTCCGCTCATTTCCTCGAGGTATTCATCGATCAAATCCTCCGCTTCGCCTCCGGTGAGACCGAGGCTCTCGCCCATATTACAAAGCGCATCGCGCTGGTCATCGGTCATGTCGTCGCCGTCGGTGCACAATTTGGACAAGCGCAGCACGCGACGAAACTCCACGTACGGATCCCGCTCCGCACTGGCTGCCTCAACATCTGCCGCAGAGACACCCGCGACGGGTGCAGCCGCCGGTGGCGGAGGCGGCAAATCTTTGACGCGCTCGGTCCCGGTGCGCTCGAGCTCGGCGTTGAGAACGCGCTCCATTTCATCGCGCATCAAACCGAGCTTCGCGCCACTTTCGTAAAGGCGGTCTTCTGCCTCCGCAGTGAGTTCGCCGCTGCCGAGTGCGAACTCGATGAATTTCTTAAATTCATCGACGGCGTTTTGCACGAAACGCGCCCGCAGTTCTCCATCCAAAGCCCCGCGAATCTCCGGGTCGAGCAGCTTGGTGCGCGCTTCGGCCAGGTACTGCGGGGCCTCATCCATGCCGCCGCGCAAAAGCTGCGTCATGGGATTACTCGGCTGGTTTTTCAGCGGCAGTTTCTTCTGCCACCACACCAGGAGAATGCGGCAGTTCTCTTCGATTTGCTCGTCCGTCGGGCTCGGATCAAAATCCAGGCAAAGCCGGTCGTAAAAATTCTCGGAGTTGTAATGCTTCCAGCCCTCCCAGCGGAGCGGATTGTCTGGAAGTGGATTAGGAAGTGCCACGGCGAAAAAGCGCTGCTCTATAAGACCCTGATCTGCGCAAGGTCGGCGGTGGCCACCTCGATTTCCGCGTCGGAGAGGCCGGTATTGCGGGCGATGGAAACGCGGTTCTGGCGCCCATACGCTTCGACGACCACTTCAAGGACCTGATTCTCGTCGTAAGAATAGGTTAGCTCGACGGGAGAACCTTTCGGCAGGAAGGGAGGCAGCTCGATGTCGCAGATGCCGAGCGGCGTGCACTCATTGGGCACGGTGCTCTCGCCTTCCACCACCCGCACGATCGCGTTCTTCATGTTCGCCTTGGCGGTTCCAAAGGAGTTCTTTGTCTGCACCGGCACCGGCGTCATTTTGCGGATCATCGGGAAAACGTATTCCTCCACCCGGGTATCATCCCACAAAACGACTCCCAGCGTATGGGTGGTGATGTTGGTTACTTTAATGAGCTGGCCGTCGTCACCGGAATATTGGTCACGCACTTCCGTGGGCAGCACACGCTCCCCGACGACATCCTCCTGCTGAAGCAAAGCGAGGATGCCTTTGATGGCTGCACCAATGGCTACCGCTTCGTCCGGGCTCACGTCGTCCGCCACCGGAATCCCGGGAGCGAGTTGGGAAATCATCTCCCGCACGGAAGGCATGCGTGTCATGCCGCCCGTGAGCAAAATGCGATTGATCTGCGACCAATCCAGCCCGGCCTCTTGCATCACGATTTCGCAGATCGTTTTGCACTTTTCCAAAAGTGAACGGGAGCGCTGCTCGAACTGCTCGCGCGTAATGTCGAGCTTCACGCTCTTGCCATCGTAGGAATGCACAACCGTGGTCCGTTGGCGGCTGGAAAGTTGCAGCTTGGCCGTGAGCGCGCGGGTGTAAAGGTCCTGATAGCTTTGCAGGTCCAGCAACGGATTCTCTCCGTGCAGGGCGTCGAATTCCTCGGCCACCCAGTTGACGATAATATCGTCCCAATCCTTGCCGCCGAGGCGATGGTCGCCATTCGAGGCCAGCATGCGGATGTGATTGTGCTCAATCCGCATAATGGTGACGTCAAACGTGCCGCCACCAAGGTCGAAGACAAACACCGTCTGATCGTTATCAAGCTTGTCCAGCCCGTAGGCCAGAGCGGCGGCGGTCGGCTCGTTGATGACTTGCAGGACGTTCAATCCGGCGAGCTGGCCGGCATGCAGCGTGGCCGTGCGCTCGGAATCGTTGAAGTACGCGGGCACGGTGATGACGGCATCCGTGATGGGTTCACCCAGGTATTTCTCAGCGTCGTTCTTGAGCTTCTTAATTATGAGTGCCGACAGCTCTTCGGCAGAATAGATTTTACCGTTAAATTCCCGGTGAAACTGGGCCTTGCTCTTGCCCATTTCGCGCTTGACGAAATCGACGATTTTTTCGGGCTCGGCCACGGCATTCTGCTTGGCCATGGTGCCGACGATGGCGTTTTGTCCATCGAAAAGGATTACCGAGGGGGTAATACGCTCGCTTTCAGCATTGGGAATGATTTGCGGCTTTCCGTACGCATCGATGTGCGCGATGGCACTAAAGGTAGTGCCAAGATCGATTCCTACTGCTTTGCGGGGAATATTGGAGGCGGTGGGGTTCGACATGAAAATTCTCGAAAACGCTGTACCGCAGCCCGCGTGCCTGCAAGCACGGAAAGTTATTTCTTCTCGGGTTCCGGGGGCATCGCCATCAAAAATCCTTCCTTCCATTTCTTAATGGCTACCTCCTCGGCTCTTAGCACGCGTCCTTTCCAGCTAAAACCGCGCTTGAAGATTCGGGTGACGTCCATGTCTTCCTCCGGGTTTTCCGCCATCTCGACAGTCATCGCCCGCTGCGTTTGCTTGTCGAGTTTGCCCTGGCCAACCGGGAGTTGGGAAACCTCGAGCCGGGCGAGCACTTCGATCACAAATTCGATATTATGCTCGATGTGCATTTCGACGCCTTTGAGCCGCTCCAGCAGGGCCGTTCCACTGGGATCCCCTTCCGCCACGCGGGCCTGGTCGGCCACCGCCACGCTCATCTGCCGATGGATCTCCATGCTGTCGTCGTAAAGCGAGATAAGATCCCGGATCATCGGGCGATGCACCGTATCAAGAAGAAAGCCGTCTTTGTAACTGCGCAGCTCCTCGTGCAGCGCGTCGAACATCTGCCGGCTCACGGTGTTTTTCTGCTCTGTGAGCGCCTGAAGATCGGCGACGATCTGCGGCAGTTGATGCTGGGCGCTCTGCGTATCCGTCGCAGCCTTTTCGATCCGATTTAAAATCTGGGTCTGGTCCCCGGCGGCGCGTCCCATCGCCTTGAAACCATCGATGAGCGGGCGAAGCATCTCCGGAACGGATTGATCTCTCGCATCTATCCTCGGCTCTTTTGGCTCTGGCTTCGTTTCGGATTTGGGTGCCGGCTTCGACTCGGTTTTAGGTTCCGTTAAGACCTCGCCTTTTGCTTCCGCTTTGCCTTCCGCTTTTTGAATTTCCAGTTCTGCCTTTTCTTCGATCTCGGTCACTGCGCTCGGGGTTTTCGCGCCAGCCCGCCGCACAGACGCGGCCCGCTCCTCGGCCGCTTGGGTAGCCGCCTCCACGAGGCCTTGCATTTGTGAGGAGAACTCTTCGTCGGTGAGTTCGAGAATCTTTTCAGGCATATCGCGTCATTGCCTAGCGAGTTCTTTGCCAGATCGGGTTCTAAACTTCAAATCTGAGATTCAGATTTTCTGCCACCCCTTGGTTGAAAGTTTGCCATGATATATTTAAGCGCTTCTCCATCAGCAATTTATAAATTATTTCCTACCATCAATTGCTAAACTCGTTGAACGCCTCCTCTTCCTTTCAAACCTCTCCGGCAAAAAATTCCCTAATCGCCTTAATTAGCCCGGGGATGTCATATTTTCCCGCCTCTACATCGACTTTTAGTCCATGGTCCCGCATCGTCTGTGAGGTGATCGGCCCAATGGATGCGGTTTTGAGTCCGGCAGGAAGGGGAAGTTTCAGTGCCAGGAAATTTTCGACCGTCGAAGAACTGGTGAAGGTAATCAGGTCAGCGCCTTCTGCGCGAAACCGGGCGATTCCGCCGCTCACGTCGTCTGTCTCGGGAATCGTACGGTAGGCGATGGCCTCATCCACGATGGCTCCGCGGCGCGCCAGTTCTTTTGGCAAGACATCCCGCGCCTGTTCGGCACGCACTAACAAGATGCGCTCATTTTCTACGGACCCTTGTTTTTCAAAGGTTTTCAGGACCGCTTCGGCAACAAACTGCTCGGGCTGAAGATCGACGGCGAGATGGAAATCGCGAATGCGCTGGGCTGTTGCCGGACCGATGGCGGCGATGCGCGCTCCACCAATTTCCCGAGCGTCCGAGTAGAGCTTGTAGAACATTTCGAAAAACGCGTTCACCCCATTCGGGCTGGTGAAAACGAGCCAGTCGTACTGATGCGCGTCCTGAACGAGTTGGCCGAATTCCAGAAGATTCGTGGGCGGCACGATGCGGATCGTCGGCATCTCAAAAACGTCGGCACCCAATTCTCGAAGCGCACTGGTGAGAGCGCCCGCCTGCTTGCGCGTGCGGGTGACGGCGATGCGCTTGCCAAACAAGGGCCGCTTTTCAAACCAGCGGAGCTGCTCGCGCAGCCGCACGACTTCGCCGAAGACGGCCACCGCCGGCGCGGCAAATCCCGTGGACGCGACTTTTTGCGCAATGTCGCTGATCGTGCCCTGCAAGACCTCCTGTTTGCCAGTCGTGCCCCAGCGAATGAGCGCTACGGGCAGATCGGGATTCGCCCCATGAGCGCGCAGGGCTTCGGTGATCGGCCCGATACGCTCGACTCCCATGAGCATGATCTTCGTGCCGGGTTGCGTGGCGAGCCGCTGATAATCCAGCGCGCTCTCCGGCTTCGAGGGATCTTCGTGTCCCGTGAAAATGGTGAGCTGCGAAGTGAATTCGCGATGCGTGACCGGGATTCCCGCATAGGCAGGCGCGGCGATCGCGGAAGTAACCCCGGGAATGATTTCAAACGCCAGGCCCGCTTCCGCGAGGGCCAGCGCTTCTTCGCCACCGCGGCCAAAAAGAAACGGGTCACCGCCCTTGAGCCGCAGGACGCATTTGCCCGCGCCGGTCTTTTCCACAAGCAACGCGTTGATCTCTTCCTGTTTGAGCGTGTGCTGTCCCGCTTTTTTCCCGGCGTAAATAATTTCCGCGTTCGGCTGCGCCCATTTGAGAATCTCGGGATTGCAAAGGTAATCGAAAACGATGACCTCGGCTTTTTCCACGAGGTCCCTCACCCGAAGCGTAACCAGCCCGAGATCACCCGGCCCCGCTCCGGCGAGGTAGCAGATTCCCGAGGATGCAGCGGATTTGGCGTGGTCTTTCTTCATGAATACCGCGG
>OUNM011246746.1_pt1 | contig 23937 bp, 19 predicted proteins | sample 1769961 | NCBI WGS metagenome assembly OUNM01 (sample SAMEA3914820, study PRJEB12502) | metagenome | biome: forest; material: soil | place: USA | collected 2012-03-12 | depth 0.3 m | reverse complement strand
TCGTCCACCCGAGCTGGGAGTCGAGCGAAAATGGATCTGACCAAGCGTCAACAAGAGATATTCGACTTCATCCGCAAGTACTCGGCGAAGTATGGGTACCCGCCGACTGTGCGCGACATCGGCAAGGCGGTGGGGCTTGCGTCGTCTTCAACCGTGCATGCGCACCTGGCGAACCTGGAGAAACTCGGTCTGCTGCGACGCGACCCCTCGAAGCCGCGCGCGATCGAGCTGCTCGACCGCGCGATGGGCAGCGCGGTTGAAACGATGCGCGGAATTGTCGGCTCGGACAGCATGCCCTTGCTTGGCTCGGTCGCCGCAGGTCAACCGATGCTTGCGGAGGAGAACATCGAGGACTACGTCTCTGTGCCGGAGATCGCGGGAGGCGGTGAAGGCGAGTACCTGCTGCGCATTCGTGGCGACTCGATGAAGGAAGCGGGGATCATCGAGGGGGACTTCGTCGTTGTGCGACCCCAGGATACGGCGCGCGACGGGGACGTCGTCGTCGCACTGCTCGGCGAGGAGGCGACGGTCAAGCGCTTCTTCCGCGAGTCAGACCACATTCGCCTGCAGCCGGAGAACGAGACGATGGAGCCGATCCGCAGCAAAGAGGTGACAGTGCTCGGCCGCGTGGTCGGCCTGCTCAGAAGCGTCTGACGTTTCGAGATTCGACCGCGCCTTGAGGGTTGGCGCGCTGTGCCTGCGTCCGCGTCTGCGCCTGCCACCGGCGCGATGTACTGACCAGCTCTTCACAGAGCCACCGACACGCGCTACGTTGGCAGGGCCGATCAGGCAGCCGCGGAGGCGCGAGCCTTCGAGGAAAGTCCGGACATCACAGGGCAGGGTGGTCGAGTTATCGACCCGGGGAAACCCGCGGGAAGGTGCCACAGAAACAAACCGCCGATGGGGCCGTCCCACGTGAACGGCCCACAGGCAAGGGTGAAATGGTGCGGTAAGAGCGCACCAGCGTCACGGTGACGTGACGGCTGGGCAAACCCCACCCGATGCAAGGCCAAACGGGACCGCTTGCAGGTAGCCCGCCTAGGTCCAGGTAGGCCGCTTAGATGGATGGTTGCTCAACGACAGGATCCGGCTTATCGATCGGCTAAGGGAAGGCCCCGCTCAGGCGGGGTCTTTCTATGTGACGACCCCGACCCCCTACGCCAGTCGTAAAGCGCATAAGCAGTCTCTTGCGTTTCGCCGACGCAGCTCTTAGACGGGTCGAAGGCCGGCCTTACGCCTCGCATCGAGCATGCGCTCAGAGGGTCGGGCGTGCAGGTCTGCTCGACTGAACTGCAAGCAGAGAGGTCTCTGATGTTGAAAGGCAAGCGGCTGATCGCGGTGCTCGCTATGGCGTGCGCAATAGCTGTCTCGGTGACGGCGATCGCGCAGGGCTCGAGCACGAAGCAGAGCAAGGCGAAAGCGAGCGCGACGGAAACGCAGAGCGGCAATGGACAGGCCCCGCCAGGCGGCGGCATGATGCACGGCGGCCCTGGTCACGGTGGCGGCATCCACTCAGTGAGCGTCGTGCCGGACAAAGCAGGCACGTCGTTCATCACGCTGACGAGCGACAGCGGAACGGTTCAGAGCGTGGACACGGGCGCGGGCACGATCACGATCGTTGAGGGGACGAAAAGCGCGACGTACAAGACACCGACGCTGACGATTCCCTCAGATGCGGCGATCACGCTCGACGGAAAGAAAGCGACGCTCGCTGAAATCAAAGCGAGTGACCGTGTGTCTGTGAGCACGTCGTCAGAAGGCACGACGGTGTTCGCGACGGACTCATCGTTCGAACCGCCGAGCGGCCCGGGTAGGGGCGGCCCTCCAGGTATGGGCGGTCATGGAGGCCCACCGCCAGCTGAAGGGACTGAGGCTGGAACGAAATCGGGCACGAGTTCGAGCTCGGGCACGACGACGAGCAGCGAATAGGGCGAGAACGGCTGCGCAAGCCCCGAGCCTGGGCGCCCCAAGCCCGGGCTCGGGAGCGCGGCCGACCGGCTGCAGTGCGCCCTAGGGCTGGCGCTCAGTCGTCGAGATGCTCTGAGTCGGCTTCGCCGTACTCAGAGTCGGTGAACTCGTCGTCGCCCTCGCTGAAGGCGTCTTGGGAGATCTTGGCGGACCCGTGCTCGTCGCCGTGCGAGGTGTGTTCGATCAGCTCTTGCTCGGCGAGCTCGAAGCCCTCGGACTGCCCACCACCGGCCTCATCGACGGCCTCGCGCTCTTTGCGCCGACGCTCGCTCAGGTCGAGCAGCGGATCGGCGGGCGTCTCTGCGCTCATGCAGCCACTGTACCCGCTGAGCGGGCCTGCTCACACAATGATCGAAGACGACCAACGAATCGCCTCTGAGGAGTCTTGTTCGATCTCGTATTCCCCCTAGGGGTATGCTGACATGCATGAGCGAGACGCGCGGCTACTCGGCAACGAAGGACGAGTTGCAGAAGCGCTTGGCCCGCATCGAGGGTCAAGTGCGGGGCGTGTCGAAGATGGTGGCGGAGGAGCGCTACTGCATCGACGTGCTGACGCAGATTGCTGCGATCGAGGCGGCGCTGGACAAGGTGGCGCTGGGGCTGCTGGATGACCACGCTCGAGTCTGCGTGCTGGGCGGTGAGGCGGACGAGCGCGAGCAGCGCACGGAGGAGATGATGGCGGCTGTGGGACGGCTGCTGCGCCGCGGCTGAGCGCGCTCAGACTTGCAGCTGTTCGTGCGCGGTCTGCATCAGCGAGGGCTCGCTTTTCAGCTGACTGATGGCATCGCGCATGGCCTCCATCTTGCAGTCGATCCCGGAGCGCCACTTTTTCTCGGGATGATCGTCGAGCGTCTTCAGCCCGTTGCCGGTGATCATCGCGACGACGGTCTCATCGGCGGCGAAGCGCCCGGCAGAGGCGAGCTTCTCGAGGACGGCGATCGTCGTTCCGCCTGCGGGCTCGGTCAAGAGTCCCTCGGTGGCGGCGAGCAGGTCGATGCCGGCGAAGATCTCAGGGTCTGAGGCGAAGGCAGCTGTGCCGCCGCGTTTGTGCACGGCGTCGATCACGAGGTAGCCATCGCCGGGGGCGCCGATGGCGAGCGAGTGAGCGGCGGTCTCGGGCATGACTGGGTGAACCTCGGCCTCCTCGGCGAGGATGGCTGAAGCGATCGGGTTGCAGCCGCTGGGCTGCGCTATGTGAATCGCAGTGCGGTCTGTCTCGGCAAGGCCGAGCAACTGCAGCTCGTTCAGACCCTTGTGCATGCGCGAGGAGAGTGTGCCGCCGGCGGCAGGGCTGACGAGGTGCTCGGGCGCGTCCCATCCGAGCTGCTCGACGATCTCGAAGGCGGCGGTCTTGGCGCCCTCGGCGTAGAAGGGGCGCAGCGTGATGTTGGCGAAGTCCATACCGGTCGCTTCGGCGACCTCGCGGCAGCGGCGGTTGGCTTCGTCGTAGTTGCCCTCGACCTGGAAGACCTTGGCGCCGAGCGCTGCACAGTGGCGGGCCTTGGTGCTCTCGAGCCGGTTGGGGTAGCAGATGTAGGCTTCGACGCCGGCCTTGGCGGCGAGCGAGGCGACGGCGGTGCCGACGTTGCCGGTGGAGACGCAGCCGAGCTCGTCCTTGCCGCGCTCGAGCAGGCGGGCGACGGACATCGAGACGACGCGGTCCTTGTAGGAGAGGCTTGGACGGTTGCTGGAATCGTCCTTGAGGTAGAGGTTGGCGATCCCGAGCTCGGCGCCGAGCCGGTCGGCACGAATCAGCGGCGTGTAGCCGGAGTGCTGTCCGACGCGCGCTTGGGCGCGGGCGTCGACGATCGGCAGGAGCTCCTCGAAGTGCCAGACGTTGTGCGGGCGCTCGGAGCTGGGGAAATCGCGGAAGTGGCTGGCGGCTGCCTCGTAGTCGTAGACGATGTCGAGGCCCTTGCCGCAGTCGGGACAGGAAAAGGCGGTCGACTCGAGCGGGTAGCTGTTGTCGCAGCGATGGCAGACGAGACCGGTTGCGCACGAGCGCGTCCGCTGTCTTGCCTTCGTAGGGCTCTCGATCGTCTGCGGGCTCATGCGGCTATCTGCTCCAACGATACGCCGGGCCACGGCGTTTGCACAGTGCTCTCGTCGTTGCCGAGTGCGATCCACAGCTCCTCGGCGATGTGCGGAGCGAAGGGGCCGAGCACTTGTGCGAGCAGCGAGAGCGCTGCGAGGAGCGACTCGTAGTCGGCTGGAGTGAGCGTGGGCTGGCGCGCGAGCACGCGCTTCTCGAAGTCTTTGATCCGATCGAACAGCCGCATGACGTTGCGCACGGCGCTGTGCATCTCGAGGCCCTCGACGTCCTCTGTGATCTTCTCGACGCCCTTCTCGGTCCACTGCGACAGTTTCAATCGCAGGTGCTCGCTGGTGTCTCTGACGAGCTCGCTGCTGTCGCTGCCGTCGGCTGCACTGTCGGCGGGGGAGAGCTGCTGCGCGGCTGCAAGGCGCGACTGGGAGAACTCCCACACTTGCGTGAGGAAGCGGTGCGCGCGCAGCACGGCGGAGTCGCTCCAGTTGAGCGTCTTCTGCGGGCGCGCAGCGTAGAGCACGGCGAGCCTCACGGTGTCTGCGCCATAGCGCTCGACGAGCGCGTCGGGGTCGACGACATTGCCGAGATGCTTGCTCATCTTGCGTCCGTCGCTTATGACCATCTCGTGAAACAGGCAGCCGGCGAAGCACTCGCCGTCCTGCAGGAAGGCGAGCGGCCCGATGTCGCGCAGGGCCTTGGTGACGATCCGCTGGTCGAAGACGAAGTTGCCGCTGTCGGAGCCGGCGACGACGCGCTCGGAGGGCAGCCAGTGGCGTAGGTCGGGCAATGCCAAGATGTCCTCGAGCGAGTCCTCACGCGACTCGGGTGGGACGCACGCGGGCACCCACAGCCAGAGCGCGTCGAAATGACAGTCGAGCGTGTCGGTCTCGCGCTCAGCGGGGCCGCCGCACAGCGGACAGGTCGTCTCGACCCACTCGCGCAACTCGGCGAGCGGATTGCCGGCGCCGGTGGGGGTGATGTCGAGCGGCAGCAGGACGGGCAACTGGTCCTTGGCGAGCGGCACTGCACCGTGCTCGTCGCAGTAGACGATCGGGATCGGCGTGCCCCAGGAACGCTGACGGGATATCGAGAAGTCGTCTGCCTTGTAGCGAACGGCCTCGCGGGGTGCAGAAGTTGGCGCGGACGTTGATTGGAGAACGCCCTTGCGGGCGTTCTCGATGAGATCGCTGAGCCGCTGGGCAAAGACCTCGTCGGTGCGGTCTGTCTCGGGAATGCCGAACACGGCGGTTGCGCCGAAGCGTCCGTCGACGCCGGGGGAGATCAGCACGGGCAGCGGTGCACCGTCGGTTGGCGAGGGCAGCGTGCGCCCGGTGTCGATCAGCGGGATCGCAGAGGCGTCACGGGAGCTCCGCTCCAACCCGCCTGAGCGAAGCTCATCGAGCCGCTCGTGCACCTCTGGATCGAGCGCCCAGTCATCGATCTCGGGGTGCTTGGGCGAGATCAGCACGAAGCGCGCGAGCGCGAGCTCGTCGACGTGGGGTGTGAAGACGGTCAGCGCAGGCCCATCCTCGCCTTGCAGCTCGACCTCGACGCCGTCGACGCGCCCGAGCACGAAGCGCTGGCTGGCGAGTGCGACCTCGTCCCATTTGCCGGAAGCCTCGCGCTCGGCGAGGCGTTGGTCGTTCTCGGGGACGTAGGCGCTGATCCGCAGGTACCAGGCTGGGCGCTCGATCAGTCGCACTGGGTTGTGGCAGCGCCAGCAGCGTCCATCCTCGACTTGAATCGTCGCGAGCGTCGTCTGGCAGGTGTCGCACCAGTCGACGTTGCCGGTGCCGCGGTAGACGAGCCCGGCGTCGAGCAGCGTGAGGAAGAGCCACTGCGACCAGCGGTACATGATCGGATCTGAGCTGAGGAAGGCGCGCTCCCAGTCGAAAGAGAACCCGAGCCGCTTCAGCTGTCCTTCCATGTGCGAGGCGCAGCGTGCGACCCACTCGCTCGGTGGCACGCCACCGGCGATCGCGCCGAGCTCTGCGGGCAGCCCGAAAGCGTCGAAGCCGAAGTTGAACAGGACCTGATCGCCGCGCGCGCGGCGGAAGCGGGCGTAGGCGTCTCCGATGGAGTAGCTGCGCACGTGCCCGATGTGCACGTTGCCCGATGTGAAGGGCGCGGAGGGCTTTATGTACAGGTGCGGGAGATCATCCTGGATGGCAGGCGTGCGGGCAGCGCCACGCGCGCTCCAGGCGGCCTGTCGGCGTGCCTCGATCGCCTGCGGGTCATATGGCTCGTGCGAGCCCATGTTCGTCTCCCTCGCTCATGTCAGACGAGGATACCCAAGGGGTTTGTGAGCAGGGGGCCGTTGCTATGCTCAAAATCCGTTGGCTTACGTCACTGACAGCACCATCGAGGCGCTTCGCCGACTCCCTCTAGACCCCGCCTGCGGCGGGGTTGTTTCGTCCGAAGCGATTGCGAGGATCATGCGATGGAGATAGAGATCGGACGCGGCAAGAAGGCCCGTCGTGCATATGGATTCGATGACATTGCGATTGTGCCGTCGAGGCGCACGCGCGACCCGGACGACATCGACATCTCGTGGAAGCTGGGGCCCTACCAGTTCGAGCTGCCGATGCTCGCTTCAGCGATGGACGGTGTCGTCTCGCCCCGCACAGCGGGCATCGTGGGCAGTCTTGGCGGGCTGGCGGTGCTCAACCTCGAGGGCATCTTCACGCGCTACGAGGATGCGGAGGAGCAGCTCGAGCGGATCGCGTTGCTGCCGAAGGAGCAGGCGACGCGCGAGATGCAGGAGATCTACGCGGAGCCGATCAAGCCAGAGCTGATCGCACAGCGGATCGCTGAAATCAAGGAGCAGAAGGTCGTCGTGGCGGCGTCGCTGACGCCACAGCGGGTGCTCAAGTACCACGAGATCGCGATGGAGGCGGGCCTGGACGTGCTCGTGATCCAGGGCACGGTCGTCTCGGGCGAACACGTATCGACGGTCTCTGAGCCGCTCAACCTGAAGGAGTTCATCCCGTCGCTGGAGGTTCCGGTGGTCGTGGGTGGCTGCGCCTCCTACCACACCGGTCTGCACTTGATGCGCACGGGCGCGGCGGGCGTGCTCGTGGGCGTGGGTCCGGGTGCGGCGTGCACGACACGCGGCGTGCTCGGCATCGGCGTGCCGCAGGCGACGGCGATCGCGGACGTGGCGCATGCGCGCTCGACGCACATGCTGGAGACGGGCGAGTACTCGCAGGTGATTGCGGACGGCGGCATGCGCAACGGAGGCGACGTCTCGAAGGCGATCGCGCTGGGCGCGGACGCGGTGATGATCGGCTCGCCGTTGGCACGCGCTTATGAGGCGCCTGGCCGAGGCTTTCACTGGGGCATGGCGACGTTCCACCCAAGCCTGCCGCGCGGCGCACGCGTGGCGACGCACCAGAACGGGACGCTCGAGGAGATCCTCACGGGCCCGGCGCGCGAGAACGACGGCACGTTCAACCTGTTTGGCGGCCTGCGCACGTCGATGGCGACATGTGGCCACAAGGATCTCGCTGAGTTCAACCGCGCGGAGGTGGTGATCGCGCCGTCGCTGCAGACGGAGGGCAAGGCGCTGCAGCGCGACCAGCAGGTGGGCATGGGTGCCACGAACGGCAAGGCAGCGGCCCTGGTGCATGACTAAGGGCGGCGCTGGCGCGCTAGTCGATGACTGAGGCGGCGATCACGGCCCCTGAGCCGGTTGCCACCGGAGGCGCCCCGCCGGAGACTGCGATCGAAGAGATCGTCGTGATCGACTACGGCGGTCAGTACAGCCAGCTGATTGCGCGCCGGATCCGCGACATCGGCGTGTTCAGCGAGCTGCTTCCGCACACGGTGCCAGTCGAGGAGGTGGCGAAGCGCAAACCGCGCGGGATCATCCTCTCGGGCGGCCCTGCGTCGGTGTACGCGGATGGTGCGCCGCGCTTGCAGGGCGCGCTGCTCGAGCTAGGCGTGCCGGTGATGGGCATCTGCTACGGCATGCAGCTGCTCGTGCACGAGCTGGGTGGCCGCGTGGAGCAGGCGGAGGTGGGGGAGTTCGGTCGCTCTGATCTGAGTGTCGCTGAGCCGGGCGTGCTGCTGCGCGGGATGCCGCGCGAGCAGACGTGCTGGATGTCTCACCGCGACACGGTGTACGAGCCGCCGCAGGGCTTCACGGCACTGGCGTCGTCGAGCTCATCGCCGGTGGCGGCTGTGGAGAACGCGACGCGAGGGATCTACGGCATCCAGTTCCACCCGGAGGTCGTGCACACGCCGTACGGGCAGGAGATCTTGACGCGTTTCTTGACGGAGATCTGCGGCTGTGAGCAGAACTGGTCGGCGGCGTCGATCGTGGAGGAACAGATCGGGCGGATACGTGCCCAGGTCGGCGATGGGCAGGTGATCTGCGGGCTGTCGGGCGGCGTCGATTCGTCGGTGGCGGCGCTGCTCGTGCATCGTGCGATCGGCGATCAGCTGACATGCGTGTTCGTCGATCACGGTCTGATGCGCAAGGAAGAGGGCGAGCAGGTGATCAGCGCGTTCCGCGACACGTTCAAGGTGCCGTTGGTGGCGGTTGACGCTGAGCAGCGCTTCCTCGACAAGCTGAAAGGCGTCACGGAGCCAGAGGCGAAGCGCAAGGCGATCGGTGCGGAGTTCATCCGCGTGTTCGAGGAGGAGGCGCAGCGACTGGCGGGAGCTGACGGCGATGGCGCGCGCTTCCTCGTGCAGGGGACGCTGTATTCGGACGTGATCGAGTCTGGCGGCGGCACGGGCGCGGCGACGATCAAGTCGCACCACAACGTCGGTGGACTGCCGGAGGACCTCGAGTTCGACCTCGTCGAGCCGCTGCGCGCGCTGTTCAAGGACGAGGTGCGCGCGGTGGGGGCGGAGCTGGGGCTGCCGGACAGGCTTGTCTGGCGCCAGCCGTTCCCTGGCCCGGGTCTGGCGATCCGCGTGGTTGGCGGCGAAGCGACGAAAGAGCGCTTGGACGTGCTGCGCGAGGCGGACTACATCCTGCAGGAGGAGATCCGCAAGGCCGGCCTATATCGCGAGCTGTGGCAGTCGTTCTGCGTGCTCCCTGACGTCCGCACGGTCGGCGTGCAGGGCGACGAGCGCACGTACGGCTATGTCGTGGTGCTGCGCGCGGTGACGAGCGACGACGCGATGACGGCGGACTGGGCGCGGCTGCCGTATGACCTGCTGGAGGCGATCGCGTCGCGGATGATCAACGAGCTGCGCGAGGTCAACAGGGTGGTCCTGGACATAACCAGCAAGCCTCCTGGCACGATCGAGTGGGAGTAATCGAGCGGTAGCCCGCGAAGTCGCCCGACTTCGCCTATGATGTCGGCCTCGCCGCGCGTCCGGACGACGGGCTCGTGGCCTTTTTCACGCCTATGGCACCCTCGACGAAGACATACGTGGCGAAGCCGACGGACCGCGAGCGCAATTGGCTGCTCGTGGACGCGAACGGCTTGACGCTGGGCCGGATGGCGACGCAGGTGGCGGACATGCTGCGCGGCAAGCGCAAGCCGGAGTACACGCCGCACATCGACACGGGCGACTTTGTGGTCGTGATCAACGCGGAGAAGATCCACGTGACGGGCAACAAGCGCGCGGACAAGCGCTACTACCGCCACTCGGGCTACCCGGGCGGGCTGCGCTCGCGCACGTTCGAGGAGATGCAGGCCCGTCGACCGGAGGAGATCATCCGCCTGGCAGTCAAAGGGATGATGCCGCGCAATCGCTTGGCGCGTAAGCAACTGACGAAGCTGAAGGTGTACGCGGGGCCTGAACATCCGCACGTCGCCCAGAAACCGCAACCTTTGGAGATTGAGCGCTGATGGCCGACGACGAGACCCAGGAGACGCCGGCTGAGGAGACGCCGCAGCACGCGGTCCCGAGCGAGGACGCCCAGGAGATTGCAGGTTCAGCTGAGGATGCTGCTCTAGAGGCAGCTGAGGAGAAGCGCGACGCGCCTGAGGAGCACCCGGCGCCAGAGCCGGCGACAGCCGAGCCGATCGGCGAAGGTCACGCGGCGCCGACGGCGGACGCGCAGGAGATTGCTGGCACGGCTGAGGACGCGGCGCTCGAGGCGCTGCAGGAGTCTGAGGACGCGAGCGCGGTCCAGGCTGCGGTGGATGAGGATGAGGACGAAGGTGACGCTGCTGACGTGGCTGCGCCAGCGGCCAAGCCAGCTGTCCCAGGTGCACACTTGGAAGTGGACATCGTTCCTGAGGGCGCAGATCCGCTCGGCCGCGGCGAGACTGCGGCGTATGAGGATCCTTATGCGATTGAGGGCGAGGACGGCGACGCTCCCCAGGGTGATGGCGAGGGCGAGGATGCAGAGGAGGCATTGAGCGAGCCGATCGCGACGGCGGCGATCGATCTCGCGGCGGGGGCGCGCTATCGGGCGACGGGTAAGCGCAAGACGGCGATCGCACGCGTCACGCTGCGTCCTGGCAAGGGCACGTATCTGATCAACGGGCGCACGCTCGAGCAGCACTTCCCGCGCGACACGCTCCAGCGCAACATCCGTCAGCCGCTGGAGACGGTCGGCTACCAGGAGAAGATGGATGTGGTGGCGCGCCTGCACGGCGGCGGCATCTCGGCACAGGCAGGGGCGCTGCGCCACGGCGTCTCGCGTGCACTGCTCGAGGCCGATCCGAACCTGCGCGGTGAGCTCAAGCGCAGGGGCTTCCTGACGCGTGACTCGCGCGCGAAGGAGCGCAAGAAGGCCGGCCTGAAGAAGGCCCGTAAGAAGCCTCAGTTCTCCAAGCGCTGACGCCGATATCACAAGGGTGATGCCGCGCAAGCTGTTTGGCACGGACGGTGTTCGTGGGGTTGCTGGCGAGTTCGTGACGGCTGAGCTGGCGCTGGCGCTGGCGCGCGCTGCGACGGAGCAGACGGGAGCAGAGCGCCCCCAGGTGCTGATCGTGCGCGACACGCGCGAGTCGGGTGAGATGCTGCAAGCGGCCGTTGCGGCAGGCGTGGCGGCAGCGGGCGGTGACGCGCTGCTCGGCGGCGTGCTGCCGACGCCGGCGGCGCCGCTGCTGATCGGTCGCTATGGCTTCGACTTGGCGGTGGTGCTGTCGGCCTCGCACAATCCGTTCCAGGACAACGGGATCAAGTTCTTTGCGGGCGATGGCTTCAAGCTCTCAGATGACGACGAGCACGCGATCGAGCGTCTGCTCGAGCGCGACGCACCGCCAGAGAACGCGTCGATTGGCCACGTGCGCGAGCTGCGCGGGGCGCCAGAGGACTACTTGCGCGAACTGCACGCGCGCTTTGCCCAGCTCGAGCTGTCAGGCATCGATGTGCTGCTCGACTGCGCCAACGGCGCGACGTATCACGTGGCTCCTGAGATCTTCCGCCGCCTCGGTGCGAACGTCAGCGTGATCGCTGACGAGCCGGACGGGCGCAACATCAACGACGGCGTCGGCTCGACTCACGTGGAGGCGCTTGCCGAGCGTGTTGTGGCGGGCGGTCACTCGCTGGGCTTTGCATTCGACGGGGACGGTGACCGCGTGCTGGCGGTCGACGGGGCTGGGCAGATTGTCGACGGCGATGAGCTGCTGGCGCTCGCAGCGCTGCATCTGCGCGCGAGCGGGCGATTGAGCGGCGACGGCGTAGCGGTGACGGTGATGACGAACTACGGCTTTCACTCGGCGATGAAGCAGGCGGGCGTGAACGTGGTGACGACGAGCGTCGGCGATCGCTATGTGCTCGAGGCGCTGCGCGAGCGCGACTGGGCGCTCGGCGGCGAGCAGTCAGGCCACATCATCGAGATGGGCTTCAATCGCACAGGCGATGGCCTTGCGAGTGCGCTGTTGACGATGGAGGCACTCGCTGGAGCCGATCTCAGCGAGCGCCACGCGATGGCGAAGCTGCCGCAGCGATTGGTCAACGTGCGCGTGCGCGACCGTGGCGCTCTGGCTGAAGCTGCGAGCGTCGATCAGGCGGTGCGGGAGGCCGAGCAGGAGCTGACAGGGCGCGGACGGGTGCTCGTCAGGCCGAGCGGCACGGAGCCGCTGGTGCGGGTGATGGTCGAGGCGCCGACGGAGGAAGAGGCGCAAGAGGTCTGCGCGCGGCTCGTGGCGCTCGTGCAGAGCGAGCTGGGCTGAGCTGCCGGCGGCTGCGGCACGGTGGGCGGGCAGTTGCCCTGGCGCTGTCCCGATGCTGTGACTAGAACGGTTGTCTGATCCTCGCTGTGCAGCGCTGGTAGGGGCTGAGAGCGCTGGTATCTTCGATTCGATGTGTGGCATCGTTGGCTACGTCGGGGGACGTCCTGTGCGCGAGCTGCTGCTCGCAGGACTGAGCAAGCTCGAGTACCGCGGATATGACTCGGCTGGCATCTCGGTGATCGCAGACGGGCAGATCGAGGCGGTCCGCGCGGTCGGCAACCTGGGCGCACTGCAAGCAAAGCTCGACAGGGTGCAGGAGGCGGCGCAGCAGAACGGAGCGGTGGCAGTGGCGCAGAAGCCGGCGAGCACCGGCATTGGGCACACCCGCTGGGCGACGCACGGGCGCGTGAGCGAGGAGAACGCCCATCCCCACTACGACAGCGACGACCGCGTGCACGTCGTCGTCAACGGGATCGTCGAGAACTACATGGCGCTGAAGAGTCGCTTGCTGGCCGAAGGTTGCACGTTCACCTCAGAGACGGACGCAGAGGTGATTGCGCACCTGGTCGCGACGCATTACAAGGATGACCTTGCGGAGGCAGTCAGGCTGGCGTTCAACGAACTGGAGGGCCACTACGCGTTCGTGGCGATGAGCCTCGAGGAGCCAGAAGTGCTCGTCGGCGCGCGCAAGGAGTGCCCGCTGATCATCGGACGCGGCGAGGGCGAGCAGTTCGTCGCCTCGGCGGTGCCGGCTTTTCTCGCTGACACGCGCAACGTCCAATACCTGGAGAACGGCGAGATCGTCGTCCTGCGCCCGGAGGGCGTGCGGATCATGACGGGGGCCGGCGAGGAAGTGCAGCGAGCCGTCCAAGAGGTCGACTGGGACCAGGAGACTGCCGAGAAGGGTGGCTATGAGACGTTCATGCTGAAGGAGATTCACGAACAGGCAGACGCTGTGGCGGACACGATCTTCGACCGCACTGCACGTGGCGACGGCGTCGATCTCGACGAGCAGGACGCGCTCGACGAGTCGATCCTCACGGGCGTCGAGCGAATCGTCGTTGTCGCATGCGGCACGGCCTACCACGCGGGGTTGATCGGCCGCTACGCGTTGGAGGAGTGGGCGCGTGTGCCTGTCGAGATGGACATCGCGTCGGAGTACCGCTATCGCAATCCGGTCGTTGGCCCTGGCGATCTAGTGATCGGCATCTCGCAATCGGGCGAGACGGCTGACACGCTGGCGGCAATGGGCCTGGCGCGCGAGCGCGGCGCGAAGGTGCTCGCGATCACGAACACGCGTGGCTCGCAGGCGACGCGCGTTGCGGATGGCGTGCTCTATACCCGCGCTGGCCTCGAGATCGGCGTGGCGGCGACGAAGACGTTCGTCTGCCAGGTGGCGGTCATGTATCTGCTCGCGCTGCGCTTGGCTGAGCTGCGCGGCACGCTCGATCGCGATCGTCTGAGCGAGTTGGTGAGCGAGCTGAAGCGCCTGCCGCACAGCATCGACGAGCTGATGGAGCGCAGCGAGCAGGAGGCGCAGGCGATCGCGCAGACGTGCTGGGATGCTGAGTTCTTCTTCTACATCGGTCGCCACGTTGGCCTGCCGGTGGCGCTCGAGGGCGCGCTGAAGCTGAAGGAGATCTCCTACATCTCGACTGACGCGTACGCGGCGGGCGAGATGAAGCATGGGCCGATCGCGATGCTCGACGAGGCGACGCCGGTCGTCTGCGTGGCGACGCGCTCGCCGGTGCTCGACAAGCTCGTCTCGAACATCCAGGAGGCACGCGCACGCGGAGCTCGCGTGATCGCGGTCAGCACAGAGGGCGACGGCGACGTGGATCCGCATGCGGACGCGACGATGGCGGTGCCGGCGACGGACTGGATGCTGCAGCCGATCCTGGCAGTGATTCCATTGCAACTGCTCGCGTATGCGATCGCGCGTAATCGCGGACTGAACGTCGACCAGCCGCGCAACCTGGCAAAGACTGTCACAGTCGAGTAGCAGTGCTCACTGCGGGCGTCGACGCTCGCTGACCATCTAGCATCGCTGGTCGTGGAGCGCCTGCCTGACTGGCTCGAGCCGCTGCCCGACGCTGAGACGATGCGGGGGGTCGACCGCTGGGCGATCGACGAGCAAGGCGTCTCAGGGCTCGACTTGATGGAGCGTGCGGGGCAGGGCGTCACGCGAGCGGTCGAGGTCCACGCGTCTGATGGCCCGGTCGCAGTGCTCTGCGGCAAGGGCAACAACGGCGGCGATGGCCTGGTTGTGGCACGCCTGCTGCGCGAGGCTAGCCGCGCGGTGACGGTTATCTGCACGGCGCCGCCAGAGGAGTTCGAGGGTGACGCTGCAGCGAACCTGGCGCGGCTGCCTGGCGATCTGCCGATTTCGCTCGCACAAGGGGCCGACGCGATTGCCTCTGCGACTGTGATCGTCGACGCGCTGCTTGGCACGGGCTTCGCGGGCGAGCCTCGTGGCGCCGTGGCGGAGGCGATCACGGCAATCAACGAGGCGCCTGGCGGGGTTGTCGCAGTGGACGTTCCAAGCGGCGTGGACGCGTCGACGGGGGTCGTCTCGGGCGAGGCGGTGCGCGCTGACGTCACGGTCACGTTCCACGCTGCGAAGCCTGGCCTGTGGATCATGCCGGGCAAGGCGCACGCGGGGGAGGTTCACGAGGTGGACATCGGTGTCCCGCGCGGTGCGCCGACGACTGCCGATGTCGGGCTGACTTCGTCGGACATCGCAGCGGAGCTGCCGCGGCGCAGCGCTGACTCGACGAAGTTCGCGTCTGGTCAGGTCGTCGTGGCAGGGGGCTCGCGCGGCCTGCTCGGCGCGCCGCGGATGGCCTCGCACGCGAGCATGCGAGCGGGGGCGGGCTATGTGATCGCTTGCGTGCCGGCTTCGCTGCAAGACCTCCTGGTCGGCGCAGCGACGCCTGAGCTGATGACGCAAGGGCTGGCAGAGCACGGAGGTGCCCTTGCCCAGGATGCTGTCGAGCAGGTGTTGGAGAGCATCAGGCCGGGAGGCGCACTTGCGCTCGGCCCTGGCCTTGGCCGCAGCGACGGGGCTTTTGCATTCGCGCGCAGGCTGGCGCTGCTCGCAGCGGAGGCGCCGCTGGTGCTGGACGCGGATGGGCTGAATGCGCACGCTGGACACCTCGCCGACTTGCGCGAGCGCGAAGCGCCGACGGTGCTGACGCCTCATGCGGGCGAGCTCGCACGACTGCTCGAACTCGACAGCGCCGAGATCGAGCGCGAGCGGCTGCGTCATGTGCGCGCTGCAGCTGAGCATTCAGGTGCAGTTGTCGTGCTGAAGGGCGATGACACGCTGATTGCCGACGAGCACGGCCGCGTAGCGGTCAGCCGCGGCGGTAGCCCGGCGCTTGCGACAGCCGGTACAGGCGATGTGCTCACAGGGGTCGTTGCGGCGCTGCTTGCGCAGGGGCTCGATTCGTTCACGGCGGCAGCTGCCGCCGTTTGGCTACACGCGGCTGCAGGCCGCGAGGCGGCACACCGCCACGGCGCTCCAGAGGGCGTGATTGCGAGCGACGTGATCGAAGCGCTGCCTGCAGTGCGCGGAGCGAGGACGGCGTGAGCTCGCAGCATCCAAGCGCAGACGGCACGAACGCGGTTGCAGCGGCGCCGACACCGCGCGCTCAGGCTGGCGTGAACGTCGCGGCGATCGAGCGCAACTGCGCGCGCTTGCGCTCAGAGCTTGTCGACGGCGCGCAATTGTGCGCGGTCGTCAAGGCCGACGGCTACGGGCATGGTGCGGTGCAGAGCGCTCACGCGGCACTGCTCGGAGGGGCGAGCTGGCTGGCGGTGGCAAGTGCGCAGGAGGCGCGCGAGCTGCGCGAGGCAGGGCTCGGGAAGACGCCGATCCTCGTGATGGGAGCGCTGACGGCGGTTGAGCTCGAGGAGGCAATCGCTGCGGACGCAGACGTCGTCGTGTGGAGTGAGCGGTACGTGCAGGACGTTGCCGCGGCAGGGGGTGGGCGTGTCCACGTCAAGCTCGACTCGGGCATGGGCAGGCTCGGCACGCGCGACGCGGCGCATGCGACGCGCGTGCTCGAGCTGGCATACGCGACGGAAGGAGTCGAGCCGGTCGGGCTGATGACCCACTTCGCGACTGCCGACGAAGCGGACGATGGCGGTTTCTTCGTGCGACAGCTGGAGCTGTTCGCGAGCTGGGCGGGCGAGCTGAAGCAGCGTTGGCCGGAGCTGATCGTGCACGCTGCCAACAGCGCGGCTGTGCTGCGCGAGCGGGCTTCGCACCTCGACATGGTGCGCTGTGGCATCGCGATCTACGGGATGGACCCGTTCGGCGCAGACCCAGTCGAACAAGCGCTCGAGCCGGCGCTGGCGTTGAGCTCCTATGTCGCAGAGGTGAAGCTTTGTCGCGCCGGGGAGAGCGCCGGCTACGGTCGGCGCTTCATCGCTGAGCGTGACACGTGGCTTGGCGTGCTGCCGATTGGCTACGGCGACGGCTGGCGGCGGGGGCTGTCGAACAACGCTGACGTGCTCGTCGACGGCGCACGCAGGGCGCTGGTCGGCACGGTGAGCATGGACAACGTGACGATCGACCTTGGCCCCGATCTGGTCGCTGAGCGCCTGCGTGGAGCGCCTGCCGTGCTGATCGGCAGCGATGGCGAGGAGCGAATCACGGCCGAGCAGGTGGCGCGGCGCCTGGGCACGATCAACTACGAGATCACGTGCGGGCTGACGCGACGGGTACCGCGCTTCTACCACCGTGACGGCACGGCGCTCGAGCATGAGTGACGGTCTGCAGGCTGCGCGAACGGCGCTCTCAGACCGGCCGGCGTGGCTCGTCGGCGGCGCGATCCGCGACCGCGAGCTGGGGCGGGCGACAGCTGACGTCGACATCGTCGTAGACGGCGATCCGGGAGCAGCAGCACGCGCGATCGCCGGCGCGGCAGGACGCGCGGCGTGCTTTGCCCTCTCGGAGGAGTTCGGCGCGTGGCGTGTGTCGGCACGCGACTCTTCGTGGCAGGTCGACGTCGAGGCGCTGCGTGGCGGTTCGCTGCAGGCGGACTTGGCGCTGCGCGACTTCACGGTCAACGCGATCGCAGAGCCGATCGCGGGTGGGCCGCCGATCGACCCGCTCGGCGGCCTCGCAGATCTTGCGGCGGGCAGGCTGCGGATGGCTGGGCCAGGCGCTTTCGTCGAGGATCCACTGCGTGTGCTGCGGCTCGTGCGCGTCGCCGTGGAGCTCGGCCTCGAGCCGGAGCCCGACACGCTGGCGGCGGCGCACGTGCAGATCGATGGCCTGACGCGCTGCTCGCCGGAGCGCGTGTTCGTCGAGTTGAGGCGGATCGTCGCGGCTGAGCAGGCGCTGCGCGGTCTGCACATGCTGAGCGAGCTGGGGGCGATGGCGGTCGTGCTGCCGGAGCTCGAGGCGCTGCGCGGTGTCGAGCAGAACCGCTTTCATCACGCCGACGTGCACGGTCACACGCTCGAGGTGCTCGAGCGCACGATTGAGTTGAACGCCTTTGTGGTCGGCGCGAGCGCCTCGCCTGGCGGCGGCTCGACGATCGGGACGGAGAGCGAAAGCGAGTCGACGAGGCTCGAGGCGGTATTTGGCGAGCATCGCGAGACAGTTGCCGAGTTCCTCTCAGAGCAGCTCGCCGACGGCCTGACGCGTGCGGAGGCGCTGCGCTGGGGAGCGCTGCTGCACGATGCAGCCAAGCCACTTACGCGCGGCACACGCCCGATGGATGGTCGCGTGACGTTCATCGGTCACGACGAGCGCGGCGCGGTTCTCGCGCGTGAGGTGCTCGGACGGCTGCGCGCGAGCGAGCGGCTGCGAGCCCACGTGGCGGCACTCGTGCGCCATCACCTGCGGCTCGGCTTTCTCGTGCACGAGCCGCAGCCGCTGGCGCGCCGCACGGTGTTCTCGTACCTGCAGGCGACGAGCCCGGTCGAGGTCGATGTCACGCTGCTGTCGATTGCCGACCGCCTGGCGACGCGTGGCGATCGTGCGCAGGGGGCGATCGACGCACACCTGAGCGTTGCCAAGGGGATGCTCGGCGACGCGCTGCGTTGGCACGAGCACGGTCCGGGCCGGCCGCTCTTGCGCGGCGACGAGCTGAGCGTGCAGTTGGGCATCGAGCCAGGTCCGCGCATTGGCGAGCTGTTGAGCGAGCTGGCCGAGGCTCAATACGCCGGTGAGATCGCCACGCGCGAGCAAGCACTTGCCTACCTGCAAGCAGGCGCGAAGGACGTCAACGGAGGATCTGAATAGGCTTCGGGGATGGCTGAGCAGGACTGCATCTTCTGCAAGATCATCGCCGGCGAGCTGCCGGCGATGATCGTCGATGAAGACGAGCGGACGATCTCGTTCATGGACATCGCCCCAGCGACTCGCGGTCATGCGCTGGTGATTCCGCGTGAGCACTCGGCTGACTTGCTGAGCATTGGCGAGCGGGACCTGACGGCGGTGATCGTCGCTGCTCAGCGTCTGGCGCGCCGGGCGAAGGAGCGTCTGGGGACTGACGGCGTGAACCTGCTGAACTCATGCGGCGCGGTCGCCTTCCAGACGGTCTTCCACTTCCACATGCACGTGATCCCGCGCTACGAGGGCGACGGTCTGCGCCTGCCGTGGGTACCGACGCCCGGCGATGCGCAGGAGATCGCAGCGGTCGCGCAGGAGCTCGGGCGCGGATAGCGAAATGGGGATATCGCTACCTCTGGCCCTCACTTGTGTTGAATGACAGTGATGAAACGCATATATCTCGCAATCTTCGCCGGCCTCACACTGCTTCTCGTCGCCCCGGGCCTCGCCACGGCGACGCTCACGGAAGTCGGCGTGATCCCGCCTACGACGCCTGAAACGACGCCGAGCTGCCCGGCAAGCCCGTGCTTGGCAGTCAGCCGCACGACGGGCTTCCAGGTCAAGGTTGCGACGAACACGACGCTGACAAACATCCCCAAAGCAGGGTCGATCGTTGCGTGGACGATCAACCTCGGCAAGCCGAACGCGACGCAGATCAAGTTCTTCAACGCCAACGAGGGCGGTGCGGCGGAAGCGGGGATCGCGATCCTCGCGCCGCAGAAGAAACCGAACCTGACGTACAAGCTGATCGCGTCGAGCCCGACGGTCAAGCTCGAAAAGTACTTCGGCAAAACGGTCCAGTTCCCACTCGAACGCTCGATCGCGGTGAAGAAGGGCTACATCGTGGCGTTGACCGTGCCGACGTGGGCACCTGCGCTGGCGCTCGGCTTCGGCAAGGACACGTCGTGGCGAGCGAGCCGCGAAAAGAAGCAGTGCGCGAGCACGAGCTCACAGAGCACGCAGACGTCGATCGGCGGCGAAGTGCAGTATTTCTGCCTGTACCAGACGGCACGTCTGACGTACAGCGCGACGTTGGTCTCAACGCCCTAGGCGACGCACGAGCGCCCACGTCCGTCGAGACGGTCTTGCAGGGCTTGAGCGAGCGGCGCTCTGGCCGATAGTGATCTGGTGAGGACAATTCGTCGGTCGCGGCCGCTCGGGGGATCGAGCCGCGCCGAGTGGCCTGCCCGCCCTCGTACGGGCCTGGCGCAAGACATCCCCGTCGAACACACGCGCGCGCCTGAGGCACGAGACGGCGAGGCGAGCCTGCTGTGCGAAGACGAGTCGACGCGTCAGCGTCTGCTCGACATGGAAAGTCACATCGGCTCGGCGCGCCTTGCAGTCTTCGCGATGATCTCAGCTGGTCTGCTGATCCTGATCCCGTGGGTCGGGGCGTGGCCATTGCTGGTGATCGCGACGACGCTGCTCGGCTACTTCGTCGCAGGGCGGCGGATGCCGGGAAGCGCTCGCCCTGAGTACTGGTTCATGGGCGCGTGGGCCTTTTCCCAAGCGGCGACAGGGGTTGCGGTCGTGCTGACTGGCGGCCCACGCAGCGTCTTCCTGCCGTGGCTGGCAATTCCTGCGGTGACGCTCACCTCGCGCTTCATGGTGCGCGGCGTGATCATGGGAGTGATCTGGACGATCGGCGTGATGTTCGCTGTGACTGTCGGCGTCAGCCCAGCTGCGGTCGCTGAACGCCCGGAGCGCCTGATCGTGCCGCTCGTCCTGCTCGGCGGCGTCGTCGTGCTCTCGGCAGCGCTGATGCGCTCAGACGTCAAGCATCGCGCGGAGGCCGTCGTCGATCCGCTGACTGGGCTGTTCAATCGCCAGGCGCTGACTGCCCGCGCCCACGAACTGATCGAGCAGGCGCGCGTGTCGGGCCTGCCGCTGGCCGTGCTGATGGGCGACCTCGACCATTTCAAGCGCGTCAACGACCGCTATGGACACCATGTCGGCGACGCAGTTCTGCGTGAGGTGGCGAGCACGCTGCGGGCGACGCTGCGCACGTTCGACTACATCTACCGCTATGGCGGCGAGGAGTTCGTGATCCTGCTCCCAGGAACGGACGAGGCGCGCGCGCTGGCGGCGGCTGAACGTGTGCGCGATGCGATTGGCGCTTCGCATCCGGCTGACCAGCGGATGACGATGTCGATCGGCGTCAGCGTGGGCGATGGTGGCGAGGCAGACTTCGAAGACCTGCTGATCGCAGCTGATCGAGCCCTCTATCGCGCCAAGGCCGAAGGTCGCAACCGCTCGTGTCTCGGACGCGCTTACGAGGGGATCGGCTTGGAAGTGCCCGAGGCTTCCCTGGCTGCAAGCGCTGCGGCTGAGCTGCGCGTAGAACGCATAGGCGATCGATCGACGCCGGCTGATGCATTTGAGCTGGCGAGGCGGATGTTCGTCAAGGGCGAGCCGTTGGGGATGCAGGAGCTTGCGGGTCGCTTGGCGGTTGCTCCAGACACGCTGCAGGAGTGGTGCGGCGACCGCGAGTCGCTGCTGGGCGAGGTCAATGCGTCGTTGGCGATGGACCTGCTGCTGCGTGCGAGGGCGGAGCACAGTCGCGAGCGCGGCACGGCGCGCGTGCTTGCGATCTACGATCAGTTTGCCTGCGCGACGGCCAACTTCAGGCCGCTGCAGATGCTGCTGCAGAGCGAGCCGGAGCTGGCGGCGCGCGTGTTGACTTCGCGTACGGGCCACGTGCATCCGACGATGGTCAACGAGATCCACGGACTGCTCGAGGAAGAGCACGAGCTGGGAGCGTTGGCGACGCCCAGGTCAGAGCTGCGCAACCTCGCTTACGCGATCGTGCGGATGGCCGAGGCATTCCTCTACAACGACGCAGTGCTCGCCACTGAGCCTCAGATTCACCGCTCGGCGCGGATCGTCGAACGGCTGATGATCTAGACGGCGGCTATTTGCTGGTCGGCGCGCTCGCGCCGCCTGACGGGCTCGAGCCGGCGGCCGATTCGGGTTCTTTTGCTTTTTCTTTTTCTTCGGCTGAAGATCCGCCCGAAGGGGTTGCTTCGCCGGCGCCGCTCGAGCTGCCACCGCTTTCAGGTTCTTCGGTCGCTTCGTTGCCACCTGATTCGTTGGCTGGGCTTTCGCTCGTCGACGTCTTGGTCGTCGAGGTTGCCGTCGAAGTCGTCTGCGCAGCGGCCTGTTCGGCGCTTGTGTCGCTGGGCGGCGTGATGTCAGGCGTGCTCTTGGGCACGGCGTCTGAAGCACTGCTGCCGCCTCCGCACGCGCTCAGCGTCGCTCCGCAGAGGAGCAGCGCGAGGATCAGCAGGCCCGCTCGAGCCTTCAACGATCTCCTGCCGGCTGTCCAAGCGGGCCCATGCGACGTCCACACGTCGGACAGTCGTTGAGATCCTTCTGTGCAAGCTGGGAGCACCACGAGCAGAAGCGCAGGTGCTCGACGGACCACGGCAGCCGTGAGCTGGATGGAGCAAGCGGAAGCACCTTGCCGACGACCTCCATCGGCTCGCCGTTTTCACGGTCGCGATAGATCTCGCCTGGCTCCGCTTCGATCACGATCTCGCGGCCGCTGGCTGGGTTTCTCAAGCGATAACGCTGACTTGCGCTCACGGCTGAGACTCTATCGGAGCGCCCTGCGGGAGAGCTCACAGGTCACTGTGCACTGCTCGATAGTCTCGCGCGGTGAGGATCCTCGTATTCCACGGCTATCTGCTGGCGGGCACTGGCTCGAACGTCTACAACGCGCGTCTCGCGGAGGCATTCGTCGAGCAGGGCCACGAGGTGCACCTGCTGTGCCAGGACCGCCACCCTGAGCAGCACGGTTTCGTCGCTGCAGCGGGTGATTGGGAAGGCGGCACGCTGCACGTGCGCGAGCTGCACGAACGCGGCGAGCGAGGAAGCTGCACGGTCTATCGCCCCGACATTGGCGACCTGCTGCCGGTGTACGTCGCAGATCGCTACGAGGGCATCGAGGCGCGTACGTTCGCCGAGTGCAGCGATCGCGAGGTCGAGCACTATGTCGAAGCCAATGTGGCCGCTGTGCGTGAGGTGTTCGAGCTGGCCCAACCCGATGTCGCGCTGGCCAACCATCTGGTGATGGGCCCAGCGATCCTCGCCCGCGCGCTGTGCGGCGAGGCGCCGTATGCAGTCAAGGTGCACGGCAGCGCCCTCGAGTACACCGTCAAGCCAGAACCGCAGCGCTTCTTGCCGTTCGCGCGCGAGGGCGTCGCCGGTGCGCGGACAGTCCTCGTCGGCTCACGCCACACAGGGGCCAGTCTGTGGCGGGCGCTGGCCGACCTCGAGGTGGAACGCAAGACCCGCTTGGGGCCGCCTGGTGTCGACGTCGAGCGCTTTGCACCGCGCCCGCAAGGCACAGCAGCGAGAGATCTCGCAGCACTCGCTGAGCAACTGCGCGAAGGCGCTGCCCCAGACCAGAACGCCGATGCAGCAGCGGCTGGGTCGGACGCGTTCGCGCGGGATGAGCGCGCCTCTGCGGCTGCGCTCGAACGCCTGAAGCCGGGTGCAGACAGGCTCGTAGCCTTCGTCGGCAAGCTGATCGTGAGCAAGGGGGTCGACTTGCTGTTGGCTGCGTGGCCGCTGGTGCTCGAGCGCGTGCCTGAGGCGAAGCTGGTCGTAGTCGGCTTCGGTGCCTATCGCGAGGGCCTTGAAGCGCTCTGCATGGCGCTGCAGTCTGGCGATCTCGAACAGGCGCGGGCGATTGCGCAGGCGGGACGCTCGCTCGAGTCCGCTGTCGCCCCTGGTGCACCGCCAACTGCCGCCAGCCCGCTCGTTCACCTGCTGGCGTTCTTCGACAGCTTGGACGGCCAGGCACTCGAGCGCTATCTGGTCGCTGCGCAAACGCTGCAAGAGCGCGTCGTGCTGACAGGCAGGCTGGAGCACGACGAGCTCGCCGAGCTGCTGCCGGCGTGTGAGGCCTTGGTCGTGCCGAGCACGTTCCCTGAGGCGTTCGGGATGGTCGCCGCAGAGGCAGCAGCGTGCGGCGTCCTGCCAATCAGCGCCCGTCATTCGGGACTGGCAGAGGTCAGCGAGGCACTCGCACAGGCCGTTCCTGAGCAAACGGCAGGTCTGCTCTCGTTTCCTGTCGACGACAACGCTGTCGAGGCGATCGCAGCATGCGTGATCGGTTGGCTGTCGGCAGGGGCGACCGTCAGGGAGCGGACGTGCACAGGTCTCGTTGCGACAGTTCGCGAGCGGTGGTCGTGGGACGGTGTTGCTCGTAATGTGATCGCGGCGGCAGAAGGGCGGCTCGACGAGCTTGCGACCCCCTGAACCCGGGCGCGTTGCGGCCACTGGGCGGCGGCAAACGACGGACGAGCGGCCGTCGAGCCACCCGCCGTCTCAGATAGTGTTCCGCCCGCTCATGCGCCGCACTCACGCTTCAAAGACCGCAGACGCCACCACGCGCGGCAAGCGCCGCACGCTGCTTGCGCGTGCGTCAGCGCTCGTTGTGCTCGGCGCTCTCGTGCTGGCGATCGCGGGCTGCTCGG
>OUNM010169428.1_pt1 | contig 23956 bp, 22 predicted proteins | sample 1769961 | NCBI WGS metagenome assembly OUNM01 (sample SAMEA3914820, study PRJEB12502) | metagenome | biome: forest; material: soil | place: USA | collected 2012-03-12 | depth 0.3 m | reverse complement strand
GTGCCGAGCTGGCGTTGGCTCGCGTCAGCCACTTACGACTCCGATCATTTCACCGCCACGGTGACCGAACGCTTCATCAGCGCGGGCAAGATCAACGTCGCCTGGGTTCAGGGCGTCGACATCGACAAGAACCATGTGCCCTCCGTGTTCTACACGGATCTGTCGCTCGGATATAAAATGCCGCATCTCGGCAAGGGGGCAGAGATTTATTTCGCGGTCCAGAACCTGTTCGACCGCGATCCGCCGGTGGCTCCGATCTATGGCGCCACAGGCTTTCTGGGTACCGGCACCAACGCCTATCTCTACGATGTCATCGGTCGCCAGTTCCGCGGCGGCGTGAGGTTCAAGTTTTGAGGACCGATGGGCTTCCGACTTCGTCCGTCCCGTCCCCGACGGACGAAGCGGTCGAGGTCCTGATCGTTGGTGCCGGCTCTGCCGGGCTTACGCTCGCGATCGACCTCGCGCGCAGGGGGGTATCGTTCCGCCTGATCGAGCGGAGCCAGGAGCCTTTTGCCGGATCACGCGGCAAAGGGCTCCAGCCCCGGACCATCGAGATTTTCGAGCAGCTGGGTATGATCGATGCCTTTCTCGGGGCCTCGGCACCCTATCCACCCATCGCCAATCACGGACTGGGTGATGGGGACGTAGAGCTCGTCCAGAGCAATCCTGAAAGCAGGTCGGGCGAGCCCTATCCCGTCTCCCTGATGATCCCGCAATGGCGCACCGAGACACTGCTGCGTGCACGCCTTGAAGAGCTGGGTGGCAGCGTCGAGTTCGGCGTCGAGTTTGCAGGTCTCGTCGAGGCTGATGGTCATATCCATGCGCATGTGCAGATCGGCGGCGAGGAGCAGAAGATCGCCTGCACCTGGCTGGTCGGAACCGATGGCGCGCGCAGTTCTGTCCGCAAGCAGCTCGGCATCGGCTATCCCGGCGAGACCGGCACCTTCCGAATGCTCATTGCCGACCTGCCGGTCGCCAATCTGTCCAACGACGTCTGGCATCGCTGGCCCAAGGCGCCGGGCGGGCAGTTCGCGCTCTGCCCGCTCGCCAAGACGGAAAGCTTCCAGCTGTCAGCCGAGCTCACCACCGACGAAGCGCCGGACCAGAGCCGGGAGGGGATCCAGGCGATGATCCTCGCGCGCACCGGCGATGCCTCGCTGATGGCCGGCGAGCCCAGCTGGACCTCGATTTACCGGGTGAACTTCCGTCTGGCCGATGCCTATCGGCGCGGCCACGTCTTCATCGCGGGCGATGCCGCGCATGCCCATCCGCCGACTGGCGGGCAAGGCCTCAACACGAGCGTGCAGGACAGCTTCAATCTAGGGTGGAAGCTCGCAGCGGTGCTGGCCGGTGCACGAGAGGAACTGCTCGAAACCTATGAGATCGAGCGTCGCGAGATTGGTGCCGGCGTCCTCGAGATGAGCAAGGGTCTGCTCGGCGCGATGACAGACAAGGCTGACATGCGCCGCGGTCGCGATACGCTGCAGCTGGACCTCAACTATCGGGCGTCCCCGCTCACCCACGAGGGCCGAGCGAGCCCGGGCAGCACGCGGGCCGGTGACCGCGCGCCCGATGCTGCACTCGTCGATCCCGATGGCCGCTCGATCAGGCTGTTTGACCTATTGCGCCATTCGGGCTTCACCCTGCTCGCGGTCGGTGGATCGGACCGCCTTGATTGTCTGGGCATCCGGATGATCGAGATCGATCGTGGTCCCGGTTCCCATCGGGACCTATCGGGCGAGCTTCGTTGGAATTATGGGTTGGCCGGAAATTGCCTGCTGCTCGTGAGGCCCGACGGCTACATCGCGGCTGCCGCGGATGCCGGTCGTATCGATCTCATCGAAGACTGGCTTCACCGGTGGGTCGAGCCGGCACGGCTCGAGGCGCGAGCATGAGAAGCATGCGCTGGGTGGCGACGGCTTCGGGCGCCGGTCGCTCCACCCCCGATGAGGAGCGGATTGCACTGAGCGGGCTCCTGTTGCAGGCAGATGAGCATCCGTCCCCTTCGCTGTTCCTGTTCATACGGCCGGCGAGTGCCTGGAACCTCATGCCGCTCGAGGAGGCGATCACCTCGCGGGGGATCGACGTGCTCGGCGTCTCGACGCGCTTCGCGCGCAACGAGGCGTTGGCCGTCGTCGAGCGCGCGCTGCTCGATATCGGGGCATGGATCCGTTTTGCCCGGGAGACGCTCGGCTATGCCTCGGTCGTGCTGCTGGGGTGGAGCGGGTGCGGGACGCTCTCGGCCTTTTACCAGGAGCAGGCAACCCGGCCGACCCTCGTCCAAACCCCGGATGGCGCCCCGCTGCGTCTTGGGGACGCCGGGCTGGAACCGGCGGACGGCCTCGTCTTCCTGGGAGCGCACACTTCGCGCGCGCGCATGCTCGCCGACATGATCGATCCCTCGGTGCTGTCCGAGGATGATCCGGATGAGCGGGACCTCGCGTTCGATCTCTATCGGCCCGGTGCACCCGCGCCGCCTTTCGATGCTGCATTTCTCGAGACCTATCGCGCAGCGCAACGGTCTCGGATCGGGCGCATCTCCGCGTTTGCGCGCCGGCGCCTTGAGCAGGGACGCCTCGATCCTTTCATCGTGCCGCGCACCATGGCGGACCCGCATTTCCTCGATCCCACAATCGACCCCAACGATCGCACACCGGGACGCTGCTGGCTGGGCTTGTCTCACATCGTCAACGAAGCTCCGTCCGGAATCGCGCGGGTCGCGACTCCGGAGGCGTGGCTCTCGCAATGGTCGATCGATGACAGCAGGGTTGATGCGCTACGGTCGGTGGCGGCGATCGATTGCCCGCTTCTGGTGATCGAGAACGGCGCTGATGACGCTGTTCCGCCTGCGCATCTGCACGAGACCTTCGCGGCCGCAGTCTCGCCCGATCGGCATTACGCCGTCATTCCCGGTGCGAGCCACAGCTATGCAGGCCAGCCCCAAAAGCTTTCAGCGGTCGTCGATGTGGTTTGTCGCTGGACCGAGGAAAGATACTGACCATGACCACCAACCTGTTTCCCAACGATCAGCGCGAACAGCTCGAGCAACTCTATGCCCAGATGCGCCCCGACAGCCTGACGCCGCTTTGGGAAGTGCTCGCAGCCCTTGTCTCGCCGACCCCGATGAGCCCCGCTGTCGCGCATCACTGGCGCTTCGATGACGCCCGACGTCATCTAATGCGCGCAGGTGACCTGATCAGCGCCGAACAGGCGGAGCGCCGCGTGCTCATCTTCGAAAATCCTGGCTTGCCGGGAGAATCGGCAATCACGCCCAGTCTTTACGCCGGTCTCCAGCTCATTCTCCCCGGCGAGGTCGCGCCGGCACACAGACACACCCAAAGTGCGCTGCGCTTCGTGATGGAGGGGGAAGGGGCTTACACGACGGTCGATGGCGAGCGCGCGGTGATGCGTCCCTACGACCTCGTGCTGACCCCCTCCTGGCAATGGCACGATCATGGCAACCAGACCTCCCAGCCGATGATCTGGCTCGACGGGCTCGATATTCCGACCGTCCGGCATTTTGCGGCGAGCTTCGCTGAAAAGACCGAAGAGGCGGTTCAGGCGCGCATCGTTGCGGATGATGACAGCCTCAGTCGCTATGGTTGCAACTTGAGGCCGCTCAGGGGCAGCGTCGCCGACCGACGCCCGGCCAATCGCCCGCTCTTTCACTATCCCTACGCCCAATGGCGACGGAGCCTCGCGGATATGACCGCAGGGGCGCTTGATCCCCATTACGGGCATGCGCTCGAGTTCATCAACCCTGCCGATGGCGGCTCGGTGTTGCCGACCATCGCCGCCCAGGTCCAGCTGATCCCCTCAGGCATCAGGACGCGTCCGCGCCGGGCAAGCGACGGGACGGTCCATGTCGTGGTCGAGGGGCGCGGCACAGCCCGGATTGACGGTCGCGAGGTGCGGCTTTCTCCGCGCGATCTGTTCGTCCTGCCGTCCTGGACGCTGCTGGCATTCGAGGCGGACACGGACCTGGTGCTGTTCAGCTACTCCGACCGCGCAGCACAGGAACGTCTCGAACTCTACCGGGAGGAACGCCTGTGACCAATGTGATCGAACCCGCCCTCCCGACCTTCGCTGCAACCAGTGACGGACGACGCTTTCCCGTCCGACGCGTATTTTGCGTCGGACGCAATTACGCCGCGCATGCGCGCGAGATGGGGCGCGATCCCGACCGCGAGGCGCCCTTCTTCTTCACCAAATGGGCAGAAACCGTCGTCCCTGACGGATCGGTCGTCCCCTATCCACAAGCGACGGACAATTTCCATTATGAGGCCGAGTTGGTCGTCGCCATCGGTACAGGCGGACGCGACATTGCGGTCGGAGATGCGCTCGATCATGTCTGGGGCTATGCGACGGGCAACGATCTGACGCGGCGCGATCTCCAGCTCTCCGCGCGAGAGACGGGCCGTCCGTGGGACAGCGGCAAGAATGTCGAGGCGTCGGCTCCGCTCGGTCTTCTCCATCCGGCGAGTGCGATAGGGCATCCGGCGAGCGGTGCGATCCGCCTCCTGGTCAATGGTGAGGTGAAACAGGACGCGGATCTCGCGGACCTCATCTGGTCGGTGCCCGAAATTGTCTCGATCCTGTCGACCTACTGGGCACTCGAGCCGGGTGACCTCATCTTCACCGGTACGCCGGCGGGCGTGGGGCCGGTCGTGACGGGCGATCTTGTGCGAGTTGAGATCGACGGGCTGACGCCGCTCACGATCACGGTCGGACCGGCGGCGTGATCCTGCACGGCTATTTCCGATCCACGGCGAGCTGGCGGGTACGTATCGTGCTCGGGCTCAAGGGGATCGCAGTCGACCAGCGTGCACATCATCTGCGGCGTGGCGAACAGCGCCTGCCGGCTTTCCTGGCGCTCAATCCGCAAGGATTGCTGCCGGTGCTTGAGCTCGACGACGGCACCAGGCTCACCCAGTCGCTTGCGATCGCCGAATATCTGGATGAGATCCATCCCGATCCTCCGCTGCTCCCTGCCGAACCGGCAGCGCGCGCGCAGGTCCGTGCCATCGCGCAACTGATCGCGTGTGACATCCATCCCATCCAGAATCTGCGTGTGCTCGCCCGTCTCAACGCCATGGGCCATAACGAGGTGGTGGTTCAGCGCTGGGCCGCCGATGTCATTCGGGACGGGCTCGACGCCTGCGAAGAGCTTCTGCGCCGGTACGAAGGGCCCTGGTGTTTTGGGGCCTCGCCGACGCTCGCTGACGCGACCCTTATCCCGCAACTCGCAAATGCCCGCCGTTTCGGTGCGCAAGGCGACTGGCCCCGCATTGCAGAAATCGCGGCGCATTGCGCGACACACCCTGCCTTTATTGCTGCGGACGCCGGCGCGCAGCCGGACGCCGAATAGGAGCGTATCCCCATGAAGTTCATCAGTTTCCGGTTTGGCGGCACCTCGCGCTGGGGCGTTCTGCGCGACGATAATCTGGTCGTCGACCTTTCCGGCGCGGGACTGGGCAGGACGCTTCGCGAGGTGATCAGCGCCGACCATATCGGAGCCGCGGCGGAGCGTGCTGCAGGCGCCGAGCCCTTGTGCCGCAGTGATGAGGTGGAACTCCTAAGCCCGCTGCCCGATGCGAGCAAGATCCTGGCGGTCGGGGCGAATTACAGCGATCACGCGGCCGAGATGAACCGCGATGTCGGTGGTGACCCGCAATTCTTCATCCGCCTGCCGTCGAGCCTCGTCGCCCATGGGGCACCGATCTTGAAACCCAGGGTCTCGGATCATCTCGATTATGAGGGGGAGCTCGCGATCGTGATCGGCAAGGCCGGGCGGCACATCGCGATTAAGGACGCGCTCGACCATATCGCGGGCTACACTATCTTCAACGATGGCACGATCCGAGACTATCAGCAGGTGTCGCTGCCCGTGGGCAAAAATTTCGACGCCAGCGGATCGATCGGGCCCTGGTTCGTGCCCGCAAGCGAGGTTGAATTCCCGCTGACCCTCGAAACCCGGGTGAACGGCGAGGTCCGCCAGCATAACCACACCGACAACTTCACATTCGGCCCCGCGCGGCTCATTGAATATGCCTCGCGTTTCACGGGGCTGGAGCCGGGCGATGTGATCGCCAGCGGAACGCCTGCGGGCGTCGGCGCGCGCCGCAAGCCGCCGAGCTGGCTGAAGGCAGGTGATGTGCTGGAGGTCGAGATCTCGCAGCTTGGAACGCTCCGCAACGAGATCGCCCATGAGCCTGCATGAGCCCATCATAAGCCTGGAGGTTGCCAAGCTCGGGGCGTTTCGGGCACCGATGTCAACTGAAATGGAGCCCGCAACCACCTCGCAATCGCTGACGCTAAAGGCGATCGATCATGTTCGCGACCTGATCGTGCGTGGCGAACTGCCGCCGCGCTCGCGCATTCAGGAAAAGCAGCTTTGCGATATGCTCGATCTGTCGCGCACGCCGCTTCGCGAAGCGCTGAAAGTGCTCGCGACCGAAAATCTCGTCGAACTTCTGCCGCGGCGCGGCGCCAGGGTGACCGCGCTCGACCCGAGACGCCTGCGCGAACAGTTCGCCGTCATTGCGATGGTCGAGGCCGAAGCGGCGCGCATTCTCTGCCGGTCCGGTACGCCCGAGCAGATACGGGACCTGCGCGTCATCCATGATGCGCTGAAATCGGCTTATGTGAGCCATGATCCGGCGCGCTATTATCTCTCGAACGAGCAATTCCATCGTGCAGTGGTGGTGCAGTGCGGCAACCAGACGCTCGCCAGGATACATGCCGGATTGATCGTGCATCTCCATCGAGCGCGGCATTTTGCGCTGACGACGCACGAGGTGAATCTCGAATTCGCGCATGACCATGACGAGATCATCGAGGCTATCGAGAGGCGCGATGCAGACGCTGCCGGCCGCAAGATGGCCGATCACCAGGCGGGTGTTGCAGACCATGTCCTCCTGGCCATCCAACCCGTACCCCCGACTACAACCCATGAGCCCGATCATGAAGATTGACGGCTTCGTTCTCGCCATGCTCGGCGCGGTGGCGCTTGCCCTTGCCATGCCGTGGCTGGGGGCCCGCAGCGGCCCGCTGCATCTCGGCCTCGTGACCACGATCGGTATCGGCTTGGTCTTCTTCCTCCATGGCGCCGCCCTGTCACCGGCGGCGATGCGCGCGGGCGCCGCCAACTGGCGCCTGCACCTAATCGTCCACAGCAGCACCTTCCTGCTGTTTCCCGCGATCGGCGCTACGCTGTTCTTCGGATTGAGCGGGCTTCTCGCCCCCGAGATCCGCCTTGGCATCTTCTATCTGTGCGCACTGTCCTCAACCATTTCCTCCTCGGTCGCGATGACCGCGATGGGGCGCGGCAACGTACCGGCAGCCATCTTCGATGCGACGCTCTCGGGCCTGCTTGGCATGGTGCTGACGCCCTTTCTCGTCAGCCTGGTCGCGAGGACGGCGACGGGCCACCTGCCGCTGCTGCCCGCCATCTGGGACGTGATGAAGACATTGCTGCTGCCCTTTGCGGCTGGTCAGCTCATGCGGCCGCTGATCGGCGAAGTCGTCGCCCGACACAGGGGCTTGGCATCGAAGGCGGATCGTCTCGTCATCCTGCTCATCGTCTATTCGGCCTTCTGCGAGTCGACTGTGGCAGGTCTGTGGTCGCGCTACGCGCCGACCACATTGCTGATCATCGCGTTGCTTGTGATGCTGCTGCTCACCAGCGTGATCATGCTGACCACGCTGGTGAGCCGCCTGCTGGGGTTCAGCCGTGCCGACGAAGTCACCGCGGTCTTCTGCGGTTCAAAGAAGAGCCTCGCCAACGGGGCTCCGATCGCGCGCGTGCTGTTCGGGCAGAATCCGGCGCTCGGGATGATCGTGCTCCCGCTCATGATGTATCATCAGGCACAGCTTCTCGTCTGTTCGATGCTGGCCAGGCGCTATGCCGAGAGAGCCGGGCGCGAAGCGCTGGGTACCGAGGCGGTCGGCGTCGTCTGAGGGCGCCGGGGCCGGGGGCCCGGCGCGTTCCGTCTCAGGGCCAGGCGCGCTCGCCGGGCTGCGCGCTGCCGCGGATGCGGGGCAGCATGATGAGGGGCCAGGGGCTTGGCATTTCGCCCACCGGGACATGGATCAGCGCGGGTTCGTTGGCAGCGAGCGCCTCGCTCAGCGATCGTTCGAGCGCCGCAGGCGTCTCTGTCCGGACCGCACGGACACCGAAGCTCTGCGCATACGCCACGAAATCGGGATTGTGCAGGCTGTCCGCGATGCGGCGACCGCCATAGGCCTGGTCCTGGATACGCCGGACATTGCCGAAGGCGCCGTCGTCGAACAGGACCGTAACGAGCGCGATCCCGTGCTTGACCGCGGTTGCAAGCTCGAAGGCCTGATAGCCAAAGCCGCCATCGCCCGCGATCGCCACCACCGGCCGATCGCCGACAGCCACCTTGGCACCGAGCGCGGTACCAAAACCATAGCCGAGATTGTCCTGCTGGCCGCCCGACAGGAAGGTGCGTGGCAAGGCCGCCTGGTAGCCCAGCCGCGCCGCAAAACCCATCTGGGTCACTTCATCGACCAGGATTCCCTCCGGCGGCAGCGCGTTGCGGATCGCGGCGAGATAGGCCATTTGCGGCTTGAGCCGGTCAAGCTCGCCTGCCATCCACGCACGCTCTGAGGTAAGGTCACGAGGTGGCCGGGCGGAGAGGTGGCGAGGAAGCGCGTCGGCAAGAGCTGCAAGCGCTGCTCCCGCATCTGCGACGATCGCACAGTCCGGATTGCAAAACCGTCCCGGCTCCTCGGGCTCGATATCGACCCGGATGATCTTCATGTCCTCATCCACCCCCCAGACGCTCTGCTGGGTGTAGAGCCTCGTTCCGATCGCGAGCACCACATCGGCATTCCGCCAGAGGCGGTGCGCGAGCGGCAGGTTGACCGAGAGCGGATGCGTGCCGGGCAGCGCGCCATGACCACGCCTGTAGAAGCCGACGGGGGCTTGCAGCATCTCGGCGACCCGTTTGAGCGCCTCGCCCGCGTCCTGGGCGCCGCCGCCGACCATGATGAGCGGGCGCTTCGCTGCTGCGAGCAGACGGGCCGCCTGTTCGATCGCATCGCTGTCGACCTCGGGCTGAAGGACCGGAAGAGGGCGGGCTGGAGCGCCCGGCCCGCGCGTTGGCCAGACGTCGATCGCGCATTCGAGCGCGACGGGCCCAGAGCGCCCAGAGCGCGCGAGCTGGAGCGCCGAGGCTAGTTTTGCTCCTGCGTCCGCCGGCCCGGTGATGCGTTGTGCGTCCTTGGTGACATGGCGCAGCAGGCCAAGCTGGTCGCGGATTTCGTGAAGATGACCATGTCCTCGTTCCGTGGCGTTCGAGGGGATCTGACCGGCCAGCGCGAGAACAGGCGCATGCATGCCATAAGCGGTCAGGAGGGCCGCCGAGGCATTGAGAATTCCGGGTCCGGGCACCGCTGCAAAAGCCTGGGGGCGTCCGGTCGCCAGCGCTGCGCCCAACGCCATATAGCCTGTTGTCTGCTCGTGCCGGGCATGAATGGTCCGGATGCGGTCGCGCGCGACATGGAGCGCATCGAAGAGGGCATCATTGTGGATGCCGGGCACGCCGTAGAGCACGTCGATCCCGTGCGCGATCAGCGTCTCGACGGTGATCTCGGCCGCATTGCTCGCAAGAATTTCTCGTGACACAGTCATCCTCTTCGAATAATAAATCGTCAGATAAGTGGAGTAAAATGAAATGAAACCTGCCTATTGGCTCGCGAGGTCTAAAGTAATAAACCCGGACCAATATTTTGAATATGTAAAGAGGGCGGGGCCGGCATCGCTGCAATATGGATCAAGGATCCTATCACGCGGCGGCCGTTTCGAGATTCTTGAGGGGACGAGGGAATTTGAGCGTTTCGTTCTCGTTCAATATCCTTCGTTCGATGCTGCCATGGAGTTCTATCACTCGCAGTCCTATCAGGAGGCGGCAGCCTTTCGCCTCGCCGGCGCTGGGATCAACGAGCTGGTGATCGTCGAGGGGGAGGACACGGGCTGACCGCTCATCCGAGCTTCTCCTTGAAAAATGGGACGAAGCGGCTCGCCAGATGATCATAGGCGAAACCGCTGGGGACAACCTCGCCGAAATGGCCGAGTACCGGGAACAGTTCGAGCGTCACATCCCTGTTGCCCGCCGCCAGCACCTTGTCGCGGACCATGATCGACTGCTCGACCGGCGCGTGCATGTCATGCTCCCCGTGCAGCAGCAGGAGCGGCTGGATGATGGCCTGCACATGGTTGATCGCCTGGATGCTTTCATAGAAGGCCCGGGCCAGGACGGGGTCGCCGAGCCAGCCGGTGATCAGCCGATGCCGGGCGGGCGCGAAGGCGGCGGTCCCGTAGGCCTGCTGGAGGAAGTCCGACACCGTGCCAAAGGTTGCGATCGCCTTGAAGCGATGATCAGCGGCTGCTGCTCGTAACGCGGCATTGCCACCACGCGACACTCCGAACAGGCCGATCCGATCCGGATCAACGAAGGGCTGTCCGGCAAGCCAGTCATAGGCAAGCGAGATGTCGTCGGGGTCGTGGGTCGGAAGGTCGCCGCGATAGTTCATGCTGAGAACATGGAAACCTGCCGATCGCAGGCGCGTGGCCGCCCACTCGATGATTTCGAACATGCCGGTTCCCATCCCGCCGGGGCAGGCGACGATCGTCGGGGCGCGGAAGCCTCCCTCCGCCTTGTAGAGCATCGTGCGGAGTGTTTCCCCCAGGGGAAGGCCAATGGTCTCGGGCGTGCCGGTCACAACGACTGGACCACCGTCGCGAGGCGTCAGGTTCATACAATACCCCTGTTCTTGATGAGCTGCGCAGGTGTGGCGCGGGACCGTCCTTGCTGGACGGCGAGAAGGGCCAGTGCGATGGCGCTCAGCAGCCCGGGAATGATGCCGGCGAACAGGATATGCGCAGGGGCCATGCCGCCGCTGAGCAGGACCCCGCCGAGCGCTGGCCCAAGCAGCGATCCGAAGCGCGCGACCGCATTGTTGAAGCCGATGCCCGTGCCCCGAAGCGCTGTCGGGAAAAAGGACGTGATATAGGCTGACAGCGTGATCTGTGAGCCGATCAGAAAGAAGCCGCTTGCCGCAAGGCTGGTCATCAGCAGGCCAAGCGGCATGCCGTCTGCCATGGTGGCTGTTCCTGCGCACAGGATCGCGGCGACCGCGCACAGATAGGAAAGGGCGAGCACCGCCGACCCGTGCACACGTCCGTCGACTGCCCTTGCGATCGCGAGGCTCCCGACGATGCCCGACAGATTGAGGATGATCGTGCCAAGGATGGCATCGCTCATGGGAATGCCGGCGCGCTCGAGCAGCGTTGGTGTCCAGTTCACGAGCATGAAGGAGAGGAGCAGGCTCGTGAACATGGCGGCCGAAAGCAGGATTGTGCCGGCGGCGAGCCCGTCACGGAACAATGCGCCGATCGTGGCGCGCGCGACGCTGCGCTCGGGCAGGACGAACCGGGCGCCCGGATGGACCGCAAGCGTAGGTGAGATCCGATGCAGGATGGCGCGCAGTCGCAGATCCGTGCCGGGCTTGAGCGCGAGGAAGCGAACCGATTCCGGCATGCCAATCCCAAGGAGCGGCACGAGCAGGACGGGGCCGACGCCGGCGATCAGCAGCATGGCGCGCCAATCGGCGATAGCGAGCATGGTGGGGGTGAGCAGGCCGCCGAGGACGGCCCCGAGCGGCGTTCCCCAGGTGATGACCGAGACGATCGTCGAACGCCGCCTGTTCGGCGCATATTCGGCAGCGAGCGCCAGCATATTGGGGATCGCACCGCCAAGACCGAGGCCGGCCAAAAAGCGCAACAGCACGAGCGAGGAAATATCGCGCGCAAAGGCGCACGCGATGGTCAGAGCGCCGAACCAGAGGATCGCTGCCATCACGAGATGTTTGCGCCCGACCCGGTCGGCAAGCAGGCCAAGCGTGGCAGCGCCGATGGCGGCGCCAAACAATGTCGCACTGAAGACGAGGCCGAACGCTGCGTGGGATGCCCCCCATTGATGCGTGATGGCAGGCGCGAGGAACGACATCACCATCGTATCGAACCCATCGAAGATCGACGCGACGAGCGTCAGCGCGAAGACACGCCATTGAAGAGGACTGATGTCGGCGGCATCGATCGTCGCTGCAATATCGATCTCGGTGGCCGACGTCTGGTCCTGTGCGTGATGCCCTTGCAGCAAGATCCTCTCCATTGGTCATCGCACCCACTCCGCCCTCTCCGCATGATGCGGCGCAATTTCTGCATGCAGAATAGGAAAGGTACGTGCGTTGATCGAGGATATGCGGCCGCCAGGCTTCGATGCCCTTATCAGATAGTCCGAATATCGTTGGGAGACAGCTAGGCCGAATTGACCGGGTTCAATGCTACCGCCTATCAATTTTGCATGCAGAATGAGCACGCACTACCGCCATCGGGATATGACGCTGCCGAATGGGCTGCGCGCCAGGATCTGGCAGCGGCCTACCGAATGGTCGACCGCTTCTTCCCGACCACCGACGGGATCTACAATCATCTGAGTGTGCGCGTCCCCGACGCGCCCCGGCACTTGCTGATCAAGCGGCATGTGTTGCTTTACCGTGAGGTGACGGCCTCGAACCTCGTGCGGGTCGATATGGATGACGATCTCGACGAAAGCGCGGGCGTGAACCGGCCGGGCTTCATCCTTCACAGTGGCGTGCTCCGGGCCCGGCCTGACGTCCAGTGCATCTTTCACATGCACACCGTGCCGGGGATCGCCATGTCCGCCCATGGCACGGGCCTGCGGATGATTTCGCAAGCCGCGATCCGCTTCTACAAGCGCATCGGCTATCACCCCTTCGAAGGCGTGACCGACAATGCCGAGGAGCGCGAGCGGCTCGCAGCGGCACTCGGCGACAATCATGCGCTGTTCCTGCGCAATCACGGTATCGTGGTGGTGGGCACGAGCGTCCGCGAGACCTTTGAACGGACGCGCGACCTGATGACCGCATGCGAGACCCAATTACTGCTCGAAGCTGCGACCGACAACATCGTCGAGGTGCCGGATGCCATATGCGAGAGCACGGTACGCCAGCTCGAGCTCCACGACAGTGGCCGTGGAAAGGCCGACTGGCCGGCCTGGCGCCGGCTGATGGACGATGTCGCGCCAAGCTACGCACAATGATCGAGAGCGCAAAGGGGCGCCGGGAATTGAGGGGAGGCGGAAATGGCCACAATCGCGCTTGAGAATGACCTGACGCGTCTGCCGACCTCTGTGCGGCGTTGGCTCGATCGCGAGCCGGCCCATTTCATCGGCGGTCGATGGATCGCGAGTGCAGCGAGCTTACCGGTTGTGGAGCCGTCGAGTGGGAGCGAGATCGGATCGATCGGGAAGGCCGAGGCCCGGGAGATCGATTTGGCCGTCGCGGCTGCACGCGCGGCCCTTGTCGCACCCGAATGGCGTAACGCCGGTCCGCTGGCGCGCGAGGCCATGCTCCATCGATTGGCCGCGCTCATCGAGGCGCGCGCGGACGATCTGGCTCTCCTCGATTGCATCGACAATGGCATGCCGCTCTGGCTCGCACGCGGGGTCAATGTCGGCGGGAGCGCGGACGTCTTCCGTTATTATGCGGGATGGCCGTCGAAGCTTGCGGGCCGCACAGTCGAGGTGTCGGCGCCTCCGGGCATGGGCCGCTTTCAGGGTATGACGCGGCGCGAACCCATAGGCGTCGTGGCTGCGATCGTGCCATGGAATGTGCCGTTGATGATGGCGGCCTGGAAGCTCGCGCCGGCGCTGGCCGCGGGTTGCACGGTGGTGTTAAAACCCTCCGAGGAGGCCTCGCTCTCCGCGCTCGCGCTCGCAGAGCTTGTCCAGGAAGCGGGTTTTCCAGCCGGTGTGGTCAACGTCGTAACTGGCCTTGGCAGCGAGGCCGGTGACGCCATTGTCCGGCATCCCGGCATCGACAAGATCTCCTTCACCGGATCGACGGCGACCGGCCGGGCAATCGCGCGTGAGGCAGGGGGGGCGCTCAAGAAGCTGACGCTCGAGCTTGGTGGCAAGTCGCCGACCATCCTGTTCGGCGACGCCGATCTCGACACCGCGATCGTCGGCGCCGCCAATGCGATTTTCCTCAATTCCGGCCAAGTGTGCGTTGCAGGCTCAAGGCTCTATGTCGAGAACGCGATCTACGATCAGGTGGTCGAGCGCCTGCAAGCCCATATCCGCGCCATTCCAGTCGGCGCGGGCATGAGCGAAGGGGTCTTCATGGGGCCGCTGGTCAGTGCCCGCCAGCGCGAACGCGTCCAGTCCTATCTCGACGCTGCGCGGGCAGGGGGCATGGAAGTGGATGCGGCGGCGGACTATGCCGGCACGTCGGGATTCTACGTCGCGCCGACGCTTGTCACCGGCGCTCCCCATGACGACCCGATCACCCAGGAGGAGATTTTCGGGCCGGTGCTCGGCATCTATCGCTTTGCGGACGAGGATGAACTGATCGCGGCCGCGAACGGCACCGATTTCGGCCTCGCTGCGAGCCTCTGGACGCGGGATATCGATCGCGTTCACCGCGTCTCGGACGCGCTCCAGTGCGGCAAGGTTACCGTCAATGCGAGCGGCTTTCCTTATCCGGGCCTGCCCGAAGGCGGCTACAAGGGCTCAGGCTTCGGCCGTGACCTTGGGCCCGACGCGGTCGAGCAGTGCCTCCAGACCAAGACCCTTCTCATCCATGTTTCATGAGGCATCCATGCGCGAACTGAACGAAGCCGCCCTGCCGGTGGGGCGGGTCCTGATCGCTGCTCTCTTTCTTTGGAGCGGTGTCCGCAAGCTTGGCCACCCCGCGGCCGTGATCGGCATGATCGGTCATAGCCTGCCTTTCCCCTCGCTCGGCTTCGCGATCTCGATCGCCTGCGAGCTCGGCGCCGGCACCTTGCTGTTGCTGGGCTACCGGACGCGTGTGATGGCCATCGTCATCGCGCTGTTCACGCTCGCCACCGCGCTCGCGTTCCACAACGATTTCGCCGACCGTGAGGCACTGACCAACTTCATGAAGAACCTCGCAATTCTGGGCGGCCTCTTCCACGTCTTCGTCGTGGGGGGCGGTCGCTTCTCGATCGACGCCCTGATCGGCCGTCGCTCTGCGGCGGCCGCCTGAAGCGGTCCTGCCTGTTGCGTATGCGGGCCCAGCCAAGAGGCGTGATCCATCATAAATAGAGGGGATATCTGCGATGCATCAGGAAACGCCGATCTGGATTGTTACTGGCGATTTCGGCCGGGCAACGGTCAATGTGACGGATCGTGCGCTGGTTGAGCACGCGCATCAGCAGTTCAACATGCTCTTCATGCTGGGAGGCGCCGACACGGTCTTTCAGTCAGGCAGCTGCGACCTGATTTTGGACGCATCGTCGGTCATCCTGTTCAATCCCTGGGTTCCGCATCTCAAGCTCGCGAATGATGGGGAACCCACGATGATCCTCTCGTTGGTCATCGAACCCGAGTGGATCGATCGCGTGCTCGAGGGGCAGGGTTTTCGCAGCGGCCTCCTGTTTCCCAACATCGCGGAACGCATGACGGCAAGCGTTGAGCGGGCCGCGCAACGCCTCGCCGGCGCCATCTCCCGCGGTGTGCTGGACCAGGGTGAAGACCCCGAGCGAGCTCTGATCGAACTGATCGACGCCGTCGTCGGGGCCTATATCGCGCCTGAGGCCGAGACCGTCACAGCGGGCGGACGGCCGATCGATTTCCGGATCCGCAAGGCGCTCGCCTATATGCACGACCATGCGCTCGAAAATCCGCGGATCGACGAGATCGCCCGGATGGCCGGTCTCTCCCGCTCGCATTTCTTCGAGCAATTCCGGCGCTGTGTGGGCGCCTCACCGCGCCATTATATCGACCATATCCGGATGCGCGCGGCGATGCATTGGCTGAGCACTTCCGAGCGGTCGCTGGTCGAGGTGGCGGACGAGCTAGGTTTCGGTGCGCACAGCAATTTCGCACGCTTCTTCGCCCAGCATATGGCGGTCTCGCCGAGCGAATATCGCCGCCAGACCTGCGCCATCGCCTGAACGAGCCCTGACGGCCAGCGGCCGTCAGGGTCGAGCATCTGTCTTGGATCAGCGCGCCTGCAACGGATCGAGGAAGCCGATGATGTGGCTCGCCAGCGCAAGGGGGCATTCGTCCATCGGGTAGTGGCCGGCTTCTGGCATGACGGCAATTTGCGCATTGCTGAGCGACGTGAGCCACGTCGAACGGATCACCTCTTCGGGCACGCCCCGGTCGTGCGCGCCGGCTATGACGAGGACCGGATGTTCTATCGCGCTCGCGATCGCCGCGAAATCCTCGTGGGCCCAGGATTCGAAATAGGCAGCAAAGGCGTCCCTTTTGCTGATCTTCATCGATCGATTGGCGGCGTTCTTCAACCACGCGGTCGGAAGGCGCCCGCCTGTGGTCGTGTCGAGAATGGCCTGCCGGGTGCCTACATCGTCGGCCGCGGCGCGGAAAAAACCCAGCGTCGGTGGATCGAGCGGTGCCTTGCCAGCCCAAACCGGCGTGATCCCGATGATCCGCTGAACGCGGTCCGGCGCCATGACCGCGACATGGAGCGCAGCCTTGCCCCCCATCGAATGGCCGATGACCGTGAAGCTCTCCCAGCCGAGCACATCAGCGATGGCCAACACGTCATGTGCCATCGTCGCGATGTCGAACGGCCCGACTGCCGACTCCCGCGATCCGTAGCCGCGCAGATCAGGGAGCGCGATGCTGAAGCGTTCGGGGTCGAAGCCTGCCAGCATAGCATCGAAAGCAGCGCTATCATTGAACCAACCATGTATCGCGATGATGTGGACGGGGCCATGTCCGTGGATCCTGCAGGGCGCCATATGCTCTCCTATTGGGGACTGGGGGCGAGGTTGAGCCGCTGAAATGCCGGGGCGCAATCCATGCGCCGCCGATTGTCGGACTCGTCGATAAGCCACCGGAGCAGGCCATCAGGCCAATCGCGGGCGAGCCTGTAGAGAGGCCTGAAATCTGGAAAGGACCGCCCGTCCGTCGACGGCCCAAGGGAAGAGGAATGATGAGCGCAATTGCGGACGCCGCCTATATTCCAGGCTTCGGGAACATGGTCTTAACCGAAGCCGTCCCGGGCGCCCTACCTATCGGACGAAACTCGCCGCAGCTGCCGCCGTACGGCCTCTATGCCGAACAATTGTCGGGCACTGCTTTCACGGTTCCGCGTGGCGAGAACCGGCGTAGCTGGCTCTATCGGCTGCGCCCGAGCGCGGATCATCGTCCTTTCGAGCCTTATGTTGGTGCGCCGCTTTTCAGCGCCACACCGCCCACAGCACCACTCGCGCCGAACCGCTTGCGCTGGGGACCGTGTCAGCTGCCGGCCAAGCCGACGGATTTCGTCGATGGCATTGCGACCATGCTTGGCAATGGCGCGCCCGAGAAGCTCGAGGGCGTTGCCTTCCACGTCTACGCGGCCAACCGCGACATGGTCGATCGGGTGTTCGTCGACGCCGATGGCGAGCTGCTGATCATTCCCGAGAGCGGGCGTCTCACCTTGCTGACCGAGCTCGGGCGCATCGACCTCACACCCGGCTTCATCGCGCTCATCCCGCGCGGCGTGCGCTTTCGCGTGCTGCTCCCAGACGGAGAGGCAAGGGGCTATCTGGTCGAGAATTATGGCGCGTTGTTCCGCTTGCCCGAACTAGGTCCAATTGGCTCCAACGGCCTCGCCAATTCCCGCGACTTCGAGACGCCGGTTGCTTGGTTCGAGGATCGTGACGTGCCGACCGGTGTCGTCCAGAAATATCTGGGCTCGCTCTGGGTGACGACGCTCGATCATTCGCCGCTCGACGTAGTGGCATGGCACGGTAACTTTGCCCCCTTCCGCTACGAGCTCGCACGCTTCAACACGATGGGTACGGTGAGCTTCGACCATCCGGATCCGTCGATTTTCACGGTACTCACATCGCCGTCAGAGGTCCCGGGTCGGGCTAATGCGGACTTCGTCATTTTCCCGCCGCGCTGGATGGTCGCCGAGGGCACGTTTCGCCCGCCCTGGTTTCATCGCAATATCATGTCGGAGGCCATGGGGCTCATCCACGGGTCCTATGACGCCAAGGCCGACGGCTTCGCGCCGGGCGGCATCAGTCTGCACAATCTGATGGCAGGGCACGGACCCGATGTCGCAAGCTGGCGTGGAGCAACCGAGGCCGAGCTCGAGCCGCGCAAGATCGCTGACACCATGGCATTCATGGTGGAAAGCTGCTGGCCTTATCGTCCCACATCCCACGCGCTTGCGAACGCCGAGCTCGATTATGACGCAGTCTGGGCGGGCTTTCCGAAGGCACAGATCGCATGAGGACCGCGATGATCGACGAAACGCATGATCCGGGGCGCAAGAGCTGGGTGGAAAGCGCCAACGGACACCAGGACTTCCCGATCCAGAATCTGCCGCTCGGCATTTTCTCGTGCGACAATGACGATCCGCGCCCCGGCACCGCCATCGGCGACTTCATTCTCGACTTACGCGCGATCTCCCACCTACTGCCGGCGGCGCTCGGCAAGGCGCTTGGTGGCCGGGCGCTGAACGATCTGCTTGCGCAAGCCCCCGCCGATCGCCGGGCATTGCGCCAGTGCCTCTCAAACCTGCTGTCCGATCGACGGCATGAAAGCTCGCTCCGAGCGCACCTTCACGACGCCGCCAGCTGCGCCCTGCATCTGCCGGTCAGGGTCGGCGATTACACAGACTTCTATGTCGGTATCCACCACGCCACCAATATCGGCAAGCTACTGCGGCCCGACACGCCGCTTCTGCCAAACTACAAGTGGATCCCGATCGGCTATCATGGCCGCGCGTCGTCGATCCGGGTCTCTGGCGAGCGGGTCGTCCGGCCCGTCGGGCAGCGGCGCCCTCCGGAAAGCGATCGTCCCATCTTCGGAGCGTCGACACGGCTCGACTTCGAGCTCGAGCTCGGCCTCTGGATCGGTGCGGGCAACCCTCTCGGCAAGCCGATCGCGATCGGCGACGCTCATCGGCACCTGGCGGGCGTCAGTCTGCTCAACGATTGGTCGGCCCGCGACTTCCAAGCCTGGGAATACCAGCCATTGGGACCGTTCCTGTCGAAGAATTTTCACACGACGATCTCGCCCTGGATCGTGACGATGGAGGCGCTGGCACCTTTCCGTGCGGCCCAGGCGCCGCGCCCCGACGACGATCCCCATCCGCTTGCCTATTTGTGGGATGAAGCCGACCAGGCAAGCGGCGCCTTTGCCATCGAGCTTGAGGTCACCATCAGCTCGCAGGCAATGCGCGATCGTGAGCTTGCACCCCACAGGATCAGTCTGAGCGATGCGCGAGCCATGTACTGGACGGCCGCTCAGATGATCGCTCACCACACGGTGAACGGCTGCAACCTGAACGCGGGCGATCTGCTCGGGACCGGAACGCTTTCGACCGCCAACTCGACAGGTCTCGGCAGTCTGATGGAGATCACAAGAGCGGGGCAGTCCCCGATTAGCCTTCCCACGGGGGAAGAGCGCTCCTTCTTGCTCGATGGCGACGAACTCATGATCGGGGGCCGTGCCCATGGGGAGGGGTTCGTCCCGATCGGCTTCGGGCCTTGCGAGGCCATCGTGGCCGCCGCCGACTGAGCGTGCAATCAACAATTGCGTCACTCTTCTAGAGCGGTACCCACCCCTCCCAGTATCGCTTTGAACCGCTGTGCGCGGATCCGCGCGCCGCGTCGACAAACATTGCGCGGGGAATTGTGATCGTCATGCCGCGACCGGCGGGCCGGGCGCGTTGGCGAGCAGGCGAGCCAGAGACTTGGTCGCTCGCTCTCATAGGCCGAGCACGTCCGCCCGGGGCTTTGCATCGTTCGATGCCTGACGAGGCGAACATCAACCAGTTGGAGCCTGCGCCGAGCATCGATGCCAAAGGCTGTGTCAGCCAACTGAAGCTTGGCCATTGATCATCGTGCGGCCTCCTGCTGCCATGGAGCGAGCACCAGATCGTGATGCACCACCAGCCGAACCATCGCGCCCGGGCGGATCGTGATGGTCGGCTGCACCTGCAGATTGCGACTGGTGATCTGGTCGCCGGTCCGAGAGACGCTGTCCTGGGTCGACAGACGAATGGCCTGCACGAGATCGCCTCGACCAGACAAGGCGAGGTCGGAACTCACGCCAAGCAGGGTGGAAAGGACAATTCCCTTGAGCAGCGTCCAGCTGTGAAAGTCGACCTTGTCTGCAATGCCGCCATAACCCGACGGATCGGATGCCGGGACATTGTCGATGTGCAGCGAGGAGCCGTCCGGGAAGACAACTCTTTGCCATATCAGAAGAGCGCGTCGCTGCCCGAAAGCGACAACAGAATCATAGCTCCCGATGAGTCGGGCGCCTTGGGGAATGAGCAGGCGGGTGCCGGTCGCACTGTCGTAGACATTTTCTGTCACCTGCGCCGTGACCAGGCCGGGAAGATCGGACCTCAGACCTGTGATCAGGCTGGCGGCAATGACGCTTCCTGCGGACAGGATCGATGAGGACTTCGGCCGCGTCAGCACATGGGGATCTATGTCGACGTCGCCTTCCCCTTTCGCAACGAAGCCGACCTTATGGGCCTGGGCATTGGGATCATTGCTCGCGTCCAGCGCCAAGCGGTCCGTGTCGAGAGCATTCGAGGCCGGGAGTTCAAATGACGACCGTCCGCTGCCTGCGGCTTCCTTGGCCGGCGATCGATCCCGCTGGGTTTCGCGGATCAGCAGACCGGATTCTCTTGCGGCCCTCTGCTCGGTTTGCATCTGCTGCCTCGCGCCGTCGGCCGATGTCGCCACCGACGAAGGGGACGCTGTCGGCCGGAGCCCGGACGCATTTTCGAGGATCGACCTCCCCAGATCGCCGGGGAGTGGAGGGCCGAGTTGCGGTATATCACCATAAGTGGCCGGCGTGCTGGCGAGCTCGTCGGCGGGTGGTTTGGCAGCGAGGTCCTGACGAGCGTTCGTCGCGAGCTCGAGGGGGGCGTGTGATCGCAACGCAAGCCAGGACGCGGCGAGGATCAGTCCTAAAGCGCCTGCGATGAACGCGAGGATGGCGCCGCGTCTGAAGCGAATGGCGCGGCTCGGGGATCCGCGGAACTTAAGTGGCTCGGCCGGAAGCTTGTGTATCGAGGTGGATGCTGTGTCCTCGATCATACCGCCCTCCGCGCGTGGCGGACTGCCGGAACACCGGCCCGCCGGGTGATGCGCACCACATCCTGATGTGTCGTTCCCAATCGAAGCTCGGCGGCGGTGAACAGGCGGTCGACGATGTAAAAGTGGCCGCGGACCCGATAGTTCACGAGCTCTGCCTCGCCCTTGTCGCCAAGGATGAAGAGCGGTGGCGCCTCGCCCACGGAAAGGCTGGCAGGAAACTCGATGAAGGTCTGCCGTCCGTCATCGAATGCTCGAACGGGTCGCCATTCGGGGCTGTCGCCGCTGATGATGTAGCCGAACTCCAATTGGTCAACAGATAGGGCGGCGGCGATGGGCGCCGAGGCTTCGGCCACGTCTTTGGCATGTTTGAGGGCGATCAGGGCATCTTGCGGATAGGTCCATGAGACGGCGGACATGGCGGTCGCGACCGTGCTGCTCAGACTGAGATGATAGCTCCGCCTGTCTGTAGTGATGACGAGGTTCGTCGAGAGTCCGGCCGTGAAGGGTTTGAGGAGAATATGGGTGCGCTTGTCGCTCCCGCTGCCGCTTGACGTGTCGCCGATTACCCACCGGACGGTATCACCCGCCGCGACGGAGCCCAGCGCTTCACCCGGCTGCAGCGCTAGATCGGTGATACGCTCCGGCGCCGCATAGACGCGATAGATCATGCCGTCCGCGAAGGGATAAACCTGCACGGCGTTGAGATAGCCGTGAAGCCGTGGTTCCTGAGTAGCGGCCTGCATCGCCTCGTGGATGCTTTGCTCGGTCGGACTGGGCTTGTGCCGGCCGTTTTGAAAAGGGGAGAGCGTCTTCGCCAGGGGTGTCGGCGGCGGCGATACGAGAGGAGCCAGATCCGTTTGGGCGGATTGACGTGCCGGGATGATCGGGATCGGGGCATCCGCGATGAGCAGAATGGAGACGGACAGCAGGAGCCTGCGATCCCAATGGAGGCGCTTCATGGCTGAATCTCCTGAGAGACGGGTTCGGCGTTTGCTCGAGCTTGTGGACGTACTGGCGGGGCGGCGGGTGCAGGAGCGCTTTCGAATTCGCGGGACCAATCGACAGCATCGACATAGAGACCGAGCGGATTGCGGCGCAGGACATCTGCGGTCGCCGGGGTTTTGATCAGGACTGTCAGGATGCCAGTCCAGTGCGAGGTCGTGCCCCGGATACTTCGTTCAAAGGGTGTTTCTGTCCATTTCACCTGGAAGGACCGGTCGGAGGCACGCACGACGCTCGTAACTTCCACCGATACCGCGCGCTCCCCGATCCTCCCGAACGGATCGGCGGACCGCGCATAGTCGCGGAGGAGAAGGGCACCATGGGGCGTCGCGAAGTCGTAAGCCTGAAGCCAGTTCCGCCGCATGAGAACAGGGTCCAGCGATACCGAGCGGACGTTTGTGATGAAGCGGGCGAGATGCCATGCGATCTGTGGGTCGGTCGGACGATAATGGGCGTCGGCGGTCTCGATCGCGCGGGGTTCGCCAAGTTTGTCGACCGAAACCACAAAGGGTGTGACGCGGCTCTTGCTGGCCTGCCAGGCTAGGGCGGAGGCGAGACCCGAGCTCAGGATCAGGCAGCCGAATGCCATATAGCGCCAGCTTCTAGCCTGGACACGGGCCGAGCCGATCCGCTCGTCCCACAGCTGGCCGGCGCGTTGGTAGGGCGTCTCGGGCGGAGGTGTCCGTCCGTAGCGCTGGGCGGCGCGCTTGAAGAGCATCGTTTTTAATCCTCCTTCTCTGCAAGGTCGGGAGTGGCTCCGGAGCCGCCGCGATCGCCTTCCCGGAGCAGCGCGAGTGCGGTCTGCGCGTGGGATCGGGCGGCTTGTTCGGAACGCAGTCGTCGGGCCCATGAAGGTGCCTGCTGAGGTGCTGTGGTCGAAACGGACGGTTCGCCGTTGAATGCTGCGGTGGCTTCCTCGCGCCCGGCGGTTGCGGCGGTTTTCAGGCCCAGTGCGTCCGATGCGCGCGCCCGGCCAAAGTTGGAACCGGCCCTCACTACGCCCTGCAGACCAGCGCGCACGCCGCCGCCACCAGCATTCTGACCAAGCGAATAGGCCGTCCTCGCAGCCGCGCCCATGGACGTTGCAGCGCGCACAGCACCAAGCGCGGCGCTTCCCGCAGCGCCGGCGGCACCTCCGGCAAGCATTGCGACGCCTGCGGCGCCCGCTGTCGACCCGAATGCGGCACCAGCACCCAGCTGTGGTGCGCCGGAGACGAGGCCCGTCGCGATACTGGGACCGAATATGCCGAGGCCGAACAGCGCAAGGGTGGCGAGCACAAGGCTCATGGTCTGGCCGATATCAGGTTCGTGGCCCTGAAGCGTGGCAGCAAACTGGCTGAAGAAATTGGACCCGATGCCGACGATGACGGCCAGAACCATGACCTTCACGCCCGAGGACACGACATTGCCGAGAACGCGTTCAGCGAGGAAGCTTGTACGGTTCCAGAGCGCGAAGGGCACGAGCACGAAGCCGGCAAGTGCTGTCAGCTTGAACTCGAGGATCGTGACGAACATCTGCACGGCGAGGATGAAGAAGGCGATGATCACTATCACCCAGGCGAACAGCAGCACCGCGATCATCACGAAATTGCCGAAGAAGCTCGTGAAACCGAGTGACTGGGAGGCCTGCTCGAGTAACGGCCAGGCCGAGGAGAAGCCTGTGCCGGCCAGACGGCCCGGCTTGAGCAGATCGTCGGCGCTCAGCGTTCCTCCGCCAGCCGTGAGACCTGCCTGAGCGAAGGAATCGAAGATGATCTTCGCGAGCGCAGAGAAACTGTTGAGGATGAAGGCAAAGGC
>OUNM010137511.1_pt1 | contig 23969 bp, 27 predicted proteins | sample 1769961 | NCBI WGS metagenome assembly OUNM01 (sample SAMEA3914820, study PRJEB12502) | metagenome | biome: forest; material: soil | place: USA | collected 2012-03-12 | depth 0.3 m | reverse complement strand
GGGAAGGAACTATTTGATATTATGTATTTAATTCCTTCCCCGTTTACGGGGAAGGTGGCTGCGAAGCGTAGCGAAGCAGACGGAAGGGGGGAGCCCTGCGAAGCAACGAGCACCTTCGTTTCCATGTCATACCACCCTGGCTCACCGCGTAAGCAACCCGCCCGCCATCGTCCGCCCCGTGAGGCACAGGGCCTCGGCCAGCGTCTCCGCCGTGGCCGGGACCTGGCCCAGGATCCACGGCTCCATCACGGCCTGAAGCGCCGCACTGATCTGCGCCGCGACCAGCGCGGATGGCAACCGCGACACGGGCCGGCGATCGCCGAACGCGGCCTCGACCTCGGCCGTGAAGACGCGCGTAAAGCTTTGCCGCGCCGCCGTTTGCAACAGTACGCGCGCCACGCCCTGGTTCTCGCGGAAATGCTTCAGAATGGCGATCAGGGCCTCTCTGTCGCCGTCCGCCACGGCCGCGCGCGCCACGACGGACAGCGGCGACGACACGCTCTGGCGAAAGACGTCGTCCTTGCCGGTAAAGTGCTCGTAGAAGGTCGAACGTCCGACATTGGCGCGCGCGATCAGGGCGGCGACGGTGATCTGGCCGTAGGGCCGCTCGAACAACAGGGTGATGAAGGCGCCGGTGATGGCCTGCCGCGTCCTGTCCTGACGTCTGTCGAGCGTTGAATCGGCGGACATTTTCACCCCTTTGTCCGTTAGCGGACGTCGCCCGCGGTCCGTCCGCAGGCACCGCCCAGCATATTTGCTAGCCATGAGGCTTTCCAGAGGGAAGGCTCGTGAAACTCCATGAAACAATATGAACCTCTACCGCCGCTGCGTCTCAACGGCCCGGTCTACGGCTATATCCTGATGTTCGCCACCTTGCTGACGACCGTTGTCGTCGCCCACCATCCCACGCCGAACCTCCACGACCACGGTCAGGCCATGGCCAATATCGTGGCCGTGTCCCAGGCCGAGCGCTGGGTGCACGGCGGCGCCTCTGCGCTCGGCATCCTGTTCTGCGTGGCCTTTTCGGGCTTTGCCTGGCGGCTGGGCATAGAGCATCCCTTGGTCATGGCCGGCTGGCTTTGCTACGTTTTAGGTACCTTCGCCCTGCTGCTGGCGGCGCTCCACGACGGCTTCATCATCCCCGACCTGGCGGCCCGCTTCGCCGGCGATCCGGCGGCGCATCCGTGGGGCTACGATATTATCGCGGCGTGCGGCGTAACCCTTCAGTCCCTGGCCAGGCTGGGCCTGGTGCTGATCGGCTTCGCGCTGGTTTTGTGGTCGCACGCCCTGGCGCACCACCGCGGTATCGCGCGATGGATCGCGGCCCTGGCCTTCGTGACGGGCGGGCTTTCGGTTGGCTACCTCCTGTCGCTGCCGGGGCAGATCAACAAGGACGGGCTGTTCTGGCTCCTGGTCGGGCAGACCATGTGGAACCTCACCGTGGCCGTCTGGATGATCCGCGGGCCGAGACGCCCGGCCTAACCGGCAAACTTATTCGTCGGCAGGCCCTTGTGGCCGCGCAGAAGGGATTTCGGGATTTCGAACAGCGTCCCTTCCATCACGTCGCCCGGGCGGTGTTCCTGGGCGGCGCTGGTGACGATCATGCGGTCGAGTTTGTCGCCGCAGAAGGTCAGGCTGGTCGTGCATTGCGCCGGCAGCAGGACGTCGAAATCCTTGCGGCCGTCGGGGAGGTAGCGGGAAAGCCTGCCGCCGCCGTAATGCGACACCCACAGGCCGTCGTCGGCGTCGACCGTGCAGCCGTCGGGCAGGCCGACGCCCTTTTCGAAGATGGTGAAGACGCGCTTGTTCGACAGGCTGCCGTCGGCGGCCAGGTCGAAAGCGAAGACCACGCCGTCGTGCGTTTCGTTGTGATAGAGCGTCTTGCCGTCGCGCGAAAAGGCCGGGCCGTTCGTGCAGACGTAATCGGTATCGACCGTGTGTACCGTAAGATCCGGATCGATGCGGTAAAATGACGCCGTGCGGTCCTTGAACGCCAGGTCCATCGTCCCTGTCCACAGCCGGCCCTTCGCATCGACCTTGGCGTCGTTGAGGCGGTTGCCGCGCTTGTCCTTTTCGGGTTGCGCCACCGGCGTCAGGCTGAACGGATCGAGCGTCAGGAAATGGACGGTCTGGCGGATGGCGACGACGAAGCCGCCTTTTTCGCGCTCGACGATCCAGTCGATGATGTCGGGCATCTCCCAGCTCTGCTGCGCCTTGTCGTGCAGGCCGTAGCGGTGCAGCTTTTTACCGAGGATATCGACCCAGAAGACCGATTGATATTTCGGCGACCACAAGGGGCCTTCGCCCAAGATCGCGCCGGGTTTGGTGAGTGCGACCGGCCGCTCGCCGGCAACGGCTGTTAGCGGTAACACTGCGCTAAGCGACAAACCCGAAAGCAGGCCCTGGCGGCGCGTAATCATCGGCGTTCCCTCAATTTTGTTTTGCGGGATTAGCCGCCGGAACGATTGCGCTGTCAATAGCCTGCCCCCGGGCCGGTATCGCCTCAGTCGTTCTTGATATTGCTCTTGGTTTTGATCTTCTGGTCCGGCCGGTTGGCGGGTTGGGCGGACGTACTCGAGCTGCTGCTGGCCGCCGCCTCGCACGCCGCGGACGTCGAGGCGTCCATCGACGAACTCGCCGAAGCGCTGGTCTTGCCGACGGCCGCGCCGCCACCCTTGGTCCAGCCGGCGCACATGTCGCCGGTGACCGTCATGGACGTTCCCGACTGCGTCGTCGTGCGGGTCGTATCGTCCGCCAGCGCAAACTGCGCCACCACGGCCAACGCCACTATGCCTATCCCTGCGGCTATCTTTTTCATGTTCAGCTCCCCGCTGTTGGCGGGCGGTCTGGCCGCCCTGCGTCCGGCGCCGTTTTTGGCCTTCGGATACAGGGTTGTAACACAGCTGTCACAAACGACAACGGTACTGATAACTATGTTATCAGCTATCGATTCTATCGGCCTTTTGGCCTGGCGGGCGCCACGATGCGGGCATCGCCAAAAATATAAGGCAGGAGTTGGGTGATGTTGCGCGCGTCATCGATGCCACGATGATGCGTGCCGGAGAAGGTCAAGCCTGCCATTGCGACAGCGTCTCCCAAACCAGGCTTCTTTGACAAGCCCTGCTTCTCGACGATCAGACTTTTGAGGTTTAGATGTGGCGCGTTGATGGGGTATGGGACTTTGTGGTAGTCGCAGTCCTGCCGAAGTTGTTTAAGGTCATAGTCGCCCCAAGAGCAGAACACAAAGCCACTGAACTGGTAGAGCCACTGCTTGAACGATTTGACCGCGTCTGCAAAGTGCGGGGCGACATCTACATCGGCTTGGTTTATCGAGGTCAATTGTGTGCAAAACGCAGTTAATCGTGGGTGCCGGACGGGACGTATAAAGCCCTGATACTCGCTTACGGCGGCAAGCGTCGCGGCATCCGCCATAACCGCGCCGATTTCAATGATTTCCATATGGTCGCGTGAAACCGTTCCCCGATCGCAGCACGTGGCCTCAAAGTCCACAATAAGGTAGTACTGCGGCTCCATCGGGAATTACTGGGCCAGCTTCAGCTTGTCGACCAGCTGCGGATAGATGTCCGGATTGCCGCAGACGATGTCGCCCGAATTCATCGGCGAGTCCTCGGAATCGATCGAGGTGATCTTGCCGCCGGCTTCCTGGATGAACAGGATGCCCGCCGCCATGTCCCACGGCTTCAGGCCGCGTTCCCAGTAGCCGTCGAAATGACCGGCGGCGACGTAGGCCAGGTCGAGCGAGCAGGCGCCGTTCCTGCGAATGCCGGCCGTGCGCTGCATGATCTGGTGCAGCTCCTTCAGAAACTGGGCGTGGCCGGGCTTGCCGATGAAGGGCGCGCCCGTGCCGATCAGCGATTCGTCGAAAAGTTTACGCGACGAGACGCGCAGGCGGCGGTCGTTCTGGTAGACGCCCTTGCCCTTTTCCGACCAGTAGAGGTCGTTGGTAATCGGGTTATAGGTGACGCCGGCGACGATTTCGCCCTCGCGCTCCAGCGCGACGGTGCAGGCGAAATGCGGGATGCCGTGCATGAAGTTGGTCGTACCGTCGATCGGGTCGACGATCCAGGTGTGCGTCTTGTCGGTGCCGGCCACCAGGCCCTGTTCTTCGCCGAGAAAGCCGTAACCGGGACGGACGCGCATCAGCTCTTCGAAGAGCGCGGCTTCGACGCGCTTGTCGGCGGCCGTGACGAAATCGCCGGGGCCTTTCTTGGATACCTGCAGTTCGGTGACTTCGCCGAAATCGCGGCCGATGCCCTTGCACGCCTTGCGGACGGCGCCCACCATGACCTGGATAAGTGTAGACTGGAGAACCGAGACCATGGCGGGTACCTTTACGTGATTTACAATGTGGGAACGAAGGGCCGGGAGGCCTAGTCGTTCGACTGGTTACTCTTTGTCTTCGTCTTGACGACCCCCTGGTCGCCCGACGACGAAGAACTGCTGCTACCGCTGGCACTGCTGCTGGCCGCCGCGGCGCAGGCCGCCTCCGTCGAAGCGTCCATGGACGAGGAACTGGCGCTTCCCGTCCGGCCGTTGTTCGGCTTGCCGACCGAAGCCCCGCCGCCCTTGGTCCACCCGGCGCACATGTTGCCGGTGACGGTCATGGACGTGCCCGACTGCGTCGTCGTGCGTGTCGTGTCATCCGCCAGCGCGAACTGCGCGACCACGACCAAAGCCACTATGCCTACCCCTGCTGCTATCTTTTTCATGTTCAGCTCCCAGCTGTTGGCGGGCGGTTTGGCCGCCCTCCGCACCGTGGCCGTTTTGGCCACGAGGCACTGGTTTGTAACATAACCGTCATAAACGACAACGGTAAGGGTAACGCGGTTATTTGGCCCGTTAGTCGGCGCGCTTCATGTATTCGCCGGTTTCGGTCGAGACGACGATGCGTTCGCCCACGCCCATGAAGGGGGGGATCATGACGCGCATGCCGTTGGACGCGATGGCGGGCTTGTAGGAGGACGAAGCCGTCTGGCCCTTGATCGTCGGTTCGGTCTCGACGACTTCGAGGACGACGGTGTCCGGCAGGCTCATGCCGATCGGCTTTTCGTCGTGCGATTCGATGACCACGACCATGCCGTCGTGCAGGAAGCGGACCTGGTCTTCGCCGACCCATTCCTTGCTGAGGCTGATCTGCTCGTAATTCTCGCTGTCCATGAAGACCAGCATGTCGCCGTCTTCGTACAGGAAGCTGTGGTCGCGCTGTTCCAGCTGAACGCGTTCGACCGTGTCGTCGGAACGGAAGCGCTCGTTGAGCTTGGTGCGGGTGACCAGGTTTTTCATTTCGACCTGGGCGAAGGCGCCGCCCTTGCCGGGTTTCACGTGCTCGGTCTTCACGACCGCCCACAGGCCGTTCTGATATTCGAGTATCATGCCGGGCTTGATCGTGTTGGCGTTGATCTTCATGGGGATATGACTTGTCAAGGAAGGGCTGAAGTTGGCGGCGTTACTAATGGTTACGCGCCACAAAGGCAAGGGGCAGACGGAAATGCGTGCCGACGCAATTGCCCTGCTTTTTGCCGCCCCTCAATCGCCGGGCGGCCGCATCCGCGGCCTTGGCTGCGCGCCAAACGTGGCGCGGGCGCTCAATGCGCCAGGAAGTAAGGGGGCTTCACGAATGCGAAGGTTGATGCCAATAGTGGGGAAAAGGAGCCCATTATGCGCCCGTCCCGAATTCTTGCCATCGCCTCGCTGGTCGTGCTGGCCGCCTGTACCCAGCAGAAGACCGAGGAAAAGTCGTCGGAGTCTTCGGCGGCAGCCCCGGCCGAGCCGCATCCCGCCGACCAGGGCGCGCTGTCGTGCGACTATCCGGTCAGGCACGACGCCACTGCCCAGCAGCTGCTGGCAAAGTACGGCGACGACGCGGTAGTGGGGCTGGTCGAAACGCCCGACGCCGGCACGACGAACGGCGTGATCCTGTGGCGCGGCTACCCGAAACAACGCATCGAAGTTACCTTCTGGGACAAGGAACAGACCCATCTTCGCGCCGTGCGCCTCGGCCAGGAGGCCACGGCCTGGAAGGGGCCGTCGGGGGTGCGATACGGAACCTCGCTGGCGGACGTGGCGTCGGCCAACGGCGCCTTTACGCTCGACCATTATAACTGGGACGACGGCGGCTATCTCGCCGATCTCGGCGACGGCCGGCTGGGCCAGCTTCCCGGAGGATGCAGCCTGTCGCTGCGCCTGAAGCCCGAGGCCGGAAAGCGCCACGACGCGCCCTATGGCGACGACGGCTTCGACTGGAACGACGACCGGCTGTCGGACCTGGGCCTGACCGTGTCGCGCATGGAAATCGACTGGCCGAAATCTTAAGCCAGGACGTCGAGCAGGGCGCTGACGCCTGCCGAGGCGCCGCTGGCGTGGTTCCACACGGCGCCGCTGACCGCGATGAAGTCGGCGCCGGCTTCGGCGACCGCGCGGGCGTTGGCGGCCGTGATGCCGCCGATGGCGACGCACGGGGTTTCCATCGTCTCCTGCCAGATGGTCAGCGTGTCCAGTTCGGCCATGTGCTCGACCGTTTTGGTCGTGGTCGGGAAAAACGCGCCGAAGGCGACGTAGTCGGCCCCGGCCTCGGCTGCCTCCATGGCCAGGTGGCGGCTGTCGTGGCACGTGACGCCGATCATGGCGTTCGGTCCCAGGAGGCGGCGCGCCTCCTTGTATGCCATGTCGGATTGGCCGACATGGACGCCGTCGAGACCGAGCTCGCGCGCCAGTTCGACGTGGTCGTTCATCAGCACGGCGACGCCATGGCGGTGCGCCACGGGCGCCAGGACCTTCGTGGCTTCGCGAATATAGTCAAGCGGCACGTCTTTCAGCCGGATCTGCAAGGCGGCGACGTCGCCGGCCGACAGGGCGTCCTCCAGCGTGCCTTCGAAGCCCGCCAGATCGGCGATCAGGGGCGGTGTGATCAGATAAAGACGGCAGGACTGGGTCATGGACTTTGGTTGCCGCAAGCTTTCCCGGCGGTCAAGTGTCTGTTTATCCGTAATTTATGGAATGAACGGCGTTTGCCATCGTTTGTGCCACGATGTGGACGTAAACTCCGCGCATGATTTTGAACAGAGAGGCAAGGAGAAATCCAATGGTAAAGCACACGAAAACCTTTGCGGCGGCCGCGATCGCGGCCCTGACGCTGGCGGCCGGCGTGGCCAATGCGCAGGACACCCGGTACGACGGCTATTGCTACGTCAAGCAGAACGACGCCAAGACGACCGGCACGGTCGTGGGCGCTCTGGCCGGTGCCGCGATCGGCAGCCAGGTGTCGAAGCACGAACGCGGCCTGGGCGCCGTGGGCGGCGCCGTCGTTGGCGGCCTTGTCGGCCGCCAGGTCGGCAAGAGCAGCGTGAAGTGCTATAACGGTGAATACTATTCGTACAATACCGGCCAATATACGCCGGCGGCGGCGCCCGAAGGCTATGCGCCCGTCTATTACGAGCAACGCCCCGACCAGGGCGCCTACAGCACCGTCTATTACGATCCGGCCCGCCGCTCGACCTCGCCCAGCGACCGTTACGCCTATCGCGCCGGCTATAACAATGGCTATGCCAACGGCTCGAGCGATCAGGCCTACAACAACGACAGCAGCTACAATAACAGCAGCAGCTACAACAACAGCCGCCGCGGCTGGCGCGACGATCGTGGCCAGTGGCACAACGGCACGCCCGTGGCCTGGGGCTGGCGCGACGAGCGCGGCGTCTGGCACGAAGGCAAGTTCGACACCTACGGCTGGCAGGACCGCGACGGCCGCTGGCACGAATCGACGAGCAGCAGCAGCTACGGCAGCAACTACTAGGCTCGCCGCCCGATCCGCTTTTACAGACCCCCGGCCAACGCCGGGGGTTTTGTTTTTGAGATGGTGACGGCATTTACGGAATGCGCGTCATCTCCGCCCCCCACGTCTCAGCCGGCTTGACGCCGACTGATCCACTCCCCCGCCGAGCGGGGGGAGTGCAAAAAAGATAAATCGTTCAATATCTTATGTCTCACCGCTGGGCGGGAAGGGGGGCGCACGAGGAGCCTTTAGGTGACGAGATGCGGTGGTGCGCGAGGCGGTTTCCCATGCCTCAGCGGTCCGAGCCTGCCAGGGACGCGTCCTTCGCCACCAACCAGGAGGAGCAAGATTAAAGATGCGAATGACTTGCATTGATTCCTGTTCGATGCTACATATGAGAGGCATTCTCATTTGCATCCAGGTTTCCAGTGTACGTCTGCAATTGTAACGGCATCCGCGAACGTCAGGTCCATCAGGCGATCGCATGCGGCGCTTCGACGGCCAAGGCCGTCTTCGATCATGTTCAGTGCCGGCCCCAGTGCGCGCGCTGCGTCTGCGACATCCGTCAAATGATCGACGAAGCCGAGGTCGCGCTACAACAGGCGGCCGAGTAACTAAGCTTCACACCGCCGTCCATGCGCGGTAAGAGTCTCCGCGAGTCGCTAAAGGAGACCGCCATGAAGGGCCAGCCCGATATCATCAAGCTTTTGAACAAGGTGCTGACCAACGAGCTGACGGCGGTCAACCAGTACTTCCTGCACGCCCGCATGCTGGAAAACTGGGGCCTCTATCATCTCGGCCGCATCGTCTACAAAGAGTCGATCGAGGAGATGAAGCACGCCGACCTGCTCATCAAGCGCATCCTGTTCCTCGACGGCCTGCCCAACCTCCAGGACCTGCACAAGCTGCGCATCGGAGAGACCGTCGCCGAGACGCTGGAATCGGACCTCGGCGTCGAGACGCGCGGCCACGCCCTGCTGGTCGACGGCGTCAAGTTCTGCGACGACCACAAGGACTTCGTCAGCCGCGAACTGCTGCGCAAGATCCTGGAAGACACCGAACACCATATCGATTTCCTGGAGACCCAGCTCAACCTCATCAAGCTGATGGGCGAGGCGAACTATATCCAGAGCGGCATGAAGGAAATCGAAGGGGAGGGCTAAGCCTCTTTCCTTTGTTGCGGCGCAACATATCGTGATTGGTGGAAACGTCGCCCCGGGTGTATAAGGTTAATGCGCGGTAACCCTCACCTGGAGGTGAACACCACGGCATGAAAACGCCGATTTCCAACCCGCAGAACCCCAATCTACCCGCCCGAAGTCCTGACCGACGACGACGATCACCTTACCTCTTGAGAGGCTCGGGTTCTTCCCCCGGAACCCTGCACGGCCCTCCGATCGGCATTCCCCCGCCGATACCTATCCCCAGACCAAACCGAAGCCCCCCGGTTCACACCCAACCCGATGCCTTAGGCAAGAGGGGGCTAAAATGAGCATATACAGTTTAGACGTCATCAAGAACTATTGGCAAAAGATTCAGGACGGTACCCTTTGGACCCTGAATCGCCTCCACGAATCCGGACGCGCCCGCGAAGACCTGTACCGCAGCGAAGAGTCCGACTTCCTCCACATCCTGCCCAAGTCCACGCCCAACCGGTCGCTCGACGACTATATGGGGCTGGTGCGCGACGACGCAGGCTGGCAGGAATTCGAGGCGGCGCGCCTCGACCCGTGTTTCCTCTATGAAGCCAACCTGCACCCTTTCGAGACGCCGGTCGCCGAATCCGACAGCCATGCCGCCGATCCGACCGATACACCCGATGGGCATGCCAACGATAACGGCGACGCGGCGACGGCCATGTCGCCGGCGCAGATCATCGAGCTCGGCCTGGCCAAGATCGAACATCGCTTTCCCGAAAATACCGACAAACCCGACGAAAACTGGGGCGACAAGGATATCCGCGACCTGATCGCCACCCAGACCTTCGTCTTCCAGAGCAATTACGACAACCTGACGCGCCGCCGCCGCATGAATGTGCGGCTGTGGATGCGCCTGGCCCTGCTGGTCTTCGCCGCCTGGACGTGGTGGACGCTGGAATGCATCAGTTCCGGCTCGCGGCCGCTGCACGACGCCTTCGCAAGCATGGTCGCCTATGCGGGCCTCGACCTTGGCAAGGTCGCGGTGAGTGCCGTCTTCAGCCCCTGGACCTGCCTGATCCTAACGCTGGGCGCCTTTACGGGGGCGTTCGCCTGGGCGAAGCACATTCATGGCCTGCAACGCCTGCGCTTCGTCGCCTCGACGCGCGCGTCGTCCGCCACGGTCGCCAAGTCGGTGACGTCGCGCATGGAGACCATCCTCTACGTCGCCCGCGCCATGGTCGAGGAGATCGACCGCGGCAAGGACGACGCCTGGGACGCCGGCACGCTCAAGCCCTGGGCGACGCAGACCCAGAAACTGGTCAAGCTCGTCTTCTGGTGCGACCAGCGCATCTACGGCATCGAGGACTATCTGCGCATGCACATGAAGCTGGTGGGGCTGTGCAATGACGGCATCCGCCAGGCTGCCAAGTTCAAGGCGCTGTTCCTGATGTACCGCCATGCGACGCTGGTGGTCATCCTGCCGGTCCTGTTCGCCGGCGTCGGGACGCTGGCTCTGGGCTGGCATATCGGGGCGTTGGTCACGGTGCAGACGCCGGTCGCCTTTGCGGTGGCGACGGTGGCGGTCTTTGCCCTCTTCCTGAAACTGCACGGCCTGATCAAGGGCCAGGAAGCCCCTGAGTCGGTCTATAACCTGATCAGTTGGGCGGCGACGCGGACCATGAAGGGCTATCGCGACAGCCGGCTCTATATGGAGATGGCCGCCTTCATCACCCGCGAAAAGCGCCGCCTCCTGCGCGAAGAAGAGAAGCGGCGGGCGTAGTACACTCCCTTCAGAACCTCCCCTGGACTCAGGGGAGGGGGACCGCACGAGCGAAATTTGCGTAAGCAAATGCGTGAGATGTGGTGGCGGGGTCGGACCGCACGTGCCTTAGACTCCCGTCATTTCCCGCGATGACCACTACGCCCCCCACCGTCACCACTTTCGCTGCGCTCCAGTATAAGAAAAAGCAAATTGATCAATACCCTATACCTCCCCGCTAGGCGGGGAGGGGGACCATACGAGCCGCGAAGCGGTGAGGTATGGTGGTGGGGGAGGCCGTTGCCAAAGCCTCGAAAATCCGAAGATCGGGATGTGTGCATAACCTAGCTGATTCCAGGGGAGGTTCAGAACCGAGTGTGCCCAACCCAACGCAGGCACCCCCTCGGAGGCGGTATGCGGAACACATTCCTAACAGTGCTACTCGCCCTTTTGAGCACGTTTCAGCCTGGGTCTCGCGCGGAACTCGCCACTTGGCACGCCAATTGAAACCCACAAGGCGAGCCGTCCCACAACGGGACGCCCGAAACAAGAACTTAGGGGTTCCATTATGGCCACCGATATCGATCTCCACCTGGGCAAGAGACTCCGTCGTCGTCGTCGTCTCCTTGGCCTGACCCAACAACAGCTGGCGCTGGCCGTCGGCATCCGCTTCCAGCAGATCCAGAAGTACGAGTGCGGCGCGAACCGCATCTCGGCTGCCCGCCTGTTCCAACTGGCCAAGGCGCTCGAAACCCCGATCAACTACTTCTACGACGGCCTGACCGACGAGAAGACCGAAGTCGCCGCCGTCAACAACGAAGGCATCGAAGTCTTTTCGCGCAAGGAAACGCTGGATCTCATCCAGGCCTATTACCGCCTGTCGGAGCGTCCGCGCCGCCGCCTGCTCGACCTCGCCAAGTCGCTGAACGGCGACTCGGAACAGGCCGCTTAAGTTTTGACCCTGGCCGAGGTGCTGAGCTAGGCACCTTCAGTCTCGGAAACAGATATTTTGTAAGCTTTTTCATAAAACAATATTCTTACCCCTCTGGACCCGCATACCGTCTGACGGTATGCGGGTTTTTATGTCCGACACCCTCGACTTCGCCGCGCTCGAAGCGGCCGCTCTCGCCATGGCAAATGCCGCCGCCCAGGCCGCCCTGCCGCATTTCCGCACGCGGGGTCTGGGAGAGGACAACAAGCTGGCGCACCTGTCGCGCTTCGATCCGGTGACCGAGGCGGACAAGGGCGCCGAGCGCGCCATCCGCAAGATCATCAACGAACGCCTGCCGGACCACGGCATCATCGGCGAAGAGTACGGCGAGGAAAACACGGACGCCGAATTCGTCTGGGTGCTCGACCCCGTCGACGGCACGCGCGCCTTCATTTCCGGCCTGCCGCTATGGACGACGCTGATCGGCCTGCGCCATCGTGGCCGTCCCGTTCTCGGCGTCATCGCCCAGCCCTATCTCGGCGAAGTCTTCCTGGGTTCACCGCTCGGATCGCGCCTGATCACCGCGGCCGGCGAGACGCCGCTCAAGGTGCGCGCGACGACCGCACTCAACGACGCCGTCATCGGTACAACGGATCCGCACCTGTTCGAAGGCCCCGAGGCCGAGGCCTATACGGCCTTGCGCAAGGCGGTGAAACTGGCCCGCTACGGTTGCGACGCCTATGCCTTTGCCATGGTGGCCCAGGGCACGATGGATATCGCGCTCGAAACAGGGCTAAAACCGTGGGATATCGAAGCCATCATCCCGGTGATCGAAAACGCCGGCGGCGTCGTCACCGACTGGCGCGGCGACGCCGTGCCCGACACGGCCGGCCAGGTGATCGCCGGAAGTTCGCGCGCGCTGGTCGAGCAGGCCCTGGCGCATCTGCGTTCGGCGGCGGTTTAGGTAAGAAAGACACCCCTCCACCGCTTCGCAGTCCCCCTTCTGGAGCGGTATGATATATGATGGAAACGCAGGCGTTTTGTGCCGAGTCGACATCCCCCTTCCGTCACTCGCTCCGCTCCTGCCACCTTCCCCGTGAACGGGGAAGGAAAAGTTATCTATGCTCCCTCCTGCCCCGTTTACGGGGAAGGTGGCTCCCCGAAGCCTTGGCGAAGGGGAGACGGAAGGGGGGAACGTCGTTGAAGCAGGAAATCCTGCTTCAGTTGAAAGTCATAGCGCTATGACGATGGGTGGAGCGGTATTCTCAGGCTTACTCAACGCCCTCAGCGGCCGGCTCTACTTCTTCCCAGCCGCATAGCTGGTATAGATATCCTCGGCGACCAAGCGCCCGCACATTTCAAGGCGTCTCTGATCGCAATAACCGGTGAGCGTGCGCAGGAACTTCCCCGAACCGTATTTCACCGTGACCTCGTAGCCGGCGATCTGCTGATCCTCGGTCTCCTGGGGTTTCAGCGAATCGTTCATCACGACATTGAGACCGTCGGGCGGCAGCGGATCGGCCACTGTGAACCGGCTGTCGCCCGATATCGTTGCCGTGAGCGAGTCGGCGAAGGTTCGGGTCAGCCTGTCGCCCTTGTAGAGGTCGAGATGAACCGGGATGGCCCTGTCCTGCGCGGCGGCAAAACCGGGAACGGCCAACAGCGCAAGGGCCGCGAAGAGGGTTTTCATGAGCTCTCGCCGTCGCCGCCAAGTACGCTTTCCGGCAGGGTCTCCGGCAGAGTCTCTGGCAGGTGCTCGTCGTCGACCGAAGGATCGTCCGACGCCACGGCGTTTTCTTCCAGGCCGAGGCCGCGTGGCGCCGCAGGTGGTCCGCCTGCGCCCTGATAGCCGACCAGGCGCGGCGCCACGTCGTCGACCAGGGTGTCGAAATGGCGGAAGGCTTCGCGGCGGTATTCCTCGGCCTCGATCAGGATTTCGTGCTCGGCGCCGGCGACCTCGATATATTGCGCCTTGCCGAGCTTACGCGAAAACTGCTTGGCCGATTGCTTGTTGACGATACGGTCGTCGCCCGAGGCGATCATGACGACCGGCGTGCGTACCTTCTTCGCCACCTTGTTCTTGTCGCGCAGCAGGCCTTCGCCCACCTTGAGCGCAAAACTCAGCCAGCCCCAGGTGGGGGTGCCGACCGCCAGGTGCGGGCAGGCGAACAGCTGTTCGCGCCAGATCTCATAGCGCGCGGCGTCGTGCGTCAGGGCGTCGTTTTCGAAGGTATGCTCGAACGGATCGTCGAACAGCTCGGGGACGTAGTCGCTGGCGCGGCCATGGTTGATCTGCCAGTTGGTCTGGAAGTTGACGGCCCACAGCGAATGCTTGCCCGTCTTGACGCGCAACATCGGATTGGTGAACAGGGCGCCCGAAACGCGGGGTTCGCCCTTGACCAGGGTCATCAGGTTGAGTGCCGCGCCCATCGAATGCGCCATCATCAGCCAGGGCTTGGGCGCGCGGTCTTCGAAGGTGTCGAGCAGGCGCTGATAGTCGTCGAGGAATTCCTCCGCCGAGCGCGCATGGCACTTCAGGCGGTCGGGCAGCAGACGCGCCGAAAGGCCCTGGCCGCGCCAATCGTGGACGACGACGGCAAAATCGCGGTCGATGAGGTCGCGAACGACTTCATAATATTTTTCTATCGGCTCGGAGCGGCCAGGGCTGACGAACACCGTGCCGCGCGCCGCACCCCGGGCGGGCCAGAAGCCGACGCGCAGGCGCAACCCGCCGGCGCCGCGATACCATTCGCCGGTACCGCCTTCGGGCGGACGCGATTCCGGGATCGACATCAGGGGGGCGCTTTGCGACAGCGCGGCAATCCGGCTCACTCTGAATAGTCCCCAAACGTCATTGCGGCTTCCTGAACTTCAGCACCATACGGTCGCTTTCCCCGATCGATTCGTAAAGAGTTCCGTCGAATTCGGGGTTGGGCGGCTGTCCCCTGGGCGCGGTAAGGCGCTGCGGCGGTAATGTCCATACCCCAAATGGATGATCCTTGTCATCCTTCGGATTGGCGTTGATCTCACTGGCGGCGACGAACTGGAAGCCGGCCTCGGCCGCCAGCTGCTTGACGAACGGCTCCTGGACATAGCCGTTGGTCGCTGCCGGATCCTGGACGTTGCCGATGTCGGCGCGGTGTTGCTCGACGCCGAGGATACCGCCGGGTTTCAGTGCCTGGAAGGCGTCCGCGAAGGCCTTTTCGGCGATGCCGGCGGCCATCCAGTCCTGGACGACCAGCAGCATCAGCACGGTGTCGGCCGTGTCCGACGGCACCAGCGCGCGGCTCTGCGGGCCGAAGGCGCCGAATTCCACCGCGCCGTAGCGGTCCTTGTTGCCGGAAAAATGCTGGCGGTAGGTGTCGATCAGCGACGCCGTCGCCTTGTCGGCCAGGCTGTTGGTTTCGAACACGGCGGCGACGTAGCGGCCCTTGCCGTGCGTCAGGTAGGGCCCGAGAATCTCGGTCATGTAGCCCGCGCCCGGCCACATATCGACGACCGTGTCGTTCGGAAGGATTTCGAAGAAGGTCAAAAGCTCGATCGGATGGCGGTACTTGTCGCGGTCGCGGTCGGCAGAGCTGCGCGACGGCGAGGCCACGGCCCAGTCGAGCGTGCCTTCCTGCCGCGCCTTCTTGGGATCGACGGCCTCGAACGGACCGCCGTCGGGATCGGGCTGGGTGATGATGGGCTCGGGCTTGCGGCCGCACGCCGTCAGGGCGCTGACTGCGCCAAGGCCCAAGGCCAGGCATCCCCTGCGACTGTAAACGGCCAAACTTTTACCCAATCAGGCGAGTGTGAGGCGCGCACGTTAGGCCGTGAGACCCGAAAGGTCAAAGTCGCCAGGAGAAATTTTGCGGTGAGGATAAAATAATTCCCTCCCTGCGAAGCGGGGAGGGGGACCGCGCGATGCGCGTTGTGAGAGGCATCGCGCTGATTTTGCCCCTTCCGCCTCGCCCTTCGCCAAGGCTCGGGCGATCCACCTTCCCCGCGCCGCAGGGAAGGAGGGTTCAAAATTAAGCTTCCAGACCGAACGCGCTTTGCAGGCGTTGCAGCTGGCTGATCACCGGGTTGACCGCGCCCTGTTCGGGCTCGGCGTCGATGAACATGCGCCTGTCCATGTGGGATATGCGCTCGTAAAGGCGGTTGGAGCGGTCGAGCAGCGACAGGAGGCCGTTCGGCAGGACCTTGGCGGCGTCGGCCGATTCCGAGGCCAGCGGCGACAGGCGGTACTTGTCGTCGCAGGCGTCGGACGCTTCCATGTCGCCTTCGCGCACGGCGCGCTGGACCAAAAGCCACGACGCGATCTGCATCAGGCGCGTCGTCAGGCGCATGCTTTCGCCGGCATAGAGCAGGGCGTCTTCGCGGCTCAAGAGGCGCGAGTCGCGGCGGCCGTCGCCGTCGAGATAGCCGGCGGTCTCTTCGACCAGGGCCATGCCTTCCTTGAACGTGCGATCGAACAGGTCGCTGGACGCGAAATCGCGAACGACGTGGACGCGCATGTTGACGGGATTGGCGGTACTTTCGGACATACTCAAAGCCTTATGCTGAAAATCGGTCGGCGCGGTCTCTTCTGGCCCGCGTGCCCCATGCCGGGATGCTGCCGTCGGTATCGAAGTGACCTGCCCGGTATCTGCAACGTGCGTGCCAGCTATTGGCCCCGAGTGTCGCCGGGCAGGGTTAGTCAATGGTTAACTCGTCTTAAAAGAGAATAGGGAGGAGGCTTCCGACAGGCGGTTTTTCTTCTTTTCCATCGCGTCGGTAACCCGGCGGATCTCGCTTTCCAGCATTTCGACCCGCTCCTTGAGATCGTCGACGCTATAGGGATCGAGGTCCTCGTGCAGCAACCCGTTGAGGGCGGCCGCACCCTTGGGGGCGGGCCGCAGGGACATCGGCAGATCGTCGTCGATCATCAGCGTCTCCTTCGTCGTTTTACAGTCCGTTTTTGGCCGGCAGGCGGCGCATGCGCCTTGTCACGCCGGTTAAATCCCGATTGCCATGAAACGCCTCTTGGGTGAGAAAATCAAGGGAAACGAATCGGTTTCGGAGGCGCCATGAAGGTCGTGTCAATAGACGGAGACGGTCAGTCCGCGGAGCAATTGCGCATTATTGATACGGCAAGCCCCGAACTGGCACAGGGCCATGTCCTGATCCGGACGGCCTATGCCGGCGTCAATCGTCCCGATATCCTGCAACGCCGCGGGCTCTACCCGCCGCCGCCCGGCGCGTCGCCCGTCCTGGGCCTCGAAGTGTCGGGGAAGATCGACGGCGTCGGCGAAGGCGTCACCGGCTGGAAGGCCGGCGATCATGTCTGCGCCCTGGTCAATGGCGGCGGCTACGCCGAATATGTGTCGGTCGATGCGCGGCACCTGCTGCCGGTGCCGAAGGGCCTGACGCTGGAGGCGGCCGGCAGCCTGCCCGAGACGGTCCTGACCGTCTACGCCAACCTGATGGAGCACGGGGCGCTCAAACCCAACGAGACCGTGCTGGTCCACGGCGGCAATTCGGGCATCGGATCGATGACGATCCAGATGGGCAAGGCGATCGGCGCCCGCGTCATCGCGACGGCGCGCGGGGGCGACAAATGCGCCTTCGCCAAAAGCCTGGGCGCCGACCTTGTCATAGACAGCGACGCGGAGGATTTCGTCGCGCCGGTCAAGGACTTCGGGGGCGCCGACGTCGTGCTCGACATCGTCGCCGGCGATTTCGCGGCGAAGAACCTGCTGTGTCTCAATTTTCGCGGCCGCATGGTCCAGGTCGGCACCGGCCGCTCGCCCGTGGTCGAGATCGATCTTCGGCGCATCATGCAGAAGCAGGCCGTGCTGACCGGTTCGATGCTTCGTCCGCGCTCGTCCGACGAAAAGGCGCGGTTGACGGCGGCGGTCAGGGCGCACATCTGGCCGCTGATCGAAGCCGGACGGATACATCCCGTAATCGATCGTGTCTTTGCCTTTGCTGACATCGCGGCGGCGCACGCCTATATGGACTCAGGGGCGCATAAGGGGAAGGTGGTCCTCAAACTCGCTTGAACAGTGTTCACGTTGCGGCTCCGCTTGCCCTGTGGTAAAGGGGTGCTGGGGTTAACGGGGGTTTTGCATGGGGTTTCGCGTATTTTTCATGGTGACCGGTTGGACGGCCGGACTCGCGGCGGTGTCGATGCCGGCAACCGCGGCTGAGCCGGGCTTGCTGACGCCGCCACACGACGGCGTGGCCTATGCCGTCGAAACGGGCTGCCTGCATTATCTGCGCGAAGGCGGCAATCTCGGCACCCTCGTCGCCGGACATGCCCGGCCCATGGTCGATGGCGGCCACCGGGTGGAAAAAATCTATGGGCTTGGCCGCGTGACGATCGAGCCTGTCGAAGATGGCGGCTGCCGGATCGAGGCAGGCCGCGGCGACGGGGCGCTTCTGCGGGAAACGGTGGTCGACGCCCTGGCGCATTCGGGCATCCGCACCCAGACCTTCGCCGACTATGCGCCCGAATTGCGTAATCGCATGTGGTCCTATGTCCGCGAAGAGCACTGCTTCCGCATGTACGACCGCGTCTATCTGATGACGCTGGAGAGCTCGGCGGACGGCAGCCGCTGGCCGCTGCGTGTGACGATGCGTCACGACGCGGATGGTGTCGCGGCCAAGCGCGGGCTGTGCGTGGCTTAAGCTGCCGCCGGACGGAGCAGGATGAATTGCCGCTGGCTGTAGAACCCTTCGGCAGCAGGCCAGTCCATGGCACGGACGGCCTCAGTCAGTTCAGGGGAAATTTCGTTGTCGAGCCGAACCTCGACCGTAATGTCCGTCTTGAGCAAGGCCACGTAGACTGACACCCAATGATCGCAATTTGACAAGGCCTGGCCGGATATGACCTTTTGCAGCGCGTCCATATAGTCCGTCGGCACGCCTGCTTTTTGGCCTTCGCTTGTGTTGTTGATCAGCGAACTCAGATAGACGTCCCAGAAGCTTTCGCCGATCGACCAGCGCTCGATATCGACCTGATCCGGCTCGTGATGGTCCCAAAAGCTCGACAGAAAGACGTGCATCGCCCCGATGCAAAATTTGAACAGACCTTGGGCGTCCGCGCGACGAAGGTCTTCGCCCCAGCCTGCGTAGGATTCGACGATGCTGCGTCCGTCTTCCAGACGAAGAACGAAATCGATGCTTACGGTCGCGGATGTTTCACTGACATTTTGAACGTAACTGGTCGCGCGGAGCAGCGGGAAGTCGTTGTTGACCAAAGCCCAGCCGTTTTCGATGCGAGCGGCGATACCGTGCATCGTCAGCATATCGTGCATGTCGGTGACCAGAGAGCGCTCGGTCGGTGCAGAGGCCGGAGATTCTGCCTCCATAGACGTCTTTTTGAACCATCTGAACATAACATCCCCTTTGACAGGCTGCGGCTTTAGCACGTCCCGCGGCGCCCTAAAACCGCCTCTTCCCTTCGGGGCCAAATCACACTATAGGTGGAAGCAATCGAAACGCCCGGCCGCAAAGGCCGGGCGTAGCCATTTCTGGACGGCGAAAATCCGTCCCAAGACCAGAAGGATAACCCCCATGGCTGACATCCTGATGCCCAAGGCCACCGCCGTGTGGCTGGTCGACAATACCAGCCTCGGCTTCGACCAGATCGCCGACTTTTGCGGCCTGCACCTCCTGGAAGTCAAAGGCATTGCCGACGGCGAAGTGGCGCGCGACATCCGCGGCGCCGACCCGATCGCCAACGGCCAGCTGACGCGCGAAGAGCTCGACAAGGCCGAGGCCAATGCCAGCTACCGCATGAAGGCCCTGGTCTCGCGCCACGCCGAACTGCTGAAGCCCTCCAAGAAGGCTCCGCGCTACACGCCTGTGTCGCGCCGCCAGGACCGCCCGGACGCCATCGCCTGGTTCGTCAAGCACCACCCGGAAGTCACCGACGCGCAGATCTCCAAGCTGCTCGGCACGACCAAGTCGACGATCGAGCAGGTCCGCAGCCGCGGCCACTGGAACGCCGCCAATATCAAGCCGGTCGATCCGGTGACGTTGGGCCTGGTGTCGCAGATCGAGCTCGACGGCGTCGTGCGCAAGGCCGCCGAAGTCAAGCGCAAGCAGGCCGAAAAGCTGGGCATCCCGCTCGACGATCCGTCGCTCAAGCCCGCCCAGACCGTCCAGCCCGAGTTCGACGAGGAGGACGAAGATCCCTTCGCCAAGAAGAATGAACTGACGGCGGCAGACGTGTTCGGCGGCGGTGCGTTCAACAATGCCGACGACCACGACGAAGACGAAGAGTAGGCGCACGGTCCTCCTCCCTATGCTTTGCATGGGGAGGTGTCAGCGCAGCTGACGGAGGGGGCGAAGCTAAAGGAAGAAGACAGCGCCACCGCTTCGCGGCTGGCGCTTTTCTATGCCTTGATGTTAAGCAGCTGGCCGACCATTTCGTCGGCGGTCTTGATGACCGAAATGCTGGCTTCGAACGCGGTGCGCGCGTCGATCTGGCCGACGAAGTCGCTCACCAGGTCGCCCTTGGCCTCGGGCGCCGTGTCCTGGACGGTCTGCTGCGCCTGTTGGTCGAAGCGCCGCGAAGCCGCCATCGCGCCATAGGCGCCTATCTGCATTGCCGACATCATGACGGCGATCATGCGCCGACAAGTTTAAGGCTGTGTCTAAAGAAAGGGTAAACGCGATTTAATCCTAACAGTGATCGACTTTTTCTCGATCGCTGTTGGCAAGCGCGACTGCGCGCTCGAGCTTATGCGAGGAGCCATCGGCGTCTGAGCTGAAAAATGCTTAGACCAATGGTCTAAGCATAATAGCCGAGGTTATTGGTGGCGAAGTGACCGATATTGGGCAGGACGCTCGGCAGTTCCGAATCCGCCACGCCGAACCAGCGGGCCAGCGTCGCCGCCATCTGATCGACCGCGGTCGAGGGCAGCAAGCGCCCCTGGCCGACCTGGTCGGTGCTCGACAGCGAAACGTGGGGCGCCGTGCCGTAGAACCGCCCGCCGCGCACGGCGCCGCCGAGGATGAAGTGGTGCCCGCCCCAGCCGTGGTCCGAGCCGTTGCCGTTCGAAGCCAGGGTTCGCCCGAAGTCCGAGGCGGTAAAGGTCGTCACCTTGTCGGCCACGCCCAGCTCGACGGTGGCGTCGTAAAATGCACCCATGGCTTCGCTGACCGCGCCGACCAGTCCGCCGTGGTTTTCCATCAGGCTGTCGTGGTTGTCGAACCCGCCCAGCGACACGAAGAAGACCTGGCGCTTTTGCCCCAGTGCCGCGCGCCCGCCGATCATGCGCGCCACGATCTTCAGTTGCTTGGCAAGCGAGCTGCCCGGGAAAGCCGTCGCAAGCGTCACCGGCGACAGGGCGGAATTGACCGTGGTTTCCAGGTCCATCGACCGCTTGGTGACGCGCGTGAACTCGGTCTCCATGACGTTGGCGCTCGATTGGGTGATCAGGGTCTTGAGAACGTCGGAGGCCTGCGACGAGCCCCACAACCAGCCCTTGGCGGCCCAGATCGGGATCGCGCCGTCGGTCGAGATGCCGTATTGCAAGGCCGTACTGCCCGAGACATAGACGGCGTTGCCGCTGGCCGAAATGCAGGTCAGCGAGCTGGTGCCATTGTTCGACAGGGCCAGGTCGCCCATGCGCCCGCCCCAGCCGATGGTGGCGCCTTCGCTGCCGTCCGACTGCCAGATCGATTGCTGGTCGTTGTGCGAGAACAGCTTGGGCGGCAAGGGATAGGTCGTGCGGTCCGAGCCGTTGTACTGCGCCAGCGTCACGGGCACGATCAGCGGACCGACGTTGAGCTGAATGGCGGCCTTGCCGGCGTTGAACAGCCCCGCCATGCGCGTCATTTCCGGCGCCAGGGCGTACTGCTGATTGTCGGTCAGGGTCTGGGCCACGACCGGATTGAGCGCCGTCGCGGTCAGTTCGTTTCGCCCCAAGGCGATACCGCCGCGCGTCCGGCCGGCCCCGCCACCGCGGATGGCGCTGTAAAGGTCGTAATTGGCAAGATCGTAGGGCACGACCGTATTGGCGTAGTCGTTGCCGCCATAGAGAAAGACGCAGACCAGCGCCTTGTAATCGCTGGCGTCGAACGCGGCGGCTTCGCCGGCGGCGGCCAGGTTCATGGCCAGCGGCGCGCCGGCGCCGATGGCGGACAGGGCGGCGGCGCGGCTGAGAAATGCGCGGCGGGTCAGGTCGGAAATGCGGTTGATCGTCATCTTGCCCTCACTTCTGGACCAGGTATTCGGGGCACGCCATGACCAGCAGTACCGCGGTCTGCAGCCGCAACCGCTTGTCGGCATCGGAACTTGACGCTGTCAGCGGCACGGCGTCGAGCGCCGTCTTGATCAGGGTGACCGTATTGGCCGACAGCTGGTTGGCGGTGAGGTGCAGGTTCAGCCAGTCGACCAGTTGCTGTGACGACAGGACCAGACCGGAAATCGCGCTGTAATCGGGCTTGATGTCGTTATAGCCGTCGGCGATCAGCGAATTCATGAAGTTGATATAGCCGGCGGTCGTCGTCTCGTTGTGCAGCTGGAATTCCGGCGCCACCAGGCCGGCGTCGGCGATCGCAGTATGCGGCGGCACATAGCCCGGACGGAAATAGTTGAAGACGGAGGGCGGCCGAAGCGGGCTCTGGCCCAGGCCCCAGTCGCCGTTAGACGTGTCGTAGATCTCCCACTTGCCGGTGGCGCTGGCGACCGTGAAGGTGCGCGCCCACTGCGCCAGGCGCACGATCGGTTCGCGCAGCTTGCCGGCCGTCGCGGCGGTCGGCAGCGTCCGCGCCTCGCTGTCGGTCAGGATGGCCTTCCACACGGCCTTGAGGTCGCCGCGCACGCCTGAGCCGTTATTGGCGAAAACGGCGGCGACGCGGCCGACATAGGCGGTGGACGGGTTCGACGTCACCAGCCGCTGGATCATCTGGCGCGCGAAGAAGGGCGGCGTGTTGGCGTGGTTGAACAGGGTGTCGAGCGCGGTTTTCAGCGCGGACGCGCCGTCGGTATTGGCGGGGATGGTGACGCCCAGGAAGGTGATCGCGGCGGTCGAATGCTTCGATGCGTCGAAACCCATGCGGTCACGCGCGAACTCGGTCGTCGGGATGGGATAAGGCAGGTAGGCCGTGTTCTGCCACGTTACCCGGGAATAGTTCCAGTCGTAGCCGGTGAAGACGTGGGCCAGGTTGGTGATGTCCGACTGGCCGTAGGTTTCTTTTTTGTTGCCCGACAGGTCGGTCTTAAGCGTGCCGTCGGCATTGAGGTCGTAGAGCCCGATGGTGAAGAGCTGCATGACCTCGCGCGCGTAGTTTTCGTCGGGCTGGCGGCCGGAGACCGGATCTTCTTTCAGATTGCCCTTGGTGTTGAGGAAGAAGCCGATCGCCGGATTGAGCGTCACTTCTTCCAGCAGGGTGCGGAAATTGCCGAAGACATTGGCGTTCAGCATGTCCCAGTAGCCGGCGATGACGTAGGGCGGCCAGAAGCCGTCGATCGGATTGAGCGACGCCACCATCATTTCGGACAGGGCCAGAGACAGGCGTTTGCGGACCTGGTCGGCGCCGGTCATCATCATGCGCCACGCCATCCAGTCGCCCATGACCGGATTGAAGTAGTTGCCGTCGCCCTTGGGCGTGCCGTGGCCCTGGGCATCGAGCCAGCCCGTGCCGGTCTGGCTGATCGCGGCCGAGAACTGGGTGTCGAGCCAGCCGGAAAAGCCTTGGGACCTGACGCTGGAAATGTCCGCGTCGGTCGCGGTGAACTGCGCCTGGAGGAGGAAGCGCGCGGCTTCCGTATCGGTGATATTGAAAGTCACGGAAGGCGTCGTCGTGCCGCCGCCTCCGGATGAGGTGCCGCCGCCACCACCGCCGCCTCCACAGGCGCTGAGCGCCACCGAGGCGCCGGCCAATGCACCGGCTACCGCGCGCAGGTCGGAACCCTGCGCTGTCACTCCCTGGTCACTCACACGCCACCCCGTATTTATTGTTTCATTTTTGAAAAATGATAACACAAAAACGGGGTTAGGCCAGCCACCGGGCGTTGAGGGCGTGCTTTGACTTATGGCGTCAGGAATTTCCTTAGTTTCCTTCTCCCCTGAATAGGGGAGAAGGTGGCCCGAAGGGCCGGATGAGGGGTAAATCGGTACTTTCCGTGTGCGCGCGTTCTACCAATTTACCCCTCACCTCGGGGCTCCGCCCCGGTCCTCTCCCCTATTCAAGGGGAGAGGAAGAAGAGCTTGGCGACTCTGCCCTTTGCGGCGGCAGCTACCCTCTCAGCGTCGCGCCTGCCTTGGCGGCGGCAGCGACGATTTTTCCCGCCACGGCTTCGATCTCCGGCTCGGTCAGCGTCTTGTCGACCGGCTGCAAGGTGACCTCGACCGCCAGGGATTTCTG
>OUNM010270251.1_pt1 | contig 23984 bp, 19 predicted proteins | sample 1769961 | NCBI WGS metagenome assembly OUNM01 (sample SAMEA3914820, study PRJEB12502) | metagenome | biome: forest; material: soil | place: USA | collected 2012-03-12 | depth 0.3 m | reverse complement strand
TCACCGCCACCTGGCTCCTCACCAACACCGGCGGTGCAATGCCCGACGGCGGCCTGCCCGGCGGCGGCCTGCCCGACGACGGCGGCGCGCTGCCCGACGGCGGGGCGGGAGCCGGCGGCGGTCTGGAACCGGGGCGGGTTCCGTCCCCGAGGGCGCAGGTCCTCATCACTGTCCCGGTCCTGTCCCTGATCGGCGCCACGGACGAACCGGCCATGCTGGACGGGTACGGGCCGATCCCGCCGTCCATGGCCCGGCGCCTGATCGCCGAGGGCGCCGAGTCCTTCCACCGCGTCCTGACCGACCCCCGTGACGGGGCGCCCCTGGAAATCGGACGCACCAGCTACCGCCTCACCAAAGCGATGCGCCAATGGCTGCGGCTCCGCGACGGCAAATGCCCCTTCCCCGGCTGCAACAACCACTCCCTGGACAACGACGCCGACCACCTCCTGGCCTGGGCCGACGGAGGCACCACCGGCATCACCAACCTGGGCCAACCCTGCCCCAAACACCACCGCCTCAAACACCGCACCGCATGGACCCCCACCCCGGCCGGCAAAAACCACCCGCCCGGGTGGACCTCCCCCTCACAACGGCACTACCCCGGCGAACGCCAGGACTGGGAACCACCCCGCTGGCCAGACCACCTCCCGATCACCGGCCCCGAACCGCCCCCGGACCCCTTCCCCGACTGGTCCTCCTTCACGGCCGCACACCCCTGGCCCGAACCCGACGACATGGACGACATGGACAACCCAGACTGGCCAGGCGATCCGAGCTGGCCAGACGACCCAGGTGAGCCGGGCGATCCGGACCGGCCAGCACCCCTGAACGACCCCTTCCCCGAATCCGGCGCGTTCCAAAGCGCCTGAACGAGCAGAACCTTGAAAAAGAAGCGCCGGTTCCACCACAAGAGATGAACCGGAGGCTCCGGAGACCGAGACGACCGTGCACGAGATCGTGGCCGAACTGGCCGCGCTCGAGGACCGAGGGCACGCGAGGTGAATGACAAACACGGTGACGATCATGGTGTGAACCTCGGCAAACTGCGCGCGCTCGCCAAGCGGTTGAAGACGCAGATGCAGAAGCGGTGGTCGCCGCCGCCGTCTGACGCTCACCAACAATGTCAGTGCCCGTCGATATTTTGATTCTGAAATATCCGTCCGGAGAGGAACCGATCAGCATGTCAACGCCAGCGTCTTTTGGGTCAACGCCTGCCACGTCCATCATGCCGAATTGGTACCCGGACTTGCTGGCCTCGGTGGCGCATCAGATCGATTCCGGGCGGGCACGGGCGGTCTCGGCGGCCAATCGGGAACTCGTGCGCGCCTATTGGTCGATTGGCTCCGAACTCCTGGCGCGCGAGTCGCAGGAAGGCTGGGGATCCAAAGTGGTGACTCGGCTATCGGCGGACCTCAAGGAACGGTTTCCTGAGGCTAGGGGTTTCTCGCCCCGCAACCTGCGGTACATGAAGGCGTTGGCTGCTGCGTGGCCGGACATCTCAATGTTGCAGACGGCGTCTGCAACATTGCCGTGGAGCCACCATGTGCTGCTGCTGGAAAAGCTCGATGACCCTGGGACCAGGCAGTGGTACATGGCTGCCGCCGTCGAGGAAGGCTGGTCCCACAGCGTCCTGGGCTACCAGATCGACAACCGGCTGCACGAACGTTCCGGCAAGGCGATAAGCAACTTCCGGTCGACCTTGCCGCCGTCGGATTCAGATCTTGCGCAGCAGTCTTTCAAGGACCCGTATGTCTTCGACTTCGTCGCCATGACGGGCAAACGGAACGAGCGCGAGCTCGAGGGCGAGCTGGTCCTGCACGTTGAAAAGTTCCTGCTCGAACTCGGCCAGGGCTTCGCCTTCGTGGGCCGGCAGGTCCGGCTGACCATCGGTGAGGACGAGTTCTTTGCGGATCTGCTGTTTTACAACTTCAAACTGCGCTGCTTCGTGGTGGTGGAACTCAAAGCCACAGCGTTCAAGCCCGAGTACCTTGGCCAAATCAATATGTATATGTCTGCCGTGGACGATCTTCTAGCCCACGCGGAGGACAAGCCGACCATCGGCTTGCTGCTCTGCAAAACCAAGAACAACGTCGTAGCCGAGTACTCTCTCCGTGGCTTCGCCAAACCGATCGGCATTGCCGAATGGGAGGCCGAGATTGCTAAATCGCTACCCGAAGAGTTTGCCTCCACGCTACCCAGCATCAGCGAACTCGAAGCCGAACTTTCGCAAAACATCACCACCGAAACGGTCAAGCAAGTGGAATCACCGTGACGTCAATCCCAGCAGAGTGCCCCCAGCTGCAGACCTACCCGCGCGTCCCGATGGCCTTCCGCTTCTGCGTCGACGACGACGGCGTCCCGGTGCCGCTCGGGACCGTGGTCGAGCCACCCACTAAATCGGAAGGCCCCGCACGCATAAGCGTTCGGGGCCGATCGGCTTTGACATTCCTTGCCTAGCAAAGAGGAGGAGCTAAAACTCCCAGTCCTCATCCTCGGTATTAACAGCCTTGCCGATCACATAGGAAGACCCGGAGCCCGAGAAGAAGTCGTGGTTTTCGTCAGCATTGGGTGACAGCGCCGAGAGGATGGCCGGGTTCACGTCGGTGACCGAAGCCGGGAACATGGCCTCGTAGCCGAGGTTCATGAGGGCCTTGTTGGCGTTGTAGTGCAGGAACTTCTTGACGTCCTCGGCCAGGCCGACGCCGTCGTAGAGGTCGTGGGTGTACTGGACTTCGTTTTCGTACAGCTCGAAGAGCAGCTCGAAGGTGTAGTCCTTGATTTCCTGGCGCTTCTCTTCGGAGACCTTCTCGAGGCCCTTCTGGAACTTGTAGCCGATGTAGTAGCCGTGTACGGCTTCGTCACGGATGATCAGGCGGATGAGGTCTGCCGTGTTCGTGAGCTTGGCACGGGAGGACCAGTACATCGGAAGGTAGAACCCGGAGTAGAACAGGAACGATTCCAGCAGCGTGGAAGCGACCTTGCGCTTCAGGGGATCGTCGCCTTGGTAGTAATCCATGACGATCTGGGCCTTCTTCTGCAGGTTCTCGTTCTCGAGGGACCAGCGGAAGGCGTCGTCGATCTCCTTGGTGGAGCACAGGGTCGAGAAAATCGACGAGTACGACTTCGCGTGCACCGACTCCATGAAGGCGATGTTGGTGTACACAGCCTCTTCGTGCGGGGTGATCGCGTCCGGGATCAACGAAACGGCACCCACAGTGCCCTGGATGGTGTCCAGGAGGGTCAGGCCCGTGAATACGCGCATGGTGAGCTGCTGCTCGTCCGGCGTCAGGGTGTGCCAGGACTGGACGTCGTTGGACAGCGGCACCTTCTCCGGCAGCCAGAAGTTGTTGACCAGGCGGTTCCAGACCTCCACGTCCTTGTCATCCTGGATGCGGTTCCAGTTGATCGCTTCGACGTGGCTAAGCAGCTTGACCTTCTCGGTCATTTCGTCCCCTTAACGTATGTGTTCTTTAAGGTAAGCGTACGACGCCGGGCGCTCACCCGGCGTCGTACTCTTCAGTTTTGTGGCGCGGCGGCTGCCGCAAATAAACAACCGTTATCGGTTACAGCATGCAGGAAACGCAGCCCTCAACCTCGGTCCCTTCCAGCGCGAGCTGGCGGAGGCGGATGTAGTAGAGCGTCTTGATGCCCTTGCGCCATGCGTAGATCTGCGCCTTGTTGATGTCACGCGTGGTGGCGGTGTCCTTGAAGAACAGCGTCAGGGACAGGCCCTGGTCCACGTGCTGCGTGGCGGCTGCGTAGGTGTCGATGATCTTCTCGTAGCCGATCTCGTACGCGTCCTGGTAGTACTCGAGGTTGTCGTTGTCGAGGTACGGAGCCGGGTAGTAGACGCGACCGATCTTGCCTTCCTTGCGGATTTCGATCTTGGCGGCCACCGGGTGGATCGACGACGTCGAGTTGTTGATGTAACTGATGGAACCGGTGGGCGGGACGGCCTGCAGGTTCTGGTTGTAGATACCGTGCTCCATGACGGAAGCCTTCAGCTCGCGCCAGTCGTCCTGCGTCGGAATGTGAATACCGGCGAAAAGCTCGCTCACCCGCTCGGTCTCCGGAGCCCACACCTGCTCGGTGTACTTGTCGAAGAACGTGCCGCTGGCATACGTCGAGTTCTCGAAGCCGCCGAAGGGCTGACCGGTCTCGATGGCCAGCTTGTTCGAGGCACGGAGGGCGTGGAACAACACCGTGTAGAAGTAGATGTTGGTGAAGTCCAGGCCCTCTTCGGAACCGTAGTGGACGTGCTCACGGGCAAGGTAGCCGTGCAGGTTCATCTGGCCGAGGCCGATGGCGTGGCTCTGGGCATTGCCCTGCGCGATGGACGGCACCGAGTTGATGTAGGACATGTCCGACACCGCGCTGAGGGCACGGATGGACGTCTCGATCGACAGGCCGAAGTCCGGGGAATCCATGGTCTTGGCGATGTTCATCGAACCAAGGTTGCAGGAGATGTCCTTGCCAACGGTCTCGTAGCTGAGGTCCTCAGCATAGATGGACGGCGTGGAAACCTGCAGGATCTCCGAGCAGAGGTTGCTCATGGTGATCTTGCCCGCGATCGGGTTGGCCCGGTTCACGGTGTCTTCGAACATGATGTACGGGTAGCCGGACTCGAACTGGATCTCCGCGAGGGTCTGGAAGAACTCACGGGCGCTGATCTTGGTCTTCTTGATCCGGGAGTCGTCCACCATCTCGTAGTACTTCTCGGTGACCGAGATATCGGAGAACGGGACGCCGTAGACGCGTTCGACGTCGTACGGGGAAAAGAGGTACATGTCCTCGTTCTTCTTGGCCAGCTCGAACGTGATGTCCGGAACAACGACGCCGAGGGACAGCGTCTTGATGCGGATCTTCTCGTCGGCGTTCTCACGCTTGGTGTCCAGGAAGCGGTAGATGTCCGGGTGGTGGGCGTGCAGGTACACGGCACCCGCACCCTGGCGGGCACCGAGCTGGTTGGCGTAGGAGAAGCTGTCTTCGAGGAGCTTCATGACCGGGATGACGCCGGAGGACTGGTTCTCGATCTGCTTGATCGGTGCGCCGTGCTCGCGGATGTTGGTCAGCGAGAGGGCCACGCCGCCGCCGCGCTTGGACAACTGCAGCGCCGAGTTGATACCGCGGGCGATCGACTCCATGTTGTCTTCGATGCGCAACAGGAAGCAGGAGACCAGCTCGCCGCGCTGGGCCTTGCCGGCGTTGAGGAACGTGGGCGTGGCGGGCTGGAAGCGGCCTTCGATGATTTCGTCGACGAGGCGGCTGGCCAGCTCTTCGTTGCCGCGGGCAAGGTGCAGGGCAACCATGCAGACGCGGTCTTCGTAGCGCTCCAGGAAACGCTTGCCGTCGAAGGTCTTGAGCGTGTAGGAGGTGTAGAACTTGAAGGCGCCGAGGAAGGTCTCGAAGCGGAACTTCTTCTTGTAGGCGCGGTTGAAGAGGTCACGGATGAAGTTCATCGTGTACTGATCGAGGGTTTCGCGCTCGTAGTACTGGTTCTTGACCAGGTAGTCCAGCTTCTCTTCCAGGTCATGGAAGAAAACGGTGTTGTTGTTCACGTGCTGCAGGAAGTACTGGTGCGCGGCCTCGCGGTCGGCTTCGAACTGGATTTCCCCGTTCGGACCGTAGAGGTTCAACATGGCGTTGAGCTCATGGTAGCCAAGGCCCTTATAGGCCTCCGGCAATGGCTTCTTGACCTTGGCGGCGTCCATAGCGCCCTTGGTTACTTCTGTATCTGCGACAGTCGTGTCCAAAACTTTTCCAATCCTTGATTGACCCGGTCAACATCTTCCGGAGTCCCCATGAGTTCGAATCGATAAAGAAGCGGAACCCGGCATTTGGTGGCGATGATGTCTCCCGCCATGCAGTAGTTTTCCGCGAAGTTGGTGTTTCCTGCTCCGATGACACCGCGGATCAGTTCCCTGTTCTGCGGGTTGTTCAGAAACCTGATGACTTGCTTGGGCACCGATCCTTCGCCATTCGTGCCGCCATACGTGGGCAGCACAAGGACGAATGGTTCCAGTGCGAGCAGCGGCGCGTCCTTGGCATGGAGCGGGATGCGTGCCGCGTCGACGCCGAGCTTCTGGACGAAGCGCTTGGTGTTCTCAGATGTGGAGGAAAAGTAGATGAGGTGACTCCGCGTGCTGACAGCTTCAGCCATTGCTTGAGCAGGTGCTGTTGCCAGCGCTGCCATGGGAGTCACCTCGACTACATTGGAATACTTTGTTGTTGTGGCGGAGTCCCGGAAGACTAGGCCACCGAAGCGGCAGCCAGTGCCAGCTCTTCGATCTTGTCCGGACGGAATCCCGACCAGTGGTCCTGCTCGGTCACCACGACGGGGGCCTGCATGTATCCAAGGGCCTTCAGGCGCTCAAGGGCCTCGGCATCCTGGGAGATGTCGACGCTCTGGTAGGCGATGCCCTTCTTGTCGAGTGCACGGTAGGTTGCGTTGCACTGAACACAGGCCGGCTTCGTGTAAACCGTAACAGTCATGGTTCCTGTCCCCTTTGTTGAAGTCTTTGCTCTTCGTTCGGCAGGCCCCGCCGGTTCTGGCTCCGACTCCGATGCTGGCCCGCTGGGCCGCCGAGGCGGCCAAACTATCTATTCACGTCTTGCATTCATGTCTTGTGCTGGTTTCCCGCTCAATCCGTAAATTGATACTACATGTAGTGCAAGCGCCTCAGCGGGACCCCAAGATGATGTATTACAAGTATGTCATTTTACGCACCGGTAGTCCACAGGCCAAGGGGGTAAAAATGTCCGGGAATCCGCCAAATCCGTAGACGTAATCCACACCCTGTGGACTACTTAGCCACAATTATTCGTCAGCGTGTCGCTTGGATCCCGGCGTGTCGCGGCATCCTGCAAACACGGTTTCATGGAGCCGCCCGGGCGGCAGCCGAGACCGAATTCACACCGCTATGCTGGCTGGGCACGGATTTCGGCCGGCACCGAGCCAAAGGATCACTGATGGTCAACCTTCTCCACCTGCGGACGCTGCTTGAAGTCACGCGGCTCGGTTCCTTCGCGGCAGCCGCCGGGCGGCTCGGCTACACCGCCTCAGCCGTATCCCAACAGATGGCGGCGCTGGAACGGGACACCGGCGTCGAACTCTTCCAGCGTTCCGCACGCAGCGTGGTTCCCACCGAGGCCGCCCTCACCATGGTGCGCCATGCCTCCAAGGTGCTCACCGACGTCGAGACCCTGCTGGCGGCAGCCTCAAGGAGCACGGACTCCCCCGTCCAGGAGCTGCGGCTTGGCATCTTCCCAAGCCTGGCAACCTACATCCTCCCGGACATCCTCCGGAACCCGCGCTGGAAGAAGCTGGGCATAGAACTGCGCGTGTGGGTAGCCGAGCCTTCGCAGACCATCCAGGGGCTGCGCACCGGCGGGGAGCTGGACCTCGCGCTGGTGTACCAAGTGGGCCAGTCCGGACTCGCGTGGCCCCACACCCTGGACCGGCAATGGATCGGCGACGACGACTTCCGGGTGGTGCTCCCCGCATCGTGGGGCATCAGGGAGGACGCCGAAATGCAGGCCTCCCAACTCTCGGACATGCCCTGGATCATGCACCATCCGGGCACCAGCGACGCCGTGGTGATTGAACGCCTGTTTGCCAGTTGCAATCTGCACCCGCGCGTCGTGGCCTATAGCGATGACTTCCACGCCAGCCTCGAGATGGCGGCAGCGGGACTGGGCGCCGCCCTCGTGCCGGAACTGGCGCTGCGGCACCGGCCGCCCGGCGTCGTGGTTCTCGACGTTCCGGACATCCGGCTCGCCCGCAACGTGTTCGCCCTGCTCCTCAACGAGAAGCGCACGGCCCAAGTGCAGCTCTTCACCGAATTGCTGGCCGACACCCTTCGCGGCAGCACCGCAACCGTCCGGGCCGGAAGCCCCGTGACAATGCCCAAAACGACTCAAAAGTCAACGCCCAAACCGCCTGCCTGAAATCTTCCAGGATGCTGGAACACGCCGCTTGTTTGGGACTATCTTGAAGACATGAGCAAGGTAGCGAGCAAACATTTTGGGGAGATCGAGCTCAACCACGGGCGGGAGCACTGTTACGTGGCTTCGCACGAGCTCGCCGGAAATCCCCTCGAACTGGACCTGAACGTCACGGCGCATGACCACTTCGACGAGAAGGCACTCCACAAGGTGGACTACCGCCTGGGCTACCTCCCGGAGTTGGTGGACCAGGTCCGGGACATGATTGCCGAGGAGCTGGACCAGGACGGCACCAACTCCCAGCAGTTCCTCCACTTCCACTCCAACCAGCTCAAGGAAGAGCAACTGGAGGCGGTGTTCGGCGTCCGCGATAGGACGCAGCTCACCAAGGACGTTTTCCTCAAGGCCCTCAAACTAGGTCATGTAGCGATCTACCCCGGCCAGCCGGAGCGCTATTTCGTCCTGGATTTCACCTTGGGCTCGCACTTCACCGACGAGCTCCTGGTAGTTGCGGCGGACGAAGACGGCGTGGTGGACGACGAGATCCTCTGGGAATCCTGAGTAACGTTCGACGGTTAAAATACGACGGCGGCCGGTCACCTTTCGAGGTGACCGGCCGCAGCTGTTTGTACTACCGGGGTTCTACTTGGCTGCTTCGAGCAGTCCGGCGCGGACCGTCTTGGTGGCCTTGACCAGGTTGCGCAGGGACTCTTCGGTCTCTGCGTAGCCGCGGGTCTTCAGGCCGCAGTCCGGGTTGACCCAGAGCTGGCGGGACGGAACGTGCTTGACGGCGGTGGACAGGAGCTCGGTGACTTCGGCCTCGCCCGGAACACGCGGCGAGTGGATGTCGTAGACGCCCGGACCAACGCCGCGGCCGAAGTGGTGCGCCTCGAGGTCGTGGACAACCTCCATGCGTGAACGTGCTGCTTCGATGGACGTGACGTCTGCGTCGAGGCCGTCGATCGCGTCAATGATCACACCGAACTCCGAGTAGCACAGGTGGGTGTGGATCTGGGTGGCGTCGGCGGCACCGGCGGTAGCCAGGCGGAAGGAATCAACCGACCACTTCAGGTAAGCGGCGTGGTCAGCCTTGCGCAGCGGCAGGAGTTCGCGCAGTGCGGGCTCGTCCACCTGGATGACCTTGATGCCGGCAGCTTCGAGATCGGCGATCTCGTCACGCAGCGCCAGGCCGACCTGGTTGGCGGTCTCACCCAGCGGCTGGTCGTCACGGACGAAGGACCAGGCCAGGATGGTGACCGGACCGGTGAGCATGCCCTTCATCGGCTTGCTGGTCAGGGACTGCGCGTATTCGGCCCAGGCAACCGTGATCGGAGCCGAGCGGGTGACATCCCCCCAGAGGATGGACGGACGGGTGCAGCGGGAGCCGTAGGACTGGACCCAGCCGTGGACCGTCACGTCGAAGCCTTCGAGGTTCTCGGCGAAGTACTGGACCATGTCGTTGCGCTCGGGCTCGCCGTGCACCAGGACGTCGTAGCCGAGTTCTTCCTGCAGCTCGACGACGCGCTTGATCTCGTCCTTCATGAGCTGCTCGTACTGCTCGTTGGTGAGATCACCCTTGTTGTTGCGGGCGCGGGCGGAGCGGATTTCCGAGGTCTGGGGGAAGGAGCCGATGGTCGTGGTGGGCAGCGGCGGCAGGTGCAGCGCTGCTTCCTGGGCGGCTTCGCGGACCGGGTACGCGGAGCGGTTGAAGTCGGCCTCGGTGAGGGCAGCGGTGCGGGCACGGACGTCGGCGCGCTGTACGCCTTCGGCGGTGGCGCGGGAGGCGATCACTGCGGAGGCTTCGTCGATGGCAGCCTTCGCGGATGCCGGGTTGGCCAGGTAGTCAGCAAGGGTCTTGACCTCGACGGCTTTCTGGTCAGCGAATGCGAGCCAGCTGCGCAGCTGTTCCGAGAGCTGGGATTCCTCAGCGGTGTCGTGGGGGACGTGCTGGGTGGAGGTGGAGGTGCTGACGGCGAGCTTGCCGGCTGCGGCCTTCAGTTCGTCCAGCTTGGCGGTCGAGACGGCGAGGTCGTTGCGCCAGATGTTGTGGCCGTCGACGACGCCGGCAACCAGGGTCTTGTTGCCGAGGGCCGCCAGGGCTGCTGCGGACGGTACCGCGCCCTTGAAGACGTCGATGTGCAAGGCGTCGATGTTGGTCGCGGCAAGGGTGCCGAGCTGGCCGTCGAGGGAACCGTACGGGGTGGAAACGAAGAGCTGCGGGCGCGCTGCGGCACCCGAGAGGACCTCGTACGCACGGGCGGTGGCGGCCTGGATTTCCGCGGCCGGGGTGTCCTGGTCGACAACGAGGGCGGGCTCGTCCAGCTGGATCCAGCTGGCGCCGGCAGCGGCCAGCTTGCCGAGCAGTTCAACGTAGACCGGGAGGATGTCCTCGAGGCGGGACAGCGGAGCGAAGCCCGCGGGAGCGTCGTCCGAAGCCTTGGAAAGCAGCAGGTAGGTCACCGGGCCGACGATGTACGGGCGGGTCTCGATCCCGTTGGCCAGGGCGAACTCGAATTCCTCGACGATGCGGTTGGAAGCGAGCTTGAAGTCGGTCTCCGGGCCGATTTCCGGAACGAGGTAGTGGTAGTTGGTGTCGAACCACTTGGTCATTTCCAGCGGCTGCTGTTCCTTGTTGCCGCGGGCCAAGGTGAAGTAGCCATCGATGTCGAGCTGGCCTTCGGCGTTGAGCAGCTGGCCAAAACGGGCGGGGACGGCGCCCAGGTGTGCAGTGGCGTCAAGCACCTGGTCGTAGAAGGAGAAGGTGCCGGGAACGGCGGCGGCTTCGTTGAGGCCAAGTTCCTGGAGTCGCTTCGCGGTGGTCAGCTGGATGTCCTTGGCAGCGGCGTCAAGGGCAGCCGCATCGATCTTGCCGGCCCAGTAGGCTTCGACGGCCTTCTTGAGTTCGCGACGGCGGCCGATGCGCGGGTAGCCAAGCAGGGATGCTGCGGGGAACTGGGTGAGATTCTGTTCAGTCATGGGATTTCCTTGGGGCAGTAGGTGCAAATCGAGGTGTCTAGGGGTTTGCGGACCAGCGTTGGCTGATCAGCTGACAAGTTCTTGCCGGCGGGCGATGGCGCTGAGCCTGCTGGCGGGCCGGGCCGGCCGGGGCAAGGCAAGCTTGTCCAGCACGTCCAGGGCGCAAGCGTGCTCGTTGAAGGTGTACAGGTGGATGCCCGGAGCACCGGCCTGGAGGGCGGCGTTGGCCAGGTCCACCGTGGCGCGGACCCCGATCTTGCGGCGTTCGGAATCGTTGTCCGCCGCGGCAAGGCGTTCGATCAGCTCCGGTGCCGGTTCGACGCCGGTGAGCTCGCCGAGGCGCTTGAGCCGGCGAAGGCTCGTCAGCGGCATGACGCCCGGAATGATCGGGATCGTGACGCCCGCACGTCGGGCCCGGGAGATCAGGTCCGCATATTGCTCAGTGTGGAAGAAGACCTGCGTGATGGCGAAGTCGGCGCCCGAGCGCTGCTTCGCGAGCAGCACCTCGACGTCGTGCTCGACGCTCGGGGATTCAGGGTGGCGGGTGGGATAGGCGGCCACGCCAACGGCGATCTTGCCCGCGCACAGGAGGGCCGAGCGTCGCTGTTCCACGCGCCGGATCAGTTCGATCAGGTCCTGGGCGTACCGCAGCGAACCGTTGACCGGCTGTCCGCTGTCCTTGGGCAGGTCGCCGCGCAACGCAAGGATGCCGCGCACGCCGTTGTCCAGCAGCTCGCCGATGATCTCGGCCAGTTCCTGCGGGGTGTTTCCGACGCACGTCAGGTGGGCCAGCGGCCGCAGGGTCGTTTCGAGCAGCAGCCGGTTGATGAGCTCGACGGCGGTGTCCCGGTTGGATCCGCTGGCGCCGTAGGTGACGGAGACGAAGTCAGGGTCCGTGGCCTCAAGCTCCCCGATGGTCGTCCAGAGGGACTCCGCGGCGGCTGGAGAGCGCGGCGGGAAAAGCTCGTAGGACAGGGCAACAGGAGCGGCGCCGGTCAAGTTTGGATGGGTGTCGATGAGGCTTGGTGGTGACATTTGCGTCCTTGGCTGTGTGTCAGCGGGCCTGCGTTCGCGGACTTGAAAGCCAGGTCCTTGGACTGCAGAATCGGTGAATTGAGTTTGGGGATACACGCAACGAACTCCAGCAGGGCGCAGCCGCGACTGTTACGCCTGGAATGAAGTTGTCCGTGTGCAAATGTCAGGCCCACATGGGGGCACCCACACCCTCCTGCCTGCCCTCAAGAGGCAGATCCGGCGGAGGATCGCTGACACGTTACCGCGGTAACTTGAATACGACTCTAGATCGGGGCTCCGGGCGCCACAAATCCCCCACCGAATTAAGACGCATTTTTACGTTACGTTTCGCCCGATTTCTGAAGATTGTTCGTTTTGGCCGTCGTCAGGTTTAAAGCCGCAAACAGTACGCCATGGAGAACCCCGGCGCGAGCCCTCCCCATGGAGGTCCTGCAGGACTATTCTTTTGCCATGATCCAGCTTCCAGCCAGTTATCAGGAATACCTCGACGGCAAGGACGAGCGGTTCATCCAAACCGTCCGCCCCATCTTGATGCAATCGGCCGCGGACAAGCTTCACGGTGTGCGCGTACTCTACAACCGCGGCCTGACAGGCCACCAAGCGCATCTGGATGATTCCATCCCCTACGGCACCATCGTGGAGGACATCGACTGAGTCCTGGCTGCTGAGTCCCGGCGGTCGGCCGCTCAGCCCTTCATCGCGCCGGAAAGCGCAAACGCGCTGCCGGACCCTCTGGCAACCACCGTGTAGAGGATAAGCACCGGAACCGAATACAAAATGGAGAACGCGGCGAGTTCCCCATAGGCAATGGCTCCATGCTGGCCGAAGAAGCTGAAAACAGACACCGCGGCAGGCTGCTTGGAAGTGGACAACAACAGGATGAACGGGACGAAGAAGTTTCCCCAGGCCTGGATGAAGACGAAGATGAACACCACGCCCAGCCCTTGCCTCATCAGGGGCACCACGATTCTCCGGAGCGTGGCCAGTCCCGAGGCACCGTCCATCCAGGCAGCTTCCTCCAGCTCGAGCGGCACGGAGTCCATGAAGTTCTTCGTCATCCAGATGGCCATGGGCAAGGTGGTGGTTGCCATGAAGAAGATGGTTGCCGGCATCGAGTCCAGCAATTGCAACTGCACGAACAGGCCATAGACCGGCACCATGATCGCGGTGACCGGGAGCGAGGTGCCGAACAGGATCGCGTACAGGAACGGCTTGTTGAATCGTGATTGGTAGCGGGACAGCGGATAGGCCGCGAGCACGGCGGCCACCAGGTTCACGACAGCGGTTCCGGCCGAGAGCAGGAAGCTGTTAACGAGTGGCAGGAAGAGCAGCCCAGGGGTCAGGACGGCGGAAAAATTAGCGAACGACGGCGATTGCGGCCACCGCGTCTCGTAACCGGCGTGCGGATCGACGGAAGCAAGAATCAGCCACGCAAGGGGCAGCACGAAGCACAACCCGATCACGGCCAACGCCGCGTTGGCCGCCAGGCGGACGCGGAGCCGTCCCGCGGCCACCGCCGTCGGGCGTTCCGCGGCGGGCAGCGGTGCACGGCGGAGGGAGTTCACGGTTTCGCCCCGCGGATCAACCTGACGTACACGGCACCGAAGACCATGCCGATCAGGATCAATACCGAAGCGATCGCAGTGCCGTAGCCGATGTCACCGAGCTTGAAGGCTTCCTGGTACGCCAGCACGGGCAAGGTGGTGCTCGCGTTGGAGGGACCACCGGCCGTCATCACCCAGATAAGGGTGAATACCGCGAGCGTTTGGAGGGTGATGAGCATGAGGTTGGTGGCGATGCTGCCGCGGATGATCGGAAGGGTGATGAAGGCCAGGCGTTGCCAACCCCTGGCGCCGTCCATGAGTGCGGCTTCGGAGACGTCGCGGGGGACCTGGGAGAGCGCGGCCCTGTAGACGAGCATCGAGAACGCGGTGCCGCGCCAGACATTGGCCAGGATGATTGCGGCCATCGGAAAGGCATAAAGCCAGTTGGCGCCTTGGACACCGATCATTCCCAGGAGCTGGTTGAGCGTGCCGTCCTGGCTGAAGTACGCGTACGCCGCGAAGGCCGCCACGATCTCCGGGAGTATCCACGAGGCGACCACCACCGTGCCCACCAGCGACGCCGTCGTTCCCCCGGATCGTGTCATCAGCAGGGCGATGACCAGGCCCAAGGCGTTCTGTCCAAGGATCGCAGACACGGCCACGAAGACCACCGTCAGCCATGCCGAGAGCGGGAAGACGGAATCCGTCAGCATCCGGGCGTAGTTGTCCAGGCCGACCCATTGGGGGTTCAGGGCTGCCTTGCCCGACAATGCGGCGTCGGTGAAGGAGGCGTAGAAGGACCACGCCACAGGCGCCACCATGAAGAAGGCCAGCAGCAGGATTGACGGCACTACCGGCAACAAGCGGAGCCTGCGACGCAGGCGCCCTTGGATTGGGGACCTACGCCGCAGCGAACCGCGAACTGAGGAATCAGGGGCTGCCATTCGTCATTTCTGCATGACCTTGGTGTCGCCCACGAGTTTCTTGACCGAAGCGTCGTATTCGGCTGCCGCCTCCGCAGGGCTTTGTTTGCCGGTGATGACGGCCTCGGTGGCCTGTTGGACGGCGAGGGAGATCTTCGGGTAGTCGGCGGTTGCCGGGCGATAATGCGTGACGCCCACCAGATCGGAAACTTCCTTCACGAACGGGTTTGCCGCTTGGTAACCGGGATCGGATGCGACATCGGTGCGGACCGCGATCTGCGAATTGTTGACGTCGAAGGCCAAGGCGTTCTTCTTGTTCACGGCAGTGGTCAGGAATTTGAAGGCCAGGTCCGGGCTCTTGGTCTTCGCCCCGACGGCGAGCGTCCAGCCACCGGACATGCTCACGCCACCGGGATCCTGCCCGAACTGGGTGGGGAACTTGGCTACTCCCATATCCTGCGCGTAACCGGCCCATTCGTAGGAACCGCCCTTCTGCCAGAACGACGGCGCGTAGGAGCCTTCCACGGTGGCGCCCATTTTGCCTTGCGGCAGCCACTGTCCAAAGACTTTCTTCCACACGTTCGAATCGAGGGCGTCCGCCGGGGTCACGGAAAGTTTCTCATCGTAGAGGGTCTTCAGGAACTGGAGTGAATCGGTGAACCCCTTGGATCCCACTACCCACTTCTTGTCGCTTTCCGAATACAGCGAGCTTCCCGTTCCATACAGCAGTTCGTAGAAGCTCTGCATGACCGTTCCCTCACCGGTGCCTTTTCCGGCGTACATGCTGAAGGGAATCACGCCCGGATCCGCGGCCTTCATCTTGCGGGCCGCAGCCAGGATGTCATCCCAGGTTTTCGGCTGCCAGGGCAACGGTATGCCGGCCCTCTGGAGGACTGTCTTGTTGTACCAGATCGCCCTGGTGTCGGTGCCGAGCGGAACAGCATAGATGCTGCCGTCGTCACCGCGTCCCGCGGCCTTTGCACCCTCGTTGAACGTGGACCACTCGTCCCAGGAGGCCAATTGCGAGTCGAGTTTGAGCAAGTATCCGGCGTCGACGTCCGAGCGGACCTTGAAGGTGTCCTCGTAGAAAACGTCCGGAGCAGTGTCCGGGGAACGCTGGGCCAGCGCGAGCTTGGTGCCATAGTCGTCGTCGTTGGCTTGGATCGGCTCCAGGTCCACAGTGACGCCGGCGTTTGCCGCTTCGAATTCCTGCTTGGCGTCCTGGAAGACCTTGTCCAGGGCGGTGAAGGAGTCCGTCTTTTGGTAGACGATCTTGATGGTTTGTTTGCTAACAGCTTGCGGTTGGGCGGAACAGGCGGCCGAGGCCAAAAGGCCTACGACGCCGAGCAGTGCTGCTCCGATCCGGACTGGGCGACGCATGACGCTCCGATCTTCAAGCGGCTGCAGCCCCCACACTTCAGCTGGCCCAGCCTGTTGCCAATATTGATTAATGCAGCCCTGCGACGCAGGACGTGGTGAAGGCCTCAGCCTTCCAGACTCAGCCTTCCAACAGGAGCCGCTGGGCGCGCGGCGCCAGCGTGTGTTCGAGTACGAGGCAGGCCGCCCCGATGGCGCCGACGTCTTCGCCCACGCCCGTCCCGACAACCTCGATGCCGTGGATGCTGTTGGCGGCACTGTTGGCCGCGAGGAGCGGAGGAATGCGATCCAGGTAGCGTTCGGACATGCGGCCCCAGAACGGGCCGCCAAAGACGACGCGTTCGACGTCGAGGGTGTTGGTCACCACGGCAACCGCGCGGGCAACAAGCACCGCCGACTTGTCTATGATCGCGATGGCCCGTTCGTCACCTGCATCCGCGGCGTCGCAAAGCCTGGCGAAGCCTTCCTGGACTTCCGGGCCCTCGGTGCCTTTGCGGCCACCGTTCAGGACACCTTGCTCTTCGGCTTCGGCCACGAGGACCTGCGGGATGCAGGAAGACTTGACGCAACCGCGCAGGCCGCAATCGCATTCCGGCCCGTCCGGATCGACAATGATGTGCCCGATTTCGCCGGCGTTGCCGGAAGTTCCGCGGACAACCTCGTCGTTCAGGACGATGCCGCAACCGATGCCGGTACCCATATACATGAAGATGAAACTTCCGGTGCCGCTGGGCCCGCCGGCCCAGGTTTCGGCGACGGCCGCGCTCGTGACGTCCTTGTCCACGAGGGTCTCGAGCCCGGTGGCTTCGGCGAGGGCGTCCCTCAGGTGCACCCGGTCCCAACCCGTCATGAGGGGCGGGTCCACGACGGTGCCCTCATCGAGGTCTATGGGTCCCGGCGCCGCGACGCCAAGTCCGGCGATCTTTCCCGTGTCAACGCCGGAATCTTCGATCAGCGCCTTGATTTCCTCCGCTATGGCGGCGATGACGCGCTGTGGATTGCTTCCGGTCGGCGTGGGAATCCTGGAGTGCTTCACAACGTCGCCCACCAGGTCCAGGACCACGGAGGTGATGACCGCGGGATCAAGATGGACGCCAAGCGCGTACATTCCCGAAGGATTCAGGCGCAGGATGGTGCGGGGTTTACCCGGGCCGCTGCCTTCCTTGCCTGCCTCGACAATGAGCCGTTGATCCAGGAGGCGGCGGGAGATGTTCGAAATAGTCTGTGGTGAAAGGCCGACGATTTGGGCGAGTTCCACCCGGCTCAGTCCGCCCGACGAGCGCCTGATCGCGTCGAGAATGACGGTCAGGTTGAAGTCCCCCATGCGGGGCAGATTGGTTCCGCGCCTCGGAGTCGGCTGGCGGATCTCAGTCACGGATTCCCCTAAAATCATTCGAATAATGCTGTTGCATTTGCATCGTACGGCACGTGTGCTTGTCCGGGTATGCCCACACGCTGCCCGGGCGTAACGGACCCGGATATAGCCGATTGGAGGCCCGGGAATATGGGACTCATGCCAGAGGCCGAGCTGGATATGAGCGCTGACGCCTAACGCTTAACGCTGCGCGTCACCGTGAATTTCGGGTTCCGGCCGATTTCGGTGGTGGGACCGATCAACCTTTCCAACGCCGCGCGATACTGCAAGTGGCTGTTGTAGACAGTCCAGAGTTCGCCTCCGGAAGCCAGGACCCGTGCCGCGGCATCGAACATCTTCGTGGCCGCCCCGGCATGGACGCTGGCGCCAAGGTGGAACGGCGGGTTCAGCAGGATGAGGTCGGCGCTGCCCGGTTCGAAGGTGGACATCGCATCGTCCTGGACCACCGTGATTCGATCTGCCAGCCCGTTGGCCGCCGCGGTTGCCTTGGCGGACGCGACTGCTGCCGCCGATTGGTCCGCCGCGGTAACCCGGGCATTGGGGCGGCTCCGGGCATACATCGCGGCGAGGATCCCGGTCCCGCAACCAAGGTCTACCGCGTGGCGCGCTTCGGGGATCCTGTCCAGGAAGCCGAGGAGGAAGCGCGTGCCAATATCCAGCTTCGTTCCTGAAAACGCACCCCCGTGGGCACAGACGGTCATCCCCAGCTCGGTGTTCTGCTCCGAGACCGGGAAGGGCTCCGGAGCGTCCGGCCGCTTGGGACCGGTGGCAAACAGGACACGTGACTTCCGCTGCGCAAGCTGCGGCTGCACCGACTCAAAGCTGCGTTCAAGGACAGCGTTCATGCCCAGGGACATGTGCTTGACGCGACCTCCCGCGAGCAGGACGGCTCCCGGCGCTGCAAAGCGCGCAACGGCGTCGACGATTTCTTCCAGTTCCGCGAGGGCCTTGGGGAGCTGTATGATCACCAGTTCGGCGCCCTCGAGCAACCCCGCGCCCAACTCGAACTGGCCAAAGCGACCGGACAACCCCGACGCGTCGGCGTTCCGTTGCAGCGCGAGCCTGCCGACGTACAGGTCTTGGGTCACCCGGACGTGCCCGACGCCGAGGGCCGCCAAAGCGCCCAGCGTCAGGGCTCCGTAGCGGTCACCGATCACGGCAACGCGGGTTTCCGGGTCAACGATGTAGCCCGCCGCGGTCTCCAGGAGGAGCCGATCGGTGGCGTCGTGCGCCTGCAGGTTCTCCGCCTCGACGTCGGGGAAGCGGCGCAGGGTGCCGAACAGCGTCTCAAGGTGTGCATCCAGCTCGGTCAAGGTCACGGTGCACCAATCTATCCCGCCCAGGAACACTCGACAACACAGGGGCTGCGGAGGAAGGTAGAGATTGTTAGTAATCGACCGTCTGACCGCTGCTGAAGGCACGGCACGCGCCGCAAGCAGCCCGGACATCAGGGTCCGCTGCGAAGGGCGAGCCACGTTGCGGACCTCGAAGACCAGGCTCCCACTCCCCCTTGTGAGCAGACCATGACTGTCAACCTCGTCACTCAGCTTGAAGTAAAGTCGCACAATTCCCCGGATGAAATCCGGCGCCCGGAGAAGACCGTGGTGGAAAACGTCACGGTCGGTGATTACACCATCGGCCGCCTGAGCTTCGAGCCGGGCTGGAGTTGGGCGGATTGCATCAAACCTGTGGTCCAAACGGATTCCTGCCAGCTCAACCACGTGGGTTACTGTATCGCCGGTGCACTCGAGGTCGAGACCAGCGACGGCAAGAAGATCAGCATCTCCAAAGGAGATTCCTACACCATCCCGCCGGGACACAACGCCTGGGTCGTAGGCGACGAGACCTACTCGGCCATCGAGTTTGTCAGCGCAGCAGAATATGGGGTCAAGCCCGAGTAGGAGCGTGTGCGTGCCGTCAGCGCGTCCCTGCCACCCCTGGCGGCAAGCCGCACCGGCAATCCTTGACCCGGATGAAGCTACCGAATAGGAAACGCATCTACAATCGTCGCAGGCGACCGTCCGCACGGACAGTTACACACCGGACGGGATACGCGGCCGCCTCTTCACCGATAAGTAGAGGACGTGTTTCCATGGCTTTCGTTGAACCAAGCGCCGATGTGTCCGAGCATGCGCTCATTGGGCAGGGTACAAGGATCTGGCATCTCGCCCAGATCCGGGAAGATGCCCGCCTCGGCGAAAACTGCAACATTGGTCGGGGCGCCTATGTCGGGCCGGGCGTGGAAATAGGAGCCAACTCCAAGCTCCAAAACTATGCGCTGGTCTATGAGCCCGCCAGGCTGGGCGCCGGAGTCTTCGTAGGCCCGGCAGCCGTACTCACCAACGACACGTACCCCAGGGCGGTGAGCCCCGACGGAACGCTAAAGTCGGCCGACGACTGGACGCCCGTCGGTGTGATCGTGGAAGACGGCGCGGCAATCGGCGCCCGCGCGGTGTGCATCGCGCCCATAACAATCGGCAGGTGGGCGACCGTTGCCGCGGGCGCGGTGGTCGTCCGCGACGTTCCGGCCTTCGCCTTGGTTGCAGGCGTTCCCGCCAAGCAAATCGGCTGGGTCGGCAAGTCCGGACACCCCCTTCGACCCGACGGCGATGAACTGGTGTGCCCCGCGACGGGAGAGCGCTACGTCAAAAACGGAGACTCGCTGGAAGAAGCGCGCACGGTATGAGCAGAGTCCGTGCCGCCGTCGTCGGGGGCGGAATCATCGGCGTCGCCGTGGCACGCGAGCTTACCCGCCGCCTCGACAATGTGGACGTGACGGTATTCGAGAAGGAAATCGGGCTTGCCGGACACCAGACCGGCCACAACAGCGGCGTTGTGCATGCCGGGCTCTATTACGAGCCTGGAAGCTTGAAGGCGAGGCTCTGCCGCCGCGGTGTGGACCTGCTGCGGCAGTTCGCGGCGGAGAAGAATCTCGGCTACGAGGAGTGCGGCAAAGTAGTCGTCGCCCACCATGCCCGCGAACTTGACCGGCTCAAGGCGATACAGGCACGGGCCATCGCCAATGGCGTGCCGGACGTCCGCATGGTCGGCGCGGATGAACTCACCATGATCGAGCCGCATGCCCGCGGCCTGGCCGCCCTGCATTCGCCGCGGACGGCGATAGTCGATTACCGCGCGATCACAAATGCCTTGGCCCAGGACGTACGTGCCGCAAGCGGAAACATCCTGCTGGGACTGGGGGTGACCAGTGTGGAAGACCGTGGCCGCGAGGTGCGGCTACGGTCCTCCCGCGGAACTGAAGCCTTCGACGTCGTCATCACCTGTGCCGGCTTGCAGTCGGATCGGCTGGCCCACGCCGCCGGAGACCCCGCGGACCCCCGTATCGTGCCCTTTTTCGGCGACTATTTCCTGCTCCGGCCCGAGAAGCGCTCTTTGGTCAAGGGCCTGATCTATCCCGTGCCAGACCCGCGGTATCCCTTCCTTGGCGTCCACCTCACCAAACGCATCGACGGCGCCATCCTGGTTGGACCCAATGCTTTCCTGGCGGGCGGCCGCGAGGCCTACCGCCGCGCGCAAGTGTCCCCCGCCGACCTCCGCGCCGTGCTGGGGTTCCCGGGATTCTGGCGGTTCGCTGCAGGCAACCTGCCCGCAGCCGCCCGGGAGGCGCGCACGGTGATTAACACCCGCGCCTTCGTCAAGGAGGCGCAAAAGTACGTCCCGGACATCCTGCCGGGCGATGTCACGCGCGGCCCCCGCGGAATCCGGGCGCAGGCAATGACATCCACCGGCAGCCTCGTCGATGACTTCGTGATTACCGGCACGAGCCGCGTCCTCCACGTACGGAACGCTCCCTCGCCGGGGGCGACCTCGTCGATGGCCATCGCCGAGCACATCGTGGCCGAGGCAATGGGACGAGCCCGGCTCTCCTGATCCAGGGCACCTGACTGGTCCACCCGCGCGGCCAATTCCGCCCTGCCCAGAGGCGGGTTCGCTACGACATCCGCTGGCATTTCCGCGTATCCGAAGCCAAAAAACAGGTAAACGACCGCCATCCCCGACGTGCGGCGGCCAAAAAAACGGGTACCGGCACTCGTGCCACGCTCCCGGCCGGCTCCATATGCTTCCGTCATTGAGTGCCTGAACCAATGACAGAAGCAGGTCGCGACATGAGCACCAACCGAAATTTCCCTTTGGCTGTGCGTCGCGCGGTCCTGCCGACCGTACTGGCAATGATCGCGACGCTCCTGCCGTTGCAGATGGCGGCAGTCTCCGCCGTCGCAGCCACGGATCCGTGCGCCGCGCCCGTCACCAACCCGGTTGCTTGCGAAAACACGCTGGCCGGAAACCCTGCCTCGGAATGGCAGGTCTCCGGAGCCGGAGACTCCACGATCCAGGGCTATGGCACCTCGATGAGCGTCAATATCGGCGCCACGATCTCGTTCAAGATTCTGACCCCCGCGTCGGCCTACCACATCGATGTGTATCGGCTTGGTTACTACCAGGGCCTGGGGGCCCGCAAAGTTGCCTCGAACGTACTCCCCTCGGTTGCACTGCCGCAGACACAGCCGGCCTGTAACACTTACTCCGACACGGGACTCATCGACTGCGGAAACTGGAGCGTGTCGGCTTCCTGGGCGGTGCCATCCACTGCTGTCTCCGGCGTCTACATCGCAAGGCTCGTCCGCAACGACACGAACGGCGCGAGCATTGTGCCGTTCGTCGTCCGGAACGACGCCGCACATTCAGACATGCTGTTCCAGACCTCGGATGAGACGTGGCAGGCGTACAACACCTACGGAGGCAACAGCCTCTACAGCTGCACCGTCGCTTGCCCTCCTGGAAACCCGCAGGCCTATAAGGCGGCCTTCAAAGTCTCGTACAACCGGCCGTTCAATTCCGCTGCCGACGACCAGGGGCGAAGCTGGCTGATGTACTCCGAATACCCGATGATCCGGTTCATGGAAGCCAACGGGTTCGACATGAGCTACATGAGCGGCAACGATGTCGCCACCAAGGGTTCCCTGCTGCTCAACCACAAGACCTTCATGTCCGTAGGGCATGACGAGTATTGGTCCGGCGATCAGCGCGCGAACGTCGAAGCTGCCCGCGACGCCGGAGTGAACCTTGCGTTCTTCAGCGGCAACGAGGTCTTCTGGAGGACGCGCTGGGAACCGAGCGTCGCCGGCCCCAGCACGCCCGGCCGGACGCTGGTGGCCTACAAGGATACGCATTTCAACGCCCCAACCGACCCGGTCTCGTGGACGGGAACCTATCGGGACCCGCGCTTCGGGACCTCAACCGGTGGAGGAAACCCCGAAAACTCGCTGACTGGCCAGTTCTTCGTCGTCAATTCAGGAACCACCGACATCACGGTTCCCTCGCAATACAGCGCGCTCCGGATGTGGAGGAACACGACGATTGCCACGATGGCCCCTGGAACCAGCGTGACCCTCGGCGCGGGCCTGGGCACGCTCGGTTACGAATGGGATATCGACGCCGATAACGGATTCCGGCCAGCGGGCCTTTTCAAGCTGTCGGCGACCACGAACACGTCCGCGGAAGTGTTCACGGATTACGGTTCGCAGACTGCCACAGGAAAGACGGCCACCCATAACCTCACGATGTACAAAGCTGCGAGTGGAGCGATTGTCTTTGGCGCCGGAACTGTCCAGTGGCCGTGGGGACTTGACGGGTTCACCACTGGAAAAGCCGTGGACAAGAACATGCAGCAGGCTACGGTCAACCTTTTCGCCGACATGGGAGTCCAACCGGCCACGATCGTCACTGGGTTGACTGCAGCCAGCCGATCCACCGATGTCACTCCGCCGACGTCCACCATCACCGCACCATCCTTCGGCGCGAACATTGCTGACGGCACCATCGTCACCATCAGCGGAACCGCGGCCGACACCGGGGGCGTGGTGGCCGGCGTCGAGGTTTCCACCGACAACGGAAACACCTGGCGTCCTGCCGCCGGCACAAACAATTGGACCTTTACCTGGAATGCGCACGGCAACCCCACCTCTACCCTGCGCTCACGCGCCGTTGACGACAGCGGCAACGTGGAGTCGCCGTCGTCGGGCGTGGTCACCAATGTTGCCTGCCCCTGTTCCCTCTCGGGCGTGAACATCTCCCCGGCCGTGGCCGATGCGGCGGACCCGACCGCGATCGAGGTCGGCGCCAAGTTCTACTCCGAAGTGAACGGAACCATCAAGGGAGTCCGGTTCTACAAGGCAACCAAAAACACCGGGACACACATCGGCAACATCTGGTCCGCGAGCGGGCAGCTGTTGGCGACTGCAACTTTCACCGGCGAGTCCGCCACCGGGTGGCAGACGGTGAATTTCCCGACGCCCCTCTCTGTCACAGCAAACACCATGTACGTGGTTTCCTATTACGCTCCGGCAGGCCATTATTCCGAGGACACAGCCTACTTCTACCTGCATCCGTCTCCGCCGCCCGCGGGTAACAGCCGCGTAGACAGTGCGCCTTTGCATTACCCGCGGAGCCTCCCGGGCACACCCAACGGCCTCTACGCCTACGGCCCTTCCTCGGCGTTCCCGAACGAATCCTATGACGCCGAGTACTACTGGGTAGACGCGATCTTCAATCCTTCCAGCACGGCCCCCGCAGTCTCTTCCACGTCCCCGGCGAACAACGCCAGCGCCGTGCCCACCAACACCGCACCAACCGCGACCTTCAACCAGGCCGTCACCGCGTCCTCCATCACCTACACCCTCAAAGACGCCGCCAACACCACCGTGCCCGGCACCACCAGCTACAACACCACCACCAACACCGCCACCTTCACCCCCACCGCGGCCCTGGCCAACAGCACCACCTACACCG
>OUNM010001632.1_pt1 | contig 24029 bp, 23 predicted proteins | sample 1769961 | NCBI WGS metagenome assembly OUNM01 (sample SAMEA3914820, study PRJEB12502) | metagenome | biome: forest; material: soil | place: USA | collected 2012-03-12 | depth 0.3 m | reverse complement strand
GCGGTACGAACCAGTTGCCGAACCCGCCGATCATTGCCGGCATGACCATGAAGAACACCATGATCAGGCCGTGCGCGGTGACCAGCACGTTCCACAGATGACGCGCTTCATCGATATTGGCGTTGGGCAGGCCGCGCAGATGATTCAACGCATTGGCCCAATCGGTCAGATACGTGATCCCGGGATGCATGAGCTCCATGCGCATCATGCCCGAGATCACGCCGCCGATGATCCCCGCGGTGATCGCGAAGATCAGGTACAGCGTCCCGATATCCTTGTGGTTGGTCGACATGAACCAGCGGGCGAAAAAGCCCGGCTTGTGGTCCGCGTCGTGATGATGGTCGTGGCCGCCGGCATGCGCGTCGAAATGATGCGCGTTCGGATTGAGGGCGATATCGCTCATGTCTTACTGTCCGGTCGAGTTGCTGGCCGACGATGCTTCATCGGTGATGTTGGCGGGGGCCATGTCGTTGCCCTCGGTCGCGTTGCCGGCGACAGGCGCCGGCGCCGCGGCGGCAGCGGCCGCTGCGTTCGGATCATAGGGCTTGCCGCCCTTCGCCGCGACCCAGGCGTTGAACGTCGCGAGCGGCACGACCTCCACCGCGATCGGCATGTAACCGTGCTTGGGGCCGCAAAGCTCCGAGCACTGGCCGAAATACAGGCCCGGCTTGTCGATCGTGAAGCTGGTCTCGTTGAGGCGGCCGGGGACGGCGTCGAGCTTGATCCAGAAGGCCGGCATCGCCCAGCTGTGGATCACATCGGCCGAGGTGGTCTGCAGCCGGATCGGCACGCCGACCGGCAGCACGATGCGATTGTCGACCGCGAGCAGGGCCGGGCCGTCGGCATCGGTGCGCGCGCGCTCGCCGGCCGCGACCTCGTTCTTTTCCTTCAGGATGTTCGAGGTGATCTCGAACCCGCCATTATCGGGATAGGAATAGGTCCAATACCATTGATTGCCCGTCACCTTGAGCGTGATCGCGTTCTTGGGCGCCGGGGTGAACTGCTCGTTGAGCAGGCCGATCGACGGGATCGCGAGCACCACCAGGATGATCACCGGCACCAACGTCCAGATCACTTCGATCGCGGTGTTGTGCGCGGTCTTCGACGGCACCGGATTGGCGCGACGATTGTAGCGGATCATCACCCACAACAGCAGGAGCAGCACGAACACCGAAATCACGATGATCGTCGGAACCAGCCAGTGATCGTGGAAATCGCGTGCGCGCTCACCGGTCTTGGTGACCACGGGCTGCAATCCCCATTCGCCGTCGACCGGCTGGCCGACCCCGGGAACTACCTTCATCGGCGGAGCGCCATCCTCCGACAATATTTCGGGCAATGCGGCCGGCGTCGCCTTGGCATCGGGTGCCGCAGCCTTGGCCGTGGCCGGCGCGGGGGCCGCGGCGGCGCTGGCCGGCGGCGGTGCCGTAGGCGCCTGTGGCGCGGCCTGGCCGGCGCCGGCGAGCATCAGCCCCGCCGCCAGCATCGCAGTTTTCAGCCCAATAAAGCGCATATTGTCGCGTCACCCTGTTCGTCGTTGAGCCGCCCGGAAAGCGGCCCGGTCATCGCGGATTTGGCCCGTCTGGCCCGGGCCTATACGCCGCTCGCGTCGCGATCTTCAAGCGCATGGAGTCGTTTTTAGGTGATGCCCGGCGTTGCGCACCCCCGAACGCGCCCGTATCTGTGGCCGGAATGAGCGGTTCTGCCCCCGAAAAGCTGCGCCTGGGCGTCAATATCGACCATGTCGCGACTGTCCGTAATGCGCGTGGATCGGGCTATCCCGACCCGGTGCGCGCCGCGCTGCTCGCCGCCGACGCCGGTGCCGACGGCATCACCGCGCATCTGCGCGAGGATCGTCGCCACATCACCGATGACGATATCGCGCGGCTGGCGACCGGCCTCACCATCCCGCTCAACCTCGAAATGGCGGCGACCGCCGAGATGCTCGACATTGCGCTGCGCCACCGCCCGCACGCCGCCTGCATCGTCCCCGAAAAACGCGAGGAACGCACCACCGAAGGCGGGCTCGACGCGGCCGGGCAGCACAATCACCTCGCGCCGATGGTCCGCGCGCTGGGCGAGGCGAACATCCGCGTCTCGCTGTTCATCGAGCCCGATCCGCGCCAGATCGAGGCGGCATTGAGCCTCGGCGCACCGGTGGTCGAGATCCATACCGGCCGCTATTGCGAGCTGACCGGCGAGGCGCAGGCCGCCGAGCTGCGCCGAATCGCCGATGCCGCGGCGCTTGCCGCCAAGAACGGGATCGAACCGCATGCCGGACACGGCCTGACCTTCGACAATGTCGTGCCGATCGCCGCCATCCCGCAGATTCGCGAGCTCAATATCGGCCATTTCCTGATCGGCGAGGCGATCTTCGACGGGCTCGCGCCGGTCGTGCGCCGCATGCGCGCGCTGATGGACGAGGCGCGGTGAGCGGCGCCAACTTGCTCCCCTCCCGCTTGCGGGAGGGGCTGGGGGGGGGTCTGTCGCCCTCTCGGTGTCGCACAAGCCCTCCCCTAACCCCTCCCGCAAGCGGGAGGGGAAATTGATCATCGGCCTCGGCTCGGACCTCTGCAATATCGAGCGGATCCAGAATTCGCTCGACCGGTTCGGCGAGCGATTCGAGAATCGCGTCTTCACCGAAACCGAGCGCGCCAAGGCCAATCGCCGTCCGTTCACCAAGGCCGGGACGCTCGCCAAGCGCTTCGCCGCCAAGGAAGCCTTTTCCAAGGCGGTCGGCACCGGGTTCAAGGCCGGCGTGTTCATGAAGGACATCGGCGTGGTCAATGCGCGATCAGGCGCTCCCACGCTGGCGCTGACGGGGGGTGCCAAGGCGCGGCTCGACGCGCTTACCCCCGCGGGGCACGTGTGTTATGTTCATGTTACACTAACAGACGATCATCCATGGGCGCAGGCCTTCGTGATAATCGAGGCGCGTCCCGCGCCGGAAGGCGGACAATGAGTGACGAGTTGGCGTTGAACGACAGCAATTTCGACGAGGGTGGCTCGGGCGCCACCAGCGCGCCCGAGACCGAGGCGCCGGCCAAGGCCGACTGGCGCAAGCATCTCGTGACGTTGCGGCGCGAAGTGATCGGCATCGTCTGGCTGGTGCTGGCCGTGCTCGGGTTCCACAGCTTCATCGCCAAGCCCTTCTACATCCCGTCCGAATCGATGCTGCCCGGGCTGCTGGTGGGCGACCAATTGGTCGTGACCAAATATGCCTATGGCTGGTCGTTCATCTCGCCGACCATTCCCAATCCGGTCGCGATGTGGCGCGACCTTGTCCAGCACAAGCCGCAGGAAAGCTGGGGCGTGCAATTGCCGTTCGTGAAGGGCCGGCTGTTCGGCCGCATGCCCGAACGCGGCGACGTCGTCATCGTCACCCCGCCGGGGCGCAACACCGACTATATCAAGCGCGTCGTCGGGCTGCCCGGCGACCGGCTGGAAATGCATGAGGGCGTGCTGTTCATCAACGGCACCGCGGTCAGGCGCGGTCCGCTCCATTATGTCGACATCCCCGATTATGGCGGCGTCACGATGCCCGATGGCGAGGACGGCACGACGTGCCAGCAAAGCTATCGCGTCGCCGGCAGGGACGATTACGTCTCGGCCCGCTTCACGGGCAAGGACGGCAAGCAATATTGCCGCCTGCCGCTGGTCCGCGAGACCCTGCCCAACGGCCGCAGCTACGAAACGGTCGACCTGGGGCCGAGCGCTACCGACGATTTCGACGCGATCGTGATCCCGGCCGACCATGTCTTCCTGATGGGCGACAATCGCGACCAGTCGGCCGACAGCCGCGTCTCGCTCGAGATGCGCGGTTTGGGCGGCGCGGTGCCGTGGGAATATATTGGCGGGCGCGCCGAGTTCGTCACTTTCTCGAAGAACGGCTCGGCGACGTGGAACCCGTTGACCTGGTGGAACGGTTTACGGGGCGGGCGCGCCGGTACATCGCTCCAGCCCGCGCGGGAGAAATAGATGGCCGAGGACCAGGACGCGCTCATCGCCGAGCCCAGCCCGCACGAGATGCGCGATCCCGAGATGCGCCGTGAGCTGAAGCGCGCGGGCGTGTGGCTCGGGCTGGCCGCGGTGATGGCGCTGGTCGTGATCCTGATCCAGCCGATCCTGATCATCCTGGCGGGCCTGGTCTTCGCCTCGATGCTCGATGGCGGTGTCCGCCTGCTCGGCCGTTTCCTCAAGATACCGCGCGGCTGGCGATTGCTGATCGTCGTGGTGCTGACGATCGCGTTCATCGGCGTCACCGTCTACCAGACCGGCGCCGGCATCACGGTCCAGGTCAAGCAATTGCAGGCGACGCTGCAGATCCAGGCCGACCGCCTGTCGCACTGGGCGGCGGTGCAGGGCATCCTGCCCGGTGCCGATGACCTGAAAGGGCTGGCGCAGCAGGCCCTCGGCTCGGTCGGCAAGCTCACCAGCTGGATCGGCACCGCGGTCGGCGCGGTCTCGACGCTCTTCATCATCATGGTGATCGGGCTGTTCGTGGCGATGGAGCCCCGCATCTACGACCGTGGGCTGCAATGGATGGTCCCGAGCGACTATCGCGGCGAGTTCGCGATCACGCTCGACCGGATGGCGAAACAGCTCCGCCGCCTGCTCGCCGGGCGCCTTGCCGGCATGGCGTTCGAAGGCGTGGTGACGTGGATCGCGCTCTCGATCGCCGGAATCCCGATGGCGATGGTGCTCGGCATCATCACCGGCATGCTCGCCTTCATCCCCAATATCGGCGCCTTCGTCAGCGGCGTGCTGATGGTCGCGGTCGGCTTCTCGGCCGGGGTGGACAAGGGATTCTGGGCGATCTTCATCTATTTCACGGTCCAGACCTTCGACGGCTGGGTGGTGATTCCGCTGGTCGCGCGGCGCACGGTCGACCTGCCGCCGGCCTTGACCCTGTCGATGCAGATCCTCGCCTCGACCCTGTTCGGGGTGCTGGGGCTCGCACTCGCCGACCCGCTCACCGCGATGATCAAGGTGGCGATGGAGCGCAATGCCGAACGCACCGCCGAGGAGGATGCCGAGGCCGCCGCCGCGGCGGGCGGGGGAACCGCGACATGATCCTGCTGCACGATTACTGGCGCTCGTCGGCGAGCTATCGCGTGCGCATCGCGCTGGCGATGAAGGGCGTCGATTATGAGCGGCACGACGTCAACCTGCTCAAGGGCGAGCAGGCGGCGCCCGACAATGTCGCGCGCAATGCCCAGGGGCTGGTGCCGACGCTGGAGATCGACGGCCACGCCATCGGGCAGAGCCTCGCGATCATCGACTATCTCGACGCGCGCTTCCCCGAGCCGCGGCTGATCCCGGCCGATCCGCTGGCGCGGGCCGGGACGTGGCAGCGCGCGCTGGCGATCGCCGCCGACATCCACCCGATCGACAATCTGCGCGTCCTGCGCCGGCTGAGCGCGATGGGGATCGACCAGGCCGGTCGCGACGACTGGTACCGGCACTGGATCGCCGAAGGATTCACCGCGCTCGAGGCGATGGCCGGCGATGGCCCGTATCTCGGCGGCGACGCGCCCGACCTCTCGGACGTCTGCCTGGTCCCGCAACTGTACAATGCGCGCCGGCTGGAGACCCCGCTCGACGCCTATCCCAGGCTGGTGGCGATCGATGCCGCGCTGACTGCCCTACCGGCGGTCGCGGCAGCGCATCCCGACCGGTTCACGCCAGCCGGCTGAGGCGGCGCTCGAACGCCAGTTCCTCGAACAGCCGGACATAGCGCTCGACCGAATCATGCCCGCGCTCGGGCACCGGGTCGGGGCGCGGACGCCCGGGGGCAAGCCAGTGATCGAACGCCGAGACCAGGGCCTCGGGATCGTCCGTCGGCACGACACTGCCGAGCCGGGGGTGGGCGACAATCTCGCGAATGGCGACGCTCGAATCGGTGGAGACGACCGGGGTACCGACCGCCAGCGCTTCCTGCAGCACGCCCGGCACGCCCTCGAAGTCCGAGGTCAGCACCAGCGCACGCGCCTGCGCCAAAGCGGGGCGCGGGTTGTTCGAATAGCCCGGCAGGTGAACGCGCGATCCGAGGCCGAGCGCGGCGATCTGGCCCTCCAGCTCGCCGCGCGCCTCGCCCTCGCCGAGGATCATCAGTTTCGCGTCATGCCGCTCGACCTGCGCAAGCGCGGTGATCGCGCGGTCCCAGCGCTTTTGCGGGACCAGCCGGCCGATCCCGATCAGATAGTCGCTGCCGGGCAAAGGCGGTGTCGGCGCGCCGGCCGGCGCGACGCTCGGCGCGTTGGCGATCACGCTGACGCGGTCCTCGCCGATCCCGGTCATCCGCACCGTCTCTTCGGCCATCGCCGGAGTCATCGCGACGAGATGGTCGACGAAGCCGGGATGCGCGCGCAGGAAAGTACGATAGCCCTGCGCCACCGGGAAATGCTGGTCGTCGCGGTCGAGCCGGTTCGAGACCTTGGCGACCACGACCGGGCAATCGCGACCGAGCCGCAACTTCAGCCACGCAACCGCGCTGGTATAGTGGTTGCCAGGACAGAAGACGATGTCGGGCCGGACGCTCTTCACCGCGGCGGGAAGCGCGCGAATCATGCCGAAATGCGACGTGCCGAGTTCGATCACACGGACGCCCTCGGGGATTTCGGCGGCAAGCGGGCCCTGCGCCGAGCTCAGCACCAGGGTCACGTCCTGGCCGAACGACACCCAGCCGCGGATCAGGTTGAGCATGGCGCGCTCCACCCCCCCACCCCGTAACGAGTGAGCGAAGGCAAGGATTCTTACGGGAGCGTAAGGACTGAGCATGCAACCGCGCGCCTAACGTTGAAATGTATCAAAAGTTTCGCGTGTCCGAAAAAAAGCGGTCAAACAGCCACTTTATCGTGCCAAGCGATGCTGCAATGCAACATAGTACTTGCCAAAGCCCTGTTCCACCCCCAGATGCCCCGCGACCAACTGCCCCTGATCAGCGGCGGGGCCGTTTGGTGCGTTCAGGCGTTGCCGTTAAGCGGCCATGATTACCGGGCAAAGGCCGGATGCCTTGCTACCCGTCTTTTGGATAAACTGAGGTTGGAGCGTCGATGAACAGCGGCTTTGTCGGGGCTTCGAGCAATCCTGCCGCCAACCTGGCGCCCAAGATCGCCGAAGCGGCCGAGGACCTCGCGGGACTGGAACCCGTCAAGAGCCTGAAGAGCCGCTGGCCGGTGGTGATCGCCGCCGCGCTGACGCTCGCGATGATCGCCGGTCTGGCCAGGCAGCTGCTCGGATCGGGGCTGGCCGGCCTCAGCCAGGCGGCGCCCGACAATTGGATGTATTACGTCGCCTTCGCGTTGCTCTACATCGCGCCGCCGATGGGCGATTACGTCATCTTTCGTCGCCTGTGGCAGATTCCGCTCGAAGGATTCGCCGCGCTGATCAAGAAGCGCATCGCGAACGAGGTCTTGTTCGGCTATTCGGGCGACGCCTTCTTCTACGCCTGGGCACGGGCGCGGGCGAAGATGGTCGCGGCGCCGTTCGGCGCGGTCAAGGACGTGACGATCCTGTCGGCGCTGGCCGGCAATGTCATGACCCTGATCATGACTGCGCTGGCCTTGCCGTTCGCCTATACGATGCTGCCCGAGCGTTATTATACCGGGCTCGTCATCGGCATCCCGGTCGTGATCGCGATGTGCCTTCCGTTCCTGATCTTCTCGCGCAAGGTGTTCACGCTCGACCGCGGCCAATTGTGGTGGATCTTCATGATCCATTCGCTGCGGCTGTCGGCGGGCTGCCTGCTGATCGCGTTCGCCTGGCATTTCGGACTGCCGGGCGTCGGCATCGGGCCGTGGCTGATCCTGTCCGCCTCGCGCATGCTGGTGTCGCGCCTGCCGTTCGTGCCCAACAAGGAACTGGTCTTCGCCACCGTCGCGATCGGCGTGCTGGGCGAACAGAACCAGCTGTCGAGCCTGATGGCGTTCACTGCCGCCCTGACCCTGGTCGTCCATGTCGCCTTTGCCGGCGTCTTCGCGATCCAGAGCGTCATCAAGCGGCACGTCTGAGGCGGCACGATGCGGATCGTCGACGTCAACGAATTCTACTCGCCGACCGGCGGGGGCGTCCGCACCTATATCGACCGCAAGATGGGCATCATGGCCGATCTCGGCCACGAGCTGATCTGCATCGCCTGCGCCAAGGAAGACCGGGTCGAGGAGCGCGCCGGCGGCGGCAAGATCATCTACCTCAAGTCGCCGGGCCTGCCGTTCGACAAGAATTACGGCCTGTTCTCGCGCCCCGAGCCGATCTGGCGCTGGCTCGACCAGCTCCAGCCAGACGTGGTCGAGACGTCGTCGCCCTGGCGCCCGGCCTGGATCGTCGGCCGCTGGCAGGGCAGCGCGCTCAAGTCGTTCTTCATGCACAACGACAATATCGCGGCCTATCCGATGCGCTGGCTCGAAGGCGTCGCCCCGCCCGAGCAGATCGAGGACGCGTGCTTCATCTATGCGCGTTACATGAACCGCTTCCTGGCGCTCTACGATACCGTCGTCACCAACGGCCCGGCGCTGCAGAAGCGGCTGACGCGGCGCGGCGTGCGGATCGACGCGGCGATGACTTTGGGCATCGAGCGCAGCCATTTCTCGCCCGGCCTGCGCGACGAGCGGCTGCGCGCGGCGATGCTGCGCCAGCTCGACCTGCCGCCCGAGGGGCATTTGCTGCTCGGCATCGGCCGCCATCATGGCGAGAAGCGCTGGCCGCTGGTGATCGACGCGGTGCGGATGGCGGGCGAGAAATTGCCGGTCGGACTGATGCTGCTCGGCACCGGCCCCGAATCGAAGAAGCTCGAGGCGCGGATCGGCGAGAACCCGCATATTCGCATGTTCCGCCCGGTCTATGAGCGCAACGAACTCGCCCGGATCATGGCCAGCGCCGATGCGCTGATCCATGGCTCGGAAGCCGAGCCGTTCGGGCTGGTGCCGTCCGAGGCGATGGCGTCGGGCCTGCCGCTGATCGTCCCCGATACCGGCGGTTGCGCCGAGGTCGCCGATCCGCTGACCAGCGAATTCTATCGCGCCCGCGATGCCGGCGCCGCGGCGGCGGCGATCCACCGGCTGTTCGCCCGCGAGCCCGCGATCCTGCGCAAGGCCGCGGCGGTCGCGGCGACCCGCGTGCGCACCGACCGCGAGCATGCGATCGACCTGATGGCCTATTATCAGGGCCTGATCGATGCGCGCGACGGCGTCACCGCGGACCAGGCACTCCGGGCCTAGGACCCGCTCACCGGCACCGCGTTGGTGAGCGGCGGCTGGATGATGTAGAGCCGGTAGCGGCCACCATTGAGGCGCTTGATCGCCCGTGCCCGCGGCGCGGCGGCCGCTTCCAGTTTTGCCTCGAGCGCGGCGTCGCCGCCTTCGGCATCGGCGTCACCGCCGACCAGCACGATATCGGGCAAGGATTCGGGCGTGACTCGTGCCGCCGAGATCAAATTGAGCTTTTGCTCACTCACGGCATCGAGCAGGTCGTGGCTGCGGAAATAGAACGGCCCGGCGGCGAAACGCGGGTCGATCGGCCGCCCGGTGGCGGGGACATATTGCGGCGCCAGCGTCGCGACATTGCCCTCGACGCCGCTCTCGTCGAGCGCGCGCGCGATCGCCGCGCCGTCGCGCGCGGCATTGATCATCGGCGCACCGTGGAGCGCGGTCAGCACCGTGGCTTCGACCGACGGGGCGAGGCCGGCACAGAAGAATGTGACGAAGGCGATCCGTTCCCAGCGTCCGGGCGGCGACGTCTCCCACAGCAAGGCCAGACGAACGAACAAGGGCGGCAGCACCGGCAGCAGATATTGCCGCCAGGTCGGCTCGGGCAGCAACGCCGCGACCAGCCCGGCGAGGATCAGCACGTCGAGCAACCGCGCCAGCCCGTCCTCGCTCCGCCGCCAGCGCGCCGCGACCGCGACGATCGCGGGCAAGGCGGCGCCCAGCGCCAGGAACTTGAGCGTGTCTATCACCTTGAAACCAAGCGACAATTTGAACGCGCGCCCGGCGTCGCGATACATCTGGTCGGGGGCCAGCGCCGGGAAGGTCAGCATTTCGAACCGTGCCGCCTCGGGCGCCTGCAGCACCAGCCAGCCGATGAACAGCACCACCGGCGCCGCGCCGAGCGCGATCATCACCGGCCGGTGCCGCCGGTCGAGCACGGCCCAGAGGAAATAGGTCGCCGCCGGGATCGCATAGCTGATCTTCGCCCCGGCCGCGATCGCCAGCAGGAAACCGGCGAGCATCGACTGCCCGCCACCGCCCTGCCCACGCGCCGCGCGCACGATCAGCAGCAGCGCCCCCGCCAGCGCCGCCGCCGGCAAGGCGTCGTTGCGCGCGGTGGCGGCGCTGAACAGCAGGATGTCGGTCCCAGCGAACAGGATCGCCGCGTAGATCGAGGTGCGGTCGCTTACCCCGCCGGCCCGCGCGGCGCGCCCGACCATCAATACCGCGGTGGCGCCGAGCAATGCGTTGACCAGCCGCAATCCCTGCCAGGCGAACGCGCCGAACCCGACCGCGAACGGCGCCAGCAGCATCGGCTGGAGCGGCGCCTGGAAATAGGCGAAATCGCGCCACGGCAAGGCATGCCGCGCCAGGATCGCCGCGGCGACATATTGGCTCTCGTCATGGTTGACCGGCCGCAGCATCGCCAGCGCCACCAGCAGCAATACCAGCCCGATGACGATCCCGGTCCGCGACCCCGACTGGCCGCCGCGCATCATTCTCAGCAACATGGCATCGTCCGTACCGGACCTGTCACGAACGCGCCACATCTCGCGCGCAATCGGCGCGAAAGGTACTGTATAGGCACCGTACAGGTGCCGTCGGGGAGACAGATATGCTGCGTATAGACCGCCGTTCGCTGCTGGTGACGGGTACGCTGGGCCTCGGCGCCTTCGCCGTCCCCGGCTTCGCCCAGGACAAGAGCGTCGCCGCGCTCAAGGGCTTTACCCATTCGGTCGCGAGCGGCGAGCCGGCGAGCGATTCGATGCTGTTGTGGACGCGCTTCGTCCCCGCCGACGGCAAGCCCGTCCATGTCATCGCCGAAGTCTCGACCAGCGCCGATTTCGCGACCATCGTGACCAAGGGCATGGCGATCACCGGCCCGTGGCGCGACTGGACGACCAAGATCACGGTCAGCGGGCTCAAGCCCGGCACGGCGTATTTCTACCGCTTCATCGGCCCCGACGGCAGCGCTTCGCCGGTTGGGCGGACCAAGACGTTGCCCGAAGGACCGCAGGCCAGATCGTTCAAGGCGGCGATCTTCTCCTGCTCGAACATGCCGTTCGGCTGGTTCAACGCTTATGCCCATGCCGCGGCGCGCGACGATCTCGACCTCGCCATCCACCTCGGCGACTATTTCTACGAGTATAAGACCGGCGGCTATCCGCCGATCAAGGACCAGGTCCGCCCGACCGCGCCCGACAACGAGCTGATCCAGATCGCCGACTACCGCATCCGCTATGCGAGCTATCGCGCCGACCCCGATCTCCAGGCGCTCCACGCGCGAGTGCCGTGGATCGTGCAATGGGACGATCACGAGAGCGCCAATGACAGTTGGGAAGGCGGCGCCGAGAATCACGATGCCGGCGAAGGCGATTGGGGCACGCGCCGCAACGCCGCGCTCCAGGCCTATCGCGAATGGATGCCGGTCAGCGACGAGCCATGGAAGACCTATGAGATCGGCACTCTCGCCACCCTGTTCCGCACCGAGACCCGCGACCTTGCGCGCACCGAACAGCCCGACATCGCGCCTTTGTTCAAGGAAGCGGACCCGGTCGCCGCGCTGAAGGCGTTCCGCGACGGCGCCTGGATGGACCCGGCCGCGACGATGATGGGGACGCAGCAGGCCAATTGGCTGTTCCACGCCTTGAAGGCGTCGGTGAAGGCCGGGCAGAAATGGCAGATCGTCGGGTTCGGCACGATCATGGGCCAGACCGTGATGCCCGACGCCGCTTTGGGCTGGCTCGACCCGGCCGCCAGCCAGCGATCGAAAAACTATATCCTCGCCGGCATCCAGGCGGCGAAGCTCGGCCTGCCGTTCAATTACGACAATTGGGGCGGCTATCCGGCCGAGCGCGCGCGCTTCCTCAAGGCGGCGCAGGCGGCGGCGGCGAACCTCGTCGTCATCTCGGGCGACAGCCACAATGGCTGGGCCTACGACCTTGGCCAGGACGGCAAGCCCGCCGGGGTCGAGTTCGCCGGGCACAGCGTGACCTCGAACGGCTATGAAGGATCGGTCAGAACCGACCCCAAGGTGGTCGCGGTGGGCCTGGTCGCGGCCAATCCCGAACTCAAATGGTGCGACACCAGCCGCCGCGGCTACATGGCGCTGACGATCACCCCGACCAAGGTGTCGAACGACTGGCTGTTCGTCGATTCGGTCAAGGCGCGGTCGAGCAATGCGGTGGTGGGGCATAGCGCGACGGTGACGCGCGGACGGAATGTGATGGCCTGAAAATCCCTCTCCCATTGGGAGAGGGAGGGAGCGCCGCAGGCGCGGAAGGGTGAGGGTAGCGAGGAGCCACTCGCGTCGACCCTCACCCTTCCCACTCGGCTGCGCCTCGCGGGCCCCGTGGCGGGTCGACCATGCCCCCCGCATGGTCTGGACAGCGCGGGGCGCTGTCCACCCGCCGCGCCTCTCCCATTGGGAGAGGGAGTTTACGCCCTCACCGCGGTCACGAAATAATCGAGGCTGGTGTCGCTGCCGACATGGAAGCCCTTGCCCGGCGAGAAGCCCAGCCCCGCGACATCGATCACCTTCAGCCCCGCACCCTCGACCACCGCGGTCAATTCGTCCGGCGTCAGGAACTTGTGCCAGTCGTGCGTCCCCTTGGGGATCATCCCGCTGCCCTCGCCGACGGTGATCATCGCGAGGTGCGACAAGGCCGTACGATTGGGCGTCGACAGGATCATCAGCCCGCCCGGCGCCAGCGCGCGCGCCAGCCCGGCGACGAACCCCGCCGGATCGGTGACATGCTCGATCACTTCCATCGACGTGACCAGATCGAACGTCTCCACACCCAAATTCTCGACGCTCCCGGCGCGATAGTCGATCGCCAGCCCCGATTGCGCGGCATGCGCCTGCGCCACGCCGATATTCTCCGCCGCCGCGTCGATCCCGGTCACCGCCGCGCCCAGCCGCGCCAGCGGCTCGCACAGCAGGCCGGCACCGCATCCGACATCGAGCGCGCTCTTGCCCGCCAGCGGCGTGAAGCTCGCGCCATCGCCATGCCAATGCGCGTCGACCTGGCGGCGGATATAGTGGAGGCGCGGCGGGTTGAGCTTGTGGAGCATCGCCGACGAGCCCTTCGGGTCCCACCAGTCCTTCGCCAGCTTGCCGAAATGCTCGGCTTCGCGCGGATCGATCGTCGTCGTCGCCATGGCCGCGCTCTAGCGGGGCTTGCCGGTTTCGCCAATGTGTATTACCACGATAATACACAAAAGAGGGCGAGATGAAGCGGGCGATCTGGGCAATGATGCTGGCAATGGCGGGCGGGATCGCCGTCGCCGCCTTTGTCCCGCCGGCGCCATCGGCTACCGCGCAACCCAGCGCGAGCGTGACAAAGTAGTTACGGACGTTACGGTTGCGCTCTGCCGGGCGCCTTCCTATCAGGCCCGCCTTTCCACCCTGGGGACTCGACGCTTTTCCATGGCGCGTATCGTGATGAAGTTCGGCGGCACCTCGATGGCCGGAATCGAGCGCATCCGTAATGTCGCCAATCGCGTCAAGCGCGAGGTCGACGCCGGCAACCAGGTCGCCGTGGTCGTTTCCGCCATGGCCGGCGAGACCGACCGGCTGGTCAATTTCTGCCGCGAGGCGTCGTCGCTCTACGACCCGCGCGAATATGACGTTGTCGTCTCGGCCGGCGAGCAGATCACCAGCGGATTGCTGGCGATCGCGCTCCAGGCGATCGGCGTGCCGGCGCGCAGCTGGCTCGGCTGGCAGCTCCCGATCCATACCAGCGACGCGCATGCCTCGGCGCGGATCGAGGATATCGATACCCGGGCGCTCGACGCAGCGCTTTCCTCGGGCCAGGTCGCGGTGATCCCGGGATTCCAGGGCGTTGCCGAGGGCAGCCGCGTCTCGACGCTGGGCCGCGGCGGATCGGATACCTCGGCGGTCGCGGTGGCGGCGGCGATGAAGGCCGAACGCTGCGACATCTACACCGATGTCGACGGCGTCTACACCACCGACCCGCGGATCGTGCCGAGGGCGCGCAAGCTGCGCAAGGTCACCTATGAGGAAATGCTCGAGCTCGCGAGCGTCGGGGCGAAAGTGCTCCAGACGCGCTCGGTCGGGCTTGCGATGAAGGAAAATGTCCGCGTCCAGGTATTGTCGTCCTTCGTCAGCGACGACGCACCGATGGCGGACACATTGCCCGGGACGATGATCGTGGGCGAAGAGGAGATTGACGACATGGAGCGCCAGCTGATCACCGGCATCGCGCACGACAAGAACGAAGCGAAGATCACGCTGACCAATGTCTCGGACACGCCGGGATCGGTCGCCGCGATCTTCGCGCCGTTGGCCAGGGCCAATATCAATGTCGACATGATCATCCAGAATATCGCGCACCAGTCGCCGGGGCATGCCGGGTCGACCGACGTCACCTTCACCGTTCCCGCGGTCGATCTCGCGCGGTCGATCCAGGCGCTGAACGAGGCCAAGGAATCGATCGGCTTCGAAGAGCTGGTCCACGACACCCGCGTCGCCAAGATCTCGGTGGTCGGGGTCGGCATGAAGAGCCATGCCGGCGTCGCGTCGAAGATGTTCACCACGCTCGGCGAGCGCGGGATCAACATTCAGGCGATCTCGACTTCGGAGATCAAGGTCAGCGTGCTGATCCATGAGGACGAGACCGAGCTGGCGGTGCGCGTGCTGCATACCGCTTACGGCCTCGACGCCGAGGAAGCCGCCTGACCGCGACGCGCCCGCGCGCCGTGCTGGCGCCGCTCTTCGCCATCCAGTTCCTGAGCTGGGGCGCGATGTTCTGCCTCTGGGTCTATGCCCTGCCGGTGATCGGACGGATCGCCGGCGATACCCAGCATGCGCTGCTGATCGTCAGCGGCTGTTTCGCGCTCTATGCCCTGCTCGCGACGCTGTTCGCGTTTGCCCTGCCGCGACTGATCGCCCGGTTTGGCGCGGGGCGGGTTCATGGCAGTGGCCTGTTGATCGGGGCGGCCGGTCTGGCCGTGTTGGGCATCACCCAGGCGCCGCTGCTGCTCGTGCCCGCCTTCGTCGCGATCGCCATGGCGTGGAGCTGCATGGCCAATATCCCGTACGCGCTGGCCGGGGCCGCGGCGCCCCAGGGTCGCGGCGCGCATACCCTGCGATTGTTCGGCTTTTCGACCGTCGCGCCGCAGATCGTCGTGTCGCTGTGCCTGGCGATCGGCGCGAGCTGGCTGTTCGGCGATCTGATCGGCCGGGTGATGCTCTTGGGCAGCGCGATGATGGCGGCAGGCGGCGTGCTGGCGCTCGTCTTTGCCCGGCGGCTCGACGTGCCGATCGCGGATTGGTGAGGCGGGACTTGCCGGACGGGCATGGCGAAGGCTAGGCCGACACGATGACTGCCACTTCCATCGGCGCCGAGCGCCTTGCCCGCCGCATGCAGCGCGGCGTCGACTTCCTGGGCTGCGACGTCGCGATCCTGTGCGGCGCGATGTCGTGGGTCAGCGAGCGCAACCTCGTTTCCGCCATGTCCAATGCCGGCGGGTTCGGCCTGATCGCATGCGGCGCGATGACGCCCGAGCTGCTCGATGCCGAGATTGCCGGGACCAAGACGCTCACGAACAAGCCGTTCGGCGTGAATCTGATCACGATGCACCCGATGCTGTTCGACCTGATCGAGGTCTGCAAGAAGCACGAGGTCGGCCATGTCGTGCTGGCGGGCGGCCTGCCGCCGGCCGGATCGCTCGATGCGATCAAGGCCAATGGCGCCAAATTGATCTGCTTCGCCCCCGCGCTGGCGCTGGCCAAGAAACTGATCCGCTCGGGCGTCGATGCGCTCGTCGTCGAGGGGATGGAGGCCGGCGGCCATATCGGCCCGGTCTCGACCAGCGTGCTCGCGCAGGAAATCCTGCCCGAAGTCGCCGAGCAGGTCCCCGTTTTCGTCGCCGGCGGCATCGGCCGTGGCGAGGCGATCGCCGGCTATCTCGACATGGGCGCCGCCGGGGTCCAGCTCGGCACGCGCTTCGCCGCGGCGACCGAATCGATCGCGCATCCCAATTTCAAGAAGGCGTTCTTCCGCGCCAATGCCCGCGATGCGATCGCCAGCGTCCAGATCGACCCGCGCCTGCCGGTCATCCCGGTCCGCGCGCTCAAGAATGCCGGGACCGAACTGTTCACCGCCAAGCAGGTCGAGGTCGCCCAGGCGCTCAACGACGGCGCGGTCGAGATGGCCGAGGCGCAGCTCCAGATCGAACATTATTGGGCCGGCGCCTTGCGGCGCGCGGTGATCGACGGCGACATCGAGCATGGCAGCCTGATGGCGGGCCAGTCGGTCGGGATGGTGACGAAGGAAGAACCCGTCGCCGAGATCATCGCCCAGTTGATGGCCGAAGCCGCGCACGCGCTGGAGAAACGGGCGGCGTGAGCCGGACGCCCTGTCGTCGCTAACTTCGCGGCCACTACGCGCGAGACGCGGCGACCCGCTTGGGGTCGCTAACGTCATAACCCTACGCGTGAGCGTTTTCGGATGGGGCGGAGGAGTCGCTCGTGGCATGCCATGAACGCTGCCGGCAAACCTCCGGCATTTGTATCGAACCAGTACTTCTTCTTCGTCATCCGGCCAGGCAGCGCGACAGGTCGGTCGCCTCGGCCGAGACCTTGTAGCCCTGATCATTGACGTGGAGATGATCGCCGCTGTCGTAACGCGGCAGCAGGCGCGACGGATGGTCGGGATCGCGCAGCACGCGATCGAGATCGGCCAGCCCGTCGAAGGCGCCGGCCGAGCGCATCCAGCGATTGACCTGTTCGCGCACCCGGTCCTTCGCCGGCGTGTAATAGCCCGGCGTCTCGTCGCCTTCGAACGGCGTGATCGTGGTGCCCACGACGCGCATCCCGCGCCGGTGCGCCGCCAGGACCAGCGCGCGATAGCCGGCGATCAGCTCGCGCGCGGCCACCGGCCGGCTGCCCGCCGGGTAGATGCCGCCAAAGCCGATATCGTTGAGGCCGAGGCGGACGACCAGGCACGACCCGCGCGCCGCGGCCGGCACCTCGCGGTCGAACCGGCGCAAGGCGGCCTCTCCCAGGCTGGTGAAATAGGGGGCGACCCCGGGGCTATCGCGCAGCATGCGGTTGCCGATCAGCCCGAGGTTGAGCACCGCCACGGGCCGCCCGCGGTCCCCGCCGGAATAGTGCGCGGCGAGATAGTCGGTCCAGCGGTGGTCGCTCTCCTCGGTCGAGCCGTCGCCATCGACTCCCGAATCGCCGAGCACGTACACTGCCCGCGCCGGGTCCCCCGTGACCTCGACCGCCGCCAGGAAGGGACGGTCGGAGATCGAGCGGTCGGGCGTGATCGGGAAATCGGCCACGCGATTGCCGCGGGCGACGAGGCCGGTCTGCAGGGCCAGCACGTGTGTCGTCGACACCGGGGTCCGCTCGGGGAAATAGATCGATACCGCCAGCCGCGTTCCGGAAGGTACGGACAAATCGATCGGATCGCTGGTCGCCGTCCGGCCCGGCGCGATTGTTGTGGCACCCTGCCCGCCGAACGTGACCCTGCGGTCGGTGGCGGGAGCGATGCGCAGATCGTCACCCGCGCGGGCGATGCGCAGCGCGCCGATCCGCAGCGGCGTCTTGCCGAACCGGTTCGACAGGACCAGGCGGACGCGCTCGCCGCCGACGCTGGTCCGCACGAACAGCCGCACCGTCTCGTCCTCGAATCGCTCGGGCTTGCGGGGAAAGGGCGGCTGCATCGCGGCGGTCCAGGTCGGAACCCAGGCCGGCGCCACGCGGGCCGCCATCGCCATGGCCGCCCCGGCGAACGCAACGATGATCGCCGCCGACAGGATTCCGTACCGACGCAATCCTCGGTGCTTTGCGCTGTCCTGCCCCGGCATGACGTTTCCCCGTGATTGTGGCTATGGCGGTGGTGGTTGATCCTGGCGTGCGGCCAGGGGATATTTCCAGCCAAATCGACCGCAGTTCACCGCATCGGGCATCATCGGGAGGGCGCCGCACCGTCCACCCCTCAACGCCGGGCGCCGCGCATCCAGCGCCACACTTCCTGCGCGCATTGCCAGACCCATACCGCCGCCGCCGCGACGATCCCGATCCGGATCGACAGCTCGACGCTGTCCTGCAGGCCACGCGCCTGGTCGGGCGAGGTGCCGACCGGGATCACGTCGATCCAATGCCCGGCGCGATAGAGCAGCACCGCCAGGATCACCGCGCCGACCGTCGTCGCGATCGCGAAGGCGCCGCGCAGCCAGCGCCAGTTCGGCCGCAGCCACTGCACGACATTGTGCGCCAGCCGTCCCACCATCAGCGCCAGGATCGGCCAGTAGAGCGCCATCCAGATCGGTGCCGGCTCGACGCGGAACGCGCTGCTGGTGGTGGTCGGGAACGGCCAGGGGACCACGCCCACCCACCACAACAGGATGAACACGCCCAGGGCGATCTCGACGATCGATTCCCAGCGCCCCGGTTCCTTCCCGAGGTCTATCTCGGGCAGCTCGCCGGGCTTCCAGGTCTGGAAGTACTTGTCCATCCCGCCATAGCGCTCGACCAGCGCGAAGATGATCGTGGTGGTGCCGACCACCACCGCCGCCGCCCACCAGAGCGAGCCCATGAACTGGACGATCATTTGCCCCGGATTGCCCGGATGGATCGCCGCCTTGACCAGGGTCGAAATGACCATGCCGATCGCGGCCAGCCCGCCGAACAGGCGCAGCGAATAGAGGTAGAAGGGATAGAGTTCGGGTCCGATCAGATATTGATGCGTGCGGTAGCGCGCCGCGACCACGAGCGGGTGGCCGTTGCGCTGGAGCAGGGCATCCCAGTCGACGCTGCCGCCGCGTGCTTCCTCGGCATCGGCGCGTTCGAGCAATTCCTCGCGCAGTTCGGCGACGATGTCGTCGGCCTGTTTGACGGGCAGGTTGCGGCGCACGGCCGCCAGATAGCGTTCGAGCAGATCCATCTTACTGGTCCTTTTCGGTGATGCGCAGGATCGAGTCGGAAATCGCGTTCCACTCGGCGAGCAGCTGCGCCAGCGTCTCGGTGCCGTCGGGCGACAGGCGGTAGAATCGCTTGGTGCGCTTCGTTTCCTCGCGCCATTCGGAAATCAGCAGCCCCTGCGCCTCGAGGCGCCGGAGCAAGGGGTAGAGTGCGCCCTCATCGATCGCGAGGCCCGCATCCTCGAGCGTCTGGCGCAAGGTATAGCCGTAGCGTTCCTCGCGCAGCGCCCCGAGCACCGCCAGCACCAGCGACCCGCGCCGGAGCTCGACGCGGAGCTTTTCGTAAATGTCTTCATCAACCGGCATAACCTGTGCCTCACATAGTGTGTGACATACACTGTATGATACACAGTAATTGAAGAGTCAAGCCGGGCGATGGATGAGGGGTGATGACCACCGAGAAAGCCGGCCTCCCGATCCTGTCCTTCGCCGATCTGGCGGCGTGGGAGGCGTGGCTCACCACGCAACCGCGCGAGTCGAAAGGGATGTGGCTCAAGCTCGCCAAGGCGGGGAACGGCGAGTCGTCGCTGACTAAGGCGCAGGCGATCGACGGCGCGCTGTGTCACGGCTGGATCGACGGACAACTTGGCAGTTTCGACGATGGCTGGTTCCTGACTCGCTTCACCCCGCGCAAGCCGACATCGAAATGGTCGGAGAACAATCGCAAGCGCGCCGATGAGCTGTGCGGCGAGGGCCGCGTTACCGCCGCCGGGCTGGCCGAGATCGACGCCGCCAGGGCCGATGGCCGCTGGGATGCCGCCTACGCGCCCGCCTCGACCGCTGCCGAACCCGACGACCTCAGGGCCGCGCTCGATGCCGAGCCGGCGGCGCGCGCCTTCTTCGACACGCTGACCGGCGCCAATCGCTACGCCATCCTCTATCGCGTCCAGACCGCGAAGAAGCCCGAGACGCGGGCGGCGCGGATCGAGAAGTTCGTCGGCATGTGCGCGAGGCGCGAAACTATTCACGGATAAAGCTAGACCCGGACAGAACGCGATCCTAGCCTCCGCCCGCCGGCGTCAGATCGGCCGGGCCGCGACCTTTCGTGTTTTTCATGGAGATCGGGATGAAGCTGATGGGTGTGGCCGGCGCGATTGCGTGCCTGGCGCTTTCTTCGTGCGGCGGGGGCGGCGGCAATGCGACGACGGGTACCGGCAGTGGTGCAACCGGCGCCTCGACCGCCAGCGCGACCGCCGATGCCACCGGGGCGTGGAACGAGACGGACGCGTGCAAGACGCTCGACCAGGCGGTTGTCGCGAGCGCCGCAGGCGAGGCGGTGAGCAAGGCCGCAACGACTAAGTCGATCCCCGCCACCGACAGCACCGCCGCGCTCTCGCAATGCGATTATACCCTGGCCGACGGACGGACGGTGATGTTCTCGACCAAGGTGGCGATGACCACCGACATGGGCGCCGACGCCGCATCCTATGCCGATCACGCCAAGGCGGCCGGGCTGCAGCCGCCCGCTCCGGTACCTGGCGTGGGCAAGGCCGCTTTCTGGGGCGATGCTACCGAATTGCCGCACCTCGACTTCTTCGTCGGTGCGCACCAGTTCGGCTTCTTCATGTTCAAGGGAAAAATGGCCAGCGCCGGGCTCGAAAAGGTCGATCCGGCCTGGGCGAAGGACCTGGCGATCAAGCTGGCGCACAAGGTCGGCGCCTGACCAGGACGAAGCCCGAGACGCCCGCGAAGGGCGAAACACTGTCGTGAAAAAGGTTCCGCGAGAATCGTCGTAAACGCGGAATTGACGCCCTTTCTCAAGCAGCTGTTGGCCGGATCGGGGTGAACCTGACCCTTGCGTCACATGGGGGTGGCGCAAGGGGGGTTGTATCATGCGTATCATCGGGATTGTTCTGCCCGTCGCGGCCATGCTCACGGGTGCACCGGCCGCGGCCCAGTCGTTCCAACCGGCGGTCGTGTCGACCAAATTACCGCCGCTCGAGGCATTGTGGCATCTGCGCGTGGCGCTCAACGTCGCCGCGCTCGGATGCCGCGATGCCGACGAAGCCAATACCGTCGCTTCGTACAATGCGCTGATCCGCGGCCGGAGCGGCGTGCTCGCCGCGGCAAACGACGCGGTCAGCGCGCATTACAAGGCCGACTATGGCAGCGCCTGGGAAAATGCCCGCGAACGCGACATGACCAGGCTGTACAACTATTTCGCCCAGCCGGCCGCCCAGGCCGAATTCTGCGCGGTCGCCAAGGACACGCTGGCGCAGGTCGGCAACGTCGAGGCGCAGGACCTGCCGGGCTTTGCCCTGGCGTTGCTGCCGCAGCTCGAGGAGCCGTTCTGGCCGCAGGCATCGGCGAACGACTATGCCGCCGCGCCCGCGACCAGTAGCGGACCGACCGTCGCAATCACCGCGATCGTGCCGGTTGCGCCGGGCTTTACCGGCCACTGACCGCGGTATCGCCAACCGCATCTTAACCATCGCCGCCGCATGAAGGCGCTTGCCGGGGGCGGCGATGGAGATGCGTATGGCGCGTGTACGCGGCCTGGTTTTCCTGATCCTGCTCGCCGGGTGCGCTCATCGCGCGCCGGCGCCCGTGGCGGTCGCGCCGGCGCCACCGCCGCCACTACCCGTCGTTACCGCGGTCCCGATGCCCGCCGGCGCCTCGCCCGGCATGACGATCCCGGCGATGCTGACCGACGGCAGCTACCCGACGCCGAGCCGCGGGCTCAGTCCGGCCGGCACGATCTGGCACTTGAGGGTCGCGCTCAACGTAGCGGCGCTCGCTTGCCGCGGCGCAACCGGCGATGCGATCACCAATCGCTACAATGCCGTCCTGACCAGCCACCGCGCGCCCTTCGCGAAGGCGCAGGCGGCGGTCGCGAAGGAATTCCCCGCCGGCTATGACGATGCGATGACCCGGCTGTACAATTGGTACGCGCTGGCGCCGGCCCGCGACGGCTTCTGCGCGGCGGCCGATCGCGTGCTTGCCGCCTTGCCGGCCATCCAGGGCGACGCGCTGGCGGGCTATGCGGCGGCCGCGCTTGCCGAGCTCGACCGCCCGTTCACCGATTTCTACCGTGCTTACGATGCGTGGCGATATCAGCGCGCTGCCGCCAGCGCCGCCTCCGCTCCGGTCGCGCCCGTGCCCGCGCCGCGCGTCCCCTGGCTCAAGGTCGATCCGGCGATCTTCCGCCTGCCCTGAGCGCAGGACATGGCGCCGCCGCGACAACCCTGCTAGCGGAATGATATGGCCGTCACCGCTGCCGCTTCCGCTCGCGAAATTCTCGTCAATCTCCACGAGGTGATGGCGGCGCGATCGAGCGCGCAGGCAAAGCTCGACGCGGTCGTCCGCATCATCGGCGAAGCGCTCGATAGCGAGGTCTGCTCGATCTACCTGCTGCGCGAGGGGCTGCTCGAACTCTATGCCACCAGGGGCCTCGACCAGGCCGCGGTCCATGTCACCAAGCTGGGGCTGGGCGAAGGCCTGGTCGGTACGATCGCGCAGAATGTCGAGACGCTGAACCTCGACGAAGCCGCCGCGCATCCCGATTTCGCCTATCGCCCCGAAACCGGCGAGGACGAATTCCACAGCTTTGCCGGCGTACCGATCATTCGCCGCGAGCGCGCGGTCGGGGTGCTCGCGGTCCAGCATGTCGAACCGCGCAAGTACGACGATGTCGAGATCGAGGCGCTGCAGACCGTCGCGATGGTGCTGAGCGAGCTGATTTCCAATGCCGGGCTGGTCGACCAGCGCGGCGACGCCAATTCGCGCCCGCAATCGACCGCGGCGGTGCGGCTCGAAGGGCTCAAGCTGGTCGAGGGCATGGCGATCGGCCACGCCGTCTATCACCAGCCGCGCATCACCATCGAGCATACGGTTGCCGAGGATGTCGAGGCCGAGCGCCACCGCGTCTATGCCGCGTTCGACAAGATGCGCGAGCAGATCGACCGCATGGCGGCGCAGGCCGAATTCGGGGTCGGCGGCGAGCATGAGGAGGTCCTCGAGACCTACAAGATGTTCGCCTATGACGAAGGCTGGTCGCGGCGGATCAACGAGGCGATCGATTCGGGGCTGACCGCCGAAGCGGCGATCGAGCGCGTCCAGCAGCGCACCCGGATGCGGATGCGCCAGATCAGCGATCCGTTGCTCCAGGACCGGATGCACGATCTGGAGGATCTCTCCAACCGGCTGCTCCGCACCGTCTCGGGCCAGATGGGCACCGCCGCGCAGCTTGGCCTGAGGCAGGATACGATCCTGATCGCGCGCAATCTCGGCCCCGCCGAATTGCTCGAATATGACCGCCGCCGGCTGAAGGGCGTGGTGCTCGAGGAAGGATCGCTGACCGCGCACGTCACGATCGTCGCGCGCGCGATGGGCGTGCCCGTGCTCGGCCGTGTCCGCTCGATCCGCCAGTCTATCGGCGAAGGCGATCTGCTGCTGCTCGACGTCACCGAGCAGGGCAATGTCCTGGTCCGCCCCTCGGCGGCGATGGAAGAGGCGTTCGACGCCAAGCTGCTGCTGCGCCAGAAGCGTCGCGCGGTGTTCGCCGCGCTGAAGGCCGAGGCGCCCGAGACGACCGACGGCTCGCGGCTGACCTTGCTGGTCAATGCCGGACTGCGCGACGATGTCGCCGCGCTCGACGTGACCGGGGCCGACGGCATCGGCCTGTTCCGCACCGAATTCCAGTTCCTCGTCTCGGCCACCTTGCCGCAGCGCGAGCGCCAGCTCAGGCTCTATCGCGACGTGCTCGATGCCGCGGGCGACAAGCCGGTGGTGTTCCGCACGGTCGATATCGGCGGCGACAAGGCGCTGCCCTATCTCAACCATCACGACGAGAATGAAGAGAATCCGGCGATGGGCTGGCGCGCGCTCCGGCTCGCGCTCGAACGCGGCGGACTGATGAAGGCGCAG
>OUNM010561882.1_pt1 | contig 24030 bp, 12 predicted proteins | sample 1769961 | NCBI WGS metagenome assembly OUNM01 (sample SAMEA3914820, study PRJEB12502) | metagenome | biome: forest; material: soil | place: USA | collected 2012-03-12 | depth 0.3 m | reverse complement strand
TCGTCCAGGTCGAGCCACGCGAAATCGGGGGCGGCGCGCTCGATCCCGGTTGTCAGCACGGTACGCATGGCAAGCCCGGTGCGGCCGCTGGCGACCACCCGGGCCAGCGTCTGCCGACGCTCCCGCAGATCGGGCAGCAATGCATCGAGCGCCGCGCCGGGATCGTCTTCCGCCAGCAGATGGAGGTCCAGCGTGCGCCAGGCAAAGCTGCCGGTGGGAACCGGCGTCACGGCCGGTATCGCGCCGCCCCCTGCGATATCGACCAGCAGCGCGGTGCCGGATCGATCATGCTTGAACCGGTCCTGTTCGGGAGAGCCGCTATAGTGGGTGCGGGGATCAACCTCGATCGCGCCATGCCAGTCGCCCAGCGCAAGATAGTTCAGTCCGGCGCGGCGTGCACGATCGGGGGCGATCACTTCGGCGCTGACGGCATCTTCGGAAAAGCTCTGGATCGCGCCATGGGCAAGCCCGATGCGGATCGCGCCATCAGGGGTGGCAGCGCTGTCCATCCATTCGCTGAGATCGCGGCCGGGCCGCCTTGTCGTGCAGGGAGCCGGTAGAAGAACCGCACCCTCGGCCAGGGCGATCGGCTCCGCCAGTGTCGCCAGCACGACATTGTCCGGCGCCTCGCGGGCCAGTAGCGTCCATAATTCGGTCGCCTGCAAGGAATCGTGATTGCCCGGCAGGATCACCCAGCGGATCGGCGCGTGATGTGCCATCTCTGTCAGCGCCTGTCGCCTGACATCGGCGGCCGGCGTTTCGGTATCGAATGTATCGCCCGCCAGCAGGATGGTGCCCGCGCCGTTCAGGCGCGCCTGTTCGGCCAGCTTGCCGAGTGCCGCATGGCGGGCCTCACGCAGGCGCCCGGGCAGATCGCCGGAGAAGTTTCCGAAGCGCTTGCCGAGGTGCAGGTCACTGGAATGAAGGAAACGCGCCATGCTCATTCCACCTCGGGCATGGCGGGAGTGATCGTTGCGGCCGCGCCGTCTCCACGCCCGCGCGCAATCGCTTCATCGAGCCGGGTGCGCGATCCCGCTGCCAGTCGCTCGACCCCCAGCATCCGCGCCAGTTCGCGCGCAGGATCCGGTTCCTCAAGCAGGTCCGGATTGTCGCGGACGACCGCCGCCAGCTCTGCCAGCGGAATATCCGGGATCGCCCGGCGCGCTTCATCGCCATGGGGAGGGCGATAGGGATAGAAATCGATGATGGCGCCTGCCTTCCAGATGAACTCGCCACTCGATTCCTGCGTCCGGTCATAGTCGCGCAGGTGCATGTCGATCCGCTCGCGGATCTTGCCACCGGTACGCAGCCAGCCATGCGCGCGGGCGACGCGCTGGCATAATATGTCGGTGCGCAGCGGGCTCTCGGTCTCGATCACAGCGGCGACCATCGCCCGCAGCGTATCGCGATAGGCGAAGTCGAAAAACTGGTCCGGATCGGCCGCCAGCCCGGTCAGGTCGGTAATGCGATACCGGCCGCCCGGATCGTCCGAAACGACCGGGACCGGAGCAGGGATCGGCGCCGCGTCGGTGATCCTGACCGGCATGACCGGAGCAGAAACCTCTGCGGACACCAGCTCGATCTCGATCGGCGTGGGTGCGGGCGCCACCTCCTCGGTACGCGCTGCCGCCTCATCGTCGCGAATGCCTTCGATCCCCTCGACTTCATGTCCCATATCCCAGTGGGCTGTGACGCTGCTGTCCGGTTCTGCCGCGCGGCTTGCTTCCAGCAGCGCCTCCAGCGCCAGGTGCAGACGCTCCGCGCAACCGGCGGCATCATACCACCAGTCGGTCGACCAGACGCGCAGCATGTTCCAGCCGAGCCCGGTCAGCACCTGCTCGCGCACCTTGTCGCGATCACGGGCGGTCGCCGCGCTATGATAGGACGCGCCGTCGCATTCGATACCGGCGAGATAGGCCCCCGGCAGATCCGGATGCCGGACACCCAGATCGATACGAAAGCCCGAGATGCCGACCTGCGGCACGATCTGCCACCCACGCTGCTCAAGCTGTGCGGCCACCGCCTCCTCAAAGGGAGACTCGAAGCCGCCGACGGAACCGCTTGTCTGGGCCGGCAGTGCGATCGCGCCACGCTCCGCATAGTCGAGGAAGGTCTTGAGATGGTGTACCGCCAGTGCCTTGGTCCGCGTCGGATCGATCTGGTCGGCGGTGAAGCCCGAGAATAGGATCAGTTCCTGCCGCGCGCGCGTGACCGCGACGTTCAGCCGCCGCTCGCCGCCGTCGCGGTTGAGCGCGCCGAAGTCCATCGTCAGCTTGCCCGCCGTATCCTTCCAGAAGGTGATCGAGAACAGGATGACATCGCGCTCGTCACCCTGCACATTCTCCAGATTCTTGACGATGGTCGCCTCGACCCGCTCATCGGCAAAGAACCATTCGAGCGCGGGCTCGTCGCGCCGGGCAACGTCCAGCAGATCGAGGATCAGCGACTGCTGCTGCGCGTTGAAAGTGATGATGCCCAAGGTCGGCCGGCTCTTTTCGGGAAGGTCCAGCCACCCGCGCATCCGGGCGACCGCTTCGTCGGCGACAGCCTGCGCCTCGATCCGGTTGGTCCGGCTCTTGCCGCGATCATAGACGCCGTTCGGCACCTTGCGCAGACGCACCGCGCGGTCGTCGACCTGCGGCGAGGGGAAGGTGACGAGCCGGTTCTGGTAATAATGATTGTTGGAGAAGGCGATCAGCGACTCGCTGCGGCTGCGGTAGTGCCAGCGCAGGTCGCGCACCGGGATACCAGACGCCTTCGCCTCGTCGAGGATGCTCTCCATGTCCCGCTCATGGTCGGCGACATCCTCGTCATCGTCGTTGCTGCCGAAGAAATTGGTCGGCGGCAGCTGCTTGGGATCGCCGACGATGATCGTCTGGCGCCCGCGCGCAATCGCGCCGACCGCATCCCATGTCGTGATCTGCGAGGCTTCGTCGAAGATCACGACGTCGAACAGGGCCTGATTGGGCGGCAGATATTGCGCGATCGACAGGGGCGACATGAGCATGCAGGGGGCAAGCTTCGGAAAAGTCTCCGGCATCTTGCCGATCATGTCTCGGATCGACTGGCTCGGGCGCTGCAGCTCCATCTGATAGCGTAGCAGGCCCAGTTCGGAGTTGCGCGGCACGCTCTGCACCGCAGGCAGGTTGTGCGCCAGCGCGCCGATCACGCGGCCCGTGGCATGGGCGCGGACCAGATCGTCGATCTCCCGGAATTCGGCGATCGCATTCTCATGGCTGAAACGGCGGAAATCGCGCAGTGCAGGATCGCTGTCCAGCACCATGGGCAGCCACCAGCGGGCATAGCCCAGCCGGAATGCCTTGCGCGCTCCTTCGGCGGGAACGATCCCGGCTTCGATCTGATCGACCAGCGCGCCAAGTCCGGAGGCGATCGCCCGGTTGCGAACGCGACACCATGCCGTCCAGTCGCGCAGCAGGTGACGCGCGTCCACAAGCGCCGTCAGCGATGCCGACAGGGTGGTCAGCCCGTCCGGTGCGGCTTCGAGCGTGACATCGCGTCCCGCCGCCTTGGCGAAGCGGCTCCGGGCATCATCGAAACCCTGTCGCGCCGCCAGCAGCTTGGCGCCCGCCTGCCAGAGGCGATCGGCCGGATTACGCTCCTGCAATGCTACCGCGATCCGCCGGGAGCCGGTCTCCACCTCACCGGCGTCGCAACCCTCGAAATGAAGTGCCGCGCGTAGCCTTTCCGCATGGGCGAGGATGTTGGATATGGCGGGCAGATCGGTATCGAGGCCGGCAAACGGAAGCGGCCGACTGGCCAATGGGCTCTGGTCGATTGCCGCCAGATGCTCCTTCATCCTGCGAAGCTGCGGCAAATCCCTTTCGGGATCGGTCGCGCCACCACTGGCATAGGTCTGGAGCAGGCGCGACACCTTGCGCTTGCCGAGCGCAGAAAGCGGCCAGAGGGACGCGCTCGCCTCGCGCCACTGGCCATCGAGCGTCTCGATTTCGACGGCCCTGACACTGTCCAGCGGAAAGGCGGCGGCGAGCAGGCTTTCGGCGTCCCGATATTTGCCGATCGCGACGGTCAACGCGGCCAGATCGGCAGCCGATTGAGAGAAGTCGGGATGGAACGCGATCGAGATGTCGCGGTCGCGCCCTGCCTCGATGGCTTCCGCCAGACCGGTGAATGTCGCGATCTCGGCGTGCACCGGCTGATCGCCGACACCGACGCCGATAGCAGCGCGCAAGGCGTCGAGGGCACCTGCCAGCAGATCGGCGGCGTTGCGCAGCGACTGAGCTGCGGCGATCAGTTCGTCCTGACGCGCCGCTGCGGGTTCTTCGATATCGACCAGATCCAGCGCGGGCCGCCGTTCGACCGATGAGAAGACCAGGCCCAGTTCTCCGGCCAGTTCTTCGAGAGCCGCCAAAGCCTGCGTGTCATGCACCTGCCCGCGCGGCCAGCCCAATTCGGGCGCCGGGGCATCCACCTCACGCAACGCGACGCCTAGCGCGAGATAGGGCGTCCAGCCGCTGGGCGAAGGCTTGTGCAGCGCCTCGACATAGGCGTTCAGCGTATCACGGCGCAGTTTCAGCCGCTCATTGACGGCGATCCATTCCGCAGGATCGACCTGTTCGCCATGTTCCCACGCGACTTTGAGCTGAGCCAGGAAATGGCGCCGGTCGGCCTTGCTGGAATGGAGTTCGATACACTGGTTGCCCAGCCCATGTTCGCGCAGGCGTCGATAGACGACATCGAGCGCAGCCGTCTTTTCCGCCACGAACAGAACCGTCTTCCCAACGCCCAGGCAATGGGCGATCATGTTCGCGATCGTCTGGCTCTTGCCCGTGCCCGGCGGCCCCACGATCACGAAATCGCGCCCTTCCGCCGCAGCCAGGCTGGCGGCGGTCTGCGAGGAGTCGGACGGCAGCAGGCTGATTATATCCGCCGGTGCGTAGGCGCGATCAAGATCACGCTCGTCACGGATAGCGGACTGACCGTCATCCCCGCCGAACGGCTTGTCCGGCGTATCGATCAGGTGGCGGACGACCCGGTTCTTCCGCAAGGCCTCCGTGCGCTCGACCAGATCCTTCCACATCAGGAATTTGGCGAAGCTGAATGTCGACAGAGCGGTATCGTCGACGACCTCCATGCCCGGAACGTCGCGCACTGCCTGTCGCATCATGGCCAGCACGCGCGGTACATCGATGCCGCTGTCATCCAGCGGCAGGTCGCCACCGAACTGGGGCAGCCGGAGATCGAAATCGCGTTCCAGGAACTGAAGGAGGGTCGCGTTGAAACGCGGCTCATCTTCATGGAAGCGCAGGCGGAAAGGGGCGCTCGCGCTGCGCCGTTCCAGCTTGACGGGAACCAGCAACAAGGGCGCGCGATAGCTGCGCTCGTCCTCCGGCTTCTTCTTCCAGCGCAGGAAGCCGACCGCCAGAAACAGGGTGTTGGCCCCGCCCTCGGCGAAGTCGTTGCGGACCTGCCGATACAGGTCGATCAGCCGCGCTTCGAGCTGGGGTGCGTCTAGCGGCGACGGTAACTCGTCCCGTTGCAGCGCCTCGGCGGCAAAGCCGCGCTGGAGGTCGCGGCCATGAACTTCGCGATACAGAGCCGCGTCGCGCTCACCCAGCGGGTTCTGCTGGGGCAGGGACACGATCTGAATGGCGGCGCCGTCCGCCAGCCTGTCCTCCAGATAGGCGACATCGGTACACAGGAACGGGATGGTCTTCTTCGATTCCGGGAAGTTCAGCAGCCGGTTGCGAAGCGTCAGGTCGAGCAGCTTCTTCTGCCAGCGATCGATGCGACCGGCGGCGGTCGTCGGCTTCTCCTCAACCTGCATGTCCGGCAGTTCGTTGAACGAAGGGGCGGCAGGCAGCGCCAGCGCCGCGACCGAGGCGCCTTCCTCTTCGTCCGACGCATCATGCCGCGATGCTTGATGGGAGGCGAGCGGGGTGATGCCGCCGCTGCGCGCGCGCCGCACATCGATGGCCGCGACGAAGGCGTGCGCCTCCTCCTCGCTCATGCGATGGTCGAGAGCGCGCTGCGCCATGTCCAGGGCCATTGCGGGGCGATGGGTGACGCCGGTCGTCTCGAACACGATCAGCTCGCGTGAGGCCAGTGCCTTGCGAACCTCCATCTGGTCGGTCTCGATGGTGTTGCCGAAGGTCCGCTTCGTCAGCCAGACGCCCACCGCCGCATGGCCGTGGAACATCAGGATGACGGGATACAGACCGGCTCCCTCCAGCGCCGCAGCGATCAGCAGGGTCGTATCCAGACAGGTGCCGAGCCGTTCCTCCGCAATCGTGGCGGGCCGCCGGACCTTCTGCCCGCGATCCTCGAAGCTGGCCGGGGGCTCGGCATAATGAATCGCCAGCGCGGCAACGGCGGTATAGATCGCCGCTGCAAGCATGTAGCTGCGCTGCGGATCGCCCGACTGATAGCCATCCAGTCCACTGGGATGACCATGTTCGGCCAGCCGGTCGGCGGCGTTGCGCAGGATACGGGCGACGGCGGGGTCGTTCGGCATCACGAAAGCGGGCAGCAATTGCGCCATGTCGGCAACGCCGCCCCACTCGTCCCGGGCGAGTAGGCGAACCGGGAAGCGTTGCTCGCCCAACACCGCATCGCCGGCTGACAGCCGCAGGGTGATCTCTCCACGCTCGGCTTCGTTCAGTCCAGCGAGATAGTCGGCATCGAGGTCGACCTTGCGATCGCTCAACGGGAGGCTGTCGCCCGGCACAAGCCGATCGATTGACCAGGACTTGGCGCGCAGAAACGCAGGCGATGAGGTAAGATCGACGCGAATATTGTCATGATGTCGTCCGTCGGCATTTTCTATCCGGATGGATCGGATGACGGGAATCGCATTCTGATAGGAAGCGTAGGTGAAGCTCCCTGCAATGTCTGCGGTGATTGTCGGATCGCTCACACCCGCGCCAACACACGTAATCGCCATTAAATCTTGATCATCAGAATCGCGCATGAAGCCCCCCGTCCAGAGGCAGGCTAGCCAAGCGTGCTCACTAAAAAAAGATAAAATAGCAGTCTATAGGGCTCGGTTGAGTGGACCTATGCAGACGGACGACAGCTCTTTTCGGTTAAAACCGATCGGCAGCTTCCGCTAGGATCGGACTTTCATCGAAGCTGATATGAACGACCGGCCTTGGTCGACTGCTGTCCATCGATCTCGCGAGTGTGCCCGCGCCTTCCCACTTCAACGCGACCGCAATTAGTGCGATAACTAACGACGCTTAGTGCAGCCATTCTTCGCTAAGCGGGAAGAGGTGGGAGGCAGAATATGATCACCCCCCGAACGGTCGTCGCAGTGGCGTTGGCACTTATGGCCACGCAGGTCGCATCGCAGGTGCCTCAAAGCCCTGACGACTGGTCGCGCGCCGAGGCTGTTATCGTGGAACTCTCCAATTTCAAATTCTCCCCATCCACCGTCCAGCTAAAGCAAGGCCAGGTCTACGACTTGCGATTGGTAAACCGGGCATCCGGCGGGCACGATTTCTCCGCCAGCGAGTTTTTTGCAGCCGCCCGCATCATGGAAGTTGATCGTGGAAAGATAAACGCTGGAACGGTGGCGGTCGCCGGAGGCAAGACCATCGATATTCATTTGGTCGCACCGACCTCTGGAACCTACAAGCTTCGATGCACGCACTTCATGCATAGCTCGTTTGGTATGACCGGTGAGATCGTCGTGCAGTAATTAAGGCTCGCTGCCCACCTCAAGCTGAAAATCGTTTTGAATTCAGCGGTTGGCGTGAAATAGGCTCATTCAGCACTAACAGGTTCGGGCTAAATGCTTAATGGCGAGCACTCCGGGATCGACGCGCTCGCCATGGCCCCAATCGCTATGCAAGGTGGAAGGCAATCATCGCCGCGACAAACACCCCGTAAAGCAGCGCCATCGAGGCCAGCAGGCGCCGCGCGACGTAGCCGACGCGGAACGCCACGAACATGATCAGGACCGCCAACGCCGTCATGCCAGCCGCCACAAGCAAGGGCGTGCTCAGCAGCCAAGGCGTGAAGAACAGGCCCAGCGCCGTCGGCACCGTGGCCTGGATCATCATCGCGCCCGAAATGTTGGACAGCGCCAAGCGGTACTTGCCCTGTCGCACCCAGATCACCGCGTTCATCGTTTCGGGCAGTTCAGTGGCGATCGGGCTGAGCAGCAGGGCCAACAATTGCGGCGGCAGGCCGAGCACCGGGCCCAGCCCTTCCAACTGGTTCACGAAGATCCGCGAAGCGACGAAGATAACCGCAAGCGCACACAGCGTCTGGAACACTGCCATGGCAGTTGCCGGCGCGGCCCGCCCGGGCTGGAACTTCAGCGGTTCCAACTCACCCTCTTCCTCATCTCGTTCGCCGGCCATTTCCTGCCGGACGTAGAGGGCATAGGCGGCAAGAAACGCCACGCCGAGCCAAGGCTTCCAGGCGAATACGATGCACCCGAGCAGAATTTTGAGCGCGAAGATCGCCAAGAACCAGCCCTGGTCACGGCTGAGCCGGCGAAAAATGTCCTGCACGCCGGTATCGCGGCCCAGCTTTTGCCGCGAAAGCAGCAAGGTCACTCCGACAGTCGCATAGGCGATGGTAGAAAGCGCCAGCGGACCGCCCAGCGCGGCGCCAATGCCAAGTTCCTTCGATGCCGGGCCATTTCCTGAGGTAACGGCCACGAGCGTGACGATGCTTTCGGGAAGCGCGGTACCGAAGGCCGCCAGAATTGTTCCCGTGGCCTTCTGGCCCACGTCGAACCTGTGGCCGACCCACTCTACGCCGTTCACGAAGAACTCGCAGGCGAGATAGATCACCACCGCGGATGCCAGCAGCATGCCGGCCATTATCCAGAGAGAATGCATCCAAAATCCTCGGGGCCGGAAACGGAACGCATGAACCGATGCGGAAATCCCGGCCCCGGGTTTCCGTCGGTCCATGGTCTCACCAAGCTCAAAAGCCGCACGCGCCATGGCCGAAGCCAAGTCTGTTGACGCGCGCCCCGCTGCAATGCGGGCGGTTACTCCCCAAGGGTTGAAGGCGCTTTGCCGAAGGGCCTGCGGCATGTCAACGCTGTGTAACGTTCAGTGTCTGCGGACCAGCTATCACCATTACGTCACAAAACTGTCACGTAACATCGGTAGCCGCCTGTTCACGTCATCTGGGGAGTAGCCGACCGTCACGACGTGACGGGCTGACGCGTCAACATACTTGGCCGAGAGGTCATGGCGCATCAGGAGCAAGTTTTGCTCGGGCGAGACCAATGGCGCCGTATTTCCGTCCAGGCCGGGCGGGAAATGCGGTGTCGTTGGCTTTTGCAACCGCCCGGCCCGGAGACCTGACTTGAAATTCCCGCTTCGCGCCCGTGCCTGCTGCATGGCCATCACATCGGCCAGTCTGGCGCTGGGTTCGGCCATTCCAGCGACGGCCGCCCCTGCCCCCGCTATACCGCGATCCCCCGGCAAGGACTATGCGGCCCGTCCGCTGCCGGACCGGATCGTACTGACGCCGGGCGCCAACCCTGCGCGCGACATGACCGTCAGCTTCCGCACCGACAGTGCGCAATCGGCCGCCGAGGCCCAGATCGTCGAGGCGGTAGACAGCCCCACCTTGGACCGCACCGCACGCACTATCGCTGGCGTGAGCGCTCCGGCCAACACCTCGAACGGTGCTGCAACTTATCATCACATCGCGTTTTCCGGGCTGAAGCCGGACACTGTCTATGCCTACCGCCTCAAGGGTAGCGCCGGTTGGAGCGAATGGCTCCAGTTCCGCACGGCAGCGGAAGGTTTTCGGCCGTTCCGGGCTCTGTACCTGGCGGATGTGCAGAACGGCATCCTGCCTTATGCCTCGCGCGTGATCCGGCAGGCTTTCCATGCGGGCGGAGACATCGCGCTGGCCATTCACACCGGCGATCAGGTCGCCCAGCGCGACGATCTGGACCATGACGACGAATGGGGCGAATGGAACGAGGCTGGCGGATACAACTACGCCATTCTTCCGCAGCTGCCCGCCACCGGCAATCACGAGTATGCCAAGCAGGATTTGCCGGACGGGACCGAGAAGATCGAGCTTGGCGCCTACTGGTCCCGCCAATTCAGCCTTCCCGGCAATGGCGCGCCCGGCCTTGAGGCCACGACCTACTACGTCGATTATCAGGGCGTGCGCTTCGTGGTTCTCGACGGGACAGCTGCCGCGGATCTCGGCAAGGTAGCCGTGCAGACCGCGTGGCTGGACCGAACGCTTGCCGCCAGCACGGCTCGCTGGAACATCGTCGTCGTCCATCAGCCGATCTTCACGTGTGCCCGCCCGCAGGACATTCCTGCGATCCAGGATGCGTGGAAGCCTGTGATCGAAAAACGCAAGGTCGATCTGGTGCTGCAAGGTCACGATCACTGTTACAGCCGGGTGAGCAATCCAGCGGGTCGGGCCGCAGCGAGTGCCGCGCGTGCAGCAGGCAAAGCGCAGGGCCCGGTCTACGTCGTATCCGTTGTGGGATCGAAGATGTATGCCCTCAATGATCGCGTCACAGTGCAGCCCGACAAGGCGGCCGCCGATACGCAGCTGTATCAACTGATCGATTTCGGCGCGCAGACCCTACGCTACCGTTCCTATACCGCTACCGGCCGGCTCTACGATGCCTTCGATCTGGAACGAACCGCACAGGGGACCACCAAATTGACCGTTCCGAATGCCCCTGCCGTCCTGGAGCGCCTTTGCTCCGGCTCCGTAGGACCGGATGGCGCAGCCTGCCTTGGCAGAGCAAAGTGATGTGAAGAATCTTGGCATGCCGGGGCGGAGGAGGCCCGGCATGCTCCTTTACTGTTATTCGGGCGACAGGCTTCTTTCCCTTCGGCTTTCTGATCCGAAACTTGTATGACCGCTTTGGGAAGGACCAGACATTATTGATCGAAAAACGAATGTCTGCCTTGGGGCGCAAGCTGCCGTAGAGGCACCTTCTGCTCACGTGCAGCCGCAAGACCCGTCTACTGCAGTAACGCGAACGAAACCCACCGCAGCCGGTCAGAAATCTCCGGTCGGGAAAGGCCAAACCCATCTCCCGGGCATGCAAAACAGTGCGGGCAAGGCGCCATAGCCTGGGGGCGTTGCGGGAGTAGCCCCCCGCAGAGGGGCTAGGGCGAGACGCGTAGCGGCTCGCGCTCAGGGGGAAACTTCCCCCCTCTGCCTTGACCGGCGCAGCCTTAATCCAACCCGCAGACCCGCTACGCGATCGTGCCCGCCATCGCCGGGCGGGTCACCTTGTCGAATGGCAGAACGGGAACGTCGGACCGGCTCACTGTCGCAGCGCTTTGTAGCTGGATAACCGCGCGCGAAGGACAGCATCGATTTGCAGGCGAGAGGCGACCAACCGCCCTACCCACCTCCTGCGGGCTGAGGCGCTAGCCGACGCGCAAGCGCTGCTTCCAGCGCGCCGGTGAATTGCCGAGAAACGGGAGCATTGGGTACAATCAGCTGAAAGCCGTGAAATGCGCCGGGAACGACGAGTAATTCCGTGGGAACGCCGACGTCGATCAACCGGCGCGCGAACTCGATATCCTCCGCCGCAAAGAGATCGATCGAGCCGACTTCGATGAAGGTCGGCGGCAGCCCGGAGAGGTTCGCGGCCCGCGCGGGAACGGAACCTGCCGATACGTCCTCACCCCCAGGCTCGCGACCGAGGAGTGCTCGCCAGCCGGCTCTGTTGGAAGCCGGCGTCCAGATAAGTCGGCCAATATGACCAGGAACTGGCCGACTGGTTCCAGTACGGTCGTCGAGCATAGGGTAGACGAGCGCCTGGAAAGCGACCGCAACCTCCTTGCGATCGCGCGCGGCAAGCGTGAGCATTGCGGCAAGGCCGCCCCCTGCGCTTTCGCCCACCACAATGATCCGCTCGCGATCCACTCCCAACGCCTGCGCATCGTCGTGCAGCCATTTCAAAGCTGTATAACTGTCTTCCATGGGCGCTGGAAAAGGAGCCGTGGTCGCCAGGCGGTACTGCACGCTGACGATCACGCAATCCAGGCGGACGGCAAGCGCCTTCAGCGCTCCGAGGTTTTGCCTGGCATCCCCGCCGATGAAGCCGCCTCCATGAATATAGAGGATCGCGCCGCGGGGGAGCTTGGCCCCCTCCTCGCCTGCGCGGCTATCGATGACATAAACGGTAACGGGAGGCTGCCCGTCACGCGGTGCAAGTTGACGCTCGATCACCCCAGCAGGCAGCGGTCCGGGCTTTGGCGGCGTGTAGGACGGACTGCCTTTGGCGGGATGAAGGATCGCCGCAGCGACCTGTCGAAGCTCAGGATTGACGTATGTCAGTGGATCCGCCGGCTCTTGAGAAGCACCCGTAGTCAACAGCAAGGCGCACGCCAGTAACGGCAAGCGTGGGGTCATGCCGGCCCCTCCCCGACAAGGCGCAGCGTAACAGGTCCGCCGAGCCCTGCAGGCACGGGCGTCAACGCGTCGTAGCCTGGGCGCTTGGTCCTGATCACACCGTTCTGAGGTACATTGGCAATGGTGATGCCCAAGGCATTCGTCCCCGGCTGTTGCGCATCGGTGATGTCAACGGACCAAGGCTGGTCGAGAAGCGGCCTGAACTTTCGGCCATTGACCGCGACAAGCGCGATGTCGTGAACACCTTGAAGGGTCAATATCACGCGCTGGCGTTTGCTCTGCCACTCAGCGGGGACATCGAAGCTGCGATCGTACGTTGCTTCGCCCGAGAAGAAACGGAGGTCGCCTTGATCGCGCCAATCCCCAAGCCGCCCGTCCGGAAGATCGCGGACGTATGGGGTTCCGCCGGACACATGCCCTTGAAATGACATATGCCAGCCATCCATGGGAAGCTGGATCGCCGCTAGGTCCCGGCTTGCGTTCGCGGAGCCTCGTCGCTGGGAGCGATCCAGAACGATGAGCGCGCTTTCTCCTGCCTCGAGACTAAGCGCAACCGCTGTTCCGGCCTTCACCTGCCGGGTCCCAAGAGCAGTTCGCTGCCCATCCATGGCGTCCCACCGCTCGGCACCGGCAGCGGTCGGGGCGACGAAGCTGGCATCGCGGGTCAGGGCGCCGACGTTATGCAGGAAATAAACGAGGCGGTTGCCGACCTTACGCTGCGTGAACACGACGTCTTCGGCGGTGCCGTTCACGTATCTGAGGTTTGGCGAGATGCGGGCGCTTGCCAATGCCGCCATCAAATCCCCCTCGGCGACGATCCTGGCGCCGTGCGTTAGACTGCTCTGCATCGCTTTCTCCACCCGAGCATCGCGCCGGCGGTAGTCGAGAAAGCCTGTCTCGCGCTTTGGTACGGCGCCCGTGTAGATCACCGGCAAGCCAGCTGCGGCGAAGCGCGCCACCGCCTCGGCAGTCTCGGCCCGCAGCGACGCGACAGCCGGCAACACCAAGGCCTCATACCGGTGACCGCCCGGTGTCACGAGTGCGCCTCCGACGACCCGGCTGCGAGCCAGCCCATCGGCATTGATGCGATCGAAATCGTATCCGGCGGCCATCAGCCTTGCTTCGCGATGCGCTTCGGCCTCTCCCTGGCCGTCGATCCCCTCGTAATAGCCGATCTCACCGAAGTAGATCGCGACCGGCACGACGCTTGAGCCCGCCCTCATGACCGCGTTCATGCGGGACATGTACTGCGCCAGCACCGGCATTGCGGGCCAGACAGGGTTGGCGGGAGCGATCATGGTCGAGAAGCCGCCACCAAAGGGGCTCGGCGCGAACGGGATCCATCCCGGCCACCTGTCCGCGTGGAGCGAGTACGGAAATCCGTGCAACGTCTGCGCGTTCACCCCGGAGGCGAACAGAAGGTCGGCACGACGCCGCATTTCCTGCGGGGTAACGGAGAACGGCCGATCCTTCCAGACCATGCTCTCGGCAGAGATCACATTACGACCGTAGATATTCCCGGCAGCACGAGCGAGGCGCATGAAATGCCAGCTGCCGCCGTCGTGCAGATCCTCGGTCTCGGGAAGATCTGCCATGCCATAGCCGAGCAGGACATCCATCGGCGCACCGTGCGCCTGGAACTTTGACAACAGGTGATTGGCGCGGTTCCAGGCCGTCCAGGGCTTCAGGAAGCCATCCACCAGGAGATCGGAGACGGTCTGCTGGTAGTCAGCTCGAACCCGGCCTGAAACCCCGCGGTCGTCGTCGGAAACGAAGTACGGCGAACCATAGTGTCCGGCCCAGGCCTGCATCCAACCGGGCTGTACAATATAGGGCAACCACGGCCGCAGATCGTAGCCGCGACGCTTCTCGAACTCGGTGAGGAAATCTTCACTCCATGGGAGGTCCTGGAACAGTTCGAGAGAGTCGACGAACGTGGCCCGCAGGCCCGAACCCGCCGGCAGGATGTGCATCAGCGGATCGCCCACGCGCGCTGCGTGCGCCGCGAAGGCGTTGGGATCGTAGTGATTGAGAACGAGCTGCGGACCGCGACCGGCGGCCCCGGTGACCGGCATGTTGGACGCATGCTGGCGAAATGTCAGAATGATCCAATGCCCAGGCGGAGGCGTCCAATCGAGCGTACCGTCGGCGGCCAGCTTGGAGGTCAGATCGACCTGCGAACCGCTGTCCAGCCGACCGGGCGTCTCGACATCGCTCCAGGCGCTCATTTGCAAACCACCGGTGGGCTTCGGTTTCAAGGTAGGTGCGCTGCCGCGCATCGCCATAACCGCGACCGTCCTGGAGCGGGCATCGAAGCGCTCTTTCCAGTCGCTTCCTTCCGGGCTGCGGAAGAAAGAATCCATGAGGTTGAGCGCGCCCATTCGCTTCGTGCGCGGCGGCAGCGCAATCACGATCGGCTTGCCCGTACCGCCATCGACCTCCTGAACCGACATTGTGAGCTCAAGCAGCGCGCGTTCTGGCGTGATGGCCGTGCCGCCTCCCGATGGCCAGGCAGATCCGAAGGTATAATCGAGCGTGAGGCCGCGTTGCCCAGCTGCCTTGGCCGCCGCAGCTACGTGCTCGAAGAAGGATGGCTGCGCATAGCGATCCACGGCCGCGCGCTCGCCTGCGGAAAGCCCGGGAATACCGGGGTTGAACGCCTGGATTTCCGCACCGCCGAAGCCAGCGTCGTCGAGGAGCGTAATTTCACGATCGATTTCCGGGATGTCGACGGCGTCGCCGGGCCACCACCAACGCACCTGCGGTCTCGCAGCCTTGTCTGGGTTTGCGAACGCTTCGACGAGTGGATCGGCGGAACCGGATTTTGCGACGGCAGTCGAGGAGACCAGCGCCAATGCACTGGCAAAAATCAACATCGATTTGGCCTGGGATCTTGGCACTGAATTGCTTCTTTCAAATGAGTGCAGACACGATCGGGCGAATTGCGATTGCGCTCGCGCTCGTCGGTTCATTCCTCAAGCCCCTTGGCGATCCGATCGAGCACGGCATTGGTCAGGACTTCAGGCATGAGCGGCTGCAGGTCGCGGAGCCGAGTTTGCGGGAACAGAGCGCGCTGCGGCGAAGTCTCGAGCCCGGGCGCTTCGCGCAGGATGATTGCCCTGGCCTTCGGATCGGCGAGCAAATCGCTGGTGAAGGAGTCGATCCCCAAACGGCTCGGAGACGCACGCTTCACCGGCCCGGGCGTCACCGAAAGCCGCGCCAAGGCGGCGTCGATCGCGGCGAGGCGCGGTTCGTCCAGCGCTCCGCCAGCCAATTGCTGGACCTGGACCAGCGTCATCTTTTCCCAGCCCTGAAGTTGCTTGAGACCAGTCATCAGACCTGGAACCTGGCTTTCGAGCGCCTCGCGGCCCCCGGGTGTCAGAACGATATGGCCAAGAAGCGATTTTCGCGTGAGAGGGGCATCGGGAATAGGCGGCAGCGCGTAGAGCGCCTCGTCGGCAGCATTCGACGACGCTGGATCCGAAGGCAGAGGCGCAAGAGTGCCGGTACGCGTAAGCGTAACGTTCACCTCCCTCGCTCCAGGGAGGTTTTGCAGCACGAGCCGCGCGGCTCCTGTCGGAGACGTGACCGTCCCCCCTGTCACTGTCACCTGATAGCCGCTCGGATAGTTTGCCTGTGGAACGGCAATCTCGGTGGCCAGGCCGGGCCGCGCCTTTGCACCGGATGGCAGCTGCGTGGAGTAGCGTAGGCGCATGATCCCGGCCTCAGCATCGAAGGCGAGCGAGAGCGGCGTTCCGGCAACTGCCTGCGGATAGGGGCGCGCATAGGCCCGCAGCAGCGCGAGACGATTGCCGTTCCCGCGATTGTCGAGATCGGGATCGGCCAGTGCTTCGAACGCCCCGCGAGGCCACGCCAACCAGGGGATCAGGCGTGCATCGAAATCGTCGGCCTGCGCCGCGATGACAGCCGGATCGTTGTCGAAGCCCCACTCCGTGTTGAGAATAGCTGCACGCTGACCGAGCGCTAGCGCCAGGGCTCCGTCGTTCACGCGGTCCCGTGTTTCCTTCACCGGACCGTAATTATGATAAGAAAGCCCCCGACTGCCTTCGGATGCTGAAATCGGCGTATTGATCTCGGTCCCCATCGCGCCCTGCAACATGAAAGGCTCGACGAAAACGAGCATTCCCGGAGCAGCCTTGCCGATCGCGTGGGCAGCCTTCTCATAGAACGGCGCCAGCAGCCTTTCCTCGAGATCGGTACAGGCCTTCCAGGCGTCCGGGTCGGGCGCCGCACAAAGGCTCCCGGTAGCCGGTTCATTCATGACGTCGATGCCAAGCACGCCCGGCTCGTCGCGGAAACGCCTGGCAACGCCGGCGAGGGCATCGATATAGAGGTCCTGCACCCCCTTGCCGGTTCCCTCGACGGGATGGTTTTTCCAGAAGTTGTCGAAGGCGTGCTGAACCGCCGGGTCCTTGAAGTAGCCCATCGGGAAAGCCATTCCCGGGATGCGTTCGTGCCCGTCGGTAAACACGGCCCAAGCCGGCATTCCCCGCACGCCCACAAGCGCGCTGTACTCATCCTGATGAAAGTCGATCAGGGTCTGGATACCTACAGCATGGTAATCACGCACAACTGCGGAAACGCGGTCAAGGAAGCCCGCGTCGATCCGGCCAGGTTCGGGCATGATCTGCGAGAGAAAGAGCACCAGACGAACGGCATTGAAGCCTTGCTCTGCCATGCGCGTCGGGGTCCGAGGGCTCCAGGAAGGCCCCCTTCCCTGCTCCGGCTCGGCAGGCAGGCTCACGTTTCCGCCATGCAGCAGGATCGTGCGCCCGGCGCTATCGGTAATCCATCTGCCGGTCTGCGAAAGCTTTCCCAAATCCCGGACGGTTGCCGGTAGCAGCGTGCTCTGCGCGAGCGCTGCTCCCCCGCTCAAGCCGCCCAGCGCCAATGCGATAGCAAGCACTTTCCCCGCGTGCGCCGCCCAAGGCTTCCACCCTCTCACCTTCATCCGTCCACCTTCCCAAATATGTTTGGGAATTATTCGAACACTATCGTTCGATTATCAAGCGTTTTCGGGCGAGAGGAAGATTGCGAAATTCATCAGCCTGTACACGGGCTCTCTGGCGCCTGGCCCGGCCAGACGGAATGTACCGACCACCTCTATCCTCCTTCATCGCTCGCGCTGGCGAAACTCGCGGGGCGTCATCCCGGTGGCCTTTGAAAATGCGCGCGCGAAGCTGTTGGCATGCGCGTACCCCAGGCGCGCTGCGATAGCCTTGATCGGCTGCTCATGGTCGCCAAGCAGCGCGCGCGCCCGCTCCATTCGGAAATCCTCGACATAGGCCCCAAGAGTGCTCCCCGTGAGCGCATGGAATTGCCGGTTGAGATGACGCGCGCTGAGACCGCAGAGCGCCGCCAGTTCGTCGTTGGAGGGAGGCTGCTCGCACTCGAACAGCCGGGCGCGGATTCGCTGATACCGCCATGCCGCCAGTCGCCCGTTTCGCGATGTATGAACTTGCTTGTCGAAGTGGCGCTGCAGTTCGGTCGCAAGAAGCGCGTGAAGGGCCTCGAGCGCCGGCATCGATATCCCTTCGCTTCGCGTGATCTCGCGTAAGACGAGTCCCATCAAGGTGCGCAGAATGTCGCTGCGAATGTCGAGGAGACCTTGCAGCACCTCCACGGAAAGCTTGGTTTCCTCACCCATGATCGCGCGGGCCCGCGACCGCGAGAACGCACAGCGGACGACCCTGATTCGCCCACCTTCACCGCGTCCATGCACGACCACACCTGGGTATCGGACAAACAGCGTGCCCATGAAGCAGTACCGCCCGGCAGCGACCTGCGGGAACTCGGCCGATGCATCCGTTGCATAGGGCGGCAGCGACATTTCGAGCATCAACTCATCTTCGGCCTTCACGAAGTCGATCATGTCGGGCCAACGCCATTCCAGAAGCTCGAACCAGCCCTCCGGAACGGCGAGGCGATCACGGCTGCTAGGGGTGAAGTCCATCTCGGCCCGCCTGATTTGATGTCCGAACTTGTTCCGATCGTCCGCTTCGGCTCCTGGACCGTGATGGGCTGGCCTTGCGAGGCTTGGTAGATCGCTCACTCCAACAACATGGGAGAGCGAGGCGAATGCGCGTAGTCGCCAATCGGGGCCTTTGCCAAGGCCACGCACGCTGCGAAGATTTGTGCCCGGCGGTCTTTTCGACCGACGCGATAGAAGGAAAAGTCGTCGTCGAACAGCCTGAAGTGCCGGAAGAACAGGAGGATCTGGTGCGTCTCGCAGTACGCAACTGTCCCGAAGGAGCCCTGCGGATCATCAAGCGAGACGCGGCATGACGCAGCTTTGGGCGCCGCCGGCACCTGACCATGTGCCGGACGATCTCGTTGTCGACTTCGACTTCTTCGATGTGCCGACGAGCGTGTCCGATCCGGTCCGGATTTGGCACGACCTGGTTGATCGAGGTGTTCCTCCGATCTTCTACACCCGTCACAACGGCGGTCACTGGGTGTTCCTGAGGTACCACGACATCGCGGAGGCCTATCGAAGCCACGAGGTCTTCTCGACCTATCAGACACCGATTCCGCCGATCGAACCGTTCCCGGTCATGCAGCCGCAAGGCGTCGATCCGCCGCAGCACGACGTCTTTCGCAAGCTGCTCGCGCCAATGTTCACGCCGCTGGCGGTCCGCCGCATGACGCAGGACCTCCAGGAGCGGGCGCGCGGCATGATCTCCACCTTCGCAGGCCAAGGTGGATGCGATTTCATCGCGGATTATGCCTCGCGCTTTCCGACCAGCACATTCCTCGATCTCTTCGGTCTTCCAGAGGCTCGCCTCCCCGAGTTTCTGGAGCTTGCCCACACGTTCTTTCGCAGCACGGACCCTCAGGTTCGCGCCGAAAACGTGCGAGATATCTATGGGGTACTGGATGCTCTGTTCCGAGAGAAACAAGCTTCTCCCGGCAGTGACATCGCATCGATCATCGTCGCTGCCCGGGACGAAAGCGGCCAGCCCTATCCCTGGCAGGATGTGCTGAATTGCGGGTTCCTGCTCTTCGTTGCCGGCCTGGACACCGTGACCAATACGATGGCCTACGTGTGGCGCTACCTGGCGACGACGCCAAGGGCACGGGCGCATTTTCGAGAAAAGCTGGACGATCCAGCCGCCTTCTTGCTCGCGATCGAAGAGCTGATGCGTATCAATGCCGTTTCCAACCTGTTCCGCCGGGTGACGCATGACTGTGAATTTCGGGGAATCCGGTTTCAGCGGAACGACCGCGTGATCCTGCCCAATACCGTCGCAAATCGGGATGCCTCGGTATTCGAAAATCCGCACGAGATCGACCTCGATCGCAAGGTCAACAACCACGTGACCTTTGGCGTCGGTCCGCACCGCTGCATGGGCTCTCACCTCGCCAAGCGCGAAATCATGATCTCGCTCCAGGAGTGGCTGAAGGCCATTCCCGATTTCGAGCTTGATCCCGACCAGGACGCCGGGTCGGCGTTCGGAGGGTCTGTGATGGGGTTTACCACGCTGAAGCTGCGCTGGTGACCGGGAAGGCGGTTGTGAACGCTTCGCTATGCCCCACGCGATCCAGAGACCGCACAACACTCCGCCGTGGAACGTGGCGGAACCCGTAATCGGGGGGCGCCGTGATCCCGAGGTCAACGCGATCAACCACCACGTCACGGCCGCAACCTGTTGTCGGTGCCAATAAGCCACGTCAGTTCCCCGCACCAGCGGGAACTGACGTGGCTCAGAAATAGGCCCAAGCATTGATACGCCAGCAACGCCGGCCGCACGGAAATCCCGTGCATCAGCCAAGCATCTGGATCACTTCGTTGATGTGACCTTCGGGATCGAGCACGAACACGACCTTGATGCCGTATTCCGGAATCTCGCGGATCGGCCCGGGAACCGCGCCGCCATTCGCCAGCGCGCGTTCGACAACCTCCTCAAGGTCCGTGGCCAAGAAACCCTGAACGGCCTCGCCCGCTTGCGGCCCGGTAGAGTCCACGTACTTGATCAGCGTGAGCGCAGGCCCGCCGGGATAGCTCGCCTGGTACATGATCTCGTCGATCTTGCGGCCGAACATCTCGTCCTGGTGCCGCGCAAACGGGACGAGACCAAGAACCGTTTCGTAAAACTTGCCCATCGCTTCGAGGTCATGAACGAAAGTCTTGGCGAACATATAGGTCATGCCGAGCAATGAGCCCGTAGGACGCTGGTCACTCATACGGATAGTCTCCCAATAATTCTCGCAACGTTCTTGATGAAAGGGCGACGCTCATGACGTCCCACTGCTTCCCCGTCCTCAGTCAGTGTCTGGCCAGACCTGTTTGAAGAAGGGATTTACCTCGGCATTTCGGCCATACTTGTCCTGATCGAGCATACAGGTGGGGCACCAATGCCCTCCCTTGAGATAGAGCCGCGGCGTCATCGTGAAATCATGGCCGAGTGCGCAGCTCCACGACGTTGGCTCGTCTGCACCGCAGCCGCCTCCGAGGTGCGCCGCGCCGCGAAACTCTGCGGCCTGCGCATAATCGGATGCCGACCAGCCGGAGACATCGGCGTCGGCGGCGTATCCGTGATCCAACAGCACAACTTCGCGCGAAGGCTGACGCAGTTCGAAGTTTTCCCAATCGGCCGGAAGCGCTTCCCACGCCGCGCGGGAACCAAAATAGGCCTCGATATGCGGGCGATCGTCGTGCGCCAGCCAATGAAGCGTGCCACCTGGCCCGCGTGCCAGCTTTTCGAGCCGCTTGCGGCCCAAACCCGGCAGATGCCGGGCTACGAATTTCACATATCCTGGGACTGCCTTCGACAATCCAGCGGCAAAGTCATCGAGGGTTTCACGCCGAAATGGCACGAGCGCCTCAAGCCGATCTGAATCGGCATACCACTGTCCATGGAAATTGCGGGTGGCGAACCAGTTCGGCCGGTAGTTCGAGAACGGCGCTCGCGCTCCCAGCGCGCTGGCGGTCAAGGTTGCGAACTCGTGGTTGACCACGCGCATCGCCTGACCGCCACCGATATTGTAGAAACCACGCCAGAAGCTCTCAGGAACCGCGTCTTCGCACGTGTTGGCCGCAAGCCGTCCGGAATCGCCAACCGTTACCCACTCGAGGACCCCATTCCACGGATTGTGGAAAATGATCGGATCGAAAATCTTCCACATGTTGGGATGGGCGATCCCGGTCTGCCGGAGCGACACCCAGCGCTTGATGCCGGACTGCGCTACGATCGCCTCGGCCATGGTCTTGCTCACCGCGTACTGATCGAAGCGGCTGATCTTGATGGGATCGCCGGTGCGTCCCCAATGGACAGGCGGATTGCGATGACCGGTCTGGGCGACCGTCCCGATGTAGACGAGAGCAATGCGATCGGGGTCGTGCTGTGCCTTGATGGCCTCGACAATGTTGCGCGCGCCGCCGACGTTGACCTTCATGGTGAGTTCGGGAACGTGATCCGCCATTGGCGAAACCAGTCCGCCGATATGGAGGACCTGATCGACCCCGCTTACGGCTTCCAGAACATCCTCGTAGCGGGTGAGGTCACCCCAAACGAACGTCAGACCAGGGTGCCCCTCATACTGTTGGACAACTGGATGGGTTTTCTCCTCGGGGCGGACCAGCGCCCTCACCCGCATCCGATCCGCTCGCGAAAGCAATTCGGCCAGAGTGGCGCTTCCCATGTTCCCGGTCGCGCCAGTGAGCAGGATCGTCTTCTTGTCTTTGTGCGCCACCCGCGCCCCTTCCACCTGATGTTTCAACCATGGACGGCCCCGCCAACATGGCAATGCGAAAGGGCGGAGCGCCGAGCGCCCCGCCCTGGTATTTCACCAGCGGAAGACCGTTGTGAGGCCGAATTCGCGAGGCGGCGTGATGGTGGCGAGACGATAGCCGGAGTTGAAGGGAATGCCTCCCGCGCCCGTCGGATTGAATGTGAAATCGAGCTCGCTCGTCGCCTGAGTGAAGACGCTGTCTCCCACCGACAGTGCGCGTGTCTGATTGAGCAGGTTCTTGGCGAAGAGATTGACCTCCCAGCGCCCATTCTCGCCGCGCACACCGAGGAACAGATCCATCTTCACGTAGTCGCGATAGCTGTAGTTATCACGCAGCGAGTTGAACCCCGGGCGGTAGGTCACGAGACCGCGCAAGAACGGTGTGACCGATCCCACCGGCATGCGAAACTCGCCATTCGCACTGAGGTTGAACTTGGGGATTTGCGCCAAGCGGTCCTTGCTCTGGCATGTCGAGATCTGCTGGCCAACCGGCACTGTCGGATTGCCCGCTGCGTCAAACGTATTGCAAGGGATCAATGCGTTGTCGAAATGCGCATCCGCGTAAGAGGCATTGATCGAGAAATCGATATTCTCGGTCGGCCTCACGGACAGTTGGACTTCGGCGCCCTGCGAAATCGCATTTCCAGTAAAGGGCAGGGGCGAAATCGCCGTGTCGATGACACCATCGCGCGCCGAAGCAGTATGGAAACCAGGAAAATACGAAATGTAGTTGCTGAACTTCTGGTAGAAGCCAGCAAAGTTCAAGGCGACCTTGCCGCGAAGCAGATTGAACTTAACACCGATTTCACCGCCATCCGATGTTTCGTTCTTCGTCTGGAGCAGCGACTGATCAAGCGGCGTGGTCACGCCAACTGCGAAAACCCCGGGACGAAACGAATGCCCGTAGCTCGCATAGGCGGTGATGTCGGGAGACGCCTGCCAACTGATGTTTGCTCCACCGGTGAACGCCCTGGTGTTCTGCGTCGAATCATCGACCGTGGCGGGAAGCGACAACCCATAGCTAGGGAGAGTCACGATTGTACTTTGGACACGCCGAACATCGCTCCAGGTGTGGCGAAGCCCCGCAGTAATCTTTAGGTCATCGGTGATTTTGTACCCCAGCGTTCCCGCTAGGCCGTACTCCTTGAGCTTCACGGAAATGTCCGCGTCAACGATGACCGGGAAATAGGTCACGGACGGCGGGATCGGTCCAACGCCCATCAGCGCAAACAGCTGGTCATTGCTCTGGGTCAGAGGAACGGAATTGGTCTGCCAGCGGTAGTTGCCCGATAGCGCCCAGCTAAAACGGGCACCGGGCGCCGATTCAACCCGCAGCTCGTTGTTCCAGATCTTGTAACCGGTAGCGAGACTCTGATTGCGCACGTAGTTCGGCACCGCGTTGCCGACGTCCTGATCACGCTCCTGCTTCAGCAGGCTGTTCTGATAGCCGCCGTTGTATACCAGGCGCGGTCCGCCAAAGTCGTATGCCGCGTTGAAGGTTACGAAGTCCGTACGGTTCTGGAAGCGGAAATCACCTTCCGTCACCGACTTGCGATCCTTGAGCGTCAGCACCGGTCCGGTCGACGTAGGATCGCCCAGAGCGAGACTTGGCTGGTTCCCGTCTCCGAACACCGCTGTGAATGGCGTGGTGTCGGCATTGAGATGCTGGTACATCAGATTTGCCGTCAGCGGGCCGGCATCCAGCGCGAAACTCACGCGTCCGCTCATGGTCTTGCTGCTGGAATGCCGTCCATCGACATTGGTGACGTTGCCAACCCGGTTCTGGTCGTAGAGCAGCGCGGCGCGCATGCCCAGGACGCCTGGAACGATCGGCAGGTTCGCCGCCACTTGGGCATTGATCGCATGACGGTCAGTTGCAGTCCCCTGCGCATAGCCGGTGAAGTCGTAGACATTGGCCTT
>OUNM010717559.1_pt1 | contig 24045 bp, 11 predicted proteins | sample 1769961 | NCBI WGS metagenome assembly OUNM01 (sample SAMEA3914820, study PRJEB12502) | metagenome | biome: forest; material: soil | place: USA | collected 2012-03-12 | depth 0.3 m | reverse complement strand
TTAGCTTTGTATAATAGACCGAATAGATCTCGGCTATAGCTCTAAAGCTTAAAGTTAGGTCGTTTCTAAGAGCTTGGAGGGCTAAGACAATCTGGCCTTTGTCATTCTTTTATCGTATGTTAGGTTGCGAAGAAAGTAAGTGTTAAAACAGAGATGTCGCATAGACGCGATTTTGTAGAGCTTTCGGTGATATAGAGCTTTCGGTGATAAACCACGTTAAGCCTTTTTCTTTCTTTATTTGGTTATTTTCAAATATGAGGCCGACACTGTCGTGTAACGGCGACCATTCAAACCCGACCTCTTTCAGCCCCCTTTCGAATTCAGCAAAAAGGCAGTCACTGGTGGATTGCCTGCCGGGATCAAAAGCCCCTGCACCTGACACCCCTTCAATGCATGACATGACGTTTGACTGTTCAACTCAACCAAAGCCCAGCTAGCCAACATCGGCAAGTCTCCTTCCCAGTCCGAGGCCGATCCGACCTCAGACCACGAGGGCGGGGTCGGCATTTGAGCCTGTGCCGCGATTGGCAGGGTACCACCAGACCCGGACAAGACTCTCGACGGACTGCAACGAAGCCATGCTTCATTGAGCGGCCTGAGAGGCCAATTGCCATCGGGGCTAAAACAAGCACCGTGGCCTCAATGCCCGTTTATCAGGAACCGGGTTCTCCGCGTTCATAGCTCCAATCCCATGATCGACACCATCTCACATCTGTGCAGAATACACCCTCCACCCCCCGTCGGTAAAATCGTGACCTCGTAGACGTCCGAGTTTCTGAAAACCCAGAGAAAGAACAAAACACGACGACAATGCCAGACGACTTCCCCCGACTCCCGCCCTCGGGCATCAAAGTGATCGTCGTCGGCGCGGGCTTCGCCGGCCTTGCGGCGGCGATCGAGTGCGACCGCAAGGGCCACTCGGTGACCCTCTTCGAAAAGGTCGACGACATCGAGGAGATCACGCGCATCGGCGACATCATTAGCTTTGACCCCAACGGGTCCAAAGCCTTTGAGCGCTGGCCAGGCGTCGTCGACGCCATGGAAGCCATCGCCCGCCAGACCAGCTGGCTCGACCTGTTTCACCATGAGGGCAAGTTTGTGACGCGCCAGTCGTTTGCCCACGAGAAGGAGTGGGGAAGACGGATCAACGGCCACCGCGGCCAGCTTCACAACATCATCTACCGCCACGCAGTCGCGAGGGGGATCGACATCCGCCTGGGGTCGAGGGTGGAGGACTACTTTGAGACCGACTCTCCCCCGCAGGCTGGCGTGGTCGTCAACGGGGAGCGCGTTGCCGCAGACGTGGTTATTGCAGCTGAGGGCGTGCGGTCACGCGGGAGGAAGATCGTGCTGGGCTCTGAGGAGAACCCAAAGTCATCGGGTTACGCCGTGTATCGGGCCTGGTTCCCAGCGGAGCGCATCCGGGACAACCCGGTGATTCGGCACTTGGTGACGGATGGAGATTCGCATCAAGGCTTTATTGGGCCCGATATCCACTTCCTCGCGTCTAGCATTAAGAACGGCACCGAGGTGAATTGGGTGTTTACGCATATCGACGACGGGAACATCGAGGAGAGCTGGCAGTTTCCCGGCAAACCCGAGGAGGCGCTCAAGTATCTCGAGGGCTGGTGTCCGGTCGTCCACGAACTTGTCAAGGCAACCCCCGAGGGGAGACTGATCGACCATAAGCTCGTCTACCGCGACCCCCTCCCGACGTTCATCTCACCCAAGGCTCGCATCACCTTGATCGGTGACTCGGCCCATCCCTTCCTGCCGACGTCGATCCAGGGGGCGAGTCAGTCAATTGAAGACGGCGTGGTGCTGGCGACATGCTTGGAGTTGACCGGAAAAAGGGACATTCCCACGGCTCTGCGGGCGTACGAGAAGCTGCGGTATGAGAGGGTGCACCGCGCCCAGGCGATGGGTCCGAAGACGAGAGAGCGGTGGCACAAGGCGGACTGGAACAAGGTGTGGAAGAATCCCGAAATGATTCACCTAGTCAGGGAGACGTGGCTGCTGAACTTTGACGCCGAGGGTGACGCATACCAGAGGTATGGGCAAGTCGTTGCCGAGCTGCAAGCCGAGCGCGTGAAGGCGCGCCTGTAGTTTTTGGACTCGAGAGAACCTCTTAGTATTGAATGGTACTCACTTTTACGGCTGTCGCATTCTCAACTTCGTATCATGATGCTCGCTTCCCGCAGATAATCCGCCACTGTCTGCTCAAAGATTCCCTCCCTAGCCAGCCGCTCAGCTGATTCAACCACCCAAGTCTGACAGTTTTTCTGTGTAATCTTTGTCGGCTTGTTTACCTACTCTCGGTTAGTATTGGGCCTTCCCTATTTAGACCTCTGCTGTCTAACTCACCTTCGTCGTATCCTCCACGGCTCTCAACGTCTTCCTCGGAGCCGGCACCTCAAACAACACCTTCTCGAACCCACACCTCGCATGCCCTTCCACCACCACCACCCCATCCCTATCCCCAAACACTCCCTCCATTGGCTCGAACCACCCCTTCCCGACCCAAGCAAGCGGCACCCTTCTCACACTACTGCCCCTCCCCTCCCCTCGCAAATCCCAACCCCTCTTGACCTCCAGCCAAAAGCCGCCCCGCACGTCCCCAGCCGCCTGAATCACAACACCGACATCAGCGTCCCAAGGCGACTCAACAAAGTACTCCCAGTGGTCGGCAAAGGGGTGGCCGTTGTAGATGAGTAGGCTGACAAGGCGAGCGTCGTCGGAATGGGTATTCGGGTTGGACAGCAGTGGCGGGAGTGGTTTTGTCCCTGAGCTAGTGGCGGCGATGGAAGCCAAGGTTGGAAAGAGGGGAGGGGGCGGTGGTGGTGGCGGCGGCATGTTTCTGGCCTGGTCTGTGTATGAGGCGAATGTGTTATGTTGTGGTTGAGTTGAAGAGCGTGGGCTGTTGACAACGGATGAGGGGTTGTGTTTTGTTGTTGTGTTGGTTGTGTGTTACCGGGGTAATTGCTAAGCCGTTGGGCCAAGAATCGCAGCGAGGCAGGATGCCGGGATGCAGTGAAAGAAATGCCAAATCGACTGAGATTGCCCATATTGTAATCTATCCTTATTATATTCTCTTAATTACCAAGAAGCCACCAGCCCACCTAACTCCGTTGCCCCATTCCGTTCGGCATTACTCCTCTCGTGGCTCATCATGCTCTGGAAAAATAGCAACATATCATTTGGGTATCCGCAAACACTAAACAACCCGGGGAAAGTAATTGCAGACAAGAGAGGCGTAGAGAGAAAGGGCGGCGCTAACCCTCGAAGTGAACAGCGGGAGGAGCTTCATTGTCACTCGCCGGCGCATGGACGGTTGCCTCAGGGGCCGCTTCGTCTGGTAAAGTATCGGTCTCACCCCCGGCAGGCTGTGATGGTGATCCTTCGACGCACTCGATGGAGGGTTTGACTTCGGCAGACGAGTTGGGGATTGACGGCTGAGGGTGTTGCAGCTCGACTGGTTTGGCGTCGTGTGAGATCCCGAGATTGTCCCCCGCTTCATCAGCCGCGACATCTTGTTGACTCGGCACAGCGCCCAGAGGAGCCATGCCCGATTCAGTGGGTGTGGCGTCCTGGTCGGCCTCATCCTCGACCTCCCCCGAATTGTCTCCAGTTTGGTCAGGAGCTGCCGTGATGGGGGTTGTCTTTGCTGTTGTGATATTGCAGCAAGAGCCAGTGTCCCGTGAGGGTTCTGCAAGCGATGGCGCATTATCGGATTGGTCGGCAGGGACATCCTGTCGAGGTGTGTCTGACGAGCTTGAGGGTTCTGCCGGAGGTGGAGATGGCAAGTTACCAAAGCTGGCGGCGGCTTCAGCACCTTCACCCCCGTTGCAGACTTGTACCGGAAAGTAATTGGATTCGTCGGTAGGAGTCGCAGCTGGCGTCGTTGCCAGCAAGCCGGGGTCCCTCTGTCGCCTATCAGCGGCAAACCGCTCCTCAAAATTCTTCCTGTAGTCTGTCATTCTTAAAAGCCATTTCCCCAGCACCTTGACGAGCTGCATCTTATCGACGGGTTTGGCGACGTAGTCGTTCATGCCGTTCTCCAGACACCGCTCCTTGTCGCCCTTGAGCGCATAGGCGGTCATGGCGACAATGGGCACCCAAATGCCCGCCGCACGGATATTTTTGGAGGCCGTGTGGCCATCCATGATGGGCATGTTGATATCCATGAGCACGGCATCGTAGGCGGCCGGCTTGCCACGCACCATCCTAACCGCCTCAGCACCGTCGGGAGCGAGGCTGACATTCTTGAAGCCGATGGAGCGCAGCATGCCCAGCATGACTTTCTGGTTGATCAAGTTGTCCTCCACCACAAGCAGGTTTTTGGTAGAGGACATAATCCTGAGTTCCTTTTGCAGCTCTTCCACGTCGGGGTCAGGAAGCGGCGCCGCCACTCGCTCCCTCTCGGGCATTGGCTTCTTCCAGCCCTGCATCTTCTCCAAGCTCTTGATTTTTTTGAATCGTGCTGTGAACCAGAAGACGCTGCCGACGCGATCGGGATTGGGCCGGTAGCCGATCCGGCCGCCCATCAATTCGGTGAGCGACTTGGCTATGGACAAGCCCAGGCCGGTGCCCCGATACGGCTTGGTGGTGGTGGTGTCGAACTGCATGAACGCAGTGAAGAGGCTGGCCGCGGCCTCCTCCGGAACCCCAATACCCGTATCGGTAACCTCGGTCAATATCGCGTAGTGGCTATCGTCTTCGTTCTCCACCGAGGCGCCGACGCGGATGCTGCCTTTGTCCGTGAACTTGGCTGCGTTGCCCACAATGTTCTGCAGAATCTGCCGGTACCGCAAGGGATCGCCCTGTACAGACTTGGGGAGCTCGGGATCTAGAAAAAGCTCGAAGTGCACGGCAGGCGGCAAAGTGGCCTGCACACCGCGAACGACCGACGTGACGATGCTTGTGATGCCGACAATGTCGGAGTGCATCGAGAGGCTGCCCGAGGCCAGCTTCGAATAGTCGAGAATGTCGTTGATGACCTGCAGCAGCACCTCTCCGGATTCGTCCATGATGCCGACAATGTCGCGCTGCCTCGCGGAGAGCGGGGTGTCGAGGAGCAGGGTGCAGGCCGACAGCATGCCGTGCATGGGCGTCCGGATCTCGTGGCTCATGTTGGCTAGGAAATCCGACTTGAGCTTCTCGCTCTCCTCGTAGGCGGCGATGAGGCGGGACTCGGCTGACTTGCGTTCCGTCAGATCGCGCGTGACCTTGCCGAACCCCACATGCACGCCGTTCTTGTAGACGGCCGTGATGACGACGTTGGCCCAAAAGCGGCTGCCGTCTTTCTTGTAGCGCCAGCCCTCGTCCTCGACGCGGCCCTCGCGCTTGCAGATCTCCAGCTCCATCTCGGGCTTCTTGACATCGAGATCCGCCTTGCCGTAGAAGATGGAAAAGTGCTTGCCGACGACCTCGTCGCGCTGGTACCCTTTGAGCAGCTGGGCGCCCGTGTTCCAGGTGGCGATGTACCCCTTTGTGTCGAGGAGGAAGATGGCATAATCCTTGACGGCCTGTACGAGGATGCGGAACGCCTCATCCGTCGAGAGGCCCGCCCTCGTCAGCTCGTCCTCTGAGGGGGTGTAGGGACCTTCGTGCCACTCGAGGAGAATTGACAGCAGCTCGTGGTCGTTGAAGACAGGGACCACGCGGGCGCGCCAGGAGACGGCGTGCCTTGTGCCGATGGGTTTGGTGGTACGCTCGGCGCGGGAGGCAATGGCATCGTCAATGGACGCTGTGACGTGGGCGAGATGTGCAGGTCGTGGGGGATGAAGCTGAGTCTCGAGGAAAGGAAGCAGCTGCTGGCCGATGCAAGCAGCAGCGGGCACCCGCCACTCGGTCAGGAAGCGAGACGAGGCTCTTGTGATGCGCCATGCCGGGGAGAGGACGACGAGGGCGAGGGGAGCGAGGTCGAAGATGAGGCCGATGTCGGGTCCGGCGGCCCGAGCAGATGCGGCTTCTTGGTCCATGGTCACCTGGCAGCCCCTCTGGAGAGGTGCCTCCAGCCTGTTTGCCGCTTCACGCGGGCGTGTGTCGAGTCCCGTCCTCGGCTCGGATGAGAGTTGCGGGCCGATGGAGGGGTCCGGGTCCGGGTCGAGGCTGGGATCGGACAGCGGGGTCGACCAGACAACTGATTCGGGGCGGTGCAGTACGTGCGAGCGGTGTCAGACGGTTTGTTTAGCGTCGGAGCGGGACCAAAAGTCAGGTAGCGCAGGAGAGCCGGGTCGGGCGGGCAGCAGAGTCGAGCAGCGGAGTCGGACAGCGGAGTCGAGCGTACGCAAGCCCGTCGGCCGGCAGCCGCGCGTGCGACCGATACTGGGCGCCTAGGAAGGCGGAGAGGGATATCGTCGCCCGTGTCGTCGTCGTGTCGTCGCCGTGTCGTCGCCGTGTCGTCGCCGTGTCGGTGTCTGCGCAATGACTTGGACGCGAGTGCTATCGGTGCGTGGTTTGTCGGCATCGCTGAAGAGAGTGGCAGTAGCAGCGACAGTGGCAGCGGCGGCGGCAGCAGCACCCAGCGAAGCGAATCGATCGAACCAACAACAGTCAGTCGATAATTTCGTTCGGCTGCTGTCCGCTTCGGGCGAGTGCGGGGTCGCTTGCGACCTCCAGATGTGATATGTGATGTCACGCCTGGAGGTTGCACCAGGTCACGTTTTGCGCTTTTGTTGAGCATGGACGCGGACGCTACGCCGGACCAAAGCTCCGTAGACAGGGGGTTGGGCCCTTTTTTCCCTTCCCTTCCATTCCGTTCTTGCTCTGTTCGTCCCTCTTGCAACCTGGCCAAAAAGGCGACCGGAACCCAAAAAACAAGCAACAGCAAGAGGGAAAAGCATTGTTTGCCGTTTCTGCGTGCTCCACTCTGCTCCGCTCTCCGCAGATCACAGAGCCCATTCCTTGGTCCAGCGAGTCCAGAACACACACGGCACCAAGCCTCGAACACCACGGCTCGCACGGCCAACAGGGATCAGCGCCAGTCCCACTTGATATGGAGATTTGGCCCGGTCCAGATGCTCCCTCTTTCTGTTTTTTCGGCTTTCGGAGGTCACAACCCAGCAATTGCTCACCCAAACTCCCTCGGCTTCGGGGGGTTGAACCACCTGCCGAACCTGCTTTTGGGGGCCTCCGGGGGGCGCTGCTTCGTGCAGCAGCGCCATTTGCAACCCGTTTCAGTGACTTTGGGGGAGTCGTTGTCTTGGAAATGATGGTGCAGAACGCTGAGGCTCGGCGGGGCCCTTGGAGATGGAGTGACGTTCAACCCCGGGCCAGGCCAACGAGCTGGTACGATATCCATTGCCTCCCGCAGCGCCACAGGCATACACAATGTAGGTTCTTTGCTGTCGTCTGATATCAATAGCTTCTTGCAAACTCAAGGATACCCTGACAAGGGCGTGGCCCGGCTGATCACCAGACGCCGGTGACCATCACCATGATGCAAACGGCGCCAAATCCTCCGGTTAACGATCAGCCTGGAGTGAGATGAGCTTGAAGCCATGGAAGTCTGTCTCAACGTTCTGGCTGGAGACATAGATGTCCACCAAGCGCCCACCCAAACACTGTCCGCGGTCTTTCCCTATTCTTGTCACATGGCTCCCACCATGCGGCCATCGCGCAACTTGATATCACGAATTCACCCAGCACTTCGACCCCGGCACGCATCAGCTCGGCGGCATCAAGCCATAGTACCAAGACAACACAATATGTCTCTCTGGCACCCGCGTTTCTCGCACACCGGCGGCTCCGGCTCCTCGCATACGGGCACTCCCGGCTTCTCGTCCCTCTTCCGGATGCTAGACGACTTTGAACGCTACGCCGGCCACCAGCTGGGCGGCACCCACGGGGGCACCGCCACATTTTCTCCCAAGTTCGACGTGGCCGAGCACGAGAAGGAGTACGTACTGGAGGGCGAGCTGCCCGGCGTGGCGCCCGAGAACGTTGAGATTGAGTTCGCTGACGAGCACACCCTCGTCGTGCGCGGCCACGCCGAGCGCAAGCACACCGAAGGTGATGCGGCCCTACTCGAGGAACCCCGTGAGGCCAAGAAGATCGAGGGCGGCGAGGGCAGCAAGAAGGAGCCCGCTGCGGCCAAGGGTCAGGGGATCCAAAGCAGGGAGGGCAGCGAGGGGGCAGAACAGCAGCAAAAGGCGAAATACTGGCTGAGCGAGCGGTCTTATGGCGAGTTCTCGCGCGTCTTCAGCTTCCCGTCCGCCGTCGACCAGGACACGGTGCGGGCCAAGTTCAAGGACGGCGTTCTCAACATCACGGTACCCAAGGTCGAGAAAAAGGCCGGCAAAAAGATCTCAATCCAGTAAACAGCAAGTCCAGCGGAACGGCGGGGTTAAGGCAGAGTGTACAATTTGTATCCGGTACATGTAACGAGGGTTGTGTTAAAACAGGAAAGTCGGAATCGTCACATCTCAGCATGTCTCCTGGGACCTGTATCTCATGCAGCGCCGGGCTTGTTGGACATGGGCCACTCACTCAGTTCAATGAGGCTCACAGTCCCGGAGCCGCATGGTCCACGTTGTGCCAAGCCGGATTGACAGACACCACGGGTAACACAGTTCATCTTGTGCAACCACTGACCGGAGGGTTGGTGGCTGTCCTTGGTGAGTTTGCTTGCAACCACCAGCCAACACGGCTCGGATGCAGACTGGTTGTTGGCGCTCCGAAGGGACCGGGGGTGGCCTATCGCGTGCCCTGAAGAGGCCCATCAGTGGACCTGGCCGGCCCTCACCATCGCCCGGCTGCTGTGCCATGCAGGCGCACCAGACCGAGCTGGGCAAAGCGAGGCCTCTGGTTCTGCGGCCGGATGAGCTCAACTCTGATTCGGTGCCCCGCTGGGCTGTGTGCATGGGATTTACACGTGTATGTCGAGTTTTTAACTCGATTTCCCAGGTCATTCCTGCCCAAACTTTTCCTTCTTCCAGGTTCCCAAGGGACCTCAAGACTCGGTCGGCGTGAGTGATTGCGATGCACCACCAGCATCCTTCTGCTGGGAAACAGAGGGCAGGAAGCCCAAGGGACATCACTGCAACAGGGCAACGCCAAAATGGCCCGCTATGCCCCTGAATGGCTGGACCACATCCGCCGGCCGCGTCCAACATCTCACATCCGCGAACCGCAGGGCTCTCACCGCCCATCCCCGCACCGCAATTCCCGTCCCGATGACCGGGACCGGGACCGGAGCCGCATCGGCGACGGCGCCGTCGAGGTGCGCATTGTCAACGGCATAATTGAAGACCACCCCGACCACCCCATCAACATCAACTTCAACTACGGCCCGGTTCATGTCCACCAACCCTGCCCCTGCCCCGACCACTCCCCACACACGTGCGTCCCAAGACGCAACACCCTTCCCCCTTACCCCTACAGTCCCGCAGGAGGAGAGGGAGGTGACCGCCGCCGCACCGGCCCCCCACCACCGCCACCACGCCAACCGCCACGTCCCAGCGGCGGCGCCGGCGCCGGCTCCAACCCACACCTCCGCAGCATCCTCCGACCCCCGCGCAGCCCCTCCCCAACAGCACCCCGAACCTCCACCCCGCGCGCCGTTATCGTCTCGCCCTCCCCAGACTCCTCCGACTGGGACTCCTCCGACGATGACCCGCCCGTGCGCGGCGGCGGCGGTGGCGCTGGCGGCGGTGGTCGCACCATGACGACGACAACCACGACGACGACGCGCATCGGCATCTGCGACGGGTGCCTCACGCGGCAGAGGCTGGTGCTGGACAGGTACTGTGCCGAATGCGAGTACTTTGCCGATGGGCCCGAGGGAACGGGGGGTTTTTCTAGGTCCGCAAGGGGGTCTGGACCCCGGCCGACTGGGGGGTTTGGTGGCTCCGGGGGCGGTGGTGGTGGTGGTGGGGTGAGGTATGTGTCGAGCGGGAGGGAAGACGCCGCCGCTGAAGCGGTGCTAGCGAGGAGGGAGGCGAGGGCGAGGTGGAGGGAAATTGAGTTGGAGGCGAGGGATCGGGAGATGCGGGAGAGGGAGAGAGAAAGGGAGAGAGACGCCTTGGGAGGGAGGGATGCATTTGGGGAGGGGAGGAGAGGGCTCAGGGGGGTGCGGTGGGTGCGGGAGGTCGACGGGAGGGATAGGGACGTGGTCAGGGAGAGGAGGTATTACCCTGGTACTGCATCTGAAGCATATTATAGTGACTCGGAAGGCGATAGCGGGTGGTAGTCGGCGTTGAAATTCTTACGTAGGGTGAAGTCTAGCCGGGACTCATCAGACGGAGGTGTCGGTGCGGTGTGTTGGTGCTGGCCAGAAGACGCTAGATGGGCCATGAGTAAGGATTCCACATGATTTATACCCAACGAAGCTCGTTTGAATAAACGAAGGCGCGAGTCTCAGTGATGCGAAGTGAACCGACGAGCTGTCTTGTTACGCATCGTCCGATGCTGACATCGACTGTTTCGGTGTCACCGCCGCCAACTGAATCTACTTCGGTAGGCATCACGAGCCGGTCATGATTCAACCAGAACTAAAAAGTCTCGCCGGGCAAATAAATACTAGAACCGCATTGCACTTTCATGTACACGAAACGTCTTCAAAGGTTTCAATCCATAGGAGTTTGGAGATTGAGGCTGTTTCGGATGACACTCTATGACATACCCAAACCAAGAGGAAACATTAGTTATCGTCCTTACTCCGCAAATGATGGGAGACTCCCGCTCCAAACCCCTCTCGGAAACCTCCTGATTTAATTTCAATCTTATCCTGTATCTCCTGGGACAGCCGTTTACGCCTTTGACAGACCGGAGAACCACAACATGGCAACACCAACAGAGCTTCCTCCCTCCTACGAGCAGGCTGTCAAGAGCGGTCCCGAGGCCCTCCCAGCTCAGGCCCGCAACGGTATCCCCCTCCCTGCCCGACGTAGCATGGAAGACGAACTCCGCCCTCTCCCGCATGGCTGGGTCCGCGAATTTGACCCTGAAACGCAGCACCAGTTCTTCGTCGACACCATGTCTTCCCCTCACCGGTCCATCTGGCACCACCCCTATGACGACGACACCTACCTCGATTGTCTTCCACCTCCAGAACGTGAGGCCATCCGGACCTCCCACTCCGGGCCCCTCCGTCGGCCGAGCACTGAGGACATTGCCGCCGAGCTGACCGACTCAGACTCGGAGTCAGATGCTGGCTCATCGCACTCTCACAAAGACACCAAGACCAGCAGTAAGGGTACCAAACTCAGCCTCGGCCGCAAGCTCAAAGACCATCTCACGGGCACAACCCACGAGGAGCGCACCGCTGAGCGCGCCCGCCGCGCGGCGGCCGAGCGCGAGATGTACCGGCAGCACCGGATCCTGCGGCGAGCCATGTTTGAGACGATGCGCTCCGGTCGGCCGCAGCTGATCGGGCGGGACGAGAACAGGGTGCACGTGTTTCTAGAGCCACCGGGCCACACCTTCCCCGGCGTGACGGCCGTTACGAGACTGAGCCCCTACCTGAGTGAGGTCAGCTATGACGGGAGCGATGGGAGGCGGCCGGGCCCCAGGGGTAGGTATTTACGCCCCGAGGGGGACATGTATGGGTGCGGGTATGGGGGGTATGGGTGTGGCAAGTTTGCGGGGGGTCGGTGGGATCGGCCAGTGGGCCCGTATAGTCGAGATGCAGGGAGAGGCTTTGGAGGGGGGATGGGAGCGCCGATAACGATGCCCCTCATGGGGGGGTTGATGCTTGGGGGGTCGGTGGGAGCGGCTTTTCGAGTGTGATGGGAGAAATTCAGAGGCACTGGCACCACAGTCTCCGAGCTGATTATGTACTCTGTGCTGTACTCTTGCGCCCTGGCTATCCTGCGCCTGTATATGAAACAGTCACCTCCTTGATACCACTCAACTTCTCTGTCATGACGCGTTCGGGGCCCAGTCCGGGTCGGCCTGCTCAAACCCGACAGGGACAAGCCTGGCGCAACTATTACCGAGCGCCATCAGCTTGGATGACAAAATGGAATGGCGGTTTCCATATCAGAGAAAGGAGAACTCACCAGTCGTCCCAATAAACGCCCAAGTCCCGCAACTCCTGCCCCGCTGCCACTCCCACTTCGCATGGGGACCAGCGGCTGCTGGCCATCAAAGACATCCGGCCCCTAGTTTTACCTCTCTTGCCGGTGTTCCGTCGTCAAGAGCTCGCGGTGAGGCTTCTCTGGAATGCCGTCGGATTCCAGTGGTACCTTAGTACCTATTGACAAACCGGGTGATGTCTAATCTCTCGCGGTTAGAAATACGTCAGCGCCCCTGAATTTCACTCATGCTCTCAAGAAGGGCTTTGACGTTAAAAAACTTCAATTGCGCCGAGAGTATCATCCGTAACGTGGCGACGCCCATCACAACTTCAACCTGAAGAGCCTGAGGGACGGACTTTGCACCTCGGAATTTCAGACCTGCTAAACACAAAGCGTCATCTACACTGCCGCCAAAAACATCCAACGTCGGTTGCTGAGTTCGATTCCATTTAACTCCCTCGCTTGCTGAGCTCTCTCCGGTTCGAGCCGTTTGGCGGTGTTGCGAACTGCCACACCAATTCAGAATCGGCACTGCGGATTGGAGGGTGAGTCATTGGGCTAGGGTGCCCAAAGCAGCTGGCTCCTTCTGCGCAATGTTCTCTGTTGGCAACCGTGGACGGGCGCCAGTGCTAGGCAGGGCAGGTGCGGTGCCTGTTGTTGGGTCGTTTTGCACTCGCCGCGTCCTCGCGCTCTGCAGCCTCTGCTTGCATCTGCACCAACAGCATCTTGGCGCGCCCAAAACGACCCCCTCCCCACATCTGGGATCTTGCAGACGGCCTGCATCGCGCATTTTTTCAACTCTGCAACGATTTGTGTTGACGACATACACACGAGGTACAAATGAATTGCCCATGCAAATGAGGAGATCCAGCCTGAGCTGACCCCGCCACCATTTAGCCCCGACTGCCAGGTGAAGCCGGAAGGCGGACGATTACTGCAATCGGTCCCGTCAATCGGGGGATTCAGGTTGGGAAGCTCTCTTGCGACACCTCGCGCAGCCGTTTCAAATTGATGAGACATGGACACAATGACGGTGCCTGCTGCGTCGTCGCACATCGACCCCGAACTCTTTGAGCTCTGCATCCAGGCATTTGACTCGATCCCCGCCGCCGATGAAAACCACACGGTCGCCGCCGCCGTGCGCAGCCAGGGCGGCAAGACCTTTGTCGCGCTCAACGTCTTCCACTTTACCGGAGGCCCCTGCGCCGAGCTCTCCGTTCTCGGCGCCGCCGCGGCGGGTGGGGTGCTCGCCAACGACATCGAGACCATCGTCGCAGTGTGCAGACGGGAGGGCAATGCGTTCCGCGTCGTCAATCCCTGCGGCAGGTGCAGGCAGATGCTGCTCGACTACAATCCCGACATCAAGGTGATTGTGTTGGATGCGCAGGGGGTCGAGCTGGAGGCTAGGGCCAAGGATTTGATGCTGTACGCCTACATCTGGGAGGATGGAAACGCGGGAGCCGCCGGGAGGGTCGAGAGTGGAGCGAAAGGGCCGGACGGGTCTCAGAACTAAACAATGGGGAATCACCATGCCTACCCTCCTACACACAACCTAGCCCTGGAGTCTGCCGCTAGACAGTCCCTGTATGTCTTGCAGCGGCCATATTGCATGTGATCAGAACCCATCAAGACCCGCGCTGCTGCGCTTCTGGGGAGCGGGGTTGCCCTACGGAGTAGTATGATGCACCACCAGTGATCCTTCTGCAGGGCGGAGCACGGCTCAGGCTGTGAGACATCGCACTTCTTAGGTCTGTCGGGGCCTGAAGAAATGTAAATTGGATCTGGCCTGGCTCAATTGCCTGACCAGCTCCAAACATGTTGATACCCGGAGAGGCACCCAAAGTGAAACGTGGGATTGATGCTCCCGACGTCGCCATTGACAAGTTATTACTCAATCGGCCAAAACAACTTCAAGGCCTGCTTAGCATAGTGGCTAATGCGTTGCACTTGTATCACCTCGACGACATGCAAAGATCACAGGTTCGATTCCTGTAGTAGGCATTCCTTTTGCTCCATCCCACTTTTTACCCCTGAGCCAGCCAACAACACCCCCTCTCGGCGACCCCTGGTCCCCTGCACCCCCCCTAAACGTGCAGGAAGATCCTCTGTCATTTGTCGAGTGACGTCGACACCCTCACGCGCTCCACCAGGCCTCGCTCACGGCATCTGCGTGCATACACCCGCGCCCCGTATCTCTCCCGCGCAAGATACTCTTCAGGGACCAGCGCCGACGACGGTGACGAGTCTCTGGCCTCATGGGGCCCCACGGTAGCACGGTATGCCGCAATCGCCCCAGCGTTCTGTTCATCCTCCGACTCGTAGTCCGGCAGGTCGTCTGGGCCCACGGTGGGTGAATGGACTGAGAGTTTTGGACCTTGCGGCGCCGGTTGGGGTGGCATGGGCGTCTTGGGGTCCTTCTTGGGGTCTTTGGTGCGTCGGGAGGGTTTAGGGGCCATGGGGTTCTCAAAATCGACCCGATCAAGCTCTTTCTCCGGTGTGCCGGCGCCCACGATGTGCGCCTGGCGGATCCGGATACAGTTCCGGTTAAGGATATTCAGATCCGACATCACCTGCTTGTCTAGATGCCCGTCAACCCTTCCCCAGTCCCACCGATGCTGCTTGGGCAAGCGGGGAATGCTGTGGTAGGGCATATGCGAATTACTGGGCTGGGTCCAGCGCACTGATTCCTCCTTTCCGCCTTCAACGTTCCTGGCAAGGTAGCGATCAGCCATGGCGATCATGGTCCCGTACGTAAAGTTGTTGCGCGGGAAGTGGCTCCAGTCTGCATCGGTCGTCTTCAGTAGCCGGTCAAACCAGTTGCTCGTGTGGTCCAACGCAACCAGGGTCGGGAATCTTTCCCAGCAATCCTCTAGGTCCTTGCTGTAGTTGTGTCTCATCCACTCGCTCAGGTCGTAGTAGTCTGTCCGCACAAGCGGATTGGGCCCGGCCTGCCTTTGTTGCAGTGCTCTGGCTCGCTCATCCTCCGATATCTGAATCTTGAGAAGGGTCCAGATGCTGTGCCCCAAATTCATCTTGTCCATGATCGTCTCTGGCTCTGGGATCCCCGGGTTATCCAACCCACACAGCATGTCCGCCCTGTCGTTCGATGCCTGGAATGAGAAACCAAAGTCACCGAGGATGATTTGGGGCAGCTCGTCCGTGAACTTGGCCAACCGGGGGTCTGCCTTCTTTTCCTCGTCGCTAGGGTAGTGCAGCCAAATGTTGTTCGCGTGCATGTCCATATGGCAGATGGGATCCCAATTGTCATCCTTGGCGGCCAAATTCACGGTTATTTCACCCGCTCCAATGTCGTTCTGGTGAGCCAAGTTATAGCCTGGGGAGGGAATGTGCCCCGTGTGCATCCACGACAGCGCCCGGCCGACCTGCGAAATCAAGTGCCAGATGAAGCCCTCGGGCACCTTCTTGCCGGCGTCTTCGTACTTTCTCTTCAGGTTGTGAAGCGTCCCTCCATTGTAGTATTTGTAAATGAGAGTGACATCCGCGTCGCGGTAAGGCAGACCCGTCTCGCCCTCGTCGTCGTCGCCTGCCACGATGGATCCGCGATGGTGGACCTGGAAGGCGTGCAGCTGAGGAAATGGCGTCAACTCCATGTTGCCATGCGATAGCGGTAACCGGCGCTGAACGTGCGGGTCTGCTTCGCTCAGCGTGCTCTGCTCAATCTCGGCTGGCATCGGATCGGAGTCGTCGGCAGCGAGCTTACTTCTCATAATGCTCGTTAGTTTCTTGATTGCCACGAGCTCTTGCGGGCGATCTACGCTCGCAAAAAGCCCGACCGACGCATCCGGGTGGCGCTTAGGATCGTGCTGGAGCCAGCGAAGGAACATGAACCCATTAAGCCGCTGGTGCAAGTATCGAGACGATTCGTTGCTGCTGTCGTCGACGAGGTGTTTCCTTTCAGGGATCTCGGGATTTTTCAGGGGGTAGAAGACCAGGGTGTGGTGAGAATACTTGAGGACAGGCAGGGGTGGCATGGCGAGTTGTCAAAGCTCTCTGCGAGCGGGGAGTCTCGAGTCGGTTGAACTGTGGCAAGGCGTTCAGATTGGCCTTGAGGAGAGTTGGGTGCTAAGTTTGCGGCTTTCACTTGAGGCAGAATCTGTGGGATTTGACGGTGTCATTTCTTTGTTGCTGTCCAGTATCGCAATGAGAACCTGACTCTTTCCATGTCTTTGCCCTCAGCATTCAATCAAACATGTCATGTCCGAAAGCGTCACCCCCCCTCCTAGTTGTGCCCATCTTGGGCCAAAGAACAAAGAGGCTTGTTTCCTGAAGCAAACATTTGGGGTAATTTGGGACAAGCAATATCCGGCAGTCCACCGGGCCCTGGACCCCTGAATGTGTATTTCTGGCCCGAGAGGGAAATCTTCTAGAAAGCTAATTATATCCTAACAGAACGCGGAAGATAGGATTCAAGAGATGTACAACGTAGCATCCGGCCCCTAATAAGGGTGTGTTACAGGGGTGTGTTGCAGTGCATCAGCTGGCACTGAACGTACCTGAGTGTGCCGTGCATGAAACACTTCCGCAAACGTGTGAGGGCCCAAGTTTGGGAACAAGGTTCGCCTGCGCCTCCCGGGTGCTCCCGTCCCGGACATTTGGCCTCCCACAGTCGCCCCCCGGAACGCTTGGTAATTAGGTGTAGCCGCCGAAACGGCTCAGGGCTGCACCAAATTTAGGGGCGCAACGTTTAACCGACGGCCGCCAGCCATAACATAAGCGCGATATATGCTGAGACTGCGCTTACTCGGTCCAAAATAGTCCAAGATGTTCCCTGGCAACACGGACTCGGAACCTAACAGGCATCGAAGCATTCTAGAAGGTATAATCACATGATGCATCTCTGGAAGGAATGAGATCGAGATGTCGGTCCTCAACTCGAAATTAGGGTGTAACCCTGACAACATGCCCGTGTGTTGGGGTTGGTGGGGAGGCATGGATCGGAATGCAGATAATGCGGAGGAGTCATTGCTCGGGTGCCCGGGGCCAGTCCTGGCCTTCTAACAGATTATGGAAATCTTGGGATTTTGAAATTGCGATGCATCTTGGGGTGCCGGTTAGAAGTGCAGAGAGATGCTTCATGATTATGTCTAATAGTGGCAAGGAGAGAGAGAGCGGGAAACAGACGACAAATGGAGAAGCGATGGGAAAAAAGGGGAAACAATGAAGAGAAACCCATACCCATGCCTTCTAAGTCCATCTAACTGTAGGTGATGATAAAGGACAAGTGGGAAGCGAAACCTCCTCCAGACTCACAGAAACCGTCGTCCCATCAGGGGCCGTCAAACCCGGATATCACTGAAATCAAAAGCCCCCCAATCCAACCCTCCCTAAGACCGTCCCATCCCAAAGAAAAGAGGAAAAGATTCCATGTACTCTCAGGAATCAAAAATGGCCCCATAAGCCGGCACCCCACGAGTCTCTAAACCATACACGACCTTCTTGGTGACCCTTTGGTTCGAGATAATCACCACCGCCTCTCCCTTCTTCCTCCCGGCACCCTTGACTACCTCCCTTCCTTCCTCCCAGACGCGGTACGCCAGCTTGACCAAATCAGGTCGCCGGCTCTCTTTTCCTCCCTTGCTCGTGTCGATCACCACGGCCTCGGGATCCGTCTTATACACCAACTCCACGACGGCCCGGCCAAACGTCCGCACGGGGTCTTTGGTTGACCAGATGATGCGGACGGGGTGCCCGGGGTGCTGGACGAACAGGCTCAGACAGGGCGCGATGCCGGATCCCGTCGCGACGACGACGCACGGCGAGAATAGACCGGCGACACGCATTACGCCAAACTGCGGGGTGCCGCGCGTGTAGATGTGCTTGGGAGGTGAAGCGATGATCTTGCGCGTCCAGTCGCCCGCGTTGGAGATGATTACCGAGAAGCCGCGCTCGCCGGCGTGAGAGAGGGTAGCTGCGGTGGGAGAGGTGAGGGCGTGGGTTTTGAGGGCGGCGAGGGAGAGATCGGAAGAGGTTGATGAGGTGGAAGAGTGTTTTAATCTTAGGGGGGCCGGCGTCTCCGAGTGGGTATCGCAGGTGCAGCCGGGGCAGTGGTGGGTGGTCGGGGCGGGCGCTGACGGGAAGGGGATCACGCCGAATGCGTGGGTTTCTGTCAGCGGGGCGTCGGTCAGGCGGATGGCCTGACCGTAGTTCACGTCACGATGCTTGAAGTTGAGCTTGACGCAGTGTTCCGAGAGCACCTCGGCGTCAACCTCGCGAAGGCGGAGGCGCGTCCAAGGGTAGATGACCAGGAGGGTGATGGCGGCGAGCATCCAGAAGTTGGACGAGACGAGCAACGCCTTGCCAAATGAAATGCCGCTAGCCTGAGTGGCGTCCGCGTTGAGGAGCATGACCTGGGCCCAGAAGAGGAGGACGGCGAGCCAGCCCATGAAGCGGTGGATGCCCTCGAACCAGTTGTGAATTGCCCGCCGCAGATGGGGATGCGCTGAGATGAGCATGGACACGAGTAGGAATAGAATGAAGTAGCTGACAAAGTAAATGTAGCTGCGGATGACACTCAACGACTCGGCGCTTTGGAACTCCCTGGTCAGAAGCACGAGGTAGGCCATGTACCAAAAGGTGGCGGCTACCGCTCCGGCGCTGTGAATGCCGCCGTACGAGTACACCTTGGCCGCGAGCGTGCGGAGCTGCAGGGGGAGGTTCTTCGTCCAGGTCCCAAACACCCAAAACATGGCGTTGACCACGTGCTCGTTGCGGACGAGGATCGTCACCAGGATGTTGGCTGTCACAGCTACACTGGCCTGCTGATATGTGATCTTGGAGCGGTCCCCGGAGATGGCGTGGCGGGCAATAAGCACTGCCAGGGCGGCCATATTGGCAAGGTAGACAAGACAGAAGATGCGGCGGTAGATGGAGCCGAAGTTCCATCGCAGATACCGGTACAACCGAGGGCCTTTCTTGGGTGGCAGAGGCGAGCAGTCCAGCCCGTGGCTCTTGAAAGGGTCGAGGTCGGGAAACAGGGCCCGGGGTTTGAATTCCTTGGCCTCCAAGGGGGGAGTGCCCGCGAGAGTGGAGGACGATGAGTTGAGAGAGTCCCCGCCTTCTTCCAGATCGCGAGGGGCGCGTGCAATACTGGTGCGAACTCCTAGGAAGCTGCTCCTAATTGGTCGTGTACTGGAGTCGTCATCGCTGCAATCGGATTCGCAGTCCGAAATACCGGGCTCCTCGGGGGCCTGATGGAGAGAGGCTGAAGCGGGTGGGGGCTGGGTGGCTTCATAGCCCATGTGGAAAGGGAAATGATGAATAGGTGTGGGACGTGGGGCCCGAGACCGACGAAGGGGGACAGCGGGCGATGGCGACGTGTGGCGCAGAGATCGTGTAGACTGTGTGGGAGGTGTGAGGGTTCTCGCGAGAGAAGCCATTGTGGTGTGCGGATGGTCTCAGCGTGCTGGGCCGGTGACCCGTGGTGGTGAGTGAGACGGGTGGGTAGACAAGAGGAGGTTCACCGGAAGGCGAGCGTAACCGATATTGATCAGTCAGGCTTGAGTAGGAGATCTCTGTCCTTGTCTGGGTAGGATGGTAGAATGACGTGGAGAGATGATGTGGTGGCTAAGACAGGAGGGTCTGAACTTATAGCCCGCCGGCGTAGATCAAGAGAGTGCAAACCGACGCATAAGGGAATAACTTCCCGGTTCGTCCTGCATCCCATGTTGTGCTGATATGTGGACGCCCCTGATGTTCTTGGAATAGCATCGGTCCACTTTCCTCGGAGACGACAGGAGGAGATGAGGACAGGGCAGACATCGCGGGCTGCCCCTGAGAGCCACATGAGGCCTCTTCTCGTGTCCGCCGAGGTGTCATCCGGTCGGACCGAAGGTGGTTCGGCATCCACGGGCCATGCCGTAAATAGCGTGGAGTTCGATGAAGCGCGAGCCGCCAGCCACGAGCCGCCAGCCGCGCTGAGACGGCAGGTTCGCGTCTACGGGCATGCTGGACATCATCTCGGCTATCTAGATCGGCTGCATCCATGAGACGGTGTGTGGCGCGGCTCTTGAGAGGGAGGGATCATGGATGTAACTCAGCAAGGGGTAGCAGTCCGATGCTGCAGTCCAGTGTCATGTACCAGATCGTGGAAGGACGAGAGGCTGAACCAATGAGGTCAGGTTGCATGCACGACTGTATTTGCAGACACGGGCTGGAATGAGGTTCAAGCAGGCGCAGATCTCCCGCAAGCCCGCCAGCGTGCCAAGGCGTCGTTCCATGCGACGCTGCCGGCTGCGAACCACTGCCCATGGCTGTCGTTGAACTGATGTCTGCATTGCACGTATGTATCATTGCAGCCAGGATTATTGCAGAGATCTCCTCAGGGATGCAGGCTTGAGGGCATCCATGTGGCGGTCTTGCGGGGGTTGAGCTGCTGATGCGCACGCCATCACACCTCCTTGCGCAGCTGCTGGTTCGAGTTACGAAGCATGGCAGCAGCTGGAGCAGTCAACCGCCTTTGACTATTCGCCATGAGGCCCCGACTATTGAGCACTGCCGGCGTGCTGGTACGATGAATCAGGCTAGCAGGCGACCGAAGGCCGAAAGCTGGCATTCTGCAGCTGCCGACACGAACTCACCCAGGTCCCAGCTGCCCGCTATCCGTCCAATTGAACTGCGATGGACGGATTCGAAGTCAGGTTGCAGCTGGTGTGGGGGGATCCCCCGGGCCCAGGAGCGCGGAATGGAAGCAACGCATAGACGCTGGGGCCGTTATTCTTGGAGAGTTGGAGCGGTCGAGTCGAAATGGAGGCAGTCCGAAAGTGGGCAAAGTGGGCAAAGTGGGCAAAGTAGGCGATGAGCAAATGTGGGCAAAATGCACGTGTGGGGCAAAATCCAAAACAAACCAAGCAATCCCAGAGTCTGTCCTGACAAGCGATTGGTCCAGTGGCCGCCCGCCCAAAAATAATCCGCCCCAACCTTCCTCCACGGGGATGCTTCCTGCTGCGCAAACTCTCATCCGTTCCCGAAAGCTCGGCCCGCTGCCCTCCCGGGTGGCTGTTCAGCAAAATGCACCCCAAGGGACTCGGCTGCACCACGACTGGTTCCCGGGGCGCAGCGGATGGAGACGACTGTACACAAGACAGAGTCCATAGTGGACTTGCGTGGTGCGTGCCTCGGATCTACGATCGCGGGAGCCGATCATGGTCCTGCTGTGAGACCTGAGACCACTCTCGCTTTGCCGGGCGAGCCGGGCTGCGAGCTTCCATGCATCCATGTGTTCCTCCGGCTCTACACAGGAAACGCCCCGCATACTCGAGCTGCATCCCTTGCAGGAAATCTCATCCTCTGCATGCTCCTTCACTCGGTCGGCCGGACCTCATACAGAGCAGCGGCACGCCGTCTTCGCTTCCAAACATCTCGGTCGCACACATCACGGATTCGCAGGCCTTATTCTGTGTCCTATATAGCATGTGTTCCTATTCAACGACGCTCAGTGCCGCCAGCCTGCGTCATGCCGACCCGACTTTTGCCATCCATTGGCCGACGGTCCCTAGCTCCCCTTGCGACACCCAACCACGTCCCAATTGCCGAGAAGCATTCATCCCTTGGTTCATGGGCCGCAAAAACGCCGATTTGCTCCCTGCCGGAGCCTTCCCGCTCCTTTCGGAGTTTGGTTGACCGTTTTTGGCAAGCTTAGCAAGCCTTTGTCAAGGCCAATACCTCAAAAGACGGCGGCAAGCGCACGGCTCAGCGGAACAACAGTGGCGGGTAGATGCGCCTGGAAACTTGTCCGGTATTCCATTCCCATTGCCAAGACCGCCTTTTGGCATTGTCTTCGTGCAGACCAAGGCGTCGGTTTGCTGTCCTACTAAAACGCGCTCATACGAGGCTGTCACGCCTTAGAGAACTCCCCCGAGCTCTCCGCCCGCTCATCAAGCTTGAGTGGAGGAATGGGCAGCCCAGGAACCGCCCCGGATCTCAGATGCATAGAACCCAGTGTCCAACAAACATGAAGCGATGTAGATGGCTGACTCGGTATCAATATCATCTCTAAGAGCTTGACATGTGGCGACCCTTGAGACAGGACTGGACGCCGACCTGTCGCGTCCAAATCGGGTTGCTCCCTACCCCTATTGTCCTGCAAGTCGCGCGCCGAGCTCCATTTCGGTATTTTGGTTCTCCAATATCTAGAGACAGATTTCGGTAAGCCAAGTGTTCTTTTCCATGCATGATCTCCACTGCGGACTTCACCCAGAGCCCCAGTGCGTACTCTCTCAGTCTCTCTTGCAGCCAACAACCCGCCTGGCTGCTGCTCGGCGGCCCAGGTCGAAGGAACCCCTGGCCCCTGCGTGTGTCTACCAGACTGTCGGGACCATATCGTGCCCGAAAAAAACCAGTCTGCATGTTGCCCTGCAGCAACTGGCCAGTGGTTGGAGAGCCGATTGGTTGAGGTACTCGATGGTGCGAGCAGAGTGCAAGGGATGATTACAATATACTGGGTACCAATCCAAAACACTAAGCATATTTGGCAACATGCTCTAATTTCGAGGGGCCGTCGTTAAAACGACAATCTCTACTCCGTAGCATCTGATCCTTTCACACCTATCGAGGGCTGGTTGTCCATGATTGGTCACGCCGACGGTTCCCATGGCAAGTGCTGCAAAGACCGTGTGCAGTTGCTCCCGCGGGATCTCTCATACCTGTTTCATACAAGCAGCTAATTATATAACCCACCTATCTAATACGCCAGGTTCAGTGTATACCACGCTAGGTACTCTGTACTCAGGGGGGCAGCTGTAGTTCTAAAACCGGCAACGGGCAGCAGACGGCCGGATGGAGCCTGTCTTGTGCGATTCTCTGCTTGCTAGTTATTCATCGTTTTCAGGTAACACAACACCCAGCTGTCTGTTGAGCCGGGCCGCGGCAGGTTCCTATTATATCTAGATTCAACCGACACTTGGGAGATCTCGAGCGGCACTCACGGGAAGTACGCAAACGGGGGTGGTCCAGCACATCCAGCACCTTTGGTGGTCGAGCCTACAGCGGCAATGGGTCCTCAGGCCGCTAGAAAAATGTAGCTTAAGGCGTCTTATTATTTCTCTTGCGGTAGTTATCTAGTTATCTGAAATAGAATTGCAGAGGAGCGCGCCAGGTGAAACCCGAGGTTGACCATTCATTTACTCAGGACGAACGGCCTCGTGCTGACCGGCAAATGATTGCCTGGTGTTGCCACACAATGTGGTTTGTTGAGGGCAGGGTGCGAAATGTAAGAAATGGAAGCGTTTGGGGGGCCACAATGCAGAATTGTTGGGGTTGGGTTGGAGACTGAGCCTCTGAGGCGATGCAGAGTTTTGGCATGCATCACGTGCAGAAGCACGTGCTCTGGAGCAGCACTTTTGCCCGGGGCTGTGAGGTGGAGCTCCACTTCGGCAATGGCCGTCAGAGCTTCGACGAACCTCGATCACGACGACCACCGACCCTCGCAATCGTCGCCGCAGCCGCTCAATTGCAGCCCATAATGGCGACAGAATCAGGCGAGACACCGCGGCGTATGCTCACCGCGCCCCGGCCTATTTTCGGGAACACAATGCGCTGACAAGCGGCCGCAGGAGCGACCCGCGAGGAGATGAGCGCTGCGAAGCTCCCCCTTCAGTATCGAGACAGCTGCGCCCACCTGCTGATTCCCCTCAACCGCTGTCGCTTTGAGACGTACTATCTGCCGTGGAAGTGCGAGGTAGGAGTTGTGCCTGGCTGGACCTGGCGGGGGACGAAAACCACGAAATGGATTGCGGAGCGGGACCCGATCGACTGACATTGCTTGCCGCAGGACGAGAGACACAGCTACGAAAAGTGCCAATACGTCGAGTTCAAAAAACGTGTCGCCAAGATGGACGAGCTTAGGGCGGCCAAGGGCGGTGCTCGCAGCAACTGAGCAGCGAGTCGAGGGCGGATGACGGGCGGGAGACGACCTCGCCGTGTATATATGCAGGGAGTAGGCGGTGGAAGCTAGGATCGATAGCTGGCAATACACTGCGTCAGACACTTGACGGCTCAGGGTCTCGAG
>OUNM010448346.1_pt1 | contig 24115 bp, 18 predicted proteins | sample 1769961 | NCBI WGS metagenome assembly OUNM01 (sample SAMEA3914820, study PRJEB12502) | metagenome | biome: forest; material: soil | place: USA | collected 2012-03-12 | depth 0.3 m | reverse complement strand
ATTCAAAATCAACACCGTCGGATTGCGCCCCTGCGGAGTGCGCCCGACATGATCCATATCAGCAACCACCTTGCTGGAGTCAAAGTGCAATCCCCATGCCGCGAGAAGCTTGTCGAGGTTGGAAGAGCTAGGCCGCCCCATCCCAGACTGACTATCAGATACCGCCATCGGATCGAGGAATGCCACAAGCTTTCCGCCTTTCAGGATAAACTGATCGATCGCGAATTGCGCGGCATCCGAGAGCCCTTTTGGATGAATGAGAACAAGCACCTTGATGTCATCCGGGATCTTCTCGGCGGTCATCTCCACCGTCTTCACGTCAAAATCGCACTTCAGCTTGGAATAGAATGTCCACGCAGGCTCCGGCCGGCGGCCCATCTGCGCCATCATGGGATTTGACTGACCTGCCACAGGAAGCGGGCTCATGACGCCGATTACCGGTTTGTCTGGATTTGCCACCCGCGTGATCGCACGCGACAGCTCATACTCCAGCATCGGCTCCTGCCCGGGATTCAGAAACGGTATGTTCTCTTTTGCATCGAGCATCGTGATACTCATGCCGAAGTAAACATTGCCCCCATCAGGCAGAATGGTGGGCTGAATTCCGTCCAATCGCGCGGAGTCCTCGGCGTCGGAATCCGGCACGGGGTCGAGCTTCTGAATCTCAATGAGTCCCTTGGAAAGCTGGCGGTACTCGTTGAGGAGATCCTCGACACGGCCCGCATAAGTCTTCAGATCGACCGGCATCTGCGATTCGGAGCGCGAGCAGTAAAAGCGCACCTGCACGGGGGTATCGAGTTTGGAGACGATGTGCCGCGTGCCATCGGAAAGCGTGAAGGCGTGATCCGCTGTAAGATCGATGCGCTTCTTGGCATGCGCACCGATGACATTTACGGCGACCAGAATGACAAGCACCGCAACGACGCCAACGGCCGAATAGAGATAGGTTTCGAGTCCTCTTTTCATCGAAAGGAAGGAAAAGGAAAGTTGGAGTTGATACTTAGCCGGCGCGGTGCGCCCGGATGACTACGCCGGTCGTGAATAGGGAAAACACGATCACAGACACAAAATAAAGAAGGTCTCGGGAATCGAGCACGCCCTTCTGAATGCTGTTAAAATGTGCCAGCGTGCTGATGGAGGCAACCGCATCCATGAGCGAAGGAACGTTCCAAGAGGTAAACAGGTCTGTAAACGACGGATCCCCCGCAAGATTCAGCAGCAGGCAGATCACGAGAGAAACGATGAAACAGGCAACCTGGCTGCGAGTAATCGCCGAGACCATCGCTGTCACGGCCAGGAAAGCGCCGGCCATCAGGAAACTGCCGATGTAACCCGCCAAGATGACTCCATTATCCGGAGTCCCGAGATAATTCACCGTAACAACGACCGGGAAAGTAAGTGCCAGGCCGACGGCGACAACAGTCCAGGCAGCGAAAAACTTTCCAACAATCGCCTCCCATGCAGCCACCGGCATTGTAAGCAGAAGTTCGATCGTCCCACTCCGCCTTTCTTCCGCCCACATGCCCATCCCGACTGCGGGCACAAGAAAGAGATAGAGCCAAGGATGCCATGGGAAAAACGCCTGAAGCGATGCCTGCCCATTTTGAAACAACTTCGCCTTCATGAAGGTAAAGTAGCCTGAAAGCAGGAGGAAAATGACGATGAAGACAAATGCGACTGGCGACGAGAAGTAGCTTCGCAGCTCGCGCTTCGCTATGGTGAGCACGTTTCGATTCATTTCTTGGTTCCGGCCGTCGTAGCGTTGCTTGGGAGAGTGATGCTGCGGAAGACTTCATCGAGCCTTCCTTCTTCCGTGTGCAGTTCCTGGATGCTCCAGCGTTCCTTGCTTGCGAGTTCGCCAACGGCCCGGGCAACTTCGCCCTCGGTGCCGTTCTTCTTCGGGAAAGCACGTACTGTCAGCGGCGATTCGCTGACAACGACGGATCTTTCGACACTCGCGAGATGTTTGATCTTCGCGGCCACCGCAGAGGCGTTGCCGCGATCGAGCCGCAACGTGACGGCCCCGGCAAGTTCCGAGCGTCTCTTCAATTCAGCCGGTGTGCCATTGGCGACGATACGGCCGCGGTCGATGATGACCGCGCGCGAGCAGACCGCTTCGACTTCCTCGAGAATGTGTGTGGAGAAGATGATCGCCTTCTTTTCGCCCATCCGGCGAATCAGCGAACGCACCTCATGCTTCTGATTGGGATCGAGACCGTCCGTCGGCTCATCGAGCACCAGCACCTCCGGATCGTGAATGATCGATTGCGCGAAACAGGTGCGATGCCGGTACCCCTTGGAAAGCGTCTCCACGCTCTGATGAAGGACGGGTTCGAGAAAGCACATCTCCACCGCTCGGTTCACCGCCTTCTTCCGGGCGTCGCCACGCAGGCCGCGCAATTCCGCGGCAAACGACAAAAAGCTGCGCACCGTCATGTCCGCGTAGGAAGGAGCATTTTCCGGCAGATAACCGATGAGTCGCTTCGCGGGGATCGGATTTTCCACCACATTGTGCCCACCGACCGTGATTTCTCCCTCTGTAGGCGGGATGAACCCCGTGAGCATGCGCATCGTGGTGGATTTGCCGGCCCCATTTGGCCCGAGAAATCCGAGGACTTCGCCTCGTTCGATGGTGAACGAAATTCCGTTCACCGCGACCTTCGGGCCAAAATGCTTTTTCAGATTTCGGACTTTGATCATGGCGGGACTTCATAAAGGCGATTCGCCGAATTGTGCAAGCCCCGGAATTGCCGAACCTGAGTGAATGCTGGAGTACCCCGCCCCATCGGAACACGTTCAAGGCGTTCGGCTTGGCGGCGCAGCCCCCCCGGTTGGGTGCCAGGCAATTGCCAAAAATTCCTCTCCATCACGCAAAATCGACCGGGTCGGCATCCATGGTCTGATTCTCGCCGGAATTGGACCAACCATGAATTGCGCAATTTCCAAATGAGGACCGCGAGCCCCTTTAGATCCAGCAGCCTTTTAATAAGGCCAATGCAACACTCGTTTTATATCCGACAGCTGGCCTATATAATTCATACTAGCACGCCATGTAAGACAATCACCTACAGTAAACGTACTACAATAAACCGATTCTAGCCTTTTAACTAAAAGCTACACCCTACAGGATTACTAACGTGGCAGCACACTCTCAATCTTGGAATCCATCAGCGTCATTGGATGTCCCTCCCATACCACTTGGCCTTGGGCATTTAGCAGAAACGCGTGCGGGACACCACTCACACCCAACGCCTTGAAATAGCGGCGCTCCGGATCGATCGCTATCGCATAATCCGCCGGCACATTCTGCAGGAACTTCTGCACGGCTGCATCGTCTTCGTCGGTAATCCCAACAACATCAAGGCCCCGCGACTTGTATCGCGAGGTGATCTGGTTGAGGTGGGGAATACTCGTCCGGCAAGGCATGCACCAGGTCGCCCAGAATTCGATCAGCATCGGATGCCCCGTTTCCGGAATCGGGCCCTGAATATAGCGAACTTCCAAGGGAAGCAGATCTCGCCGAGTCCAATCAGCTGCCCCGTCAATGAAATGTGTCTTAATGACAGCTCCAATAGCTATCAAAAGCGCTAGTTTAAGAAATGCTTTCATGGGATGAGACAAGACGCCTGACTAAGCAGGTTGCGGGCCCACTTCGTTACCATCGGCACTCAAACGATACCGGTCACACAAGAAAGCTGTGCCGTTCTGACATCAATCCGGTCATAAAAGCAATTTGCACAGTCCGTTTAACAACTTTGAAGATCCCGGCCTGATACTGCTAATGCTTATCTTACCCTGATATTCCATATAGATGCCGCTACGGTGATCTTCCACTTCCGGTATCGGTGTGCAATCCACATGGATCAACACTGAAATCGGGTGCCCAATAACGCTGCTCAAACGCGAGCCATTAAAGCGCCGACGACGACCCGCCAAAATCTTCAACACGGTCTTGAATCCCGGAGCGACCAGATATTTTTGAAACGCCCCCTGCCGCGGCCCGAGGCATCCGGAAGTCAGATCACCGCCCGCGCGAGATCCCGCGGCCATTTCTAAGTTCCAGATCGCTACTGTCCGGGCGGCAGTGGATCGGAATACCGGTAAAAGCCGGCGAAGCCTCGATTTGCCGGCACCCATTCCCGGTGCGCGTAATAGCGCCCGCGATGCAGGTACTTGTGCTCCCCAAACCAGAGAAAGGAAGCGGATGCCGTGGGCGCGGTTGCGCCAATCGTGAGGATGATGGCGGCCAGCGCCAGCAGGAACGAACGGATCATGGAAGGAAGGGAAGGGCGTTACCGTAACTGCAAAGGGCGTGGAGTCATGCGGCATTTTCCGGTGCAGGCTCGCGCCCCGCGGGACGGCTGAGACGGGCAACGCCAGCCCTGCCGCTCCATGCGATCTCCACGCGTTCGACGTCCCGTTTTAACAATCCGGCGTTTGCTGCGACGAAGCCCGTTCATTAAGACTGCCCGTACGGTTCTCGACCATAACCCTGTAAGTCACTGATCACCTGCGCCACCCCGGCGCAGCCTGACGGCGCACTATTTATCCGGCCTCCAAAAACAGGCCGGTCGACCTTCCAAATTTGAAGTTCACCTGTCGAAACCGATCTCCATGAACATCCCGATAAAACCCAATATAACATTGCGTGCATCCACGTGGATGCGTCGCGCACTTACTCTTCTGCTAGTCTTCATGGCGGTTGCTGGCGCAAGAGCGGCATCGACCACGGTCGTCATCAGCCAGATCTACGGCGGCGGCGGAAATTCCGGCGCAACGCTCAAGAACGACTTCATTGAGCTCCACAACATTTCGACATCCGCCGTCAACGTCACCGGATGGACCGTGCAGTACGCCTCGGCCACCGGCAGCAGTTGGGCAACAACGGCCCTCAGCGGCACCATCCCTCCGGGCGGATACTACCTTGTAGGGGAAGTAGCAGGCGCAGGCGGCACGGCAAATCTACCGACTCCGGATGCGAGCGGATCGCTGAATCTCAGCGGCACGGCGGGCAAAGTCGCGCTAGTGAACAACAGCACGGCGCTGACAGGAACCGCCTTCACCGGCGCCAACATCGTGGACTTCGTCGGATTTGGAACGACCGCAACTACCAATGAAGGGTCCGGCCCGGCTCCTGCACCAAGCAATACCACCGCGGATCTTCGTAATAACAACGGCACAACGGACACGGACAACAACGCCTCCGACTTTATAACCGGAACGCCTGCCCCGAGGAACAGCGCCACCACGCCTTTCCTTCCTGTCGGACCGGCTACGACGATCAACGTCGAAACGAAGGCGGATGGAAGCGGAACGGTTGTTCCCGCACAAAACGCCGGGATCGGGAACTCGCTCACGGTCTACGCAATTTCCCGCGACGCAAATAACAGTTTCGTCGGCAATGCCTCCGCCACTTGGTCGCTGACGTCCGTCACCGGTGGAGTCCAGAGCACCGATCTCGCTCCAGCCACAGATGGCAAGAGCGCAGTCTTCACCGGCAACCTCGCAGGCACTGCCCAGATCCAGGCAGCCACTGGAACGCTCACTTCCGTCAACTCGGGAACACTCACAGTCGTCGCCACGCCGACGAATCCAGTCGGACAGGGCACCACGGATCAGGCTTCCGTTGCAGCCGGACAATCGGTGCAGCTCACCGTCACCGTGACACCTGGTGCCAATCCCACGAGCACCGGCTTTGCAGTCTCCGGCGATCTGACAGCCATCGGCGGCGCTTCGAATCAGGTCTTCAATGCGGGAGCGAACAGCATCTTCACCTATCAGGCGACGATTCCAGCCACCCAACAGGGCGGAACCATCACGATCCCGGTGACGATTCAGGATGGCCAGGGCCGCAGCAGCACGACCTCCATTAGCTTCAAGGTCCTCGGCCAATTCACGATCCTACACATGAACGATCAGCACGCCCGGATCACCCCGCACTACTGGGTCATTCCGAGTCACAGCGCGACTGTTCCGGCGAAGTTTGAATTGGTCGGCGGTGCGCCGTGCTTCGCTACTGAGATGCTACAGCTGAAGACACAGTATCCCGACTCGCTCGTCATCGACGCCGGTGACATCTCGGAAGGTAACCCGCTCGGCGACATGGGCGGCAATGAATCGATGGTGCAGTTCTATCAACTGCTCGACACCAAGTTAAAGGCGCAGGGCGGTCGCGGAATCGACGCGATGGTGGTCGGAAACCACGACGTCCGATTCAAGAGCTACATCGACAACCTGAAGCACCAGTCCAACTTCCCGGTCATCTCGATCAATATCTGCAGCAAGGGAACGCAGACGCCATACTTCCAGCCGTATGTGATCGTGACGGTGAATGGAACGAAGATCGGGATTCTCGGCTACACGACCGGTTCCACGCAGATCGGCACCGACCTGGCGAGCACGCTGGACCTTGTGGCTTGCGATTGGAATGGAACGGATCCAGCCACGATCCACGTCGCCAATTACGTGAACGAACTCCGCAATGTGCAGCATTGCGACTTGGTGATCCTCGCCACTCACGCCGGCCACACCGAACTGTGCGCCGCCACTCCATCCGTCATCGCCGATACAGCCGACGCGAAAGTGCCGGAGATCGCCATTACGGGACACTGGCACACCTGGTGTGAATCCGTGTGGCAGCCATCGATCTTGAATTACAAGACCACCTTCATGGAGTCGGGTAGTTACATTCACTATCTTGGTGAGATGCACGTCAGCGGCGGCGGAAAGTATCTGGGCTCTATCCAGCATGTCATTCGCGATGCCGACCTGACGCCCGATCCCGACGTCTCGACGTTGATCGACAACCTCAAGACGCAATATGCCGCAGGCAGCCCTCAGTATGGCCTGGATCAGGTGATCGGCTACTCTGCAGATGATCTCCTCCTTGATAAGGAGATGAAATGGTGGTCAGGAGACGAATACCCGTGGGACGGAGACAACACTGCAGGGCAGTGGATTTGTGACGGGATGCTGTGGAAGGCCACCCAGCTCTTCGGGCCATGCGATATGTGCATCGAGTCCGGCGGCGGCGTGCGCTCGGACATCCCGAAAGGCCCGGTGACTTATACGCAGATCTACGAAACCTATCCCTGGAATGACGACACGATCTATGTCGTCAAGATGACCGGCCAGGAGATCTTCAACTATATCGCCGGCCACGGCTGCGATGTGGGCTTCTCAAAAGGCTGGTTCGTCACCGCCTCGAACGGCGTGCCGGTTTCGTTAACCTATAATGGCCAGCCAGTAAACATGGCCCAGGTTTTCCGTGTTGCGATCAGCAACTACATGTATGCCAACGACACGGTTCCCTTCTCCGACCCAAGCCCGCAGACCTCGACTTACCTCGCGCGGCAGGCCCTGATCGAATACACCTCGCAATTCACCCAGGCCAATCCGCTGCACATGGGTGGATCCCGTTACAGCTTCGACACGGAATTTTCCGGAGGTTATCGCGCGGTAGTTACCATGATGAACGATGCGGATACGCAGACATCCTTCGACGATGGCTTCATCCGCCTTCTCAGCGCGACTCCGGAAACGCTCGCGCGCCTCGGCAGCCGCCAGGTTCCAACCAGCCTCGTGAATCCCGATGGCTCCGTGAATCAAGCCAACCGTCTCGCCTCGCAGGAATGGTATCGGAGTCTCCTTGGATTCAAGACCGGCGCCGTGAAGGCCGGCGATATCGTCGAGATCTATGGCAAGGGCAGCTTCTACGGTGGTAATCCCGAGTTTGTAGATCAGGAAGGCATCCAGTCCGACGGCGTGGAGTTCAAGATCGTCGGCCATGACGACAGCCTGGCGCAACCCGTCTTTATGGCCTCCATCCAGTCCTTCTGGGACATGATGCACACCAACCAGTACGTGAAGTTCTTCGCCAAGAAGACCGGCGCGAGCACGGTGACTGACCAGAATGGCACGACCATTACGATCCAGGACGTCACCGCTTATTCGGCCAAGACGCTTCCCGGCAACGTTGGCGATCTCCTGCAGTTGACAGGCGTTCCGACGAGTGAAACCAACGCCTTGCGCTTCCGCTGTAACTCGTCGGTGGTAGCTTCGACAAGTGGAGTCGCGGGATATCCTCCGGATTCCCATGTCGATCCGATCGTGCCCAATGCTCAATCCGCTTCCACGCTATCGCTCTCGGCGACCGCTGTGGCATCCAATGGATCAGGCGTCACAACGGTGTTGCTAGCCCCTGTTGCAGACGCACAGGTGGTAGAAGCATCGGCATCGACTAACTATGCTACCAACACGCGCCTCTCCGTCGAAAGCGCAGCGACAGGCTCCTTCCTGGATGAGCGCAGCTGGCTGAAGTTCGATCTCTCGACGCTGCCCACGGGATCGACTATCTCCGGAGCGCGACTCAAGATGTACTGCTGGAGCGCTGCGGGAGCGGCACTACCTGCGGCTCTCTGCCCCGGAACGAGCGATTCGTGGACGGAATCCGGGATTACCTGGAGTAATCAGCCGGGCTTCGGCAACGCGATCGATACCCAGACACTCGCCGCCGGAGTAAAAAACGTCTGGTACACTTGGGACGCGACTTCCTATGTCCAGGCGAAGTATAGCGGCGATAAGCTGGTCTCCCTGGTCGTGAAAGCGGTAACTGAAGGATCCACCGATGCGACGGCTCCGAGCTATGCATTCGATTCGCGTGAGTATACGACCAATACGAGCGACCGGCCATATCTCGAAGTGGATACGCCAAATACCGGCCCGGTCCTGACCATCACGCAAGTTCAGTTCTTCTACCGTTATTCTGCGGACCATCAGAACTGGAGCGCATGGACGCCGTATCAGACCGTGACGACCGCTCCGTGGACGGTGAACTTCAACTACCCGAGCGGCTACGGGTACTATGAATTCTACAGCATCGCGACCGACAGCGCGGGCACCGTGGAACCAGCCCCGATCAATGCCGACGCTTCGGTCTACTATTCGGCCACAGCGGTCGCGACCGTGTCCATCACGGCGACGGCGGATTCGGCGTCCGAGCAGGGACCTGCAGCAGGCGCCTTTGCGATCTCCCGCACGGGAGATACAAGCGCTCCGCTCAAGGCTTATTACTCGATCGGAGGCACCGCCGCGAATGGGATCGACTATGCGACACTGCCGTCGTCAGTTACAATCCCGGCTGGCTCCAATTCTGCCAATTTCGCGATTGCGCCGATTCCCGACTCCATCAACGAAGGCGACCGGGTTGTAACGCTGACCCTGGCTTCAAATCCCGTGTATGTGCTCGGAACGGCCGTCAGCGCCTCGGTCACCATTCGCGAATTGAGCGCAGAGGGCTGGCGCAAGGTGCACTTCACTCAAAGCGAGCTGAATAACCCTGCCATCGGCGGCCTCACGGGGGACGCTTCTGGTGACGGAGTCGCAAACCTCATCAAGTACGCCCTGGATCTTGATCCAAAGGCGAATGCGAGCGGATCGCTTCCGGTTCCCAGCATGGAAGACGGGCCGCTCACGCTCACTTACACGCAACTCAAGTATGCGACGGATGTCGTCTATATCCCGGAAGTCACGAGCGATTTCTCGAGCTGGAGTTCGGAATCGGGCTCAGTATCGGTTGAAGTAGTGACTGACAATGGCCTCACTTACACGGTGAAGGCAACGTCTCTGCTTCCGTTGATCGTGCCGCAGTTCATGCGCCTGCGTATCGAAGCCCTTCCGTAGTGTCCGCTCTCCCACACCAGGCTGCCAAGGCCGGAGTGATTCAGAGCCGGAAGCTGCTGCGATTCATTCGCAATGGCTTCCGGCTTCTGGCCGTCCTATCGCCCATCGCTCTTCTAGTTTCCGGCTGCGAAAGGAAATCCACGGAGGCACTACACGCTGCGTCGGCATCGACCGTACTTGCATCCCCCACTCCTGCTGGCCTGCCGGCCGATATCGTCGGGTGGTTCGAACCGCCAAGAGACGCCGCCCACGCCCCGCAAAACTCGCATTCACCGCTGAGTTTCTACGACGGCACCGAAGTGAAATCCGCGGCGGACTGGCAAAGGCGACGCGAAGAAATTCGCCAGCGCTGGGATGAAATCATGGGGCCATGGCCCCAGTTGATTGAACATCCGCAAATCGAGACCATCAAGAGTTCGACACGCGAGGAATTTGTCCAGAAGCGGATCCGAATCGAGATCGCTCCTGGCCTCACGACCGAGGGTTATCTGCTGATTCCGCCGGGAACCGCAAAGCACCCTGCCGTGTTTGTGCCCGGTGTGGATCCCCATACCAACGTGGGATTGGACAAGCCGCAGCGTGACCTAGCGTATCAATTGACGAAACGGGGATTCGTCACCCTCTCAATCGGCGCTCCAGGCGGGAACCCGCGCAATCCGCAATTTGGCGATGCGCAATGCCAACCGCTTTGGTTCCTCGCTTACATCGGAGCCAATTGCGCGAATGCGCTCGCGGATCTTCCGGAAGTCGACCCAAACCGACTTGGCATCGTGGGCCATGCTTACGGAGGTAAGTGGGCTCTTTTCGCTTCGTGCTTATGCGACCGCTTTGCATGCGCCGTCTGGTCCGAAGCCGGAGTGGTCTTCGATGAAAGACGGCCGGGCACTAACTACTGGGATCCATGGTATCTGGGAAAGGAAACCGAGAAATCCCGGGTGCCAACCCGACGCGAGGAAGAAGCCCGCTTTCGCACGGGAGCCTATAAGGTATTAGTCGAGAGTCATCTCAACCTTCCCGAATTGGAATCCTTGATGGCTCCACGGCCGTTCCTGGTTTCAGCCGGCTCGAATCGCCGACCGGGCTGGGCCTCGAGCAGCACGGATGACGAAAGCCGCTGGCCGGCGCTTTGGCAGACGATCGAGGTCAATCGGCTCCTCGGTTTTGAACGCCGGGTAGCGATGACGAATCGGCCAGGGCACGAACCAACGGCTCTGTCGAACGATCAGATTTGCCAGTTTCTCACTTACTTTCTGAAGCACGACCGGCACTAACCATCGCGGTTACAGCTTGATACCGAACTCATCCGTCTCACTGACGGATTCGACAAATCCAGTGAGCAGATCGATCACCTTCTGGACATCGTGCAAGTCCACGGTCTCGACGACCGAATGCATGTAACGCAAAGGCAGCGACACAAGTCCGCACGGGATGCCTTCCTTCACATGGAAGATCACGTCGGTGTCGGTCCCTGAATAACGGGAAGAACTCTCGTGCTGCAGCGGGATCCCCAGCTTTTCAGCCACCTCGGTGAGGCGGCGGACGACATTCGGGTGATTGCACGTGCCGTGAGTAATCGACGGTCCTCCGCCGAGTTTGACCTTTCCATGCTGGGCCGCCTCGATTCCGGGCGTGTCAGTGGAATGGGTCACGTCCAGAACGATGCAGACATCGGGCATGAGGCGGTGAGCGATCATCTTCGCGCCATTGCCGCCGATTTCCTCCTGGACGGCATTCACTGCATACACGGTCGACTTCAGCGAATCGCGACGCTGGGCGAGATTGGCCAGCACCTGCGCGATAATGAAGCCGCCTGCGCGGTTATCGATTGCGCGGCCAGTCACATAGTGACTGCCAAGCTCTTCGGCGCTGTCGGTATAAACCGCCGGATGACCGACGCGGATGCCTAGTTCCTTCACCTCTTCCGCGGAGGAAGCGCCGACATCGACATAAAGTTCGTGCACCTTCGGAGCCTTCTCGTCGTGCAAGGAATCCTTGCGCAAATGGATCGCCGTATTGCCGATGATGCCGCGGACGGTTCCTTTGTCGCCGAGGATATTCAGGCGGCGACCGCGAGCGGTCGCGACATCCGATCCGCCGATCCGGTCGATGTGCAAAAAGCCTTCCTTCGACACGTGCTTCACGATGTAGCCGATTTCGTCGGCGTGAGCCTCCAGCATGATCCGGCGTGGCTTTGCCGTCTTGGACTCAATCGTCGCCCAGGCGTTTCCGTATGCGTCATTCTCGACCCGATCCGCAAACGTCCGGGTATAGGCTGCCCATTTTCGTTGGCCGGCGACCTCGAATCCGGTGGGGCTTGGCGTGTTGAGGAGATCGAAGAGGAAGGATTTTGCTTGGGCGTCCATGGCTTGGGTAGAACCAGCACAGTCCCGAGCCTCCGCCAAGGCAAGCCGAGAAAGTCGGTTTCCTGTGTCATTTCGCGGCGCGGTCCACATGCGGAGGCCACCAGATCGTCATTTTATCGGGCAAAAGTCTCCACCTCGCTGGTTGCTTCCCACTGCCGGACGGCTATGCTCCGCCCTCAATCATGGACACCAAAGCCAAAGAAAGTGGGATCATTCAGAAAACCCTGGAACTCTGCCAGGCCGTTGTCGACCAGGGGGATTTTCAATCGGTGAAACAGAAGATCGACGCTTTCATGTCCGATGAACTTCTGAAGTTCCAGTACAAGCAGGTCAATGACCTCGGCGGACTTCTGCAGATGAAGCAGAACCAGGGCATGGAACTGAAGGACGAGGAAATCACGCAGTTCGAAACTTTGCGCGACCAGCTGCTGGGCAATCCGGTGGCGACGGGCTTCCTCGAAGCTCAGCAGGAGTTGCACAACCTGCACCGCATCGTGGACCGCTTTCTCGACAAGACTTTCGAACTCGGCCGTCTGCCGGAATACGAAGATGTCCACGACGGCTCGTGCAGCGACTGCAACTGCCATTAGTCTAAGCTAAGCCAGTTAAGGCAACCAAGGCCGCCCGAAGGTGCGAGGCGGCCTAACTCTTCCGCCGCATCTTCTCGCGGTACTCGTCTTCCGAGGTGTGGGTCTTTTCAATCAGGTCCAACTCGATCGCCTCTTCGCGCACAATCTCGCGGACCATCATTGATGTCCCAAGAACGAATGGCGGATAGGCGAGATCCAAAGCATCGGGATATCGCTCGCGGCTGCCCAGCGCCCCCCAGATTTCGTCGTTCTTGCGCGCGATCATTCGCTTTTTCTCTCCGAAAAATCGGCCGCCGCACTCTTCCCAGCGCTGATGCCAGTCGCGCGGGAGGAAATCATACCGCGCCATCTGAAGCAATTCCCAGCAGGGGAATTCCCATACGAGGGCGCGCGTCGATCGCTCTTCGAAATAGCGCCGGCTTTTCTCCGCACGATCTTTCGTGTTCACGAGCCACTCCTCGGGCCAGGCCCAGTCAGACCCCATCCCTTTGTGCCAGATCTGCGTGTTTTCATCGAAGTCCCCGCGAAGCCAACGATCGGAAAACTCCTGAAGGCTCATTGGCCCAAGTTGTTTCCCGTCTTTGATGGCGTAAAAGGAAGACGGCTTCATGCTGCGACGGAATGTATGGGCTGAAGCCGGGAAATCGAGACGCGATTCGCCTTCGTTTAGACGCCAAGTCGCGCCGTCCTCGATCTTCCGTCGCCGCCTTTATTTCAGGCGGACATTCCGACGCAGAAACGTCGGCACATCGAGATCCTGACCATCGACGATGGTCGGCTCGCTCTTTTCGAAACGCCCGCGGTTGACAGGCTCGAATTGCATCTGCTCCGCCTTCTGCTCGCGAGCGGTCTGCGCAGGCGCAGCCTCCGGTGCCGGCGCCGGCGCAGGAGCCGAGCGACGAAGCGGCGCGAAAAGCGGACGCGGATTTCCAGTTGCAGCCGCCGGGCGCACTTGCGGCTTCACGTGGACGAGCTCGGGCTCCATCTCAGGCTCTGGTTCCGGTTCGGGCTCGGGTTCAGATTCAACTTCTTCTTCTTCCTGAACCGAAGCGGCATGGGCTGCCGGGTACTCTTCCACTGGCAGTTCCAATTCCGGATCATTCTCGACCTCGTCTTCGTAAACAGGCTCAGGCACCGGGGCCAGCGCCGCCGGTTCACGAGTCGGGAGAACCGCGCCAGCCGGCAATTCGGCAGGCACCGCACTGACGATCGTCACGACCAGCCGACCGGCGAGCGCCTGGTCGACAGCCGCACCAAAGAAGATCTTCGTGCGCTCGTGCAAGTGCCTGTTCACCTCCTCCATGAGGATGTGTACCTCGTCGAGGGTCATGTCTGGACCACCGGCAATCTGCACCACGGCGGCTTCGGCGTCGCGCAGACGGCGGCCGCGGTCGAGGAGCGGATTCCTGAGCGCCATGTCGAGCGCCTCGTGCAGGCGATTATCACCTTCTCCCCAGCCATGTCCAAAGAGGGACCGGGAGACTTCCCCACGCACGGCGGTGGCGATTTCATCGAGTCCAGCGTGAACCGGACCACGGCGATGCGCCATGGCGACCAACGAACGGACGCATTGTCCGATCGTATTGTCAGCGACCGCAAAAGCTTCCTGAATGCTCGCTTTGGGCGAAACGGCTTCGCCCATCCGATCGTTTTCGAAGCAAATGACGATGTCCGCGCTGCGATGAATCGCCGCGAGAGATTCAAGCGCCTGAGCCGTGCGGCGTTTTCCTTCAAACTGGAATGGCATCGTGGCGATCACGATAACCATCGCGTTATGCTCACGCGTCACCTCCGCAATGATCGGCGCAGCGCCGGAGCCAGTACCGCCGCCGAGCCCAACGACGAGAAAGACGATCGTCGCATCAGACAAAGCGCCAAGGATTTCGCCGATCCCCTCCTCCGCCGCCGTGCGCCCGATTTCCGGATCGCCGCCAGCGCCGAGGCCGCGGGTAATGGTCTGGCCGATTTGCACCTTCGACTGTGCCACGCAGCCAGTCAGCGCCTGTACGTCCGTATTGATCGCAATCAGATCCGCTCCCGGCAATCCATCGAGAACGATCCGATCCAGTGCGTTGCATCCCGCCCCACCGATCCCAAAAACCTTGATGCTTTGCCGGGTAAAATCGAAAGGCGGACGCGGAAGTTCAATCATGGCTGACGTCGATGGTGCAGGAGGATCACGAATTGCGGAGCATGAACACGACCAGAGCGATGAGCGCGGTCACAATGAGCAGGCCGAAGAATTTCAACTTCCGCGCAATGCGCGAGAACAATCCCCGCGGACGCTCGGGCTGCATTGCCTGGGCGTATTTGATGAGCCCAATGCCCGTGGAGAGCTGCGGGTTTTCAAAGGCGGAAGTCAGACCAGACATGGTCTGCGCATGCGTGAGATGGACCGGGATGCCAAAGATGTCTTCGGCAAGCAGATCGATGCCCTTGAGCAGCGAGCAGCCACCCGTCAGGAGGACGCCGGCGCCCAGGTACGGCAGGAGATTCAGCGGCTCGAGCTCGCGGCGCAACAGATCGAATGTCTCGCGCACACGCATATGGATGATCGTGTTGAGCATCTCCCGTTCCACTTCCTTGCCAACGAAACCGGTCTCGTCGCGCAGGACGACCATCTCGCCCGGAGTGGATTCGCCGAGGATGACACTCCCGTCGTCGAGCTTCAGCTTCTCGGCACGAGCCATGGGAATGCGGAGACCGAGCGACAGATCGTTCGTAATATGGTCGCCGCCAATGGCTATGCAGCCGCTGGCTTTCACCGCGCCGTCCACATAGACGAGGTACTCGGTCGTTCCGCCGCCCATGTCGATCACGAGCGCTCCGAGGTTCTTCTGGTTCTGATCGAGCACGACCTGCGCAGCGGCGAGCGGATTGAAGACGACATCGAGGACTTCGATATCGAGTTCCTTCACGCAGCGGACTGAGTTTTTGATCCGGTTGCCGATGCCGTGGATGATATGGAAATCCGCCTCAAGCTTGCGACCGAGCATGCCGATCGGGTTCAGGATGCCATCCTGCCCATCGACGTAATAATGCTGGAGGATCGTGTGCAGGAACATGTTCTGCGCCGGGATGGAAACCTCCCGGGCATTGGCCTGCACGTCCTCGAAATCCTGATCGTCGATCTCCTCCCGCTCTTCCGGAATGTGGACCGCGCCACGATTATTGAAGCTCGTGATGTGCGCACCGGTCACGCCGAGATAAACGCTTCCGATCATCACATCGCTCTTCTCTTCCGCGTCGACCAGCGCCTCGCGCACGCATTTGCCGGCGGTTTCGAAATCGACGATCTCGCCTTTGCGCACACCGCGCGAGGGGGCCTCGCCAACTCCTAGTATCTTGATCGTCCCGTCGGAACGCATTTCGCCGACGACTGCACAGACCTTGGAAGTGCCTATTTCGAGTCCGACAATAATCTGTTCGCTAGCCATTGGCCTGAAGCCGGAAAGGTTTCTTCACCGAGACGGCGTCGGTCTTCTTCACGGTACTGGGCGTCGTATCCTTTGACTTGGTCTTCTTCGGCGTCACGGCTTCCGCGCGCTTCACCGGGATCGGCGTCGCAGTCGCACCGGAGGATTTTTCCTTGGCAGTCTTGTCCTTCGCAGCGGTAGCCGACTTGTCAGCAGGCTTGGCTGGATCCGCCTTCGTTGGCGGTGTGCCAACTGGCGGAACGGGCTCCTCGGGATGCGGGTCGTTGAAAGTCACCGGCGTATTGTGCTCGACGAAGAGATTCACCGTCTGAATCTCGCGATGCGTGGGCTCGATCACATCGAGCAGGCGATAAAGGCGGGTCAACTGCTGATCGATCCGCTCAAGCGCGAAAGTAATCACCGCGCGGCTGCGATCGGTGACAACGAGGCAGTAGCCCTTCGAAACATCGATGCTGCGAACCTGCCAGCGGGTGCTATCAGCGTTCAGCTTGATCATCTCGAGCGCGGAATGGACGGCGGAGGCCATGATGGCCTGACGCAACACAGCCACGCTGCCGTCCGGTTCGCGCGAGGTCGGCACGATGGGCGCGGTGATGTTTTTGCCGGGAACGATGTTCTCCGTCTCGACGCCGGTAATGATCGGCAGGCTGTAGTAATCGGGCAGCAACTTGCGTGTCCGCATTACATACCCGCGGGCGTCGATGAGGAACGAGCGATCGGACGCCGTCGGATCGGTATCACCAGGGGCGGCGATCCACGCGATCGGCTGGCGTTCCGTCACCTCGACATCGATCCGGTTTGGCAGCGTCCGCTGGACTTCGACCCGCTCCACTTGTGGTAGAGCGTCGAGCGCGGCGCGCACCTTCGTGAGATCGAGCAGGAAGATATTCCGACCCTCGACGATTCCGCCAGTAGTCAGGATCTGCTCGCGAGTCAGCGTACCATCCGTCGTAACGCGCAGATCGCTAACATAAAACGACCGGTTCTCCCAGATGAGGCGGCGCAATCCCTCCTTCGTTCCACGCCAGACACCGACGCTGAGCGCCGCAAATAGGACGACCTTGAATATGATCGCGACGGCGCGCCGGATCCGGATCTCCCGCTCTTTGTCTGCGCGCAGGCTGACCTCCAGCAAATGCTGTTGCCGACGCTGTTTCGGGCGAAACAGTCGCTGATTGCGGTAAGGGCGGGGTGCTTGTTTCATGCGCGTCGTTTCCGAGCAGCAAGCGACAATTCAATAATGCGAGCACATAGCTCGCCGTAAGAGATGCCGATCGCCGCAGCGGCTTCAGGCAAGAGGCTCGTAGGTGTCATGCCGGGAATTGTATTAATTTCAAGCACGAACGGATTCCCATCCGCAGTTAACAATACATCGACCCGTGAATAGACTTCCAAATCCAGCGCGCGATGAGCCGCGAGGGCCGTTTCCTGAACACGGCGCGTCAACTCTTCGGAAATCGGCGCGGGACAGTAATGATCAGCTCCAGGTGCGTTTGGATTGAGGAAAGGATATTTATTCTCGAAGTTATAAAAGTCCTTCTTCGCACGGATCTCGATGATGGGTAGCGTCAGATCGCCAACGATGCCGACGGTCAGCTCACGCCCGTCGATGAATTTCTCAACTAGCAATTCCTTTCCATAGGACTGGGCCTTCTCTAGCGAGGCATCGACCTCCGACGGATCGCGAATGATATAGACCCCGACGCTCGAGCCTTCCCGAGGCGCCTTGATCACATAAGGCAGCGGCAGGCTTGGCCGGGCGCCGCTCTTGATAATCTCGTAGGGCGCAGTCGGCACTCCGCGCTCCACAAAGCGCAGCTTGCTAGCGATCTTGTCGATCGCCAGTTCGCTTCCCTGCACGCCTTCGCCTGTATAAATGACGCCTTTGGCGTCGAGCTGGCGTTGGAGCTGCCCATCTTCGCCGAGCGTGCCGTGAATGGCGTTGAATGCGATCTCGGTACCAGACGGCACTTCGATTTCCAGACCAGGGACGTCGACTTCGGTCACGTCAGCGCCGAAGCCACGCAGGGCTTGAGCCACGCCGGCACCCGTCGCCAGTGAGACTTTGCGTTCGGATCCAGGGCCGCCCATCAGGACGGCAATTTTCTTATGCTGAAGATCAATCATGAAGTCCTTTCTCTTCGCCAACGATCTGCACCTCGGTCTCGAGCTGAATGCCGCGCGTCTGGAGCGCAGCTTCCTTCACCCTGGCAATCAGGGCCAGGACCTCGGAAGCCGTCGCCTGGTGATCGTTCACGATAAAATTGCCGTGCACTTCGGAGACCTTGGCGCCGCCAATGCGCGAACCCTTGAGGCCTAGCTCATCGACTAGCTTGCCCGCCGGCACGGTGACGGGATTTTTGAAGATGCATCCTGCGCTCGATTCGCGTGGCTGCGAGGTCCGCCGTTTGAGCCGCGATTCCTCGAGCAATTTCTCGATCTGCTCAGGCACGCCCGGCCGTCCGCAGAAGGTCGCGGAAACGGCATAGTTGCGGATGAGGGTGGGCACATCGCGATAGTGAACTTCCATCTCAGCAGGAGTCCGCGTGTGGAAGTCGCCGTTGGAATCGATATAACGAACGCTCACGACCTGGCGAAACGTTTCGCCGCCCATCGCACCAGCGTTCATGCGCAACGCACCGCCGACACTGCCCGGGATGCCTTCAAACCACTCGAAGCCGGCGATCTGCGCATCGCGTGCCGCGTAAGCGAGCTCGTTCTGCCGAACGCCCGCACCGGCGATGACCTGGCCATCGCGGACTTCGATGTGCTTGAACTCGCCACGGGCCAAATGAACGACCACGCCGCGAATCCCGCCATCACGGACGAGCAGATTCGAGCCGCGCCCCATGACGAAAAGCGGAATCGAAGCCTGGCTGCAGAAGCGGATGAGCCGCGCGAATGCCTCCTCGGTTTCAGGCTCAGCCCAGAACTGCGCCGGTCCGCCGACTCGCATCGTCGTGTGCTTGGAAAGCGGTTCATAGAGCTTGATGATGCCAGCTCCCATCGTCTCCTGGAGTTTTTCCAGAAGCGCCACATCCCGCGCCAGAATCCCGGCCTGCTCATGGATATTGCCGGCACCGAGCGAGAGCACGCAGTCGCCCGGCTGCAGGATGCGGCCGATTTCGAGGTGCAACTGCTTGCGGTCCGGCAAATAGCGCGCGTCGGGATGGCCTTCACGGATCATCTCCTGAACGATCGTATCACCCGAAATGCCGGGAATCGGCTGCTCGCTTGCGGCGTAAACGTCCGTAACGAAAACGATATCCGAATCACGGAAGGCACGGCCGAATTCCTCCTTCAACGCCGCAGTGCGCGTGTAGCGATGCGGCTGGAACATCGTGATCACGCGGTTGCGTCCGGTGTTCTTCGCCGTGGCCAGCGTGGCGCGGACTTCACTGGGATGATGCCCGTAATCGTCCACGATCATGCAACGATCGGTCCGGTGCTTGATCTCAAACCGGCGGCGCGCGCCGCGGAAGCTCTCGAGCGCTTCGGCGATTTTAACAAAGGGAATGCCGAGTTCCGTGGCCAGAGCGATGACGCCGACCGCGTTGCTCACGTTGTGACGGCCCGGAACGTTCAGAGTCACCGCGCCGAGCGGCTCGCCGCCGCGCAGCACTCGGAAGTGCGACTGGAAGTCCTTCGCGTGCAGATCGTCGAAGCGGTAGAAAGCCGTCGCGCGTTCACCATAGGAAATGGCGCCCGGGTGATCCGCACAGATGCGAGCGCCGTGCTGGTCGTCCGCGCAAAAGAAAACGTGGCCAGTCGTCTGAGAGAGCATCTTCCGGAACGTTGCCTCGATGGCCGCCAGATCGTGGTAAAAATCGAGATGCTCCTCCTCGATGTTCAGCACGATGGCGTGCTCGGGATGATAGAGCGCAATCGTTCCGTCGCTTTCATCTCCCTCGGCGACGAAGTATTCGCCTTCGGCATCCCAATGCGCGTTGGTGCCGAGGATCGGAATTTCCGCGCCGACATAATGCGAGGGATGCAAGCCGCCATGACGCAGGACATGGGCGGCCATCGACGACGTCGTGGTCTTGCCATGCATCCCGGCGACGATGATGCCCCGCTTGCAGTGCAGCAGGGCGGCGAGCGCTTCGGCTCGCCGAATGAGCGGTTTGCCGAGTTTCACCGCTTCGTCGTAATCGCCATGGCCGGGACGGATGGCAGACGAATAGATCACCAGATCCGCATCGCGCACGGACTCCGGGCGTTCTGGTGATCCGAATTCGAGACCGAGTTCCTTGAGGCGGCCCACTTCGACCGTCGCCACTTTGTCTGAGCCGCTGACCCGATGCCCAAGCGAAAGCAGCAAACCAGCGATGCCGCTCATGCCGGAGCCGGCGACGCCAATGAGATGAATCTTGAGTTCACCTCCGCTGATTGTTTCAGCCAAGTTCTGAGCGGGTTGCACGTGGAAATTCGAATGGGACAAGGTAAATCGGAAAAATGCGCCTTAGGCGGTCTGGTGACAAAGAGCGAGGACGGCATCGGCGACCCGCTCTGCGGATTGCCGTGGCGCGAGTTGCGCGCTACGAGACGACATTTCGGAAAGACGGGCGGGGTCGTCAAGAAACCACCGCAATTTTGCAGCCAACGCTCCTCCCGCAACATCTTGCTCTGGGATCAGGACGCCAGCGCCGCCGCGATCGAAGATCTGTGCATTGAAGGTCTGATGATCGTCCGCCGCGAAAGGATATGGAATCAGCACGGCTGGCAGCGCGAAATGCGAAAGCTCGGTAATACTGGCCGCACCCGACCGCGAGATTGCGAAGTCTGCGGCACTGTATGCCTCTTCCATCCGGTGATGAAATGCCGCCACGAATGCGGGAATGCCCGCGCGCTGGTAAGCCTCGCGAAGCATCGCTTCGTCCTGTGCGCCGGAAAGATGAATGACCTGCAGCGGCAGATCCGCGAGTGACGGAAGCGCATCGGCCAGCGACTGATTGATGCCATGCGCGCCCTGGCTGCCACCCATGACTAGCAGGGTCTTGCGCTCCGGGGTGAAGCCGAAGATGGCCAGCGCCTTTTCGCGCGGCAGCTTCTCGGCCAGGGTCTTGCGAATCGGCGTGCCGGTGACTTCGCACTGGGACTTCGGAAAGAACTTCCGGCCCTCCTCGAAACCGAGCAGAACGCGATTGACGAGGCGGCCGTTGAGACGGTTGGCCTTTCCGGCGACCGCGTTCGATTCATGGACGAGCGTCGGAATCTTCCGCTGGCGTCCAGCGAGGATCGGTCCGGTTGACGTAAACCCGCCCATGCCGAGCACGGCATCCGGCTGGAAGTCGCGGTAAAGCGCGCGACAGCGATCGAGTCCGGATTTGAAACGGCGCAGGAAACTGAAGACCGCCGGTGAGAACAACTTGGGCATGCCGATGCCGGGCAGCCGCTCGATGCGGAATTCACTGCGGCCCTGGGTGGCGAGCGAATCGATTTCCTTCTCGGAAATCAGAACCATGACCTGATGCCCGCGCGCGAGCAGGACCTCGCCCACAGCGAGCCCAGGAAAGAGATGTCCGCCGGTTCCGCCGGCTGCGATAACAAATTTCATCTGGAAAGAGAAAGAGCCTCAGATCCGCACAGGGCGGCGGCGGCGCGTACGGACGGCCATCTTCACATTGACCGCCTGCTGTTCGCGATCGCTCATGCCCTGCCGGTAGATATTGATCAAAATACCGAGGCAGAGCATGCAAAATACAAGATTCGATCCGCCGTAGGAAATGAACGGCAGCGGCATGCCTTTGTTCGGCATCACCGCAGTGGTGACGCCGATGTTCACGGCAGCCTGGAGGGCGAGAAGCATCACGATGCCGAATCCCATTAGTAGGCCAAAGCGATCACGCGAATGCGTCGCGATGACGGTCGCCGTAATGATGATCACGACATAGACGAAGACGACGCCAAGCGTGCAGCGCAGTCCCAGTTCTTCGCCGATCGTTGGAAAAATAAAGTCGGTGTGAGCCTCGGGCAGGAAGCCGATCTTCTGGCGCCCGTTGCCGAGCCCAAGTCCTTCCGTTCCGCCCGAACCAAATGCGATGAGGCCCTGCAGCTGCTGGTAAAAGCTCACCGGATATTCGTTCGGATGCAGAAATGCCATCATGCGGTTCACGCGATCCGGCATGTGCATCACCGCGAAGGTGAGGCCCATCACGGCGATCACGACGATGGGCACGAGATAACGCCAGCGCGTCCCCGCGACAAACATCACTCCGTACGTAGTAAGACCGATGAGCGCAGTCGCGCCGAGATCCTTCTCGCGCGAGATGAGCAGCATGAGGATGCCCACCACCATGAACGGATAGACGAAACCGCGGAAGAACTCATTGGAAGCCTCGTTATCCAGAGAAAACCACCAGGCCAGCGTGCAGACCGCAGCCAGCTTTGCGAGCTCCGACGGCTGGAACTGCATCACGCGCAGGTTCAGCCATCGGTACGATCCATTCACCTTCATCCCGATGTGCGGGACGAAACAGAGGATCAGCAAGACGACCGACAGGCCGAACCAGAGAAGCCACGTCTTCTGCCAGAAATGATAGTCCAGCCGCGCAGCACTGACGCAGAAGATCATTCCGACGCCGAGCCACATCGCCTGTCGCTTGAGGAAGAAGTAGGGATCGCCGTGCGCGTCCCTGGCATACGCGCCCGTGGAATAAAGCATCACGAGGCCGAGCACGAGAAGTGCGGCCACAGCGAGCACAAGCAGATAGACGCTTTTGCGATGCATCAGGAAGTTTTGGAGAGGAGATCGTACACCCGCGCAAAACGCGCGGGTGAGCTAGGACCACAGGATGCGTCAATCAATGCCCGGACCGCAGGCCGGCATTCGGCCGCGGCTTCAGGTTTCTTCAACCTTCCCGGAATGAATCGATTGAGCGCCAGGCAAATCATGAATGTTCCGTCTTTGCCTTCTTGGAAGGCGGCAGCTTCAAGACCGTGCCGATCTGCAGCTTCTTCGGATCATCGATCTTGTTGAGCTTTAGAAGCTCCTCATAAGAAACATTCAGCGTCTTGGCGATCGTCACAGGGTTATCGCCTTTCTTCACAGTGTAAGTCTTGCCACTGGCGGTCGGAGCTCCGGATTTCGCGGTGCTCTCCTCGGTCTTCTTGACCTCGGATTTCGTAGCTTCCACCGGAGTGGACTTCGTCGACGAGGAAGACGCCGTGTGCGAGGCCGGGATATTCAGCGTCTGGCCCTGACGAAGCGTGGAAGTTTCCTTCAGCCCGTTGAGCTCAGCGAGATCGCTGGCGGTCACGCTATAGGCATTCGCGACCTTCGTGAGCGTATCACCCGATTTCACGTGATAGACACGACTGTTCGAGATTGGCGTCACCGACGTGGCAGGCGGCGTTTGAGGAAGCGGTAGCGAAGCCTGAGTGATTTGCGGAGCGGGAGTGTCTTCGGAAACAGCGGGTTTCTGCGCGGAAACCTTCGGCGCCTGCTGCGCGACGGTATCATCCAGCGGATGCGTCGCCTTGATCCGCGAAAATGCATAAACACCACCCGCTGCCACGACATGGAGAATGAGGACAACCACCAACGCCGTCGAAAAGCGCGTCGTCGGTTCAGCGTCATCATATTCATCAAGCACCGCCGGGGCGGCGCGGCGCGCGGTCGCCTGGAGCCGTTTGGGTTTCGGCTTTAGACCGGGCAGCCGGAGCTTGGGCATCTTCTTGAACTTAGGGAGCTTCATGGTTGATGGGTTTCGGATAAAGCTTGGACCAGGGCACGGAACTGATTTCCGCGCTCGGCGTAATTCTTGAACATATCGAAGGACGACGTACCGGGACTCAGGAGTACGACGTCGCCGGGACGTGCATGCTGTTGGGCCAACCGGACTGCTTCTCCAAGCAGGAATCCGGCCTGAAAACAGGGAACGCGATTCTCCCAGGACGCGGCAATGCGCGGGGCCATTTCGCCGATGAGGATAACTACCCGGCACTTCGCAGCGACTAAGTCAGTGATAGAGTCAAACTCGAACCCCTTATCCTTGCCGCCGGCAATGAGCACAACTGGACGCGTCTCGGAATCGAGCGCCTT
>OUNM010053021.1_pt1 | contig 24121 bp, 22 predicted proteins | sample 1769961 | NCBI WGS metagenome assembly OUNM01 (sample SAMEA3914820, study PRJEB12502) | metagenome | biome: forest; material: soil | place: USA | collected 2012-03-12 | depth 0.3 m | reverse complement strand
TCGAATGGTACAGGGACACCCGAGTGAACGGATGATCTTCAGCGGTCAGACGTGGGCAATCGAAAAATGATTCACACCAGATCGCCGAATTTCTTTTTAATGGTTTAATCGTTTCGGGATTCGGACCACTTCTGCGCGGAAGCCCGCCCGAAATCGCCGCCCCTGCAAGAGCGCGGATCGTGCCAGCTTCTCTGTCTGCGCAAGGCTCGAGCAGAATGAATTTAGAAAACGAATTCAGAAACCGAACCGAGCCACGTCTTCGAGATCTCCATTCGACCAGAAGCGCGACAAGATCGAACATCTCAAAATCCGTTTCGTATCTCTTGCACCGGAGATGTCTTCGCTGGCCTGCAACAGATCTTTGGATCTAATAGCGAATGACTCCGCCCGACCGCCATCTCCACCAAACTAGAAATCATCAATACCATTCAGGCAATCGTGTTACTTGTTGGTTGCGATCACCTAATACTATCCGGATTCACCGTCGATGGCCCTTTCGTTCGCGGCGTTAGCATGAACGGCAAAGGACGGCGGACACCTGAACCTAATCGCCCGTTCGATTTCATCAATCTGCTCTCGAATAGTCATGACGCGTGACGCCACCCACCGGCAATCTTGCCGGATTACCTCAGAGGTACGCTCAGCCGTCGCCGGGGAAGGTCAAAGCTGGAACTCGCCGAAGAGCCCCCACGGCGGTCGACTGGAGCGCATCGTTCAGCTTTTCCGCCGTCATTCTACAAACGGCTCGGTGCTCGTCTTTGCTGTGTGCGGTGGCGCGTATTTGCGGGCAAGCTCAAACATGCGCGTCTGAATACGGTCGCGAAACTCATCTCGTTCTTTGTCAGTGAGGTACGGCTTGTCTGGTTTCTCGTGGATGACGATTTCGTAGCCGTAAAACACCGGCAAAATGTAGATGTAGCGCCCGAGCGCGTGGTCGGAGCCGGTGACGTCTGCGAGAATCCGGTCGGCCTCAAGGCCTATCTCGCAAAAGGCCTCGGTTGGATAATGGATGGGGGGCGATGTCATTTCAGCCATAACGCTCACCCCGCCGCCCTTGGCACGCACAGTTTGGATTGCAGGGGTACGAGGTGAGAAATGAACCAATGCGTAATGGAATGCGATGCCGGCCGCGAAAGAGACAGACATAGCGAACACCAACCAAAGGCGACGACCGTTGGTTTGTGGATTCGATAGATTTTCGTTCACGGAAGAGGTGGCGGAGCTTTGATTGCGGCTAGAAATGCGTTTGCGCTTCGCAAGCGGAGCCGCATTCGGCGATGGCTCCGATCGGCGAGCTGGAAGTCGAGTATCACAGACCGACGAAGCCACGAACCGGAAAGCTCGGCAGCCAATATGGAACTGAAAGGAATGCGATGCTCCAAATCGAGGTCTTCAGCAAGCAAGCTGAACGGAAAAAACGGACGAATCCAAACCTCCGAATCGGTGACAGTAACTCGCAGGCAGTTGCGTGTGCCAACGACGCGCGTCTTCCAGCTCTTATAGGAGCTACCAGATGCCATGCCCTCGTGAAAGACAGGGTGAACAGACTCAAGCGGTGGAAAGATGACACCACGCTTGCGTTGGCGGTAAAAGAGCCGAGCCAAATTGGCGAAGACCCAGAAGGCGCAGACAATGAACAGAATGCCGGTATGCTGACTTACAAAGGTATCAAACTGCTTCATACTCGATGTTCCTTAGCGTGGTTCGTGCGTGAGCATTGGCTGGAAAGATCATCGTCTTGTCGGTTGCGATGACGCACCAAATTCGCGTATCGCGGTCTCTAATGCAATTACCACTCGGCGTCTTTTGGGTTCCTCCTGGAGATACAGAGGCAGACGCTCCCACCATCTTTGTATGCAATCGCGCTCAGCCCGAATAAGGGCACCGATTCGCTTTCGGGCCCGACGTGGATCTCGCTTTGCCTTCTGCTCGATCCACTTTTTGTCGGGTAATCGAGACGATGAATGTATCTTCTGGCGATAAAAAGCGAGATAGGTGTGGACCTGCTTTAGGGATGAGAATTGGAATGTGAACCCGCACACGCGAACAAAATACTCCCATCGCGGGATTAGAGAGTCTCCGGATTGTTGTTCTTTCCAGATGCGCGCCATAAATCTGAATGAGCCAGGAGCCTAACAGCGAATTGGTGAATTCATCGCTGTGGTGCAGACCGCCACAAGACTGCCAGACCGAACGAGAATTATGCCTTTTCCCCCCTCCCGTTCTGCCAAAAGCGTCGTGGACTATCGATTGTCCAGAGCTCATCTCCAGGAAGGAACTGCTGCTTGAGCGCTACCCAACCGGGAAAGTTACGGCGGAGTGGTCGCTCCCTACCGCACAATGGCTCAGACTCGACACGCTCGATTGAAACCAATTCTCGCCGCCAGGCCATAAAAGCTTCCGGCAGTGGAACCGTATTCCAGTAATCGTCATCTGGTGGCGGCAGCTTCTTCTGATTCACAGGATGTGCGCAGTAATGCCGTGTTCACGGTTCCACGTCACGGTACGCTTCCTCAGCGTCCAGTTTGACGCCCGAAGCGGCGAATCCCATGCACCCGATGCCGGCTATAACCATCACCATGCAAAGCACCGCTCGTGGCACTATCGACCACATCTCGAAATTGCTGACGTCGCGGAAAGTCGACGCAAAAGAAAAGACGACAGAAATGAAGCAAAGGACGCCAATTACGGCGCTCGCCATGCCACTGTAGAAAGTTGCCTTTCGTTCCGGTGCTATTTGTTTTTGTGCCATACGCGTTGATCTCATCGAGCGGCCTAACGAGTGCAATTAGAGTGAAAGGGCCAAACAACGCAATCCACAACGGGAAATCGCAGAGCTCCGCTGTTGCTGTAGAGCCTGAGATCCGAGGCGAGAGGCCTTGGAGGGAAATGCACCCGTCAGGAGTCGAACCTGAAACCTTCTGATCCGTAGTCAGATGCTCTATCCAATTGAGCTACGGGTGCTTTGCCCAACCCGAAAGTTGGGAGCGGGATAAAAGCATTGTTCCAGGAGTGTGGCAACTATTTCGTGCGATTTTTCCTCCTCGTCCCAATTGTCTGGAGCCGAGCCGATTTTCGACGCGAAAAGACGCAGTCTGGTTGTTGATTTTGTTGGAGATCCGAGGCGAGAGACCTTGGATTGAGAGAGGGAGTGCACCCGTCAGGAGTCGAACCTGAAACCTTCTGATCCGTAGTCAGATGCTCTATCCAATTGAGCTACGGGTGCTTCGTCCAACCCGAAAGTTGGGAGGGAGATAAAAGCATTGCTCAGGGTGCGTGGCAACTATTTCGTGCGATTTTTTGAAAAAAGTTTTCAGACCGAGGCGCGCCCGCGGGAAAACGCCTTTCCAGATTCCTTTCAATCCCCGCTCTTCCTCAGCCTCCTCCGAGTTAGAGGCGCGATTCCACGTTCCCTCTCGCCGGAAGCGGTGCAAGTGCAATCACGCCTGAGTGCTCGTCGTCGCACCGCGCGCAAGGATTTGCCCGTACAGCAACTCAATTAGTCCCTGCGTAGTTGCCAGACTTCGCGGAGCGAAGTCGGGGTAGCACCCCCGAGTATTCGGTGCGCGACCATCACTCCAGGAAAATGTGGTGCCTTCTGCGGCGGCGTTTCCGCCGTTTTGTCGCTCCTCGAAGCCACTCGTGGTTGTCCATCGCTGTTGGACGGCTGAGGACAGCCGTCCCCACCACACAACCCGCGCTCTCCTCGTTTAAAGGATCAGCGCAAGGCCGTCAGTGGCTATGGAATATATTGAACCGCTCAAAAGCCGGATGCACGTTCACAACGCGCCGCCCCGACGCAACCGATAATCATGAGTACGACAAGCTCCCATGGGCCTCGGGGCACATGCCAGTCCGTCCCCCGCGGATTGCAAACTGGGGAACTAATTGCCGGGTGCGCTGGCCATCGACACCTTGCCAGAAGCGTCCGTGGACGAGACGGAGGCTGCGGCGGTGGCGGGTTGACCCAGCTGCCAGGCGTGTGAGTCCCAGAAAGTGCGCAGTTCGCCGGTTGAGCCGTGGAACATGTTTCGTTCGGCCGGGCGGAGATTCGCCGCTGCGATCGGGAACAGGGAGCGCGGAAGCTCGCAGACGCCGTCGCCGGTGTACTGCCAGAGGTCCCAACGCGGCCATGGCGCGGTAGCAGTCGGGGTGCGATGATAGTTCGCAATCCACAGCCAGCAGCTCCGCAGCACGTCTTTCGTCTTCGCATCCACCGAAGGGCTGTTGAGGATCGTTTTGATCCGGTTCTCGTTGGAGTACAGCCCGGGATAGCGGCCCGTCTTTTTCCGAACGCGCTCCACGAATGCGACCGCCTGATCCACTCGCATCGTGCCACCCGGATAGTGGTGGTTCTCTTCAAAATCGAGGACGAGCATCACGCCATGGCGCGATGAGGCCGCGGACGCCTGCCGCCAGCGGTTCTCCACCACATCCATGAAGTGATCCGCCTGCGCCACCGGATTCGTGGCATCGCCAAAATGGTACGCGCCCCAGTAAAGACCCGCCTTGAGCGCTTCCTCCTGCCGCTGGCCATATGCGGCATCCACCTGCAGGCGCGGATAAGTGGCTTCGTGAATGGCCGCAACGACACCCTGGCGCGCCATGGTCGTAAATTCCGGTCGCACCGTATCATAGTGCGACATGTTCACGACGGCATTTGAATCACCCGCGATGGCGGCGGCCAGCGGGCATAACAATATTGCTGGGAGGAGATGGGTGAATTTCATTTATTGGGGGAACAAGATGCGCAACAAACCGTGGCGCGCCAGTGGCAATTCAAGGAAATTTTACCCGTCAAACTTCCACACCAAAGCGAGAGCGCGCGAGCATGTTTGTTAAGTAATTATATAACCGGATCGCCGTATAACATCGACGCTCAACAGCGCACTGCATCAACTCATCGGTTATCATTACAAACCATCAACGGCCACGTATTTTCTTAACATACCAACACCTTCGGAATCGACTGCAACGCAACACGCGAGCAATTCATCGCTTCGCGCTCGAAGATTTCTCACATCCGCCACGCGCGACGCAGCGGATGAGATCCCGATGATACGGCCGATCCTTATACCAGCCGTAACATTCCCTTAGCGACTACTAGCCAGATACCGGTAGTACACTTCGAGCATCAGGATACATAGCGAGGTGCGGTAAACCTGGGCGTCGATCGTACTCCCCGTCCCGGTCCAGTGAAGTCCCCCGCTCTTTTCTTTTGCGCCAGTCTCCGGCCAACTTCCATCCGCGGACTGATGGCTGGCGATCTCGGGCTGGAATTGGCGGTTCCACTTGTGCCAAGGGGAGCCTCCGTATTGGAAACAGGCCTGGGTGACGTAATACCACGCGTACAGATTGGCATCCGGGCTGTTCCACTCCATTTTCGGGGAACCCGGTTCATCCACGATGAAATGCAGCCCCTGCCGCACGGCAAGGCCGCGCTCGTGCCGACCGACTTCAAGCGCCAGCACGCCGACGCCTGTGAGACTCCACTTATCCTCGGGCGTCCGGTATCCGAATCCTCCCTTGCCGCCGCGTACCCGCATGATGTTGTTCATGGCTAAGCGCATGGCCGCATCGGTGCCGTCGATATTCAAGCCGGTGAGGATGGCGGCCTTCAGCGCCTGGATCTGCCAACCGCTCACGGAAGTATCGCCATTTCCCGACTTCGCGAAGCCGTACTGCCAGCCGCCGTCCGAGCCCTGGCCTTCCACGATCGCGCGAACGGTTTTCTTCAGGACTTCCGCGATCTTCACTTCCTTCGTCAAAATATACGACTCGGAGAGCGCGTAGGTGCCAATGCCGTGCTCATAAACCCAAGCGTTTCCGCCCGCATGTGCCAGGTGTCCGCTGCTGCCAGCCTCGCAGAGATAGTCGATAGCCTTGCGGACACTCGGGCCAAATTCCTTGGAAGTAGGCCGTTCGCAATGGCCCATGAAACTCAGCAGCGCCAGGCCGGTCATCGCCACGCTGTACTCCTGCCCGTACGAGCCGTCCTCGTTCTGGTGCGCCTTGAGCCAGCGCAATCCCTTCACGATCACCTCTTCGTCCTTGGGATCGCCGCCATTGGACGCAATTGCCGCGGTACGCGAACTCGCGCTGCAGCGATCCATCATCGTCGGAGGCAGAGAAAATCCGAAGCCGTTGCCGCCGCCGCCCATTCCTCCGCCGCCACCGACACCGAATCCGATGCCCGTCCCGCCCATTCCAGCCATGCGGTTTGGAATGATTTCCGAGGCGTTGGGCATGCTCGGCATCTCAGGCAGGGCAATCGCCGCGAGCCCTTTGGTCATGATCCGCTTGGCCTGCGCAGGCGCGCTCTGGGTATTCTTCTTCTTCGACATCGAGACCTGATGCTCGAGCGCGCGGGAGCTGGCCTTGACCGTTGGCGGACCGCCCTGGAAAGTCGTCTTCCGCTTCGTCTCCATCTGCTGGACCACGTAAAATGTGGCGCCCGCACCAAAAAGCAGATGCGCCAGGATGCTGCCGAAGAGGATTTTGCTCGCAACGATCCTCTGCCAGAGCGTGAGCTTGCGTTCTTTTTTTTCCTCTGGAACAGCCGGGGGGATGTAGTCTTCAGGCAATTCCATAGGCGTGCGAGTCCTGGGTACGGACAAAACGTGTCAGATGTGGGCGCATTGGGGGAAACAGTGCACCGCCATTCCTACGCTGAACCGCCGGGAACGTCTCGTTCTTTTTTAACAAAACTTAACCTAATAGACGCCCCTCACTCGCACGCTGTTTTCCGACGAGAATCCCAATCCGCGAGCCGGACGCGAGCCGCTTTGGACAACGCATTCTCGAGTCACTGAACCGAGATGACAACAGGAAAGTATCTCTGGCCACATCCAACTCGGCAAATTCCACGAACCTCGCGCGAAGCGACAGACCCGCCATCCCTCCATTTACAAGCGCGCCGCGGGGTTTCATACTGCTCCTCTTCCACCGATGTCACTTGCCGAAATCCTACAGGATCCGCTCCGCTCCGCCGCCGTTCGCCGGTTTGCCGCTCTGCTTGAACCCAAATCCGATGCGGAACTGGAGCAACTCGCCCGGCACTCGGCGGTGACCACGCGGAAGAATTTCGGCCGCACCATCCGCCTTTTCGCGCCGCTCTACCTCTCGAACGAGTGCATCAATTCCTGCACCTACTGCGGCTTTTCCCGGGAAAACGCCATCCTGCGCGTAACCCTGGAAATTGAATCGGTCGTGAAAGAGGCGCGGCATCTCGCGGCTGAAGGTTTCCGGAATATTCTGCTCGTCGCCGGAGAACATCCGAAATTCGTTTCTAGCGGGTATCTCGAACGCTGCGTGCGCGCGCTCGTGCCGGAAATCCCAAGCCTGTCTCTCGAGGTGGCGCCGATGGAGACTCCCGAGTATGCGGCACTGGTCGAAGCCGGCGCGGAAGGACTCGTCGTCTACCAGGAGACTTACCATCGCGAAGCCTACACGGAGCTTCACACGGCGGGTCCCAAGAAAGATTTCGACTGGCGCCTTGCCTGCCCGGAACGCGCCTACGCAGGCGGTTTCCGCCGGATCGGCGTTGGGGCGCTCTTTGGACTGCAGCCCGACTGGCGCGCCGAGGCGTGTTCGCTCGCCGCGCATCTGGAGTATCTCCTCAAGAAATGCTGGAAGGCGCAATTCACCGTGAGCCTGCCGCGGATCCGGCCCTGTGCGGGCGGATTCCAGCCCCGGGTGGAGTTGAGCGACCGGGAATTCGTTCAGTTGATCTGCGCGTTGCGCGTCTCCTTCCCGCAGGTGGGCATCGTCCTCAGCACGCGCGAATCGGCGCAGCTGCGCGACTCCCTCCTGCCGCTGGGCATCACGACCATGAGCGCCGGAAGCCATACCGAGCCCGGCGGATACACCGGTGAAGGCCGCGATGCGCTCCATCTCACGGTCGGCGGACGCAAGGTCACGCCCGATTCCTTGAGCGCGGATGCGAGCGCCACCGGGCAATTCGATATCTCCGATCATCGCGCACCGGCGGAAATCGCCGAAGTCCTGCGCCGATCCGGCTTCGAACCGGTGTGGAAGGATTGGGATCAGGCCATTCTCACTGGCGCATGAAATTGCACATCAACGACGAGGCGCGCGAAATCGAAGGCGCAAGGAATATCGCGGAATTGATCACTGCACTCGGGCTTCCAGTGCCATCCGTGCTGGTGGAGCACAACGGCATTGCGCTCCGCCGCAACGAGTGGATTGACCGGCTCCTAGCGGACGGCGACCGCCTGGAAATCATCCGGATCGTTGCGGGGGGATAGCGGCCGGAATTTAAGACCAAATTCCCAAATTTTTCCAAATTTCCAAATGGGGGAGTTCCAGCCACACGGGCGACGATCTCACCGGAAAAGCGATCCCGAGCAGTGGCCTGAGAAATTTGGCAAAGCGATTATAGAGCGTAGAAGATAGGACCAATAAGTCCCATCGGTCCCATGCGACCTATTTAACCGCGCTGATCTCACTTGCATGCGCCTCACGCCTGCCCTTGCACCACGACCCGCCCGCCTTCCACAGCCACAATTCGGATCGCCGCGCCCATGGGCAGGAACACGCCTTCCGTGACGACATCGACCATCTTTCCATCGAACCTCCCTTTCCCGCTGGGCCGCAAGGTCGTGGATGCGATGCCTACCATTCCGATCCCGATCGAAGCATGCAGACCTTCCAATGCGATCGACGGACCTTCAGGGCTGGCGGCACCGAGAACGAACCGGTGAAAGAACGACGTCTTCGGAAGATACTTCGCCAGGAAATAAATTGCGATGCCGGCCAGCACCAGGGCCGCGGTTAGATTCAATAGCGGGCGAGCCAGCATCGAACCGCTTGGCCACATGGATTCTCCGGGATAGCGATCGACCATTGCCCAGATCAGCGCCCAGAAAATCAGAACCACTCCGGCCACGCCCGGCAGGATTGTGCCAGGATGCAAAATCAGTTCGGACAGCACCAACGCCATCCCGACGCCAAAAAGGATAATGGCCTCCCATCCGGCCAATCCTGCGATGTAATTGCCGGCAAAAAATAGCAGGAAACATATTGCAGCCATCACGCCGGGAAAGATCACCCCGGGTGTCTTGAACTCGATGTAAGCGCCAATGATTCCACCCAGCAGCAGCAGCGGAGCCATGATGGTGAGCCAGAAAGCCAGCCGCTCAAATCCCAGCGGCTCGACATGGCGTATCTCGCCTTTTAGCCCGGCCATGCGAAGCATGTCCTCGACGCTTGGCGCGATTCCCTCGGCCAGCAAAGGCTTGCCGTTGTATTGCCGCACCGCTTCCTCGGCGCTCAGACTGAGCAGTGAATCCGGCGCATGCACGACGGTGTCGCCGATCTTGAGTTGCGCCTCCTTGCGGACGAAGGCATCAGCCAGATCGGGATTATGTCCGGATCGCTGCGCCGCGGCACGAGCTTCCGCAGACAAGGCCGACACCAACTTATCGTTCATCGTCTTCGGCAAATCTTCGCCAGTGGACGTCACCGGGGCGGCAGCTCCAATCACAGACGCCGGAGCCATGTAGATCTTCTGCGTCGCGAGCGTGATCAGTGCGCCAGCCGAGAAGGCCTTGCCATCCACGTAGGTATAAGTCGGCACGTGCGTCTTCAGGAGCGCATCCATCATGTCGATCGCAGCAGTCACCTCCCCGCCGTAAGTGTCCATGTCGATGACTACCGCGCTGGCCTGATGCCGCTCTGCTTCCTTGAGAGCTCTTCGGACGAAGAAAAACTGCGCCGACGAAATCTCACCGTGCACCGGAATGACATACACCGGCCCAGGCTCCGTTGCTCCGAACACGGATGTGGCCAGCAAGACCAACGCGACGAACGACACCCACCAGGGCGATTTCATAGGCAAAACGTACAACAGACCGGACTTTCCAGCCATGCAAAACGCGCCTCAGTCGCGAGGGCGAAAGCGCCCCCACCCCGTCACAGTGCGGCCAGTTGCGCAGCCATCCGTCCAAGGGCCGCAATCGCCTGCTCGATGGTCGGCGACCACGGATTTCCGCAATTCAGCCGGATGAAATTCCGGAACTTCCCCTTTGCGGAAAAGATCGCCCCCGGAGCAATGGAAATGCCCGAAGCGAGCGCCCGATCGAAGAGCTCGAGAGAATCCACGTGTTGTGGAAGTTCCACCCAAAGCACGTAGCCCCCTGCCGGCCTCGTGATGCGCGTTTCGGCCGGAAAGTGCCGGCTGATGGCCTGGCTGATGATGTGCACCTTTTCCGCGTAGAGCTTCCGGATCCGGCGCAGGTGATGATTGTAGCCGCCATTGGCGAGGAAATCGGCAATGGCAATCTGTGGCAGCGTGCCGGTCGCCACGGTCGTGACGGTCTTGAGATGCTCGACCTTGTGCTGCCACCGGCCTGGCGCGCACCAGCCGACGCGGTATCCCGGCGCCAGTGTTTTCGAGAAGGAATCGCAAAGGAGCACGAGCCCGTTTTGATCAAAGGACTTCGCCGTCCGGGGCCGCACTTCCGCAAAGGAAAGGTCTCCGTAGATGTCGTCTTCAATCAGCGGAATCTCCCGCTCCGCCAGCATCGTCACGAGCTTTTCCTTGTTCGCATCGGGCATGCAGCAGCCGAGCGGATTGTTGTAATTCAATACGAAGAGGCAGGCACGCACGCGCTGCGAATCGAGCGCATAGGCCAGCGCCTCCAGGCTCAGGCCGTCGCGCGGATGCGTCGGAATTTCCAGCGCCTTCAGCCCGAGCGATTCGATGCACTGGAGAATCCCAAAGTAAGTCGGCGACTCGATGGCAACGGTATCTCCCGGCTTGGTCACCGCGCGCAGACAGAGGTTCAGCGCTTCCATCCCACCACAGGTCGTCACGATTTCATTGGGCGAAAGCGTACAGCCGGCTTCCATGGCGCGGCGCGCGATCTGGGCACGCAAGGCTGGGTTTCCCGGCGGAATCGAGTATGTGCTCGCCATGAGATTCGGGCGGCGACCGGCCGCTGCGAGACAGCGATTGAGCTGCGCCGTTGGGAGCAGTTCCGGGCTGGGCAAGGCAGCGCCGAGCCGGATCAGCGAAGGATCATTGGTCGCCTGCATCACGCGCATGATCAGTTCCGAGACATTGACCTGCGTGGCCCGTGAAGCCGGGCGCGAGGTCTCGGGTTCCGGCGGCGGACTCCACGGCCGCACCGATGCGAAGTACCCGGACTGCGGACGCGCTTCGATCACCCCCTTGTTTTCCAGCATCCGGTAAGCCTGAAGCACAGTCGCCACGCTGACTCGCCGCTGCTGGCTGAGCTTGCGGACAGACGGGATCCGTTCGCCCGGTCGGAAGGCTCCCTCGGCAATCAGTTCCTCGATTTCGCGGGCGATCTGGTCGTAGAGCAGACCGGATGCGGCTCCTTTGGGAACATTGGGCGTGCTGATGTGCATACGGGGAATGCGAGTGTATCCACCCGGTCGGCGAGCGGAACAGTGACAGTCTTTCTGAAATATGACCAGTACAGTTGAGCTGGCAAGGAACTGTTTCGGTCGTCCGATTGTACGCCTGTATCTGTGCCGGTCGCCTCACTGGGATCACGTTTATCCCATGAGCAACCCGATCTTCTGCACCGCTCCCTCGCGTTTCGACGCACCCAGCCCGTATGCTGGCCCCATGGCCCGCGGCGAAGTCACGGTTGCAAAAGATCAACTGCACCGCTGGACTGGAGATCACCGTGGCCTCGTCCTCTGTGTCCGTGAAGGAGCCTTATGGATCACCCAGGAAACCGATCCGGATGACGTCATCCTGCGGGCCGGTGAATGCTTCCAGGTGAGCACCAAAGGCACAGTGGTCGCACAAGGACTTGCCTCACACAGCCGCCTGGATTGCGCCGCCAGTCCCTCCTGAGATTAGCCGAGCCCACCTCGCCTGCAACTTGCATCTCCCGGCCGGCACGCTGACCGCGCCGGGACGATGCGAAATTCACTATCGATTAGCCGCTACTTTCCCGCGCCCCACACAAAGTGCACGGGCTTCTCCACATCCGGATGCAGGCTCTGGTGTACGGGGCATGTCAGCGCTGCACGCTCGAGTGCTTCACGTTGCGGATGATCGGCCGGCAGCGGGACGTGAATCTCGGCCGTCAGCTTGGAGATCCGGCGCACCGGCGCGGAAATCATTTCCTTTGAAACGGTCACGGTGGTGCCGGTCATGTCGATCTGATGGCGCTCCGCGTAGATCCCCATCACCGTAAGCATGCACGTGCCCATGGCTGTCGCGACCAGATCGGTCGGAGAAAAGGATTCGCCCTTCCCGTGATTGTCGACCGGCGCGTCAGTCACGAGCTGGGTCTTGGACGGGCCGTGAGTGGCGGAGCACCGAAGTCCGCCCTGGTAAGTGATATCAATACGAACGCTCATTGTCCCCAAGCTGCCTATCCGGCGAAATCGCAGGCGGCGAGCAACATCTTGTGCACCGCCGGTTCCACGGCGCGTAAATATGCCCCGGAATCGCGATGCCAAAGGTCACGCAGCGTATCCAGATGCTCGTCCGGGAGGTCGTTTGGACGAACCTGCGCGTCGGGATCGTAAGGAAGCTCCAGCGTGATCATGGACGGGCGCGAGCCATCCGCGTAAGTCACGCCGTAGCCGGCCCATTGCCCAAGCGACCCTGGACACACGGCATACGTATGCTGGAGCCGGCGAAGGCCATGCCCCAACTCGGTAATGCGCAACCGGTACGGCTTGCGTTCGTCTTCGCTCATCGCATTCCACATGGCCTCGGCCAGCGGAGTGGACTGCACGCCATCTGCATCGATTTCGGCAAGCGCCCAGTGGAGGCTCACGATCCGCCGAGGCTGCCAGGAAAGAATGAAATCGCGCAGTACACCGCTTTCGGGTTCCGACCAGGGGCCGGGGCCAGGCGGCTCGACGCTATCGGAATGCCAGTTCGTGCCGCAATTGCGGTTCAAATCGACTCCCCGTGCATTGTAACGCGAGCGGCGCTCGTAGCCGTCGGGATTCGCAACGGGCAGGATCGCCACCGGCTGGGAGCGCATTCTCGGAGCCGCGTGACGGACAAGGAAATCCTCGAGCAGGAGAATCGTGGCGACTTCATCTCCGTGAACACCTCCAATCAAAAGAGTCCCTCCCTGATTTCCCTCCGCTTCGAGGTGCCGGTCTCCATGGACGACAATGTCACGATTTTCGACTGAAACGCCAATGCACAGCCGGGTTCCCAGATCAAGGACGTCGGGCCGCTGAAGGTTCATCTTGTATTTATCATCCCAAAGAATGGCTTCAGACTAAACCGTTTTATTTTATCTTCGGAAAGATCCGGCCAGGCCCCCGCATACGAACGCGCCCAGCCAGCCATTGAGCGACGATCCCGCATAGTGGGATGGTAAATTGCCCGATTGCGCGCCCTTTGCCGATCCCGCACTCTCAGGTCCATCATGCATCTCACGGTCACGACTCGCGAATTGCATCCCCGGCAAACCTTCCGCATTGCCCGCGCCCGCCGCAACGCGGTGAACAACGTCTTCGTCCGCGTGGAGCGCGACGGAATCGCTGGTTGGGGCGAGGCTTCACCGAACGCTTTTTATGATGAGACGGCGGAGGGCGTGACAGAAAAGCTGGCGTCGATTCGAGGTCCTCTTCGCTCCCTGAAACTCGACACAGTCGAAGACATCTCCGCTGCCTGGGCCACACTCTGGCCTTCGCTTTCGCCTTCGCGTGCCGCGCAATGCGCGATCGATCTGGCGCTCTGGGACTGGCTCGGACACGCGCTCGGACGAAGCGTCTGCGAACTTGCATGGGGCGAACCGGCCAAGCCTGTCGCCAGCTTTGCGACGATCGGCCTCTCCAGCCGGGAGGAACTGGCCAACAAACTTTCGGAGGTCCGGACTTTTCCGCGCATCAAAATCAAATCCGACGCCTCCGCCGACTTGAGCGCGGTTCGAACCACCCGCAGCGAGACGCAGGCCTTGGTCGCCGTGGATGCCAATTGCGCGTGGGGCGCGATCGATCTGGCATCCGTCGCGAGCCAGCTTGCGGAATTGGGCGTCGATTTCGTGGAGCAGCCACTTCCCCCGGACAGCGACACGCTTCTAAAGCCAGGGAGGCTGATGCTCCCGGTGCTGGCGGATGAAAGCTGCGTGACGGAAGACGATGTCCCTCGTGTAGTCCGCCATTTCGATGGCTTCAACATCAAGCTCGTGAAATGCGGTGGCCTGACGCCTGCCCTGCGGATGATTCGTGCCGGTCGCGAGGCCGGCCGGCGTATGATGGTCGGCTGTATGCTCGAAAGCAGCCTCCTCATCGCGGCAGGCGCGGTCGCTGCCCAGCAGACGGATTACGCGGATCTCGATGGCGCTTGGCTTCTCTCGGATGATCCCTGCAAGGGCTGGGCGTTCCAGGACGGAATGCTCTGTCCTCCCATCGGCCCGGGATTGGGCGTGACGTGGTAGGTAAAAAGGCACTGTCGTCTGCCGCAATATCAGCCCTCACCTTCGGTGCGGTTTTGTCATCGTCTGCGTGGAGCACGCGGCTTCCCAAAACCACCTGAAGGAGCGCTTATTTCCAACGCCCCAAAACTTTACGAGTCGAACAACACGTTCGTTGACGACACTCAGTCTGCTCGCCCACTTTATTCCAAACATCTCCGCATTCGCGCGGTTGATTTGTTCAATTCCCCGAACCTCGAAACGCCTTGATCCCCTTCCGATCCGCCCTCGCTGTTTTCGCCCTCTCCGCTGCCGTTCCCACGGCATTTGCAGCAGTCACCATCACGCAACAGCCAGACAAGGTGCGCGTGGAAATCGACGGCAAGCTCTTCACCGAATACGTCTTTACCGGCGCGCCGCATGTTTACTTCTACCCGGTGCTCGGCCCCGGCGGAGCGAAGATGACCCGCGACTGGCCGATGCAGAATCCGCCCGGCGAAGAGCATGATCATCCGCATCACCGCTCGCTCTGGTTCGCGCACGGCGCGGTGAATGACATCGATTTCTGGGCCGAACCGCCATCCTTCGGCTCCGGCAAAGGGCATCCCACCGGTGAGATCCGGCATGACCAGTTTCTCGAAGTCAAAGGCGGCGACCAGCAGGGCGTGATCAAGGATCAGCTCAAATGGGTCGCGCCGGATGGCAGCATGCCGCTTACCAGCGTGCAGACCTTCCGCGTGTATCAGCGACCCGAGAACGAACGCCTTTTCGACTTCGAAGTCGCGCTGACCGCCGGAGCGAAAGACGTAATCATGGGCGATACCAAGGAAGGCAGCATGGCCATGCGGCTTGCCGAATCCATGCGCCTGGAATTGCCGAAAAAGCAGCCCGGCCAGGGCCATATCGTGGATGATCAGGGCCAACGCGACAACGACGTCTGGGGCAAGCACGCCTCGTGGGTCGACTACTCCGGGCCGATCGATGGCAAGACGCTCGGCGTTGCTTTCTTTGATCACCCGCAGAATCCGCGGCATCCCACGCGCTGGCATGCCCGCGATTACGGCCTCTTCGCAGCAAATCCATTTTGCGAACACGAAATGGATAAGTCGAAGCCAGCCGGCACCGGCGACTTCAAGATTCCTGCCGGCCAGACCGTTACTTTCCGATATCGCGTTCTGATCCACGAAGGCGATGCGGCAGCCGCGAAAGTTGCGGATCGCTACGCCGAGTATATCAAGGACACAAAGTAACTTCCTCCCCCAGCCTTTTTCACCAACCGCCGAAACGCATCCCCTCAGCCATGAATCAATCCCGCCGTTCGTTTCTTAAATCCACGATATACACCGCTGCCGCGCTATCACTTCCGGCTCGCATCCGTGCCGCTGCCAGCGGCGCAAACGGAGATATCCGCCTCGCGGTGATCGGCTTCAACGGACGCGGCAACGACCATATCGGCAATTACCTGAAGCTGAAGGGCGTCCGGATTGCCGCGCTCTGCGACGTGGATCAGGCCGTGTTGGCCAAAGGCCTTGCCTCCCTCGAGAAAAAGGGCGTGAAAGCCGAAGGCTGCGGCGACATCCGCAAGCTTCTCGAAAGCAAGGAAATCGACGCCGTCTCCATCGCGACGCCAAATCACTGGCACTCGCTGGCGGCGATCTGGGCCATCCAGGCCGGCAAGGACGTGTATGTCGAAAAGCCGGTTTCCCACAACGTCTGGGAAGGCCGTCAGCTAGTGAAAGCCGCCGAGGCTCATCAACGCATCGTCCAGATGGGCGTGCAAAGCCGCTCCGGTTATGGCCTGCGCGAGGCCTTGAAATGGGCCAATGCCGGGAACCTCGGCAAAGTCGTCTATGCTCGTGGCCTCTGCTACAAGCGGCGCCCGAGCATCGGCAAGGTGGCCGGCCCTCAGTCGGCTCCCGCGACAGTCGATTACGATGTGTGGTGCGGACCAGCCGCAAAGCTTCCGCTCACTCGCGAAAAGCTTCACTACGACTGGCACTGGGTCTGGAACACCGGTAATGGCGACCTCGGCAACCAGGGTATCCACCAGATGGACATCGCACGGCGCTTCCTCGGTGAACCCGAGCTATCGCCCAGAGTCTTCTCGGTCGGGGGGCGGCTCGGCTATGTTGATGACGGCGAGACTCCGAATTCGCTCTTCGTCGTCCACGATTACGAAAAGGCCCCGCTCATCTTCGAAGTCCGCGGATTGCCGGATCAGCCCGGCTCCAAGGAAATGGACAAGTACCGCGGCGCGAGCGTCGGGGTCGTCGTCCAGTACGAGAACGGCCACATCCTGTGCCCGAATTACAACGACGCCATCGCGTACGACAAAGACGGCAAGGAAATCCAAAAATTCGCCCTTCCAAAGACCAAAGGCGAGAACGCCGATGACTCCGGCGACCGTAGCGAGAACCATTACCAGAACTTCCTCGATTGCGTGCGCAACCGCACACCCGATCAGCTTCACGGCAAGATCCTCGACGGACATGTCTCCAGCGCCCTCTGCCACACGGGCAATATCTCCTACCGCCTTGGCAAGAAGGCCTCGCCCGACGAGATCCGCGAATGCATCAAGTCGAACAAGGAAGCCATGGATTCGCTCCAGCGGCTCTCGGCCCATCTCACCGCCAACAACGTGGACCTGAAAGTGGATCAGCTCACGCTTGGCCAGTTCCTGAAGATGGATCCGAAGACGGAACGCTTCATCGACAACGCCGACGCCGATAAGTTGCTGACCCGCGAATACCGTGCGCCATTCGTGGTGCCGGAGAAAGTGTAAGTCAGGCTCGCAGCCGGCACGGCGAGGCCTTTTCTCACCTCGCCGGCCTGGCGTTCCTCGCAGATTTTTACGTGTGCATTCCGCAGGCGCTTGCGGCATCGTGTCGCCACGGAAGTGAATGCCATGAAAAGATTCGCGAGCCATCTTATTGCAGGCGCGTGCGGCGGACTGATCGGCGCCACGGTGTATTGGTTTCTCCTCCACCCTGCACCGCAGGTGATCGAGATTCACGAACTGGGAAACAAACAGACCTCGCAACCGGCCGTGAAGGTGCTTGTGAGGCCTGAAAGCACCGGCCGAGAGACCACACAAGTCGTCGAATTTCCCGATGTAAAGAAGACCGCGGTCCCGCCATCTCCAGCGGTCCCGGAAAACGTCGCCGCGCCTTCGCCGGCCGTGGAGGCACCGGCTCCGGCCCCGAACCGCGTGTCGATGACTGCCATTGCACAATCCACCGCCATCCAGGTTGCGGTTCGGAACCCCGCTTCCAAGCCCACGGCGCCACAAGCGGACGAAATCGCCCAACCCGCCGGCATCTTCACTCAAGTCGATCAGACTCCCATACCAAATGTCGCTGCAATCTTGGCCATCATGGATCGATACGACAAATCCGAGTGGATTCGGGCGTCGCGGCCAATTTCTCAGACGATTGCAGGACTCCCCACGCAACAAATCGCCTTGGAATTAGGCGTGGCCATAGCCGAAGGCTTCATCGCAGCCGAGGCCGGAGACGGCAAATCCGTGAAAGAAGTAACACGAGCAGTCCTGACTCTGTCGCGCGCCCTTGGCGTCCAGAAGGCTGCGATCCGACGCTGCAACGCGATCACTGAAGCTTCGGATAAAGGCGACCCGGCACTCTTGCGAACCGAACTCATTGGAGCAGCATCCGATGTTACTCAGGGATTGAAAGAATTGCGCAGCCAGGACCTTGCCGACCTTGTTAGCTTGGGCGGCTGGATTCGCGGAACCGCTGCCCTTTCGGCAGTGATGCAAAGAAACTACGACGCAGGAGCAGAAGAAATCTTCCTGCAGCCCGAGTTGGCAGGACGGTTCCAGCATCGTATCCAACTCATGAGACCAAGCCCGCTGCTGGTCCTAATCGCGACGGGCTTGCAAGACATGCGGCACCGGACAGAGTTCCGCCCGGTCAGGAGGGAAACCATCTCGGAAGTAAACGGGATCGCTGACGGGTTACTTCGCAGCATCGCTAATCAAAGCGTCCAGCAGATCGCCGCACAGTAACGTGACCGGCATTTCTTCCACACGGTGAAAGGTCGCGCCTAATCTCGCCTGCCGGGCTGGAATTCGATAAGTGAATAGGAGTTCCTTCAATTCCCTCATTACCAAACTATGCGAGTCTTACTCACTGCCCTAGCTCTCCTCACCGGTGCTTCGCTCATGGCGGCGCCGCTTGCGCCTGTCCCCCTGTGGCCAAATGGCGCGCCAGGCGCCCTCGGCACGGCCGATCAGGATATCCCGACCCTGACCGCCTATCTCCCCGCTCCTGAGAAAGCCACCGGAGCCGCCATCGTCATTTGTCCTGGGGGCGGATACGGCGGCCTCGCGCCCCACGAAGGTCAGGGATACGCGGAATGGCTGGCGGACAATGGCATCGCTGGCCTGGTCCTGAAATATCGGCTGGGCTCCAAAGGGTATCATCACCCCGCCATGCTGAACGACGCCGCCCGTGCCGTCCGCCTGGCGCGCTCCAAGGCGGCGGAATGGAAGATCGATCCGAAACGGATTGGTATCATGGGATCCAGCGCCGGCGGACATCTGGCCTCCACGCTGCTCACTCACTTCGATGCCGGGAAGCCGGATGATGCAGACCCCATCGAGCGCGAAAGCTCACGCCCGGATCTTGGAATCCTCTGCTATGCGGTGATCACCATGGGACCAAATACGCACATGGGCTCGCGTCAGAATCTCCTTGGCAGCAATCCGAGCCCGGAACTCATCGACCTGCTCTCGAACGAGAAGCAAGTCACTCCCCAAACTCCGCCCTGCTTTATCTGGCACACCTGGGAAGACAAAGCGGTGAAAGTCGATAACTCACTCGCGTTCGCCGAAGCACTGATCCGCAACGGCGTGCCCTGCGATTTGCATATCTTTGAAAAAGGCCCGCATGGCATTGGGCTCAGCCAGGGCAAGAATGGCGTTCCTGCCGGTGAAGTGCACCCCTGGGGCAAGGACCTGCTGTACTGGCTCAAGATTCGTAACTTCGCCAAGTAACAGCCTCCACGACTTATCTGAAAACAAAAAAGGACGCCGGGGTCTCCGGCGTCCTTCTTTTTGTCGCTGAAAAGCGGGATCGCGAGTTACTTCGCGACTTCGATCTTCGTCAGCGTAATGACTTTCTTGCCGTCCTTCTCGGCGACGGTGCCTTCGGCAGTGACCTTCGCGCTATCATGGCACACGTTCTTGTGGAACTTCTTGGCCACGTCGTTGTTTTCGGCGAGGTAGGTCTCGGTCTTGCCGTCCTTGGTCACCTTGATCGCAGTCTGGCAGGAGCTGGCTTCCTTGAGTTCGCACTTGGCGCAGACGGCTTCACCTTCGAGCTTCACTTCCTCCGCAAAGGCCGAAAGGGCGAGGCCGAGGGCGAGAAGAGAGAGAATAGCGAATTTCTTCATGATCGGGATTTCTGGGTTTGGATTGGGGAATGCACATCAGGAATGCACAATCCGTTTCTGTTTATACGCAGACGGCGCAGAAAAAGTGGTGCACATTTTATGAAAATTTTCACTTCCCCCGCGCGTCCGCGAAACCCTCTAAGAATCAGTCCTCGAAGAGGGTATCGACCTTTTCAGCCACCTCGAAATCGAGGTCCGTGAGGCCGCCTTCGGCATGAGTGGAAAGCTGGATGCGGATTTTATTGTACCGGATGTCGATTTCCGGGTGGTGATCCTCTTCTTCGGCGATCTCGGCCACGCTGTTGACGAAGTCGATCGCTTGCGTGAAGTCATCGAACTCGAAAGTCCGTTCGATGTGCTTCTTCTCGAGCTCCCATTCCGGGAGTTTCTTAAGCCAGTCCTTGATATCCTGAGGTTTGAGCAATTCGGCCATGATGAATTATATCGTTGGGTGTGGCTGTCCCTGATTTATCGGGACAACTCTATTTGCAAGCGGATTTTGCCACTGTCTCAGATAAAAGGAATCTCCACCCTTGCGGTGCCACGGCGCGGGTGTGTAAAAACGGCGCTCCTTCACCCAACGAAGAACCCGGATCCTCATCATGACTCACGGAAAAATCTACAACAACATCGTCGAAACCGTCGGCAGCACCCCCCTCGTTAAACTGAACAAGATTCCGGCCAGCGCCGGCGTCGATCCTTCGACGACCATCGCGCTCAAGTGCGAGTTCTTCAATCCGCTCGGCAGCGTGAAGGACCGTATCGGCATGGCCATGATCGAAACCGCCGAACGCGACGGCACGATCAATAAGGACACCGTGATCGTGGAGCCCACGAGCGGCAATACCGGCATCGCGCTGGCTTTCGTCGCCGCCGCCAAGGGTTACAAGCTCATCCTCACCATGCCTGAGACGATGTCGCTGGAACGCCGTACCCTGCTCGCCATGCTCGGCGCCAAGCTCGTCCTCACTCCCGGCAGCGAAGGCATGAAGGGCGCAATCGCCCGTGCCGAAGAACTCGTCGCCAATACGCCGAACGCGTGGATGCCCCAGCAGTTCAACAATCCGGCCAACCCTGAGATTCATCGCAAGACGACGGCCGAGGAAATCTGGGCCGATACCGATGGCAAGGTGGACATCGTGATTGCGGCAGTCGGCACCGGCGGAACTCTCACCGGCTGCGCCGAGGTGATCAAGCCGCGCAAAGCGAGCTTCCAGGCAATCGCCGCTGAACCCAAGGATTCTCCCGTCATTTCGCAGACCCTCGCAGGTCAGCCGCTCAAGCCCGGACCGCACAAGATCCAGGGTCTCGGCGCTGGTTTCATTCCGAACAATCTGCACCTCAAGGACGACAAGGGAAATCAGCAGATCTTCGAGTGCATCCAAGTCACCAACGATGAAGCTTTCGCCATGGCACGCCGTCTCGCGAAGGAAGAAGGCATCCTCGTCGGCATCTCGACCGGTGCAAACGTCTTCGCCGCTCTCGAAGTGGCCAAGCGCCCCGAGAACAAAGGCAAGCTGATCGTCACGATCGCCTGCTCGACCGGTGAGCGCTACCTCTCGACCGCCCTCGCCGCCGAAGCGCGCGCGGAAGTCGGCGCGTAAGCCGCTATCTTAGCATCTTCAGTCCCAAAAGGGCGCGCGGCATCCCGCGCGCCTTTTTCTTTTCCGGTGCCGGAAGCGAATCCTTTATCCCGGAAATAGCCGTCGCACCGCCTCTTCTCGATAGGCGAAGATCCGCTCGAGTTCCTTTCGCACGAGCGCGGCGTGCATCAGATCTCCCAAGAATCCGAATGGGAGCGCGTAATGCACGCGATCCCGCATCTCGACGGAGCGCGGCCCAGCAGGCTTGAAGAAGTGTTCGTGATTCCAGAGCCGGTACGGCCCGATGCGCTGGGAGTCGGCGAAGTATCTCAGAGGGTCCACATGCGTGATCTCTGTAAGCCAGCTCATCGGAATGCCCAATAGCGGGCGAACCCGGTACTGGATCATCATCCCGGCGTAAATGGCCGGCGGGCATTCGCCCAGAGGCTTCAGATCGACAGACGGCGGCGTCAGCTTTTCCAGATTCCGCGGATCGGAAAAGAATGCCCAGCACTCTTCCACGGAAATCGGAAGCAACTGCGTTCGTTCGAGCAAATGAATCGCCATGGCTAATTGAACCTACGCCTGCATTCGCGATTCCGGATTCGTCGAGCGGCGGCAGGACGCTGGGTTTCGATACCAACGGGATTGGTCGCGAATGCGAGAACGTTCGGGGCAACGAATACCATCGGCTACGAATTAACCCCAATATTGAATTTTCTGTCCATCGGCTATACTCGATCCGTGACATCTGCCCTTCACCGTTCCCTCGCTGCGATCGCCGGACTCGGCCTCCTCGCCTCGTGTACCACGATGGACCATGATCACACCGTCCGCGTCAGCATCGCTGACCAGCAGCTCGCCATATACCACAAAGGCGAAGAGATCGGCCGGTACAAGGTTTCCACCTCCCGCTTCGGCGTAGGAGACCGCCCGGGAAGCTGCGATACGCCGCTCGGAAGACTGCAGGTCGCCGCAAAAATAGGCGATGGTGCTCCTCTCGGGATGAAATTCAAAGATCGCCGCCCGACTGGCGAAGTCGTGAAGGTCAATGCTCCGGGACGCGATCCGATTGTCACCCGCATCCTCTGGCTGAAGGGTATGGAAGCGCAGAATCAGCACGCCTTTAAGCGGACGATCTACATTCACGGAACCCCGGAAGAATGGAGAATTGGCACGCCGGCAAGCTTCGGCTGCATTCGGATGCGGTCGCGCGATATCGTGGTCCTGTACAGGGCTCTCGGCAAGGGGGCCGAGGTGGATATTACGATCGATCACCTTCCTTCGCGGTCAGGGACTCCCGCCCCCAACGTCGCGGACGTTCGGAGCCAGGCCAAGCCGGCTCCGGCGATGTAAGCTGCCTCGCGAAGGTTTGGTCGCGGCTAGGCAGCAAGCTTAGAGGATTGCCCCGGAAGTCTCACGCTTCCGGCGCTGCAGCTCCTCATGCACCTGGTCCCTGCGAGAATGCTGCGGCCCGGATGCTTCGCGGGCTCGATCCAGCATACCCTTCATCATATCAAGCTCAGCCTTGAGCTGATCACGCTCGGCCTCGATCGACTGGATGTATTCGCCATCCCGCTTGACCTTCGCGTCAAGCCGGCCAACGCGTTCGTGCAATTGATCGCGACTGTTGCGCAATTCCTCGAATTCAGGCGAAACCACGCCACGTCCACCGGTTGCATGCCCCAGCGCAGCGACGAGACGGTCGCGTTCGGTGGTCAGCTCCTTCAACTGCGCCAGATGCTCGTTCAAAACGTGATCCGCGTCTTCGATGAGCGTTTTGTAGGTCTGCTGCGCATCTTCCGACTGGCTTAACCGGTCGCGAAGATCCGCAATTTCCGCCTGCATCTTGGAATCCGAGGCCTCGGCTGAGGCGTTCGCATTGGCCGCTTCAGCCGTGGCACGGTCACGCAGACCGGCGAGCTCCTCGTCGCGAGCCCTCAGATCGGCCTCCAGTGCAGCAACGCGTTGCTGCGCAGCCGCCACGTCTTCGCGGGACTTTTCCTGCGCGGCGCTGGTCGATTGAATCGTTTGTTCGAGACGGCTGGTCTCGAGTCGGGCCGCCGCAAGCTGGCCTAGAGCTTCGTCTGCCGCAGTCTTCTTTTGTGCAAATTGTGCGCGCGATTCGGCGAGTTCCGCCTTCAGGCGGGCCACCGATGCATCATTTGCTTCAGCATTTGCCTTGGCGCCTTCCGCTTCGGCCTGCTCGCGCTGACGCGCTGCAGCCAACTCCTCAGAGCGGACGCGCAGATCGGTCTCGAGTGTACTAACCCGCTGCTGCGCGGTGGCTGCTTCCTGGGAGGATTTGTTACGGGCTTCCGTGAGCGCCTTCACATCCTGCAGCAGGCGCTCTGCTTCAAGCCGTGCAGCTGCCAATTCCGCCAAAGCATCGTCCGCAGCGGTATGGTCCCGATTAAGCTGGGCACGCAGTTCGGTCAGCTCCTTCTGCATTTGCGCCGACGAAGCGTTGGCGTTGGACTCCGCGTTCGCCTTGTCCGTGTCGGACTGCGCACGCAAAGTGGCTAATTCCGTGTCGCGAGCCTTCAGGTCGCTCTCTACCGCAGCGACTCGCTGTTGTGCTGCCGTTGCCTCCTCGCGGGATTTTTCGTGCGCCGTCGTTAGCGATTGAACCGCCTGCTCCAGCCGGCCAGTTTCGAGCCGGGCCGCCGCAAGTTGGGAAAGAGCTTCGTCCGCGGTCGTCTGCTTCTGCGTCAGCTGCGCGCGCACCTCGGTCAATTC